>Ga0111538_10001119_pt1 | contig 37605 bp, 29 predicted proteins | sample SoiMethybrSBSTD1_FD_79669 | JGI IMG/M metagenome (GOLD analysis project Ga0111538, IMG submission 79669) | Bulk soil microbial communities from a Populus tree surrounding site in Tennessee, USA - Soil MetaG P. TD hybrid SBSTD1 (version 2)... | ecosystem: Environmental > Terrestrial > Soil >...
ACGATCCTGATGGGATTGGCAGTATTCGTCATGTACGTAATCCTCGCGATACTTTACGAGAGTTACGTGCATCCGTTGACAGTGCTCTCGACGTTGCCGACGGCGTTAGTCGGTGGACTGTTGACGCTCGTGTTGTTCGGCCAGGAAGCGTCGCTCTACGCATTCGTCGGCATGTTCATGTTGATGGGCATCGTGAAAAAGAACGGCATCATGATCGTCGACTTTGCTCGACAGCGAGTCGAGCACGGCGAGGCGGCGGATAAGGCGATTCACGATGCGAGCATGGATCGCTTCCGTCCAATCCTGATGACGACGCTGGCGGCCGTGTTTGGCGCTGTTCCGATCGCGCTGGGTTACGGAGCCGATGGATCTTCGCGTCAGCCGCTCGGCTTGGTCGTCGTGGGCGGACTGATCGTTTCGCAGTTCATCACGCTGTACATCACGCCGGTGATTTATCTGTATCTCGAAGAGTTTCAGGAAAGAGTGCTGGACCGCACGTCATTCTTCCGCTCGCGCCGTTCGCAGAAGCCGAAACTTAGCGAAGCGCCACCGACTGCGCCGGAACCGGAATCAGTCTCTTCATAAAGATCGCACGCGCGATTCCAGTTCGCGCGTGATCTCTTCCGGTGTTTGTCCGGGTCGAAACTGGACGGGTTCACCAAAAGTGACCGAGACCGTTCCGGGCCGGACGAAATACTGCGGCCGCTGTTTCAGCTCCCATAGACCATCGAGTTTGATGGGAATGATTGGTACATTCAATTCCGACGCCAACAATCCGATTCCGCTGCGAAACGGTTGCATCATGCCGTTCTTCGTCTCGTGACCTTCCGGAAAGATCAGCACGCTAAACCCACGATCGATCGCCTCGCCAGCATAAGCAAAACTCTTGCGAAACCCGCTTTTTCTCGGCAACGAGAAGACGTTGAAGAGGGAAGCGCCCAGCGCGTATGTAAGTTTCTTCGTTGATCGCCACTCGCGGAGAAGTTCGCCTGACATCGCTATAGCCAAACGCAAGCGCCACCGGAAAGGCAACACGGACAAGATCAATGGCGCGTCGACGTCGGTCACGTGATTTGAAATCAGCAACGCCGGACCCTTCAGACCTGACAATTTTTCAATGCCCCGAATGCGGGGCGTACACATGATGCGTGATAAAGGCAGCAGAAACAGGTGATAGACCAACGGCCGTATCCAGGTGATCGGAAAACGCATGGCCCAGGCGGGATAGGGGTAGGCGACCGCCTCCGACTTGCCCTCCCGGACGATCCGTTCGAGATCATCGACTGTGGTTGCTTCGGTGAACGCGGCTTCGTCGATCTCGATCTGATACTGATCTTCCAGCGCGCTCAACAACTCAACGCGGCCGAGCGAATCAAGATTCGCGATCGACGGTAGCGACAAGGATCGTGAGGGATGGTTAATGTTGTCGGCAATCTGCGTCTTGATGATCTTGCGTGTGCCGACGGTGCGAGGAAAGTCGGGCTCGGGCCACGTGGTCCAGTGACGCACGCGCTGAAACTCGGCGAGCGACTCGTTGGCGTGCGCAACTGCGATGGTCAGATCCGCGTTCGCGTCGTTCGGAATGAGCACCGCCATCGCTTCCGTTTCGGCGAAAGGGATGACCGCGCTCGCTTTTATCTCCGGTTGGCGATCTAGCACGGCTTCGAGATCTGACGGGTAGATCTTCATGCCCGCTGCGGTGACGATCGTGTCTTTGCTCCGGCCACGAAAGAAGATGTGACCATTTGGTCCAAGCTCGCCGATGTCGCCGGTGTGGACCCAACCCTGTTCGTCGGCGATCGGTTTCACGTCGCCGCGCCAGTAACCAGGCGAGACGCTGTCGCCGCGCACGAGTATCTCGCCGTTCTCGTCGAGCTTCAGTTCCTGGCCGCGCACAGGTTTCCCTATCGAACCATGGACGAGTCGAAACGGATGCGACACGGAAGTAAGCGACGCCGTTTCAGTCATGCCGTAGCCTTGAACAACGGCGTAACCGATCCGCCGCCAGAACGTCTCGACTTCCTCTTCGAGCGTTGCACCGCCTGTGACGAACGCCCACAGTCGCCAGCCGAAGCGACGATGAATGCGGCGGAACGTCCACCAGTTGCGCAGGAAGTGACGATCTTCCGCACATTCAAGATGGCGCGCGAGATCAGGGTAGTCGTAGAGGATCTTTTCGCGCAGCGTTTCCAGCACTCGCGGCACTGTTACCACTGCGTTGATGCGTTGCTTTCGCGCGACCTCGATGATCTCGGAAGGCTTGTACGACTCGAGGAAGTGAACTTCACCGCGCACGATTTGCGGAACGAAGATCCCCATCAACTGTCCAAACACGTGACTCAACGGCAGCAGGCACAAAAAACGCAACGGATGGACCAGCCGCTCCCATTTTGCATAGCGCGAAAATTCCTTTTCGATCGGCGCAAGGTTCGCGAGCAGGTTTCGATGCGTGAGGCAAACACCTTTCGGCTCAGCGGTCGTGCCGGAAGTGAAGACGATCTCGACGAGGTCATTCGCACTCACAGCTTCAGCCACATACGGCGAGGACGGACGGTGTGCAATTGAACTAATCAGATTTGCGAACGAAAGGGTTGGGATCTTTATCCGTGTTTCTGCGTCATCTGCCAACAAGAGCTTCGCCGAGACCTGTTGCTGCACGCGCTCGACGAAGTCCGGCGCTGACTTGAGATCGAGCGGCACCACCACCACGCCGCGCAACAAGCAGCCGAAGAACGCCGCGATCCACTCGCCGCTGTTCTCACCCCAAAACAGCACGCGATCGCCACGCGAAATCCCTCGCGCCTCGAGCTCACGCGCGAACTGAAAAGCCCCCCAGGCGATCTCCTCTGACGCCCACTCGACGCGCCGCAATCCGCGCCGCCGCACGACCGCCGTCGCGGTCCCATGCGCCAAACAGTCGTCAAGAAAACTGAGCAACGTCTCCCGCATCATTCAACAATGGTTATACCATTCGCACTCTAATTTGTGATTGACAGGCTCTCGCGAGTAATGTTACACGTGCTCTGCCTGATTTCCAGCAATCATCAAGTCACATCAATTCAGATTCGGGAGTCACAATGGTCAGACCAATTAGGCGATCGCTAGTCGCGGTCATTGCTCTGGCGCTGTGTTGTTGCGCCCTCGCTTATAACCCCACCGCTCAGTCGCGCTCCACCACAGTTGTTACACAAAAGAACCTGCCCCTTGCCGGCACTTTCGACGTGAGAAAGTTCGGCGCGAAAGGCGACGGCAAGGCCCTCGATAGCCCGGCCATCAACAAAGCCATCGACGCGGCCGCCGCGGCTGGAGGCGGCACTGTCGTCTTTCCCGCGGGCACCTATCGTTCGTTCTCGATTCGACTCAAGAGTAACGTCGGCCTTTACATCTCGCACGGCGCAACCATTCTCGCCGCCGACCCCCGAGACGGCGACGGCAAGTACGACTCGCCGGAGCCGAACCAGTGGGACCAGTATCAGGACTTCGGTCACAGCCATTGGCACAACAGTTTGATCTGGGGCGAGAACCTCGAAAATATCTCCATCTCCGGACCGGGAAGAATCTGGGGCAAGGGTCTGGTCCGCACCGGCAATCAATCGCGCACGAAGGAACAGAACGATGCGCTCGCGAATGTCGTCATCGATTCGAAGGCGGCGCCGTTCGGTTATCCAAGTCCACGCGATGCGGTGGAGACAGGCTGGGGCAACAAGTCGATCGCTTTGAAACTCTGTCGCAACGTGATCATTCGCGACATCAGCATTCTTCACGGCGGTCATTTCGGAATACTTGCGACCGGCGTCGACAACCTCACGATCGACAACGTCAAGATCGATACGAACCGCGACGGGATGAACGTCGATTCGTGCAAGAACGTTCGCATCTCGAATGCCACGATCAACTCGCCGTTCGATGACGGCATTTGCCTCAAGAGCTCACTCGGTCTCGGCTATGCGCGCGCGACCGAGAACGTGACGATCACGAACTGCCAGGTGAGCGGATACGACGAAGGCACACTCCTCGACGGTACCTACAAACGCGACTTCCGCAATGCCAACGGCACGTTCAGTCCGACTGGGCGCATCAAGTTCGGCACGGAGTCGAACGGCGGATTCAAGAACATCACGATCAACAACTGCGTCTTTGATTACTCGCGCGGGCTCGCGCTCGAAGCCGTCGATGGTGCGCTGCTTGAAGACGTGACGATCTCGAACATCACGATGCGCGACATCAGCAATTCGCCGATCTTCCTGCGCCTCGGATCGCGTTTGCGTGGTCCAAAAGAAACGACAAAGGTCGGCGCGTTGCGTCGTGTGATCATCAGCAACGTAGTCGTACATAACGCCGATCCGAAGTATGCGTCGATCATCAGCGGTGTTCCCGGGTTCATGATCGAAGAGGTGCGGTTGAGCAATATTCGCATCTACGCGCAGGGCGGTGGAACAAAGGAACAGGCCGCACTCGATCCTCCGGAAAGAGAAGCGGTATATCCCGAACCGACGATGTTTGGAGATCTGCCGGCTTACGGGTTCTTGATCAGGCACGTTAAGGGATTGCAGATGCGTGACGTTGAATTGAGTTATCTGAAGTCTGACGTCAGGCCGCCGTTTTGGCTGAACGACGTGAGCGGAATCAGTTTCATTAACGTGAGAGCGCAACGGGAGAGTGACGCGCCGCTATTCGTGCTCAAGGACGTGTCGGATTTCAGCATCCTCCAGTCGTGGCCCTTGCCGGACCAACGACTCGATCGAGTCGCGTCCGGCAAGTTGTAAACCGCTATCGTGGCTCTTCGCCTTCCACCTTCAGCTCGTTCTTGACGCTGAACAGACCGGGCACCGAGCGGGCGCGAATGTTCGCAAGGTTCGCGTCGCCACGATTCGAAACGACACCTTTCAACGTGGCGTGTCCGCGATTGACGATCAAGTGAATCGATGGAATCGCCTGGGTGCCGTAGCGAAACAGCGGCGAGTTGAAACCGTAGATTTGACGATAGAGCGCTCGCCGCAAACGATCGTCGTTCGGAGAAAGCGGCAGCGTCTCGATCTGATTGACGACGTTCGGTACGCCTTCGATGTCCTTCACGCGTCCTTCTGCGTCAGATCTGGTACTCGGTCGTACCACCTGGCCCTTCAGTATCACCGTCCCGTTGGGTTGCACCTCGTATTCGAGCCAGTCGAACACACCGTAATAGGGCAACGTCACTAACTCGTGCCGCACCTCGCGGACGATGCGAGGGTTGATCTGGGCCGACGCCGGCGACGGCGCCTGCATCAACATTACAAAACCAACGACACTAACAAACAGCACTTTTTGTACGCTTGCGCGCATAGTTTTCCCTCCATTACTCACCCTTAGTTATTAGTAATAGATTGCGGCTGTGTTGGTATTTGTTGCCTATTTTGTGGAAGTGGGACCATGCACGAAAACGCCGGTGACATTTGTGTGTGTCGCCGGCGTTTGCATGGAAACTGCGAGATTGTGTTACTGGCCGATTGGCGGATCGTTCGCGGAAGCCGGTTGGGTCTCGTTGACGTGGATCGTGTTCGTGTCTGACGAGACCATGTAGTGGTTCCTGCCCGTTGCACTGACGCCTTCCGCAACCTGCGGATCAGCGTTGATGGTGTAGCCTGCCTGCGCCGTGGTGGACTTCGGAATGACCTTCATCGTGTAGACGTAACCGTCCAGGATCGGGGTCGCGCCGTCGAAACGCGAGTCGAGCAGGTTTTCCTTTCGCATCTCTTCAAACGAGCCGAAAGTGCTGCGCTGATGAGAGTTGAAATAGAGCATTTGCTGCTCGGCGATAACGCGCAGCGTCTTGACCGCGGCTGCTTCGTTTGCCGCTCGCATAGCTGCCTTGTAACCGGTTACGCCAACGGCGATGAGAATGCCGATGATGGCAATAACGATCATCAACTCGATCAGCGAGAAGCCGCGCTGGTTTTTCTGTCTGTTCGTTTGGGGTTCCATAATTCCTCCTCGGGCGAATTACACGAAGCGGCATTCTGCGGGTTCCGCTTTTTGCCTCGTCTGCCCGGTTTTCAAACGGGGCATAGTCTACTACAGGACCGTTCATACGTCATATCAACCACGACGTAGTGAGGCAGAGCTGTACGCCGAAGGCGTTGGCTAATGCTAGCCCAGGGTTGCTTCAACCCTGGGGCAAGATAAACACGGGATAGAAACACTGAAAGTGTTCGCTTCGGTATTGGAACTCCTTCAGAGTTCAAGAATTGGAACGGAACTTCAACCCAGGGTTGAAGCAACCCTGGGCTAACATTAGCCAACGCCTTCGGCGTTCCATATTGTTCGTTACGTGCAGGCGCGGCCAACTTTTCCGTGCGACGCGTGCTCTTAGCATGTAGAATGCAGCCAATTTGATGCGAAACCTCGAAACAGTCGAAACCGGACAATTGACGAGCGCGGGGGCAGCCGAACAGATCGAGCGGTTGCAGCAGGCGGTCGAAACTGTCATCAAAGGCAAGCCCGAAGCGATTCGCCTCGCGATCGTCACGCTCATCGCCGGTGGCCACTTGCTGGTCGAAGACGTTCCGGGGGTGGGCAAGACGACGCTGGCCCACGCTCTCGCACGCGCGCTTCGCTGTAGTTTTCAACGCATCCAGTTTACGTCTGATCTGTTGCCGTCCGACGTCATCGGACTGTCTATATACAACCAGCACAGCAGCGTTTTCGAATGGAAACCCGGCCCGGTGTTCGCGAACGTCGTACTGGCCGACGAGATCAACCGCACCACTCCGAAAACGCAATCAGCGTTGCTCGAGGCAATGGCCGAACGGCACGTCACGGTCGAAGGCAATACGCATCATTTGCCCGCGCCGTTCATTGTGCTGGCGACGCAAAATCCAATCGAGCATCACGGCACTTATCCATTGCCGGAATCGCAACTCGATCGCTTCATGTTGCGCTTGCGAATCGGATATCCGGCGCCGGATGATGAAGAACGAATCCTGCGCGATCGCGAGTACACCGATCCGCTCGTCGAGTTGCACCCAGTGATGAGCGCGCACGAAGTGGTTGAACTGCAACGTGCAGTGGCGAGTGTTTCCGTTGACGACGCGCTCGTGCAGTACTTGATGCGCATTGTCGCGGCGACGCGTGCTTCCGAGATGCTCGATCTGGGCGTCAGTCCGCGTGGAACCCTGGCGCTGTTTCGCGCGTCGCAGGCGTTGGCGCTTGGCGAGGAACGCAGCTACTGCATTCCCGATGATATTAAGCGTCTCGTGGTCCCCGTTTTTGCACACCGCATCACCGTTAGCTCGCGGTTTTCGTCTTCGCTTCGTCGCAGTGAAGAAGCTGAAGCAGTGCTCAATGAAATTCTGAAGACTGTCAGCGTTCCGCTGTGAGATTTTCCGATCTGTTTCCCGCAAGATCCTCGTTATTCCGCGTTGTTCTTGGCACACTGCTGGTCCTCGCCGGACTAGCGGCCGCGCTGGTCACAGTGATGGCCCGCCGGCAAAACGATGCGACGCTTGCAGGTGCGGCCGCGATCTTTTCACTTTTGATCGCACTGCTGTTGACGATCTTCATCGTGCCGCCGCTGGCGCGTTCCGCAAAAGTTGAAGTCGCGAATTTGGATTTTCCGGTCGAGCCGACGAGTGGCGGCGGCGTCTTTCTCATCATCATCGTCGTGGTCGGATTTGCCGCGTGGAACACCGGAAACAATCTGCTGTTTCTGGTGTTTTCGTTGCTGGTGTCGACGCTCTTTGTCGGCTGGATCGCCGCGCGTGCTTCGTTGCGAGACCTGACAGTCTCAGCGCGTTTTCCGGACCACATTTTTGCGGCCGAACCGGCGCCGGTGATTGTCACGTTGCGCAACACGAAGCGCGTGTTGCCGTCGTTTTCGATCATGGTCGAAGCGCGTGGTCCAAGTGGCGAGACTGAGAAGCGTCGCAAGCGATACGCGAAACGGTTGCTGGCCTATTTTAGTTACGTGCCGCATCATGCAGCGGCTGAACAACGGGTCGAACAATTGTTTCCGCAGCGCGGCCACGTGCTGATCGACGGATTTGAGTTGTCGACTCGTTTTCCGTTCGGTTTCTTTCGGCGGCGGCGTCGATTACGCGCGCGCAACGTCGACATCATCGTGTATCCGAAACCGGAAGTGATCAGCGACGAGCTGCATCTGTTGCCGATGTACGCTGGACGGAATCCTTCGTTGCGTCGGGGCGCGGGACACGACTTGTTTTCGATGCGCGACTATCAGCCGCAGGACGACTTGCGGCACATCGACTGGAAAGCGACGGCGAGGTCGCGCCGGTTGACGGTGCGCGAGTTTACTTCCGAAGACGAGCGGCGGATCACGATTGTGTTGGACACGCGTTTGCCCGGCGCCCCTGTTGACGAGATGAAGGAACGATTCGAACACGGTGTGGTGCAGGCGGCGTCGTTGCTCAAGCACTTTGTCGACGAGCGAGCGGAGGTCCGACTGGTGTTGGGCGATGAGGCTGGACCATTTGGTTCGGGCATCGAGCAGCTTTATCGCTGTTTGAAGCGGCTGGCTTTGGTCGCGCCTGTTTTAGACGGCGAGTCACAGCCCGATGCGTTGCAGATCGCCGGTCGCGATGTAGTGGGACACGACTACGCCATCCTGCTGACCGCAGCCGCGCCCGGATCGATCCCGGCAAACGTTTGGCGCACCAGCCACGTGATCTACTTGTGATCTGAATGCAACCTACAACTCGCGGCTACTCACGTTCCACGATCCTGTTAATCGGTGTCTGCTTCGTATTCTCCGGCGCGACCGGTTTGATTTACGAAGTGCTCTGGGCGCGCATGCTCGGGCTGGTCTTCGGCGCGACGACGCTGGCGGTCAGCACCGTGTTGGCTGCGTTCATGGGCGGTCTCGCGCTTGGCAGCACACTCGCAGGTAGATTAGCCCAGCGCATTCGCAAGCCCGTGAGTATTTACGGTTGGATGGAGATCGGGATCGCGGTTTACGCGCTGTTGGTGCCGTTTCTGTTTCGCTGGGTCGACAACCTGTACGCGTTGATCTGGCAACAGTTTCAGCCGGGGTTCTTCACGTTTAGTGTGTGGCGGTTTTTGTTGTCGTGTTTGATGCTGCTGGTGCCGACGACGTTGATGGGGGCGACGTTGCCGGTGTTGTCGGCGGCACTGGTGCGACGTGGTTCGACTGCGGTGACGCGATTGTATGCGTGCAACTTGGTGGGCGCGATTGTCGGGACGCTGGCGGCGGGGTTTGTGTTGCTGCCGTCGTTTGGCGTGCGCACTACGATCGTCATCGCTGCCGCGATCAACTTGGTCGTCGGAGTGATCGCGATAACTCTACAAAGACAAACCATCACGCCGGCATCCGTGGAATCGGTAGTCGTGAACACGGATAAAAGAAATCTATTTTGGTACTTCGCCGCACTCGCTTCGGGATTTGTAACGATCAGCACACAGGTTTCGTGGACGCGCATCCTCACGATGGTGATCGGTTCGAGCACGTACGCGTTCAGCATCGTTGTCGCGTTGTTTCTGATCGGGCTTGCCGGCGGCGCCTGGTTCATTGGGCGGAAGGACCGGTCGCCAAAGTTGCGGGGAACAATGATCGTCGTCGAGGCAGTGACCGCCGTTAGTCTGTTCACGAGTTTGTACGTGGTGAACTGGTTGCCGTTGTTGTTGTTCAACCTCGGAATCAATCTGCACGTTTCGTCGTGGGCCGGGCTATTAGGTTTGCAGATCTTGTCGGCGACGTTGTTGGTTCTCATACCTGCGTTGTTGATGGGTATGGTGATGCCGCTGGTGCTCGCGTGGGCGGCAGTCGATCCCGCCAACGCGGTCGCGCGTGTTGGACGTGTTTATGCGATCAATACGATCGGCGCGATTGCGGGCGCGTTTCTGACGGGCTTTGCGTTGATTCCGAAGACGAGCACCAAGTTCGCGGTGTTGCTTTCCGCGGCGGTGTGCGTGGTTGTAGCAGGTTTTGCGTATCGACCCGCCGCGACGCAACGCGATCCGGCGTTGAAACGGAGTCTTGCGATCGGCGCAGTTGTCATGGTTCTGCTGATCATGATCGTACTGAAGCCGCGCATGAACCTCGCCGATCTGTCACTCGGCGTTTACGACACGCTGGTACGCGTGCTGGCCCAGACACGCGAGGTGACAGCGGAGCAGACGACCAATGAATCCGCGGGGTCGAACGTTCGACAACTTTTGATGTATGAAGAGGGACCGACGGCGACAGTGTCCGTGCGTCGCGACGACGACACGATCTCGATGGCGATCAACGGCCGCACCAATGCCTCCGACAGTATGTTCGACATGCCGACGCAGGTGATGTTGGGCCAGCTTCCGTTGTTTGTTGCGCCGCGAATCGAGAAGGGATTGATCATTGGTTTCGCTACTGGGATCACGGTTGGGTCGATGCTGCAATCGCCGATACAGTCAGTGACGTGCCTTGAGCTCGAGCCGGGAACGGTGAACGGGTCGAGGTTTTTTGAGCACGTAAACAATCTGCCGCTCAACGATTCGCGCCTGCGTTTGATCATCGACGATGCGCGAACTTATTTGCGCGTCACGCCAGAGCGTTTCGACATCATCGTCAGCGAACCGAGTCATCCGTGGGTGCCGGGAGTTGCGAACCTGTTTACGCAGGAGTTTTTCGAACTGGGCAAGGAAAAATTAAGGGACGATGGAATCTTTGTGCAGTGGGTGCAGATCTACCAGCTATCGACGGAGAGTTTGCGTTCCGTGCTGGCGACGTATCAGAAGGTATTTCCGCACGTGTTGATGTTTCGGGTCGGCGGATTGAACAAAGGGAAGGACTTGCTGCTGATGGGCAGCAATCAGCCGTTGAATCTCGACCGTTTGTCGGAGCGATTAGCGGACCCGCGAGTGCAGAAAGAGCTCGCGCGAGTGAATTTGAGCAGTGAAGCAGACGTGCGATCGTGGTTTGTTTGCGACGAGACCAGGCTTGGACCAGCGGTCGCTGGCGCGAAGATTAATACGGACGACAACATGCACATCGAAACGACCGTGCCGCGCGAGGCGTTTCGTCCGTTGATGCAATCAAATGCGCAGTGGGTCGAAGCACTGGCTGTCACGCCTCCCTAACCAAACTCTCCGCAGCCCTCTCGCCACTACGAATACAATCCGGTATTCCCGCGCCACGATAAGCGTTTCCGGCGAGCGCCAATCCTCGCAGACCGCCCGCCTCATTCTCAATCGCCTGCACGCGATCAAGATGCCCAACTTCGTACTGCGGCATCGATCGCCCCCACTTTGCAACCTCCGTAAACAGCGGTTTCCGATCGATCTTCAACAACTCGCGCAGGTCGGCTTCGATTCGTGCTACCAACGTTGACTCGTCGAGTGCGAACACGTCCGGCTGCAACGCGCCGCCGGCAAACGCACGCAACAACACATGATCCTCCGGCGCGCGTCCCGCAAATTTCACATTGCTGAACGTACACGCGATGAGCGATCTCTTTTCGATAAACGGGACCACGAATCCAAAACCATTTAACGGATGTCCGATCGCGGCCCGCGGATAAGCAAAATTGATCGTCGCGGTTGAAGCGTACTTGATCGCGTTGAGTCGCGATGCGAGTTGGGGATTGACGTTGTCGAGAAGCTTTCCAGCCGTGTAAGCCGGCACCGCAAGACAGACCGCATCCGCTTCAAACGATTCCCCAGATTCCGTGTTAATTCGCCACGTTCTCGAATCGAAACTCAGCTCTTCGACTAGTGTGTTCAATCGAACGTTCGGGACCACCTCTGCCAGTACATCTACGAGCACCTCCATGCCGCGATCGAACGACAGAAACAAGCTGTACCGCGCGCCGCTCGTCCCCGCCTTTTGACCTTGACGCATCATCGCGAGTATCAAGCTCCGGTGCTTCCGTTCCATCTCGAGAAAGCGAGGTAGCGTGGCGCGCAGACTCAACGTTTCCGGATCGGCAGTGTAGATGCCGCCAACCATCGGTTGGGCCATCCGTTCGAGCGCTTCGCGTCCGAGGCGACGACGCACGAAACTCGCGAGCGATTCGTCTTGTTTTCCGTTCTCGCGCGGCAACAACAACTCCGCAGCCATTCGCAGCTTGCCGGTGAGGCTGAAGATATCGGTGGTGATGAAAGGCCAAACACGCGAGGGCGCGAGCAACTGAAAACCTTCAGGCACAGCGCGCAGCCGTCCGTCGCGAACGATGAAACTGCGGCGATACTGATCGTTCGTTTCGATCAGACGCGATTCGAGACCGAGTCGCTTAGCGAGCGCGACTGCTTCCGGTTTTTCTGAGATGAACGAATCCGGACCGCGTTCGAGGAGAAAACCGTCGCGATGTCGAGTCTCGAGCGTGCCACCCAGCCGCCCGCTGCCTTCAATTAATGTGATCTGCGACGACGGAACGCCAAGCTCGACGAGGCGATGCACGGCAGCTAGTCCGGAGATGCCGCCGCCAATAACTGCTATTCGTTTCGCGAACATTGATTAACCTGGAAGACAGCAATCGGCCGGACAAACGAAGTGACCTGCGCCACGCGAACCGAGGAAGCGCGCGGGCGCGTTGTCGACGCGTTCGAGAATCAACTCCCGGATCATCTTCACAAACGACGGATGTGTTCCCGCGGTGGCGGCGCGAACAAGGTTCACGCCTCCCAACTCGTCGACGAGCTGCCTCAATTCGACGTCGAGATCGTAAACAACTTCCATGTGATCGGAAACAAAACCGATCGGCGCGACGACGACATGCTTCACGCCCGCATCGTTTAGTTGTTTCAAGTGGTCGCAAATGTCGGGACCGAGCCACGGTTGCGACGGCGAACCACTGCGACTTTGATAAACGACTTTCCAATCATCGACGCCAATCGTCCCGGCGATCAGCCGCGCTGTTTCTTCGAGTTGCGCGGCGTACTCACACTTCGCCGCCATCGATTCGGGAATGCTATGCGCAGTGAAAGCTAGATGTTCGACGACGCCGTCCAATTGCGCGAACGCCGCGCGAATCCGATCGACGTTCGCTTCGATGAACAACGGGTGATTGTAGAACGCGCGTAACTTCTCAACCCGCGGCGCCTCGACACCAATCTCAGCCTGCGCGGCCGCAATGTTTTGCTGGTACTGTCGACAACTCGAAAACGAACTGTACGCCGACGTCACAAATGCAAGGACGTTCTTGATCCCATCCGCCGCCATCTCACGCAGCGTCTCCGACAATAACGGATGCCAGTTTCGATTGCCCCAATAGATCGGCAGCGCTGGTCCGTTGGCACGCAGCTCTTCTGAAAGCGCCGCGATCAGATTTCGATTCTGCTGATTGATCGGACTTACGCCGCCGAACATCTCGTAGTGATGGGCCACTCCCACCAGCCGTTCACGCGGCACATTGCGACCGCGCACGACGTTCTCCAGGAAGGGCATGACATCTTCCATCCCCTCCGGCCCGCCGAACGACACGATCAATAACGCGTCATACTTCATCCGCGGCTCATCTCGTGGACCATCTCAACCAACGCGATCACGTTCTGAACCGGCGTCTCCGGCAGAATCCCGTGACCAAGATTAAAAACGTGCCCCGGTCGCGCGCCGGCCTGATCCAGAATCCGTTTCGCCTGCGCGCCTAGTGCATCCCTCGAAGCAAATAATGCGACCGGATCCAGATTTCCCATCACGGCCACATCATGTCCGACCCGCTGCCATCCGTCGTCGAGTCGCACACGCCAGTCGAGTCCGATCACGTCGCCGCCCGCTTCGCGCATCAACTCGAGCAGCGCGCCGGTTCCGGTTCCGAAGTGAATCACCGGAACACCCGGTTTCACCCCCTGAATCACGGCGCGCGAGTGCGGCAACACAAACTCCCGGTAATCATCTGGACTCAAACATCCGACCCACGAATCAAACAACTGCACCGCTTGTGCGCCCGCCTCGACCTGCGCGTTCAGATACTTCACCAGCGCCCGCGCTATCAGCGACATCGATGCGTGCCACGCACCGCTATCGTCGTACATCAATTTCTTCGCGTGGACGTAATTCTTCGACCCACCGCCCTCGATCATGTATGAAGCCAACGTAAACGGCGCTCCGGAAAAACCGATCAACGGAAGATCCGGTTTCAACTCCCGACGGGTCAAGGCAATCGCTTCATAAACAAAGCTCAACGCTCCCGCGTCCTCGATTTCCCGCAATCTCCCAACATCGGCCGCATTTCGCACCGGATTGTGAATGACCGGCCCTTCGCCTTCGGCAAACTCGAGTTCGAGACCCATCGGCTCCAGGATCAATAGGATGTCCGCGAAGATGATCGCCGCGTCTACACCCAACCGTTCAGCCGCGGTGACCGTAACTTCCGCAGCCAACGCAGGCGTCTTGCACAGCTCGAGAAACGTTGTCCGAGCGCGCACTTCACGATACTCGCGCATGTACCGCCCAGCCTGCCGCATCAGCCAGATCGGCGTATACGGCACGGCCTCGCGCCGGCACGCTTTCATAAACACACTGTTTTCCAGTAATTGAGTCAAAGGACGCCGATTATATATCCGCGGGAACTTAATCCAGAACTTTACATCTAAAGCGTACGTTCAACGCAACGTCCGCCCCCCTCGGGACACATACTAGAGTTCGCCGCTCATCTGTTCAGATTGGCTGTTTCAATCTTGGTGCAATACAGGGTTAGGGACTACAATACACCGCCCAAACGCTGTAAAACTGGCATGACTGACAAAGTTGTCACAAGTCAGTAACTTGCGGTGTTTGCACTGTTGAGAGAGCGGTGATTGATGAACGGACAAGCTAGAGCTTTGATCGAGTCCATGCCTAACGACATCGGGACTCAAGCGGTTGCTCCGCTTAGTTTCGACGAAGCGTTTACCCTCCATCACCGCGCCGTTTTTAGAACGGCAAGGGCGGTCGTTCGCGACTCTGCCCTCGCCGAAGACGTGACGCAGGAAGTTTTTCTAAGACTGTATCGCAACCTCCATGCTACCCCGGGGGAGGATCTGCTCCGGGCGTGGCTTTTACGTGTGACACTCAACGTCGCGCGAAACACCTTGCGGGGTCAAAGCCGCTCGATGGTTCGCGACAATGAGTATCACAAGACGTCGACGGAAAACGGCTCCGTCGCGGCTGAAGCACCGGCTGAAGATTACGAACGCCGCATGGCGATCGAAGAAGCACGCCGGGCTTTGGACAAGATAAAGGAGCCGATGAGAAGTTGCCTGCTGCTCAAACAGCAAGGCCTCTCATATCGCGAGATCGCCACCAGTTTGTCGCTCAAAGAGACGAACATCGGCAGTTTGGTGGCCCGCGGCCGGAAGGAGTTTGCGAGGGTGTACGGTAAGATCGGAGGCAGACGATGATACGGTGTTTGGACGAGGCAACGCTGCAAAGCTATTTCGACGGCGAGCTTTCCGCGCAATTGATGGAAAGAGCGTCATCGCATTTGGCAGCATGCGTAACGTGCGCCGCGGCGGCGCGAGAGTTGGCTGAAGAAACGGCCCTCTTGACCTCCGCGCTGGAAGCAGAATTTGAAGTAAGTATCCCAACCCAGGCGCTGCGCGAACGCATCGACGCGGCGGTCTTGGGCGCGCGTGTCGCCAATGCCGAACGTAACGAAAAAACCGGGTTATTTGCCTCTCTCGCGAACGTCTTCAGTTTCAACTCTCAACGTACTTTGGGTTATGCAAGTTTGGTCGTCGTGCTCGCGTTCGGAGCGATCATGGGTGTGGTGAAGTACCGGCAATCGCAGGTACAACCGCCAACCGTGGAGTCTTACAAGAATGTGGCTGCTTCAGATCAGAATCCACCACAGACGCCGCAGGTAACCTCGCAGGGAAATGAACAAGTTGCGTTGAACGGAAGTGAATCCACAGCTCCGGTAGAGCGTCCTGTAGTTCCACGGCAGATCAAGTATTCTCCGCGTCGCTCGACTGCAAAAGTGATCCCCGCTAAGGACGAAACCGTACGGCTCATCCCAGGTGAACGCTCTTACCTCCAGCAGATTGCCAGACTCGATTCGTCGATCAAGTCGAACAAGAAAGCAATGCGACCGTCTTTGCAGGTTGAATACGAGCGCAATCTCGCGGTTGTCGATCGCTACATCGCCGCCACGCGCAATGCTGCGAAGGAGAATCCGAACGATCCCGACGCGGCCGATTTCATGTTTGCTGCCTATCAAAGCAAGGTCGATCTTCTCAACACGATCGCCGACGCCCGTCTAGGTGGAGGTCGTTCTCACTGAAAGGCCCGGTCCTAAGTTGACAATGAAGTTGTTGGTAGTCCTGGCGGTAGCCGGCCTTTTCTTCTCCCTCGCAGGTTCGACCCCCGCATACAAAGCAAAAAAAGATTCGAATCCGGGTGAAACTCCCGGTGGCAAGGTCGAACGGTCGATGCCCGTCAGTCCCGAAGTGACTGTCACGCTTTGCGTTGCTTCCGGGACGCTACGAGTCCGCGGCTGGGACAAAAACGAACTTCGCGTCAGATCATCCGACGCCGGACAGATCGAACTTCGCCGCCTCGATAAACCGAAAGATCCTGCCGCTCCTGCATGGCGCATCGACGTCATGGTTTTGGACCCGAGTTCGAAAGCTAACGCCAAACTTGATTGCCAGGCGCTGGCCGACGTCGACATGGACGTGCCGACGGGCGCGACTGTCCAGGTGCAGACGCGTGACGGCGACATCAGCATCGTCGGTGTTTCAGCCGCGTACGCTGGTTCGCAAAACGGAAACATCACGATCGAGCGCGCCGCGAAAATCATCGAAGCAGGGAGTGTTGGCGGCAGTATTTCTTTAAAAGATTCGAGTGGCCGTGTGAATTTGAGTTCCGCGGGTGGAATCGTCGTCGTCGCCAACGTGAAACCGTCGAACGAGGACGATACGTTTGAAGTCGGCACGGTAAGCGGCGACATTCAGTTGGATCGAGTCAGCAATCCGAAAGTGATGGCGAAGACGGTAAACGGAAACGTAACGATGACTGGTCCGCTCGCGCGCTCGGGCAATTACGCCTTCACCAACATGGCCGGCGACGTCATACTCGCGCTGCCGCATGATGCCTCGTTTCAGTTGAATGCGAAGGTCTCTGAGAGGCGCGACATAGTTTCAGATTTTCCTTTGAAGTACATCGAAATGCCGGCACCACCGCCACCCGCGCCCAAGCACGGAACTCCGACTCCGATGCCCGGAGCGGCTCCGGTGTCGAAGCCAGGCGCGGCAGCGAAGCCGGGAACTCCGGCGCCGCCAGCACCTAAGAGTCCGGTAGTCAAAGGTCACCCACCCCAAACCGGACCAATTGTCACCCAGATCCCGGTCGAGAAGCCGACCACCGTCGTTCCTTATGTTCTGCGCCGTGTGACGGCCATTTGCGGCACTGGCGATGCGACTATTTCGGTCGCTTCGTTCGGCGGCACCGTTCGGTTAAAAAAAATCTGACCGGACCCCAAAATCTCTCGAAAAATCGCGGAATAATTTGTTGCCACAACCTTTCGAGGTCCGGTGTTCTTCCTACAGAGCAACGCAGAAGGGCCGAGGGTGGTTGGTAGGGGTTTTTCGAAACTGACTGCTCTCGGCCTTAAAACTAAGGGGTTCGGGAAATGAACAGCGCGGGTCAAAGCGGCGACCGGAAGTCCTACCGAGTTATTCTTCTTTTAGCAGTTGGACTGACAGCATTCTCCAGCGCCATGAAAGAGTTGAATCTGTTGCGGGAGTTCAGCCGCGACACGAGCAATATGGTTGCAAGCTGGTCAAAGGCGCTTACGCCGCAAGTGCCGAAGGTAGTTGTTCCCGTTGAAGTGCCGGCGCCGGTTGAGCAAGTTGAAGTTTGCGAAAGCAGTCATACGGTGAATGAAGTCGAGCCGGTGGATCAAGGAGATCTGGGGGGCGGCGTTGCTCGCGCAGAAGTAAAGATCAAGGACGTGGGAAAAACTTTTGTCGCAGAGCGATCAAGGCGTCGTGACACACAGGCGGTGGCAACGTTGCGAGCCAATCGCTCTGCCGACATTGAATTATTGGAGCTGCGGAAGCAAATACCGCGCGAAGCTAACCTCAAAGTCACGATCATGGCCGACAGTGACGGTGAGGGTGATTTTGCTTTTCCTTCGAGCTTCGAGTTCAAAGTGCCGAAGGTGAAAACCTTGAACCGGCACATCATCATCAAGCCTGAGGAACGCGAGGTTTTGAAGAGTTTGAACCGCAGTTTGAATTCACGCAGCGCAGGATAAGCGACTTTCTTAAGGAACCGAGACCACCATGTTGAATAAGCGCCTCATCATCATAGTCATTCTTCTGCTCGCTTTCATAAGCGCCGGATCAGGCCTGGTTGCTGCGACTGCCGCGAGCGGTTTGTTTCGCCAGGATCCGCGTCCGGTGCCGTCTGTGCCGGACAACGAGAAGTGCACCGCGAATGCGACCCAGTCCAGTCAGGAAATACGAGACGAATTTCATCAGACCTATCCATTATCGGCAACCGGCCGAGTCAGTTTGGAAAACATCAATGGCGGAGTGCAGATCAAAGTTTGGGATCGAGCAGCACTCCAACTCGACGCGATCAAAAAAGCTTATCGAAAAGAACGATTGGACGAAGCGAAGATCGAAGTAACGGCGACTGAAGACAACATCAGAATCAAAACCGAGTATCCCGAAGAAAATCAGAATTTCAACAGCGGCGAGCGGCGTTACAACAATCCCGCCATCGTCGAGTACACGCTGACAGTGCCGCGCCGCGCCATTCTCGAATCGATCGAGCTGGTTAACGGCTCGCTCGATATCGACGGCGTCGAAGGTGACGTCAAAGCGTCGTCAATCAATGGCAAAGTCGTCGCGCGTGGTTTGATGGGCGAGACAAAACTCTCCACCATCAACGGTCAACTGTATGCGACGTTTACACGGATCGACGAATCGAAACCGATTTCGCTCGGCTCGGTAAACGGCGGTGTGACTTTGATCATTCCGTCAGACACAAACGCCTCGATTCGCGCGGGCACGGTTCATGGCGGTATCACCAACGATTTTGGTTTGCAGGTTCGGCATGGTGAATACGTGGGTCACGATCTCGAGGGGCAGATCGGAACTGGTGGTCCACGAATCAAGATCGGGAACGTAAACGGCTCGATCAAGATCACTCACGCGCAGGATGGACGAGCCATCAGTCCCGCAACTTCCGTGATAATCGACCGGCAGAGGGACCGCGAGGACGCGAATGAGGATGCGGAATCCGAAGCCGATCGGCGAGTGGAACAAGCGAAGTCGATTGCCGAAGCGACGCGCATCAGCATCGAAACGTCGCGTATGACACGCGAAGCGCAGCGTGAAGCGCAGCGCCGAGTGGACGCCGCATTGCGTCAAGCGCAGCGAGACGTCGAGCGCGCGCAACGTGAAATCGTGCGACAGCAGCAGGAGCAGCTACGACAACAGCAACAGCTCAAGAACGAAATCAGGGTCTACAAGAAAGTCAAACCGGCGACTGCCGTCGATCTCGGCTACACCAAAAAAGCGAAGGAAACGAAGTCGTTCGCTGTCAGCGGCGCGCCGCGCGTGAACATCAGCACGTTCGACGGCAACGTGACTGTGCACGGTTGGGACAAGCCGGAAGTACAGTACACCGCGATGTCGGCCGCTGAAGACGACGAAAGCCTCAAGCAGATCGACATCATCACGGAACAGAACGGTCAAGTGATCGCGATCACTGCCAGGAATGACAACGAACGGAACGCCACTGTAGCGTTCGACGTATTCGTTCCACGCCAGTCGGCAGTGCATGTTTCGTCGGGTGACGGCGGTGTTTCACTCGATGGAGTTTCCGGCGAAATCACTCTTCGTTCCGGAGACGGCGCGATCCAAGTTTCAAACAGTGGCGGCCAGTTACAGGTCAACACCGGCGACGGCACGATTCAGATTTCGAAGTTTGATGGTCAGGTGGATGCGCGCACTGGCGATGGCGCCATTGCCCTCGACGGTATCTTCAAGGCCCTTTCAGCAAGAACCGGCGACGGCGAGATCACGTTGACGGTGCCGGCCGGTTCCAGCTTCACGATCGAGACCAACTTACCGCAAGAGATCAACAACGAAGGTGGTTTCACCGTTGCGGAAGATGTTACCCGTTCCCCGCGTCTAAAGCGGTGGAAGATCGGCAATGGCGGTCAGGTCTTCATTCTCAGAACGGGCGACGGACAGATTCTTCTTCGCCCCCGTAACTAATTCTGGTGTTCCTTTAGCGCGGCTGCTCCGGAGCACAATCGAACATTTAGCTGTTTTTAATGAAAAGTCTCACGTGTATTCGTGCGTACATGCTGCTACTGGCATGCGCCGTCTGCGCAAACGCGCAGACGACTGCAAACCCGACTGCGGTGGCTGCATCTACTCCCGCCCCTGCCGCGAAGTCGACTCCCACACCATCAGCGAGTCCTGCACAAGCTAAGAATCTGACGTCTGCTCCCGCGCCGTCCGCCGCCGCCAAAGGCAGCTTCGTGCTGCCGCCGGAAAAGTCGCAGCCGGTTACGCTCCCGAAATTTGACAAGCCGCCGGTTATCGACGGCAAGCTTAACGATGAAGTCTGGCAGAAAGCTGTGGTCTTGAAAGACTTCTACCAGATTCAACCGGGCGACAACACTCCTCCCTCGAAACCAACCGAAGTCCTGCTTGGTTTCGATCCGAAGTTTCTTTACATCGCTTTCAAAGCTACCGACGAACCCGACAAGGTCCGCTCCACGATCGCCAAGCGCGACAATATTTTTAACGACGACTACGTCGGATTCTTTCTCGACACTTTCAACGACAAGCGAAAAGCGTTCGAAGCTTTCTTCAATCCACTCGGAATTCAGGCCGACGGCATTCTGACCGAAGGTCGTGGTGAAGACTTCAGCGTCGACCTGTTGATGGAGTCGAAAGGAATCGTTCACGAGACCGGCTTCACGGTCGAAATCGCGATCCCGTTCAAGTCGCTGCGTTTTGAAGCAGGCAAGGGCAAGTTGTGGGGCGCGCACTTCTTCCGTCGCATCAAGCGGTTAGAAAACGAGCTCGATTCGTGGATGCCTTTCTCGCGCAGCATCGACAGCAACCTCAGCCAGGCCGGACATCTCACGGGACTCGAAGGTATTTCAGTCGAACGGACCATCGAACTGATTCCGAGTCTGACGGTATCGCAAAACAGCCGGTTCGTCGGTTCGTTTCCACCGGTACCGGCCGGTGGCGATCCGGGACGCATTGTCAACGAGCCTGTCGGGCTCGATCTCGGATTGACCGCGAAGTTCATTCCGAGCTCCGCTGTCACAGTCGATCTCGCGATCAATCCTGACTTCGCGCAGGTCGAAGCGGATCAACTCGTCGTCACCGCCAACCAGCGCTTTCCGATCTTCTTTCCCGAGAAACGTCCGTTCTTTCTCGAAGGCATCGAGATCTTTCAGACTCCGATTACAGCGGTCCACACGCGTTCGATCGTCGATCCGGACATCGCCGTGAAGACGACCGGCAAGATGGGTCGCAACACGTTCGGGATCATGGTCGCGAGCGACAATGGACCAGGCAACCTGAGCGCTGACGATCGTGGCTCTTTGGCGTCCTGCATCGAGCGACGTGCGCTGCTCAAACCCACGGAAGTCTGCAACGCCGAACGGTTCGTCGATAAGAATGCCTACATCGGCGTCTTGCGTCTGAAGCGTGACGTCGGCAGGGAAAACTCGCTGGGAATAATCGCCACCAGCTACAACTTCATCGAGAAGCACAATCAAGTGTTGGGCTTCGACGGACGCTTCCGACTCGACAAGCAAACAACGGCCACCTTCCAGTTGCTGGGCACCACATCGAGAAATTTCTTTTTCGATCCTGACGATGGTATCAACCGATATCGGACTGGCAACGGTTTCGGCTACTCCGCAGGCTACAACCGTTCGGGCCGCAACTGGGGTTGGGAACTTTACGGCGAGGGATTCACTCAAGACTACCGCGCGGACGTCGGTTTCGTTCAACGCACCAATTCGAACTTCAACTACGGATTCATCCGCTACAACTCCGATCCGAACCCGAAGAAAAAGATCATCTCGGTTCACTATCACACGATTGCGCACATCGATTACAACTGGCAAGCCCGGATGTACATGTGGGAAGCGGAGAACCTGGTTGAATTGCAATTGCCGCGCAACAGTTGGATGGGTATGTGGTGGGAGCCGGGTTACGAGCGATTGTTCGATCGCGAGTTTGGCGCGACGAGAGAAGCAAGACCGTGCGATCCGAGTGGTCAGGATCTTCTCCTGCCGAAAGGACTGCGGCGTCCGCCGTGCACGTTCTTTGGACCAAGCAACGAACGCGCTTCAAGCAAGCAGCACCTCTCGTTCTATGGTGGTTCGAACCCAAACAAGCAGATTCAAATCAACGCACAGGTTACGCATCGCTGGGGTCACATGGATCTCGACTTTGGCAGCGGCAGCAACAAATACCCGCGCGTCAGTCCATTTGCTCTAGAGTTAGCAGCCCGGAAGGCTGCGGCTGACGCTGCCGGACAATGCAATCCATCCGATCCCGACCGACCGGCAGTTTGCACGGCCGTAGCGCCACTCGATCCGGGACGCGGTAACCTGCTTCAATTCAACGCGAACCTCACTTATCAACCGACAAACGAGTTGCGGGCGCAGTTCAGTATCAACCATCAGGAGCTGAAGCGTTACGACACGGACCGCTACGCGTTCAAGATCAACATCCTGACGTTGCGCGGCACCTATCAGTTCACGAACGCGACGTTCGCGCGATTGATTCTCGACTACAACACCCTGAGCTCCAGATTACGTGCACAGGCGTTGTTTGGTTGGACGCCGAGTCCGGGCACGGCCTTCTACGCCGGTTACAACGACGATCTGAACTACGACAGTCTCCATCCATTCAAGCCGGAAGTCGTGCCTGGCTTCCGCCGCAATTCGAGGACGATCTTCATCAAGTTTTCGTACCTCATTCGTCGCAGCTTTTGAACCACCGGAATAGAAATGTAAAGGAATGTAAAGTTCGGTTGACGGACTCCAAGTTGGCCCGCCTGCGTGTTAAACTGCCACGGATGCCCGAGAGCAAGATTTACTTCATCGGGGTGCCGCTCGTACTGGCGGCACTCTTTTTCACTTCCTGCAAGAGCGATTACCAGGCGCAACAGCATCAGGGACAGAATCGGCCCGGAGCGCCTGCCGGCGCGCGGCAAGTGAAAACTACCGCCGTCGCCGAAACACCTTTCGGTGAAACAGTAACTGCCACCGGAACACTCGCCGCCTATGATCAGACCACCGTCAGTGTGAAAGTCCCCGGTCGTGTGCGCGTGCTTTCAGTAGACCTTGGATCGGTCGTCGCACGCGGACAGACTATCGCCACCGTCGATTCGGAAGATTATCGGCTGCGTGTTCAGCAGGCAGAAGCTTCGCTGGCGCAGGCGCGCGCGCGCTTGGGGTTAACGCCGGAAGGTAATGATGACCGCGTCGATCCCGAACAAACAGCGACGGTGCGACAGGCGCGAGCGGTGCTCGACGAAGCGCGCTTCAATCGCGATCGAGCAGCACGGCTCGTCGAGCAGGGCATCATTGCGAAAGCTGAATTCGATTCTGCTGTTTCAGTATTCAAAGTTGCGGAAGGTCGCTACCAGGACGCTTACGAAGAGATTCGCAACCGGCAAGGCGTGTTGGCCCAACGACGATCGGAGGTTGCGCTCGCGCGACAGCAATTGAAAGATACGAACGTCGTCGCGCCGATTGATGGCATCGTGCAGGAGAAACGGACCAGCGTCGGCGAATACCTCGCTGCCGGCACGCCAGTCGTGAACATTGTTCGTATGGACCCGCTGCGGCTACGAGCGCAGGTGCCTGAACGCGAATCGCGAACAGTCCACACCGGTCAGGACGTGCGCGTCACCGTCGAAGGCAACCCAAACGTGTACCTCGGCAAGATCATGCGCTTGAGTCCGGTGATCGCCGAACAGAATCGCATGCTGATGGTTGAAGCCGACGTCCGAAATGATGGAAAACTTCGACCCGGTTCGTTTGCCCATGCTGAAATCGTCACGAACGATGCCAAGATGGCTGTCACAGTTCCGAACAATGCAATCGTCACTTTCGCGGGAATCGAGAAGGTGATCGTCGTACAGAACGGCAAAGCCCTCGAAAAGCCAATCACCACCGGACGCAGGAATGCGGAATTTACGGAGATCGTGGCCGGGATCAGCGTGGGCGAGAAAGTGATCGTCGATCCGGGCAACCTGCAATCAGGCCAGGCTGTCGAAGTAATTGACTAGCAGTTAAACTCCCACAGAATTAACGCATGCAGAAACTAGCCGAAATATGTATTCGCCGACCTGTCTTCGCGACGATGATCGTGTTGTCGCTGGTCGTCGTGGGCGCGGCTGGTTTCTTCAAACTCGGCGTCGATCGTTTTCCGGCCGTCGATCTGCCGACAGTTACAGTTCGTGTTGGGCTTCCTGGCGCCGCGCCTGAAGAAGTCGAATCCTTAATCACTCAGCAAGTCGAAGAAGTAATCAACACCGTCGACGGCATCAGCGAGCTGCGCTCGGTTTCGGGCCAGGGCACGTCGCTAGTCATCGCGACTTTCAATCTCGATCGAAATCTGGAATCAGCCGCGCAGGACGTTCGCGATCGCGTGAACACGCTGGGTCGTAATCTTCCCGAAGACGCGACGCCGCCAGTGGTCCAGAAATTCGATAACGACAGCACGCCCGTGCTGACGATCGCCTTGACCGCCGATCGATCGATCAGAGAGCTGACAGAGCTAGGCGACAAAACTGTGCGTCCGCAGCTCGAACGCGTCGCAGGCGTCGGGGAAGTGCGCGTCGTCGGCGGTCTCGATCGCGCCATCAACGTTTGGATTGACGCCGACCGGCTCGCAGCTTATCAGATCCCCATTTCACAGATCCGGCAGGCACTTGAACGCCAGAACACTGACGTGCCCGGCGGAAACGTCACCACCGGAAAAGAAGAGTTAACCCTTCGTACGCTCGGAAGATTTACCGATCCACGACAGTTCGACGATCTCGTCATCGCAAACGTCAATGGTGCGCCAGTCAGACTCCGTGACGTCGGTCGCGTTGAAGACGGCACCAAAGAGCAGCGCTCGTTTTCGCGACTCAACGGTGTCCCGACGGTCACGCTCGATATTCGCCGGCAATCGGGCGCGAACACAGTCGAGGTCATCAACGGTTTGAAAGCGGCGTTGCCTCGCGTTATCTCCCAACTTCCGAACGACGTCAAACTCGAAGTTATCCGCGATCAGTCGCGCTACATCGAAGCCGCGCTTCACGAGATCCAAATACACCTCGTGCTCGGTAGTATTCTCGCCAGCCTCGTCGTGCTTGTGTTCATGCGTTCGTGGCGTTCGACTCTGATCGCCGCGGTCGCGATTCCGTGCTCCGTCATTTCGACTTTCGGCATGATGAAAGCCCTCAACTTCACGCTTAACAGCGTGACGATGCTGGCGCTCGTGCTGATGGTCGGCGTGGTTATCGACGACGCCATCGTCGTACTGGAAAACATCTTCCGCTTCATTGAGGAAAAGAGAATCGAAGCGAAGGAAGCGGCGCGCGAAGCGACGAAGGACATTGGTCTGGCTGTTTTGGCGACGACTCTTTCTCTTGTCGTAATCTTCCTGCCGGTGTCGTTCATGTCGTCCATCTCAGGACGGTTCCTGTATCAGTTCGGCATTACCGCGGCCGTGGCGATCATGGTCAGCTTGCTCGTTTCGTTCACGCTGACGCCGATGATGAGCTCGCGGCTGATTCGCGTCAGCGACGCGAAGGGCGGACATGAGTGGCCGGCTTCACGTCGTGGTTTCTATCGCTGGATCGACGGCGCGTATACATGGATGCTCTCGTTCGCCATGCGACATCGTTTGGCTGTTGCTGTGGTCTCGCTCGCGGTGGTCCTGTCGAGCGTGCCGCTGTATCGCGCGGTCAAGCAGGAGTTCATTCCGACGAACGTCGACGAGGCTGAGTTTGAAATCGGCGTGAACGGTCCTGAAGGCACAAACCTCGCGGTGATGAACGAAACGATGACGGCAATCGAGAAAGACATTCTCGATACGCCGGGTGTGACGATGATCTTGTCGTCCGCGGGTGGCGGGTTCCTCGGCGGTGTGAACCAGGGCGACGCTTACATCCGCATCGAGCCGCATGAGAAGCGCACATTTTCGTTGACTAAGCTGTGGAACGAAACCAAAAAAGGAAATCCGCTCAACGCCTTCCGCGGCAACTACACGCAACAGGACGTGATGCAGGAAGTTCGCCGGCGATTGCGGAAGTACGCGCCGATGCGCACCAGCGTGCGTAACGGACGCTCGTTCAACTTTGGTACTGGTGGTCGCACAGATATCGATTTCGTGTTTCGTGGTCCTGACATCGTGGCCCTCGCTGGCTACGCGGATGATCTGGTCGCTCGATCTGAAAAGCTCGGCGGTATCGTCGACGCCGACACAACGTTGAAGCTGAACAAGCCGGAGTTGCGCGTCCGCATCGATCGCGAGCGTGCGGCGGATCTCGGCGTCGATACTTCCGACATTGCGACGAGCCTCCGTTTGATGGTGGGCGGTGAAGACGAAGCATCGCGATTCAGAGACGAGCAGGTCAATGAGGACTACGACGTGCAGTTGCGTTTGACCGAAGCAGATCGACGCGACGCGGATACGATCAGTCGACTGTGGGTTCCTTCTTCGCGAGGAGGCCCGGGCGGCGGTGCGGGACTGGTGCGACTCGATAATCTTGTGAAGATCACACGCGACACTAGCCCGTCGCGAATCGATCGACTCGATCGCGAGCGGCAAGTCTCCGTACGTGCGTCAGTGGCACCCGGTTACGCGCTCGCGGATCGCATCGAGGCGTTGCGTGGCGCGGTGCGTGAGATGAACTTGCCGATCGCTTACACGACGACGGTTTCCGGTCGCGCGCGCGAGCTCGAGAAGACGTTCACCGAGTTTATCTGGGCGTTTATTCTGTCCGTGATCTTCATGTACATGATTCTCGCCTCGCAGTTCGAGAGCACGGTGCATCCGTTGACGATTTTGTTGAGCTTGCCGCTGTCCGTGCCGTTTGCGTTGCTGTCGTTGTGGGGAACGGGAGACACGCTCAATCTCTATTCCGCGCTCGGTGTGCTCGTCTTGTTTGGCGTGGTGAAGAAGAACGCGATCTTGCAGATCGATCACATGAACAGCCTGCGGGCGAAGGGCATGGAACGTCACGAAGCGATCATGCAGGGCAATCGCGATCGTTTGCGTCCGATTCTGATGACGACGCTGGCGCTGGTCGCGGGTATGTTGCCGCTGGCGTTGGGTACTGGTCCCGGCGCGGAGGAACGACGCTCGATCGCAATCGTCGTTATCGGCGGTCAGACGTTGTCGCTGTTGCTGACGTTGATTGCGACACCGGTGGTCTATTCACTGCTCGACGATCTGAAACAGACGTCGCGTTGGCGCCGGTTTGCCGAGTCGATCGGAACTGTTTCGCAGTCGATTGTCGAGAGGTTTAAGAAGCCGCGTCGCGAACCCGAAGTCGATGACGTTCCGGCGGAACGCAGCACGTCGGGTGATTAAGAATCATTCGGTTGCTTGAGGATTCGCTCCCAGCCTGAATCATCCCGTTTCATCTGTTTCACCAGCTCATCCCGCAAACTTCGTAACTTATCGCTCAACCGGGGTGTGTAGTTGTTGAGATCCGGAAACCGTCTCCGCTGCTCCTCGACAAATACTTTCTGCTTTTCGATTGACGGAATTGCCGAGTGTTGTCCGTTCTCCCAGAACGGGACCAGCAAGCGTTCGACTCTCGCTGCGCCAGGTATCGTCACTTCTTCATCGTCAAGCCCGATCACGTCGCCGACGTAGTTGCCGCGCAGGTCGCTGCCGCGAAACAACTGCAACTTGCCCGGCAGTGTGATCTTGTCTTCCGAGTTTGACGCTTTCAACGTTGGCCGGTCCTTCATCAAACTCTGCTTGAAAATCACGCCCGCGACTGCCGGCACTTCACTCGACAGCTTCGTCCCGATACCAAAGCCTGCGACTTCCGGAAACGCTGCGACGATGCGTCGCACTTTTTCCACGTCGAGATCGCCAGTGAGATTCGGACGCAGACCGCGAAGACCGTTTGCTTCAAAGAACCGCAAACACCATTGGCCCAACTCGGCCAGGTCACCCGAGTCAACGCGAAAGCCTTTGAACGCGCGACGCCGCGATTCGGTTGAAGTCGCGGCCATCGCGGCATGCACGGCGCCCATGTAGACGTCGATCGTATCGAGCAGCAATGTCGTGCCGTTCGGGTTCGCGTCGAGCCAGCGCTCAAAAGCAACTTGTTCGAAGTGTTTTGGTTTCCCGGTGCGCGGTTCGATCTCGGGTTGGTCCAGGTACTCGATGAAGGCTTGTTGCCAGTAATGTGCTTCGGTGCCGACGGCGGGAATGTCGAGACGGTGAGCGGCTTCCATGTTTGACGTGTCGTTGAAGCCGCCGATGAATGCGTAAACGGCGATGTCGACCGCGCGTTCGATGTCGCCGTTACGCCGCAACGAAAAATCCGAGAGCCAGCGATGGTCGCCCGCGGCCATGCGAAACTGCATCGCCGTGCTCGCGGTCGTCATCGGCAGATCGAAGGCGTGCTCAAACTTGATCTCCTGCGCCTGCGTCAGTCCGAAAGCACCGCGAATGTCCGCGAAGGGTTCCTGTGCGAAGACGATCGTGCCCGGGCGAACGGCGCGAATCGCCCCGACGAACTGAATGTCTTCGATTGCCTTCGCGAAGTTATGCAGACCGCCGCGGTCCTGTTCGAGAAAGCGAAGACGCGGACGATCGAGCTGGCTGTCGACGAGAAGACGCACCAGGCGTTCGTGACCGAGGCAGGGCGCGAATGGCAGTTTTCGTTGGGTTACGTAGAACGTCGCTTCGGCGTCGCTGAGGCGTTCGTTGTGCAGCCGCGCGACGTCCTTGAACGACGCGTCGCCCATCGCGGCGTGGTATCGATCAATGTTCAGCGTTCCCATATCAGGTGGGAAAATCCGTGTTTACGATCTCAGCACCAGCCGCGCGCATCTCGCGGATCGCGCGTTCGCCGTCACCGGGATTTAATTCCACTGGGCGCATCGCGTTCTCCACGGCTTTTACCTTGAACCCTTCTTTGAGTCCAGCAAGCACTGTCTCTTTCACACAGTAATCGGTAGCGAGTCCGCCGACTGTCAACTCTTCGACGCCCTGATCGTGGAGTTGCGACGCGAGGTCGGTTTCGTCGAAAGCGGAATAGCAATCAGTGTCGCCAAGGCCTTTGGAGATGAGGCGGATACGCGGATCGTCCTTCAATTGCGGATGAAACTCGGCGCCCCGCGTGTTCTGCACGCAGTGAACAGGCCACGTGCCACCGTATGTCTGAAAGTGTTTTGTCTGTGGCGGGTGCCAGTCGCGGCTTTTGTACACGGGCGCGCCGCGCTCCAGAAACTCGTCGATCAACGCATTCAGCGGCGCGACAACTTCGTCGCCGTGGGCCACCGCCAACGTCCCTCCCGGACAAAAATCGTTTTGCACATCGACAACGATTAACGCTTGTTTCGATTGTGTTGACATCGTGAATTTGGCCCCCGTGTTTCCGGAGACGATGTTACACTGCTTACTCCCTCTCTAAAAGCAAGGTCGCATCATGAAGCGCATGGAATTCCATCTCGGACCACTCGCAGATCGCTTGAACACCGCGATCCGCGAAGCTGAACAAGCCGGCGTCGCCAAACGGATGTGGCGGAAGGACGCATCGCTCTGGAAACCAGACGAGGCCAGTCACAAGCAAATCCGAAACTCGCTCGGTTGGCTGACCGTTCCCGACGAAATGATCGGCGTGGCGGGCGAACTGATCGAATTCGCGGAGATGATTCGAGCGCGCGGGTTTCGACACGTGATGGTGTGCGGCATGGGCGGTTCGTCACTGTGTCCCGAAGTGCTGGCGCGAACCTTCGGTCAACCGGCCGGGTTGTTCCCGGAACTGCTGGTGCTCGATTCGACCGATCCGGATGTCATCGCTCGCTTGCGCGATCAGATCGACATCGATCACACACTCTTCGTCATCGCTTCAAAATCTGGAACAACAACCGAGCCCACTGTCTTCTACAAATTCTGGTACGACGAGCTCAGCAAACGACGCGCGAATCCCGGCGAGAACTTCATCGCCATCACCGATCCCGCTTCTCCGCTCATCGACGCCGCCGCCGAACTCGGTTTTCAACGAACGTTTCTCAACCAGTCTGACATTGGCGGACGTTATTCGGCGCTTTCGTATTTCGGCATGGTGCCTGCCGCGCTGATGGGAATCGACATCCGCAAGTTTCTCGAACGAGCAAAAGAAGCAGAACAATCGTGCTCAGCCGTCATGCCTGCTGAGTCGAATATCGCGCTCAAACTGGGAACGATCCTCGGCGAGTGCGCAAACGCCGGGCGCGACAAGCTGACGCTGGTCATCGATCCGCAGATCGAAACGCTTGGACTGTGGATTGAACAACTGATCGCGGAAAGCACCGGCAAGGAAGGCAAGGGAATAGTGCCGGTCGTCGGCGAACCGCTTGGCGAACCTTCAGTCTACGGCGACGATCGCGTGTTCGTCGCGATCTCGATCGGCGTCATTCCGCAGGACACAAACGCCACACTGAGCGCTTTGGCCGCAGCCGGACATCCGATCGTCAATCGCCAGGTCAACGACATTTACGATCTCGGCGCGGAGTTTTTTATCTGGGAGTTTGCGACCGCGTGCGCCGGTTGGCGACTCGGCATCAACCCGTTCGATCAGCCGAACGTGCAGGAAGCGAAAGATGCAACGCGCGAATTATTGAGCGAGTTTTCGACGTCCGGCAAACTGAGCGACGATCAAAAACTCGCCGACGACGACGCGATCCACGCGCAGCTCAAGGCGATCAAACCCGGCGACTACGTCGCGTTTCTCAACTACATCGAAGAGCTGCCCGAAGTCGCTCGCAAGTTTCAGGAACTCAGAATTCTCGTGCGCGACCGTACAAAGTGCGCGACGACGATCGGCTATGGACCACGTTTTCTTCACTCCACCGGACAGCTTCACAAAGGTGGCCCAAACACCGGCGTGTTCTTCCAGTTTGAAGCTAAAGACAAGAGCGACTTCCCCGTACCCGGCGAGCCTTACACCTTCGCCATCTTGAAGCAGGCCCAGGCGCTAGGCGACTTCCGCGCCCTCGTGAGCCGCGGTCGTCGTGTGGTCCGTATCGACCTCGGGGACAACCTTCTCGCCTCGTTGGATCGTCTGAAGGAAGTCATCTTGAATGCGTTGAAGTAGTACGATCAGGGCCGGCCCCGCACATTAGTCGTACGACTCTGGAAACATGGCCGCAATACTTCTTTGATAAATACAAAGGACATCCCCCAGGTGTATCCACTCTCTCGTTAAGGCATACGATTTGCCATTTCGAGAATTCTTACTCGCTGCCTTGGACCCCTGCCATTGTTGGAGGAGGAGCCGGTCACCATGAAGTTCATCGAGAAGTTTTTCAGAAGCGGACTCGCTATCGACCTGGGTACGGTTAACACGCTTATCTATCATCCGAGCCGGGGCTTGCTTGTCAATCAGCCGTCTGTAGTCGCAATCGATCGCTATGATGGCGAAGTTGTCTCGGTGGGGCATAAAGCCGCACGCCTACTTGGCCGCGAACCGCGCGGCATCGAAGTTCATCGACCTATCCGCTGCGGCACAATCTTTAATTTCGAAGTCACACAGAAAATGCTGCGTTCGTTCGTCGGCAGCGTTACCGACGGCTACCGCCGTGGGCATTTCGTCGTCGGCACACCTGGTTCGGCAACCGCCGTCGAGCAGCGCTCGGTCCGCGATGCGGCTCGGGATGCTGGCGGCAGTCGGATCGATCTCGTCGACGAAGGATTGGCGGCGGGACTTGGTGCTGGTCTGAGTTTTGACGACGAGCGCGCGCATCTGGTGGTCGACATCGGTGGAGGCACGACGAACATCGCGATCATCGCGTCAGGCGGAGTTGTTACATCCATGAGCTTGCAGGCTGCGGGTAACGCGATGGACGACAGTATTCGCGACTACGTTCGTTCGAACTACTGTTTGCAGATCGGCGAGTACACCGCCGAAGCGTTGAAGAAAGAACTCGGCGCGTTGAGCGACGACGAGATTCGCCGTGACGACAGAAAGGTGCAGATCGTTGGTAAACATCTTAGCGATGGTTCGGGTTGTGCCGTCGACATTTCGGCTGAAGAGGTGCGTGAAGCTTTGGAGCCGGTGATTGTGGAAATAGTTGCCGGTATCAGGCGTGTGCTTGAAGAGGCGCAGCCCGAAGCAGTCGCCGACATCTTCTACTCCGGCATGATTCTCACTGGCGGCGGATCGTTGTTAAAGGGAATCAAGGACCGATTGCAAAATGAGTTGAGCCTGCGTGCGACGATGCCGGAAGATCCGATCACGACGGTAGTGATGGGCGCCGGACTGTTGTTGTCCGAGCCCGATCACCTGCACCGTTGCGCGATTCGTCAAAACCTTCCTGTCTGGCAGGAAGCGGAAGAACTTGTCGTTAGCTGGTAATTAGAAAACTAGTTTTTAAAACTCGTCTGTCGCTATGGCGTAATGACGACTCCACCCTCCTCGGGGATCAATTGCGGCAACGGTAGCCCATCGTTGCAATTGATACCTGGGTTCCTGACAAAGAGCGGAGTAATTCGATCGGCGGAGAACGGAATGGGGGAAAGGGCTCCATCGATCGCACCAAACACCACATTTGAATTCTTTGGATAGTCTGGATCGGTTGTTTCGACCACCTTACCCGACATGACCGCTTCAGACCCGGAAATCTTCACGCAATTAAGCTTCACGGATACCGAGGTTTGAGCATTTAAGTTGTCGAATTGTGCGGTGCCTTTGCCGCTGGTGGTACCACTGTTCACTGTCGCACTGAAGGAGAAGGCGAACTCCTCTCCCAAAAAAAGAAACGAACCTGAGCCGTTAGCTGAAGAGGCAAAAGCGGCTGCGTTTGCCGGCTGTTGCGTGTTTATCGCGAGGGGGATTAGCAGAAGCACACCGAGGATCGTGAAGATGGTCTTGGTACTCATAGATTCTCCCACGTACAGTTCGAGGCCCCGCTACGCCCCGATTAAATCCCGGAATTGCGCTGGACTGACTGCGTCAGTATCAGGAGCCAGCGTGTGAGTGGCTTGACGCAAGCGCACACTATTAGAAAGTCACGCTTGCGTCAAGAAAAGACGGGGAAAAACAACGCAGATCTAACACTTCACATAGCCCAGTAACCAGAAGACGATGATGAAAATCAGGATCGTGGAAATGCATCCGCCGCCAAACTTCCACGCTGCCGCGCCCGCTAGTAATCCTCTGAGTGGACCTTCCATGTAAACCCTCCCTCGATAATCGCTCGATATCCGAACAGCAAAACTGCTCGGTCAACTTTCGGCAAGCTCAATGCCACATACGGCTACTTGCGTTTTAAAAATCGGACCAACGCGCGTTCCGCTTTGTGCAGTCCAAAACCGCGAAACGAAACCAGATCGTCCGGACTGGTAGAAAAGCTATCGATCACTCGTCCCTTTTCAAACGCATGAATAATCTCTGGACATACGTACGAGCTGCGACATACCGCGGGAGTATTCCCCAGCACTTCGGCGGTCTCTTTGATCGCGGCCACAACTCTCTTCTTGATCCCGGTAACACTTGCCGGAACGGGTAAGTCTTTTCCATCACGCGCGAGCGCGCAGGCGCAAACTAACGTTCCGGCCCAGGTGCGAAAGTCTTTCGCACTGAAACTCTCACCCATCACTTCCTTGATGTAGTCGTTGATATGGCGGCGTGTCACTACGACCACCTGACCGTTGTCATTTTCAAACTTGAAAACATTGAAACCCGGAAGCTTCAACGTCGCACGAATCACTCGCGCCGCTTGCCGGTCGCGCAGTTGCCGTTGCTGCCGCACTCCTGACTTTCCGAGAAAGTCAAACTCAATCAGATCACCCTTCACTGTCACGTGCTTGCGGCGCAAGGTGGCGATGCCGTAACTGCCATGTTCACTCGCGTAGACCTCGCTTCCCGGACGCATGTAACAAGTCGACAGGATGCGGAGCACGGCGGCAAGCACTCTTTCACGGCCCAATCCCGGTTGTCGTAAGTGTCGTCTGATCGTTGCGCGCATCTTCGGCAGCGCCTGTGCAAACTTTGTAATCCGTTCAAACTTGCGCAGCTCCTGAACCCGCGTGTGGTTTTCGTGATAGAGGTATTGCCAGCGTCCGGCTGCGTCACGCCCGACTGCCTGCACTCGTCCTTTCGCCGCCGGATTGATCGCCACGTCCACCCACGCCGGTGGAATTCTCAGTTTGTCGATTCGTTCGAGGTCTGCTTTCGTCAAACGACCGTTTTGCGAGGCGTAGCGAAACCCGCGCTTCGGGGTGCCGAGTCGTCGTATGCCGGTATTTTGCAGACGTTCGAGCTTCGTCATATTGGATTCCTTAAAAAGCCCGGAACGAGATTTGTCTATACATTTGGTTGTGTGTGGATCCTGGTAGGTAAGGAACAGTCGGGAAGATGATGTTGAGTAACAAGAGTAATCCGGTAAATAGCGGCCTGAATAACACGCGCCCGAATCATCACGTCGTTTGCTCGTGGTGCGGCGCAGTCATCAGATCCAACGCCGAGGAACACGAAGAGCAGATGTGTTTGATTTGTCATGCGCGAATGCTCAACGACTATTTTCAGAAGGTGAGAAGAGTGAGCGACGAGAGGCGTGCCTCCCGCCGCTTCTGAACAAATTCAGGTATTTCCGAATCATTCCTTTGAAAATTTCCACGGTTTACCGCGTCGTGTCGCCACGATCGCCTTGCCCCGGCGCTACCTTCGTCTTCGCATGTTGTTTGCGATCGTTCGCGAGTGAACGACCCACGTCGACGACGTCTTTGAATCGTCCCTTTTCATCGCGCCTCACAAAACGTTTGTCTCTGCCGGTATCAACCAATTCACGATGACTCTTTGTCGCCTTTCTAGGCATTGCCGAACCTCCTTGAGTGTAGGTTTCCTGTACAGCCAACTGTCGCAGTTGTTTAGTTCCGAAGCATCCGGAACGCTGAATCCGACACGTTTTCACTGAGGCGCAAGCGCGATGCCATCGCTAATTGCTAGTCAGAATTGCCCTTGAACTGTGTCGGACTGGTGGCCCAAACGTTGTGGGACGAGATTTGCTCAATATCCGGTGACTACAAGGAGGGGTCAAACAATGCCAAGAGGAGACAAGTCAAGTTACACCGACAAACAGAAACGCAAAGCTGAACACATCGAGGAAGGATACGAGGACAAAGGCGTCTCGAAGAAGGAAGCACAGCGACGCGCCTGGGCGACCGTGAACAAAGAGTCGGGCGGCGGAAAGAAGAGCGGGAGCGGCCGCGGGAAAAAGGAAAACCACAGCTCGTCGCGCAAGGGTGGAAAGAAGGCCGGCAAGAAACGCTAGTAGCCACGGATGAACGATCGAGGGGATTAAATGGGAGAAGTCGGAAAACTGGAACAACCAAAGTCGCCGATGCCTCCGCAGCATCAGTCCAAACCGGGCGTTGAAGCGGAGCTCGATCCGCGGCCGAATTACCTCGCGCCACTCTACAAAGGCGCCGACAAACTTAAAGACAAAGTTGCACTAATTACCGGTGCCGATTCCGGCATCGGTCGGGCTGTGGCGGTTTTATTTGCACGTGAAGGCGCTGACGTCGCCTTCACGTTTCTTAAAGAAGAGCAGCGTGACGCGGATGAAACCAAACGCGCCATCGAAGCTGAAGGACAGCGGGCGATCGCGATAGAAGGCGACCTAACCGATCCGAAGTTCTGTAAGAAAGTGGTAGAGCGGACGGTCGATGAGTTTGGCAAATTGGACATCCTCGTCAATAACGCCGCATTTCAACAGCATCAGGAAAGTATCGACGACGTCACGGAAGAACAGTGGGATCGCACATTCAAAACGAACATCTACGGTTACTTCTACATGGCGAAAGCGGCGTTGCCGCACATGGAGGAGGGGAGTGCGATCGTCAACACCGGATCGATTACCGGTCTCGAAGGCAGCAAAGAGCTGCTTGACTACTCGGCGACGAAAGGCGCGATTCACGCATTCACCAAATCTCTTGCCCAAAACCTGGTTGAGCGCGGCATTCGCGTGAACTGCGTTGCGCCTGGACCAGTCTGGACGCCGCTCAATCCTTCGGACAAGAAAGCTGAAGACGTGGCGAAGTTTGGCGCTGACACCCCGATGAAGCGTCCGGCGCAACCGGAAGAAATCGCGCCCGCGTTCGTTTATTTCGCTTCGGAGATCGATTCGAGTTACGTGACAGGAGAAGTTTTAACTTTGCTGGGAGGGGAAACAACCGCCGGGTGACGGCGGGTTTTTAGACCTCGTTATTAAATCAACCTGGAGGAAAAAAGATGGCAGACAATGGTAGTGGAAGCACCGGAGTGGTGGCAGTTCTCGTGATTTTCGTGATCATCGTCGTCGCGGCGCTGTTCGTGTTCGGCGGGCGGTGGTTCGGTGGTAACAAGCGAGTCGACGTCAACATTCAAACCCCAGCTCCGGCGGCCCCCTCGAAGTAGCTATAGCAAAATCTGAGTGAGATGAAGCCGGTGCCTGGCTTCGTCTCACGTCTTTTTACACGGATCGAATGAAAGACGATTCGCAAGCGAATAACTCTATCTGGATGGCGACGGCGGATACGCCTCCACAACCTGGACTGCAGGAAAACATCCGCACGGACGTGTGCATCATCGGCGCCGGCATTGCGGGACTGACGACGGCGTACTTGCTGGCGCAGGAAGGCCGATCCGTGGTTGTGCTCGACGACGGACCGATCGGCGGCGGCATGACCGGCCGTACGACCGCGCACCTGACAAACGCTTTCGACGATCGTTATGTCGAGGTCGAAAAACTGCATGGCGAGGAAGGCGCTCGAATCACTGCGCTGAGTCACACCAGCGCGATCGACAAAGTCGAGGCGATCGTTCGCAACGAGCAGATCGATTGCGAGTTCGAACGCGTCGACGGCTTTCTTTTCGCGCCTTCGCCGGACGACGCGAAATTACTGGACGACGAACTAGCCGCAACACATCGAACCGGACTACTCGAGGTCGAAAAAGTCGCTCGTGCGCCGATCAACTCATTCGACACCGGCCCCGCGCTGAGATATCCGCGGCAAGCCCAGTTTCACCCGCTCGCGTATCTCAGCGGATTGACGCAAGCTATTCGTCGCGACGGCGGCCGTTTGTTCGCTCAAACTCACGCGACGACAATCGAAGGCGGCGATAATGCACACGTCGAAACAAGCCATGGTCCGGTGGTTACTTGCGATGTCATTGTCGTAGCGACCAACACGCCCGTAAACGATCGCGTCGCGATTCACACAAAACAGGCGCCGTACGTGACTTACGTCATCGGCGCGTCAATTCCAAAAGGATCGGTTACGCGGGCGTTGTACTGGGACACGCTCGATCCGTATCACTACATTCGACTGCAGAGTTTGAACGATCACGACGTTCTGATCGTAGGCGGTGAAGATCATAAAACGGGTCAGGCAAACGACTGCGCCGAACGCTACGCGCGGCTCGAGCAATGGACACGCGAACGTTTCCCGCAAGTTGGCGAGATCGAGTTTCGCTGGTCCGGACAGGTGATG
>Ga0111538_10001123_pt1 | contig 37576 bp, 33 predicted proteins | sample SoiMethybrSBSTD1_FD_79669 | JGI IMG/M metagenome (GOLD analysis project Ga0111538, IMG submission 79669) | Bulk soil microbial communities from a Populus tree surrounding site in Tennessee, USA - Soil MetaG P. TD hybrid SBSTD1 (version 2)... | ecosystem: Environmental > Terrestrial > Soil >...
AGCCGATGGCTCCTGACAGGCCGGCGTTCGGCGTCCCCTGATTGATCCCCCGGAAAGCGACGATCGCCCGGCAGGATCTGACCATCAGCACCGGCGCGACAAGCGTTCCAATGCCCGTCATGCTGGCGACGAATCCGGAAACCAACCCCGCTCCCAGACTCAAGAACATCCGGGTTGCGTATATCCCTCCGCCGGCGGTCCATTGTCCTTGATAGATGAGACACCAACCGGTGATGTCGTTCATTGTCAGCTCTGCCTGGCCACGGATCGGGTTCGGATAAATGCCGCCCGTGCAATCCATCGCCTCGGTCGAAAAATCATATCCGGCCGGCAAATAGCTGCATCCGAGCCCCAAGGCGGCGTAGCTAAGCCCAACGGTTCGGTTTTTCGACAGGTCTTCGAGGTAGATCGAACCGGCACTGATTCCGTATATCGAAGCGCCGACATCCAATCCTTCAGAGCCCTTGAATCTGAACCCTTCCGCCGTCAGCTCGGGAATGTCGTCGGCGGGCTCCGACGGCCCTAACGGGCCGTCATCATTGAAGACCGGGATGTGACCTGGGTCGCCGCGCAACACCCTTGTCCGCCCGGGAGGCACCGTGCCGGTCCGCAGCATGAGCGCCCGTTCGGTCTTGGCGCCAACCCAGCCGTCTCCTTTCATCTTCTCGTGCTTGGATTGGAAATCCTTCACCGCCTGCTCGGTATCCGACCCCCAATAGCCGTTGGCGGCGATTGCCTTGCCGCCAACTCGAATCCCCTCGCCGGAAATGAGCAAGGCATTCTGTACCCAGCGCACATAGGCATCGTGAACCCTGTTGCGCTTGATGAGGGCATTCTGCGTCGCCAAGTCCACCTGCGCGTTGACGGTCAGCTTCTGATTGGTCTGAAACGACATCAGCCACATTCGATACTCGGGCGTATTGTTCCCGTCGTCAGGCAAGGACGCGCCGAGCAGCCGGTTCAGGGAGCCCTTCACCCATCGGATGTATTCAGATTTCGAAATGCCGCTCATCGCGTGTCCTCCTTCTCGGCACCTGTGCGATTGGTCCTCTCGCCGGCGTGCTCTCGGATGCCCGTTGCTCGGCTGGGCGCGCGCATGACCTGATCGAGCGGGAGCAACAGCAAGCCCGCATCTGCCATGGCGACCCTTAGGGGTCGTGCGAGTCGCTTCAGAGGTTCAAAATGCGGCGGCTAATTTTTGCGCGGCAGCGGCCAAGTCGGCCGCGCTTGGTCGAGGATCGAGGCTCGATCCCCCAAGCTTGCCGATCGATCGGCCCTATCGGAACAAGCCGGCGGCTAACTTCCTCCGATCATTATCCATTTCCGGAAGCGCTGCTGGAAACGCGAACGCATTGTACCAAAGAGAAACGATGATACAGTTTCCAATGACATGCTCAGCCGACCGTCCCACAAGCTGACTTCGGTGCGCGACGCCGCGCCACAAACACCAATCCTGATCGCGGAAAACCTCGGCAAGTCGTTCGGTGCAACAGAGGTGCTCCGCGACATCTCGCTGTCGGTTCGCAAGGGCGAGGTTGTCTCGATTATCGGACCGAGCGGATCGGGCAAGAGCACTTTGCTGCGGTGCTTCGCGCTGCTCGAAGCGCCGAGCGTGGGTCGGATCGTGATGGAGGGCGAGGTGATCGCGTGCGCGCCGCCGGATCCAGAAGTCGAGCGGCGCACGCGTCGGCGGCGGCCGGAGATTGGCATGGTGTTCCAAAGCTTCAATCTATGGCCGCACCTCAGCGTGCTCGGGAACGTCATTGAGGCGCCAATGCGCGTGAAAGGCCTGAGCCGCACAGAAGCTTGCGCGCTCGCAGACCAGTTGCTCGCGAAGGTCGGCTTGAGCGACAAGCGCGACGAGTTCCCGGGCCGATTGTCCGGGGGGCAGCAGCAGCGCGTCGCCATCGCTCGCGCGCTTGCCATGAGCCCGCACGTCATGCTGTTTGACGAGGTCACCTCGGCGCTCGATCCCGAGCTCGTGCACGAAGTGCTCGGCGTCATGCGCAAGCTCGCGCTCGAGGGTACTACGATGCTGGTGGTCACGCACGAAATGGCGTTCGCGCGAGAAGTTTGCGATCGCGTTGTATTCATGAGCGACGCCGAGATCGTCGAAGAAGGCGTTCCCGAGGCGATCTTCAAGGCGCCGGCGCACGCGCGCACCCGCAGATTTCTGTCGCACATACTGAACCCGGTCGGATCAGGAGGGGAATGATGTTGAAGATCGCTAGCCTGACTGCAGCCCTCGGTCTCGCGCTCATTGCCGCAGCACCCGCGGTAGCGCAGCAGAAGGAGTCGCATCTCGATCGCATCGTCAAGACGCAGAAGCTGCGCGTGTGCATCTGGCCGGAGTACTATGCGATTTCCTACAAAAACCCGCGCGCCGGCCAGCTGGAAGGAATCGACATCGATATCGCCAAGGAGCTTGCCGGCGAGCTGAAGGCGCAGCTCGAGTTCGTTGAGAGCGGCTTTCAAGCGTTCATCGCCGACCTGCAGGCGGATAAGTGCGACATCGGCATGTTCGGAGTTGGCGCAACGCTTGCGCGCGCACGGGCGGTCGAGTTCAGTGATCCTTACCTGATCACCAGCATTTACGGCGTGACCCGCAAAGACCACCCCAAGGTCAAGAGCTGGAACGACATGGACCAGGACGGCATCGTCGTCGCAACCCAGCTCGGCAGTTACGTCGACAGCTTCATGAAAACCTATCTGAAAAAGGCAAAGGTCCTTTCAGTGCAGCCGCCGGCTACGCGCGAAGGCGAGGTCGCAGCCGGCCGCGCCGACATCCTGATGACCGATTATCCGGTGGCGAAGAAGCTCGAGGCGACGCAGGATTGGGCGCGCATCATCAATCCGTCCGAGCCGCTCGCCGTCACGCCCTACGCCTACGTCGTCGCACCTGGCGACCAGGTCTGGCTCAACTACATCAACCTGTTTGTAAAGACCATCAAGCGCGACGGCCGCCTGCTAAACGCCGCAAGAAAGAATGGCCTCGAGCCGATCGTCACGCTGAATTGACGCGCGGGACCAATCATCAGCCAGGGCCCATGCGAGTGCCGCGGATATTACCCGCGCGGAGGACGGCGGCGGGCGCCCTCACCGGTTTCCGCTCGGGCTGAGCTACCCTGCCCTCATGCCGAAGCGCGACCGACGCGAAACGCCGGCCGCGCCTTCGCATGACCGAGCAGGCGACACCAACCGAGCCAGAACCGCTCCGAAAGGCTTTTCACAATGACCTACACGTTCCGTTTCGACGCGGTCACCAACAACCTCCCCTTCCTGCTCGAGGGACTGTACCTCACGCTCCTGATCTCGGGTCTAGCGCTTGTCTTCTCAATGGTGCTCGGCGTGTTTGTGGCCCTGGGCCGGCTGTCGAGCTCGCGCGTACTTTCCTTCCTGTCGGCGACCTACATCGAGGTATTTCGCGACACGCCGGTGCTGGTTCAGCTGTTCTGGGTCTACTATGTGCTGCCCATTCTTCTCGGGATCCGGGTCGATGCGCTGACGGCAGCGATCCTCGGCCTAACCCTGCATTCGACGGCGTTCCTCGGCGAGATCTATCGCGCCGGCATTCAGACCGTGCCGCGCGGACACACCGAGGCTGCCAAGGTGCTTGGGCTTTCGCGCCGAGACGCGTTCGTGCGCATCGTGCTGCCGCAAGCTGTCCGCAACGTGTTGCCGCCGATCGTCAACAACCTGGTCGATCTGATCAAGCTGTCCTCGCTCGCCTCGGTGTTCGCGGTTGCCGAGATCACGCGCAAGGCGACCGAGCTCTCGGCGTCGACCTTTCGGCCGCTGGAGATTTTTACGTTCGTGGCGCTGATGTATTTCCTAATTTGCTGGCCCCTTTCACTGAGCATTCGCATGCTTGAGCGACGACTGCGCATCGCATGACGACGAAGGACACCATCGACGCGCCGGAGACGTCCTCGGCCGCTCGCGCGAGACTTGTGGCGCGGCTGCGCGAAAGCCGCGAGCGGCTCATCGAAATCGCGCGCACGCTCGTGCGCGCGCCAAGCGGCAACCCGCCCGGGGACACGAGGGCCGTGGCGGAAGCAGCAGCGGGGATCCTCTCGGCTGACGGCATCGAGGTCGAGCTGGCGCCCTCGCAACCTCCGATCGTCAATCTGATCGCGCGCGTGCGCGCGCACCGCCCCGGACGGCGTCTGGTATATAACGGCCATCTCGATACCTATCCGATCGGCGACCCCGCGCGTTGGTCGGTCGATCCGCTCGCCGGCATCCTCAAGGGCGCGCGCCTCTATGGGCGCGGCGCAGTCGACATGAAAGGCGGCATCGCCGCGTCGATGCTCGCGGCGCTCCTGCTCGCAGAAATGCGCAACGACTGGGCAGGCGAGGTGATCGTCACCCTTGCCGGCGATGAGGAGACAATGGGTACGCACGGAACACAGTTCCTGCTGGAGCGATTCCCGGAGGCGCATGGCGATGCGATGATCACGGGCGATGCCGGCTCGCCCGACGTCATCCGATTTGGCGAGAAGGGGATGATCTGGGTCGATCTGACGGCCGAGGGTAAGGCGGCCCATGGCGCGCACGTCCATCTCGGCGTGAACGCGATCGAGCGGCTGATGACTGCGCTCGCGGACGTTTTCCGCCTGCGCGGCCTGCCCGTCGCCCTTCCGGCTGAGGTCGCGCGGGCGATCGAGACGGCGGCGCCGGTGTCGGAAAAGATCTCCGGCAAGGGCGAAAGTGACACCTTGCGCAGCCTCACCGTAAACTGCGGCGTGTTCCATGGCGGGACTCTGCGCAACATCATGCCGGCGGAGGCAACCGCGACGCTCGATCTGCGCCTGCCGGCGGGGGTCACGATCCGCGACATCGAGGAGCGCCTGGCGCGGATTCTTGCCCACCATGACGGCGTGCACTTTCGCATCGGCCGCCGCTTCGAGCCGCTCTGGTCGGATCCGCAGCACGAGATCGTCGTGCATCTGCAACGCGCTGGGCGCGAAGTCCTGGGGCGCACGCCCGTGACGAACTATCGTGTGGGTGGCTCCGATGCACGGCTCTACCGAGAACGCAAGGTGCCGGCATATGTCTGCGGGCTCACCCCGCATAACATGGGCGCGCCCGACGAGTATGTGGACGTCGACGAGCTCTATGCTGTCGCCTACATGCATACCCTCGCAGGCTTCGACTATCTCACCCGTCCATCGGTAGCAAGAGAATGAGCGAATCACCCTTCGCGTCGCTCGTAACGTTCATGGGCGTACCGCATCGTACCGAACCGGGCGACGCGAGGGCCGTGATCGTTGGCCTACCGTTTGATTGCAGCGCTCACCCTCACCGGATCGGATCACGGCAGGGACCCGCTTCGATTCGCGCTCAGTCGTTGTTGATCCGCCGCTACGACGCAGATACCGGCATCGATCCGTTGGCCGAGCTGGGCGTTGTGGATCTCGGCGACGCGCGCGTGACCCCCGGCGACATTACGGCTTCCTATCCGGCGATCGAAGCTGCAGTCGACGGAGCACTTGTCGGCGGCGCGGTGGCGCTCACCATGGGAGGCGATGGCGCGATCTCGCTCCCCGAGATGCGCGCGCTGCGTCGGCGCTACCCCGAGCTCGTGGTCGTGCACCTCGACGCTCACACCGACGCCTATCCGATCGACGGATATAACACCGCAACGGCCTTCTCGCGCGCGTTCGACGAGGGCCTCATCGACGCCCGGCGCTCATTCCACATCGGGGTCCGCTCGAGCTTGCTGGTTCCACAGGTGTACGAGTACGGCCGCCAGCTCGGCTACCGCATCATCCCGATGGATGAGCTGATGGGGCGCGGCATCGCCGACGTGTTCGCCGAGGTCGAGCGCACCGTTGCGGAGCGTCCGGTCTACCTGTGCTTCGATATGGACGTGTTCGATCCATCCGTCGCGCCCGGCGTCTGCACGCCGGCTTGGGGAGGTCTTTCAACGCGCGAGGGTCTAGCGGCGCTCCGCGCCTGCCGCGCCGTCAACGTCGTCGGCATGAACGTCAATACGATCAGCCCGCCACATGACCCTGCCGGCATGTCCGCCTTCCTCGCAGCGCACGTGATGTTCGAGTTCCTGGTGATGTTGGCGAGCCGCCGGTCATAGGCTCGCGATGTCCGCGTCGGGCTGGTCGGCTACCTCCTGCAGCAGCTCACCAACGGGTGCGGGCGCTCGGCTCGGCGATTTCGGAGGTCGCTTCGGGTCACACTCGCATGTACCGAGTTCGATGCACCAACATCCTGCCTCTTGCTGCGCTGAACCGAAGTTCTCCGGCCCATGTCGCTGATGGGTCGAGCGAGTTCGGTACTCGGCCTTGCCGCCGCTCACCCGTTAAGGCGCGCGATCCGGATCGGCAGCCGGTCGCGCGGCTTCGGGATCGGCCACATCTGCCAGGACGGTACATAGCCGCGAGCAAGGCTCACGTTCGTCGTCGTCAGCAGGTGGTAGAAGAAGCTCTTGGCCTGCATGTAGGCAAAATGCAGGCCGAGACACATATGCGCGCCGCCGCCAAACGGCACCCAGGCATACTTGTGGCGCGCGCGCACGGCCGCTTCGGTGAAGCGCAACGGATCGAACTTCATCGGCTCGGGCCAGATCTCCGGCATGCGATGCGTGAAGATGGTGTTGATGCCAACGCGCGTGCCGGCCGGAATCTCGTGCCCCATGAACTCGAAATCGCGCACGGCGGCGCGCGGCATCGAGGGCACCGGCGGATTGAGGCGCATCGCTTCCTTGAAGGCCATCTCGAACAGCACGAGCTCGCCCAGCCGTTCGTAAGGAAGCGGTGCCCCGGCCGGAAGGCCGAGCCCGTGCATCTCGGCGCGCAGCCCATCCTGCCACTCCGGGTGCTTGCCCAACAGGTAGACGAGCGACGTCACCGACGAGGTCAGCGTGTCGTGCGCCGCCATCATCAGGAAGCTCATGTGATCGGCGATCTCCTGATCGGTGAGCAGCGACCCATCGTCCTTGCTGGCGCGGCACAGCTCGGAGAACAGGTCCGGCGCCTGCCCGGCGCGCCGCCTTGGGATCTCCCGGCGGAAGAAGGCAACGATCGTCTCGCGTCCCCTGGCGCCTTTCCACATCTGCGTGCCCGGAACCGGCGAGCGCACCACGCCGACGATCGCAGCCACCATGTCGACGAAGGCGCGGTTGACGGCATTGGCCTGCGGTCCGAGCTCGATCCCGAGGAAGGAGGTCGCGGCGAGATCGAGGGTCAGCTGCTTGATCGCCGGATAGAACTCCAGGTCGGCGCTGCCGCCCTGCCCGGAGCCGGCCAGATGCCATTGCGCGATCCGCCGCGAGATCCCGTCGTTCAACGCGCCGAGATAGGCCTGCATCGGCGCCGGCTTGAAGGCGACCCCCAGCGCCCGGCGGTGCAGTCGATGCTCGTCGAAATCCATCAGCATCAGCCCGCGCGGGAACAGCCGGTCGAGCAAAAAGCCCCAGCCGCCGGACGAGGAGAAATTCCTGTCGCGATCGAACAGCACGAGCTCGTTCGCCTCCGGCCCGAGCATGGCGACGCTGCGCACCCCGAACAGGTGGTCGCGGTAGACCGGGCCGTACTTGCGGTGCATCGCCTCGGCATGGCCGGCCGGATCCTTGAGGGCCGCAAAGGTATTGCCGACGATCGGCCAGCCATCCTCGCCGGGAAGGTGCGCGAGCGCTCTTGTGCGGGCGACCGACGTTGACCCGCTCGTCAGCTGCATCGTCATGGCTTGTCTCCGTGCGCGAGCTGATTGGCGGCATGATAGCAGACTTGCGCCGGTGCTTGGGCAGACGCGGCGCGAACTCGCGGCCCCAAGCCCGGGTGCCAAGGCGGCACGCTTGTCCGCCGGCGCCAGCTCGCAGCGGGTTCGCGCTGCGATCGCCCGCAGCCGTCTAATCCATCGGAAGACCCGCCTTCCGCCACGCCTTCGACAGCACGGCGAAAACGTCGGGCGCAAAGCCCGCAACCGTCAGAAAGCGGCTGATGGTGAAAGTCGGCTCGAGCGCGAGGACCCGCTGCGCCTCGGCCTTCGCCTCGCGGAGGCGGGCCATGCCGATGCGTGCCCAAGCGCTTTCCGCTTTGAGCTCGATAGACCTCTGCGGATCACGCGTGCCTTCACACGGCGTGGCTTTGCGCGCCGAACCTGGCTCAAATTTCCATGACGCGCTCGGGCCCGGCCGCTAAAAATTCACTCGCCCGATCGGCCATTGGATGTTTTCTACGCCGCCTCCGACGCCAATCTTGCCGACATAGAGCTTGACGAATTTTTTCTTTGCGCCGGGGGTCTTCAAGCCGTCGAGCAATTGTTGCTCGTGCTCCTTTTTATCGAGGACGATCGTGTACAGATCTGTTGTGCTGGCGCCTGAGCGCCCTCTCGATCGGGCCGCCTTCATCCATTCGTCAGTCGGTGCTTGGAATTCGCGGAGGTTTCCATCCTTTGTAATTTGATTGTGAGTTTTGCTCGAGGTTTGAAATTGTTTTAGTTTGTATCTCTCTATGAACTCACTCCATACTTGAAAATCGTCCCTGAGCTGTGCCTCTGTCAATGACATGACCTTTCTCCTTGTCTGTGGTCTCGGGAGGATTTTTGGAAACGCCTTATAGATCCGCCGCCATTCCATGACCGCCAATCCCGGCCATGGGACCCAGGAGCCGTGCCCGCCGGGATCACCGGGTGAAAAATCCCGTCGACTGCCATTGCCCGAGCTCCTGACACCGTGCGTTGAGACGAGACTATTCTATCGGAAGATGCGCTTCAATAAATTTCTCAGATCTGGCGAGCCGGCAAACAGCCGCCGAGCCGCCGCTCGTCAGCCGCGCATGGAGGCCCCTCCGCGTCACCAATCGAAGCCACGGTTGACGGTATTCGCTTGCCGCCTGGTCTCGATCCCGAGGAAGGAGACCGCGGCCAGACCGCGCTCCGACGACCGTGGCACGATGCACGCGAACGCCTGCACGACGGCGGCCGGCCGGCGCGAATTTCCGCGCGGCACCAGCGCGCTAGCGCGTGCGGCCGCCGCGCCCGTGCGCGCTGTTCGCACAACCACCCGCCGGTCGCGACGCCGGGCACCATGATCGCGGGCGCCGTCCAGCCGAACCCGGTCGGCGCCAAGCTCGAGACGGTTACCTGATACCCACCATGGCGCCGGAGAGGGAACGGAGCCCGTGTCCCTGTGCGTGCATCGATTGGCGGCCGACAACTCCATGGTGCAGGATGTCAAGACGATCCAGGAGGTGGTTGCTCTGCAAGTCGCCGTGCTTGAGAAATTTATTTGCTATTCATCTTACGCGAGAATAGGCTCGGTCGCTGTGAACGCGCGATCTTCGGTCGCTGTGAGTGAAATGCGCGATGAGGGAGGAAGGCGATGCCGGTGACACTGGACATCAATAAAGCGAAGGATCGGGCAGCCGTGTTGGGCGCAATTCGGACCGAATGCGCCGGTCCAACCGGTCATCCGCGGACGTTTAATGATGCAAATTTCACCTTCAATGCTCCAGACGATGCTTGGGTGAGGATGGTCGGGCGGCAGCTCAATGTGCGATCGATCACTCTCATAACCAAGTTCAAGGAAAAACATACCCCCACTCGTGAGACTTTCAATGTGTTTTTCACTTACACGGATCCAACAGATAATCAGAAGAAGGAGAAGGCTGTCGGGACCATTACTGAGAATTAAACTCGCTGCCATGGCCGAGATGCCGGTGATCTTTCGTCCGCTCGCCACCGGCGCAGGTTGGGCGGGCGCGATGCCAGATGATGCAAGGGGCGCCTAGCCGGCCTGCGACCAATATCGGCGGCGGCCGCCGGCATGACCAAGTTTCGCCGCGCAGACCGGCACACCGGAGGAGAGGAGAATATGCCGCTCTCAATGGCTGAAAGCACAAACAAGGACAAGGTGCTTGGTGAAATCAAGGGGACGACGGTTTGGCAGACCAATGCCGCCAAAAACAACTGGACGGCAGCTGCCTTCCAGTTCCAGCAAGCGCCAGAGGAGTTTTACCTCAAACTGAAGACCCTTTCGAAGCTCAAGGTCGAGGTGAAGCAGGAGCGAGGCTTCCAGGTGTACCTGCAGGGCGAGAAGGAGAAAGGTGGGTGGACAGAGCAACGGGTGGGAACCTTACCGGGGAAGCCAAGCGCCTGACGCCTCTGCCCCTGAGTAACGCCGCACGAAACTTGTCAATTGGATGCCGAAAAACCCACGACGAGCCCGGTGTCTGCAAGCCAGGTGCAGCCCCCCCGAATCTGGCCGTGACTACTGCACGCTAAGAATAAACTCGGTTGGCGGCGGAGCGAAAGCAGGGTTGTTTGTGCGATGCGCGACATGAAGGAGATTTGTATGGCACCACCTGACCAGCATGCCGCGTAAGCTGCGGCGAAGCGGCCTCAGTATAGCGGCTTCTAAGAACGACAACGCGAGCAAGTGCCGGCTCGCGCCAATGCGTGCAGGGTTATTTTTGGTGTGCTGACGCGCAGAGCGCCCATCTTCCACGTAATCGGGGAAATCAGCTGTTCAGGAGGCAGGGATGCCCACATTGCCCATAACCAAACCCGTCGCGTCGAGCCAGGTCAATGTGCGCAACCTCATCCCTCTTGATCTCTGGATCAAGGTCGAGGATTCGCGGCGCGCGTTGCGGCCCTTCGACCAAGTCGTCGCGATGCGGCCGGAGGACTCGAAGTTTGGGATAGAGGTCAATGGCGTGTTCCTGGGTTGGCTGCCGGCCGATCGCGCGAGCGCAGACCTGAAGATCACGCCGGAAGCCTTCTCTACCCTATTGCGGCCTAAGGCCACGCCGGACGCCGCAGCCTCTGCAATTCTCGAGAACCGGACCAATGTCGAGCTCAGGGCCTCGCGGCTCGACCGCGAAGGCCGGCCAGGCCTGTCGTTCAAGCTCGATAAGGCCGCCGGCCGGCAGTATGGTGTTTCCGGTTCGGCAGGTGACATTTACATCGTCCGTGATGCGTTCCAAGGCGATGTCTTAGGCATGTTCGTGCTCGGGAGCGAGGAGCCCGAGCTCGAGATCGCGATCACCGACAAGTTTCGCGCTTTGCGCGCGGCGCCGCCGCCCCCCAAGCCCCAGAGCGACGGCAACATAAAGGTCGCCAATCTCACGCCGCTCGATCTCTCCCTCGAATATTGGGATGGGGAGACGGTACAGACCCGGCACTTGAAGCCGCACGAGGACGTCGACGGACAGGAGCGGCCGCCGTTCGGAAAGTTCAGGGTCAAGGCCAACGGAATGCGAATGGGTGTCCTGGAGGTCGACCCCGAGGCCAAACAGCTCAGTCTCGATCCCAGCTTTTTCTGCTCGCTGCCGCAAGGGAGGTCACTTTGGGACCCGATCGCCGGCAGCGGCAGCATGTCCATGGTCAACACTGCCCAAGCTAACGTCCTGAATTCCACCAACGTGTCTGTCGACATCTTCTGTCGAAAGCGGAAACAGGATGCGACGCAACAGGTCGAAGAGCAAAAAATCGTCACTCTTCCGAAGGGCGAGTCCAACGCCATTCCAAGCTGGCCCGGCGCTGTCTACGTCGTCCGCCACACGGGCTCCGGCAACGTTCTGGCCATGTACGCGCTCCAGGGTGGGTCTGAAGACCTGGCGATTACCGGCGGGCTGCGGGCGAAGACAGACGCGGCCGAAGAGCTGGAGCTCTTCAACGCTACACCCTTGCAACTCACCGTCACGGACGGTGCCGCCGAGCATTCAGTCTCGTCGCTTGGCACAATAAAGGTGAAGCGGTCGGCGTTGGGTTATGGTCTGAAGCACGGCGGTATCGGAGTCGGATCTCTGATGCTCGAACCAGGAGTCAAGAATGCGACGATCGAACCAGGCCTCTTGCGCACCGAGCCGCCTGGCCGCTTCGAGGTAAGGGGCGAGGGTTCATGGCCGCTCTCCAATGAGTCAGACTTGGACATCGAAATATACAGAGTAAGTCAATCGGGCCAGGAGGTCGTGCCGAGCCTGACCACGAGCATAACGACTGTCAGAGATGGTCCGAGCGTTAGCAGGATTGACGGGGTCAAGGGAACCCCCGGCGATGTCTGCGTCGTGCGGGAAGCCACGACAAAAGAGCTTCTGGATATGTTTGTGCTCGGCATGGGCCAGGACATAAAGATCAGGGCAGAGTTCGCGAAAAAGGTTGCGACCGAGGTGGAGGTGGTAAACCTCACTCCACTCACCCTCGACGTCCAGGCGGACGCCGGGCCGATGCAACTCAAGCCCTTTGACGGAGCCAAGCTGAAGCGCTCGCCTGGCGGGATGTTCCGGGTGATGCACAACGGCTTTGCTATGCGCGATCTTCGGGTTGATCGCGATAAGCGCGAGTTGAAGATCGTCCCTAGCCTTTTCCGCTCGTTGCGCGCGGAGCCGACAATAGACCGTGTCACCGGCTTTAAAAGCATGACCTGGCACGCGCCTCAGCAACACATCATTCGGAATGAGACGGGCGCGCATGTCGATGTCTTCTGGGTGGACCACTCGGGGCAGGAGGTCAAGAAGCTCACGCTCGACCCGGACCCGAGCGTGCACTATCCCGTGGAAGGATACGGGGACGTTTACGTCGCACGCGGCACGTTTGCCGGCGACATGCTGGCCATGTTCGTGCTCGGGGCATTGCCCAGTGACAAGCACATCGTCATCACATCCGAGCTCTCAGCCCCTATGGCCGATAATTCGCTCAAGCTGCCGGTCATTCCGGGCGGGAGCTTCAACCTGTATGGCGAGTTCGGCAGTGAGTTGCAGGCCGACATGATCCCGTCGGTGACGCTGCTGGGAGAAAAGCGCGAGCGACCCGATCCCAGGTCCAAGCAATACATCCTGATCTCGGAGCAGCCCGCCAACCCGAGAGCCACGGCAAAGTTCAACAACCGCGCGAACGTGAACACGCGCGCCGTTACGATAACCGGTGTGGAACTGGTCTGGAATGCCGGCGACGACAGCTATGGGCTCATGGCTTACCAGGGCCAGGGCGTGCTCGACATCGAAACGCTCGAGATGTTCGCCGACCGTGTCGTCATCGCCTCCGAAATCTGGTTCCCTGGCACGAACGTGACCATCCACGCCCGCGAGCTTGAGTTCCGTGGCTCCGGGATGATCAAAACCACACCGATCGATTACGCAGGAGTCCGCGCCGAGCAGCCTGTCAGACTTCATTCCATAGAAAACGCGCCCAAAAAAGATGGCGAGGGTATTCAGCTTTACCAGGATGGTAAGTTCGAACTCGGCGAGTGGTCCGCCGAAAAAAAAGCTTGGACTGGAAAAGATGGCGCGCCGCTGCAAATTGCTCCAACTCCAACTCATTGGATCGGAGGTGTCATAAAGCAGTGGATCGGCGATGCCACAAAGGACGCCTACGGCAAGCCCCTCGATCAGAGCCGGAACCTCAAGGGCAAGGATGGGCTTGACGGCGAGCCCGGGGGGAATATCCGACTGTTCGTTGGAAAGCTGAAGTCCAACGAGGCGCGGCCGAAATTCTGGACCAAGGGAGCAGACGGACAGCAAGCTGAACGCGGAGGGGAGGGGCTATACAAGAAGAAGCGGCCAGGTCAGCCCGAGAAAACTCCGGACGTGCCCTACGTCAAAATGGAGCAGATCAAGAGCCACTGGACCGGCCATATGAAGAACACTGGAGGTAAAAATGCACTGACTGACTACGTATGGCCAACCAGGGATCCCGGCAAATGGGCCAACGAGCCCGCGAGGATGTGTTTGATCGACCCGCCCTCTACGGACTTTCCCTGGGAGGGCGCCTTCGCGCCGGGCTCCACGGGAGAGGGGCACGTTGTCTCCCTCAAGATCGTCGCCTGCAGAAATGATTTTTACGGCTACACCTATTGGTTCTGGATCCCCGAATGGAAATACGAAGAGTTTGCAGTGATCGTTACCGACGTGAGACATGCGCTGACGGAGCCATTTCATGCCAAGAGACCCATTATCGCAGATGTCAACGTGACCGGACCGGTCCGCCAGCGTCCCGGGGATGGCGCGGACGCCTACTCGGGCGGGCGGCCGGGCAATGGCGGCCCGGGCGGGTCGATTGAGATGAACTTTCCAGTGGACCTCAGGTTCGGCAGGGAAAGCTGGTTCGTTTTCGACGGTGGAGCGCCGGGCCCCGAGACGCCGCTGGCTCCGGGAGGGCGCAAGGGAAGGCCCGCTCCCGCCTACTGGTTCGACGTCGTCGCCAAGCTCGAGGCGGGGGCCCCGGCCTATCAGATGCAGGACGTCACGGCCAAGGACGGCGAACCGGCGCAAGCACTCCGCGCCGAGCCGGGCCGCAAAGGCACGCTGCGCCAGGTCGAAGGCGACTGGATGACTGCCGAGATCGTCGACGCCGTCATCGCGTGCGCCCGGGACGCCTACCGCAACGGGCACCGTGACCTCGCCATGTCGCTGCTCGATCCCTATTACGCGGCGCTGCGCTCGTCCGGGGGTGGGGCAGCGGAACTGCAGGGTCGTTTCGTGGTGATCGAGACGATGCGCGCCAACCTTCTGAGGAACGCGGACTTCTACGGCAACCCGCCCGGTTGGCTGCCACGCCTGAGCCTCGCGGCCACCTTGGACATCTTCAATACAGTGCGCGGCATCTCGGCGGGGCTCTTGTATTTCGCGCAAACCACGGCCGAGCAGTACGGAAAGATCGAGCAGTCGACACGCCTCGCCGAGAAGGCCACCGAGATGGTGGCGGCGGACATGGATAACAACATGCTGCAGCTCAAGAAGGCGTATTCGCAGCTCGATGAGGCTCGAATAGACCTGGAGACCATCGAACGGGATCTGCAGTCCAAGCAGAACCTGATCGGGCAGCTCAAATCGTTTGCGGACGAGAAGGCCAAGGACAAGGTCAAGGAGCAGCGAATTTTCCGCGGCGTGATGAAAATAGTCGGCGGGGCCGCCAAGGCGGTGCCGGTGGGTCAACCCTACCTCGGGCTGGCCGGCGATATGATCTCGGGGGTGGGGGACCTCGACTTTACCAACCCCGCCACCCTGCCGACTCAGATCAGTGGCACCTTGGGCAAGGTCGGGAACCTGATGAACACGTTCCTGGAGAGCAACAAAGACCTGATCGTAGATGACCGCCACCCCACGACCCCGGACGCCGAGCTCCCCCTCAACGAACAGGTTCGCCTTGCCAAGAAAGCCATAGATGACCACGAGACGGCGACTAAGAGGGGCCAAAAAGACGACCTCAAAGCCTGGGAAAATGACAACAGGGGGGAATTGGCGAAGCTCAAGTCCGACGAGGCGGAGCTGGCAAAGATCGACAGCGCGCTCGATCAATTCGAGCTCGAGGACACGGAGCGGGAGCGGGTCAAGGCGATTGTCAAGAAGAAGTACGGTGACCTGGGAGAAGGGGAAGTCGCGGAAGCTCTGCTCGACCAGCGGCTGCTCCTGATGGAAGCCGTCAAGAAGGGCAAGGCGCGCATGCAGCGGGCAAGGGGTGAGACCGAAAGGCAGACGCTCGAGACGGCGCAGAAGAAGCTCGAGCAGCTCCAGGGCAGCGCTGATGGTGCGAGCGAAAAACTGGAGCGGGCTAAGTCGAAAAAGGCGATCGCCGCCGACGAGCGCGAGCGAAAGAGAAAGCAAACGACGAACACGATCACGCGATTGAAGAACATCGGCGATGGTGTCTCTTCCATCGGCGTCGGCGTGGCCAGCCTGATGTCAGCGCCCACGTCGAGCGACGAGGACGTGCAAAATCTCTCGAAGATGCTGCTGCAGTCCGAACACCGGGAGCAATACGAAAAGCTGCTCAAGGAGGCGCAAGAAGTCAGCAGCAAGCAGGGGCGCGCCATGGCCAAGTTGAACCAGGCGCAACAAGAGTTGAGCAATGGGGTCGCCGAAATCGCCACGAACCTGAGCGAGCTGGACGCGCTGAGCCATCAGCGCCAGTCGCTCAGTCCGGTGCTCGACGTCCGAGTCAAGCGGCACCTGAAGGGCATGGAGGCGCGGGCGCGCGACACGCTCCGCTGGGCGGTCTACGCCGTGGTCCAGTCGTGGCGCTACGAGATGCTCGATGACGCGCCGCCTGAGTTATACAATCTTGACGCAGTGGTGGAGCAGATCCGCAAGCTGAAGGCTGCGTCGACCGGCAATAAGCCCGGCCAAGTCCCCAGCCCGACGCAGCTGTCCCTGACGGATTTTACCGACATCGACGACACCGTCTTCCGAGGAGTGCTGTTCGATATGGCCGTCGAGGGGGTGTTCAAGAAACGGCAGAAATTTGCCAGCGACAAGGACAACTCGACCCCTGCTGCGCTTTCAGAGGAGCAGCTCACTACCCTGAAGACGACAGGCAACGTGACGTTCAATCTGCTGCGGGACTTCAATACCGGCCTGACCGTAAAGGCGGTGCGAGCCCGGATCGTTGACCTGACCTTGGATAGTCTGGATCTCACCCTGCAGCCGGGGTCCAAGGTCGACAGCATGCGCGTGGTCTTCGACCATTCGGGTCAATCCATCGTCAGGGACCCGCGCGGCCGCTACTACTACTTCCGTCAGGCCCCCGAGGACCACCCGGTTTCGTGGGGCTTCAGTTACAAACCGGCTGCCGTCGGCTCAACCCCCGCAACCGCCACAATAACGAAAGACTCGAAGGATTCCGCGGAAGAGGAGGAAATCCTGAAGCAGCTCATGCCAAAGGACAGTGCGGCCGCCTCGACGCTGAGCAAATTCAAGGAATACTATCCGTCCCTGTTCTCGGATATCACCTTGTCGTTGAAGACGCAGGATCTTGGCGTCATCAAGGAGATTTCGTCAGCCAAGTTCACAGTGAAGTACCGGCTGAGCAAAGATTAGCCGGATGCCCTGACATCATGATCTCGAGATCGAAGGCGCACAGGAGAGTCCGATGACCCAACTGAACACGGCGGCAGATTGTCAAGACCCAGCGAAGGTTTGGGCCGATCTCAGGGACGGCTACACCGGCCAGCGGAAATGGACGCAAAGGATTTCGTGTTCATGGCCCCGGACATAAAGAAGTTCGACGGAACAAGGCCACCGTACAAAGTGGAGATGGGAGCGAAGACTGACGCGCCCGCGGGAAAAGGGCAAATAGGCGACGAATGGCGTAGAGTAGAGATCACCGCCATCGTGGTGAGCACGGCGAAACCATCGGCGCCCGTATTCGTCGGGAGGGTCAAGAACCATTAGCATTCGCCAACGAACGCTCGACCTCGCCGCGCGTCCGATGCCGAGCACCGCGCGGCTTGCCGAGGTTGCCGAACGCAAGCGGCCCGTTTGGAAGTAGGCGGGACGCTGACTAAGGTTCGACTATTTCCTCTAGGCGATTCACTCACGATCCTCTTGGGCTTCCCGCGGCAGAGAGCGTTCTCGTAGAAAAGCTTGCTTAAGCGGATCGGGGTCATGACAGAAGGGGAAGGAATCATGGCTACTTGGTCAAGTAATGCGAACTCGAACATGGAATATCTCAAGTTTCACCATCGGCCGAGTGTCCGTCAGTTTCAGAAACTGCACAACGACATCGACTTTTGGGCAAATGCCGTTGGGACGAGGAAGGACAGGCAGTTTTCGGTGGACGTCGCTGCCGGGGAGGAAAAGCTGCCGCGCGTGAAGGCGGTGGCAGAAAATCACATCGTCAAGGAGATCACTGTAATGGAGTAGCTCGCGGGCAAGGGCGCGACGGGCGCAACCACACCGGTATCACGTGATCAAGGAGGACATGGGATGCCCATAGTGGAAGCAGACCCGAGCGACCCGACCGCCAACGATGATGAAACGCCGATACGTTTCGCCTGCTTCTGGCATTCCCCTCTCCCACGGCCGGTCTGCCTAAGGCGGTAACGCCCCAGCTCCAACTGATCAGCGTGGGATCGCGTTGCCGGTCGCAATCATGCGATCTTCACACCAAAATAGTTATCGGCATCTGCCGGAATAATGGACAATCTCTTATCGTCTCCATCCGGCTGTTGGTAGTTTACTCCCTGCATGCTTGTGTTTTCCGGCTTAATCCTTATCGCCTGACTGCGGTCGACAACCTAGTTGCCAGTCTGGCCGACATCCAAATTCACTGGTTTAGCACTACCGACTGTGATCGCTAGTTTCACCCCATTGGGAAGCGCACTCCCTTTGACTTTCGTATTGTTTGTGATTGTTACTTTTGGCATGACATGCACCTCATAGCCTTTGGCCATCGCGGCGTCTGCCCCGAACGCTGAAGCGGGAGATGCCGGCCTGGCAGGGCGCTTTCGTCAGCGAACGCAGTGCCGGGACGGGTCTCGCTCACGGCAATTTAACTGTGATTGACGCACACTTCGAAGGGGGCGGCGCATCGGTACCAGCTTGCTCCCAAGCTATATACAGCGGAATCATACGAGTTGTACCGGTGGCGTTTGCACCTGCTGTAAGTGCTTTCACCACGTCTGTCAGGTCGGATGCTTTGTTGAACTGTACCGTATAGGTGGACTGGGTTTGCGACCCGACCGGCTTGCCGGCTTGCCCTGAGCGTTCACGTTGTTGTCGGGTTTTACTGAGCCAAGTCTCGTCCGGCGCCTTGAAACCTAAAAGGTCATCTGCCCGTATGGTCCTCGCCGGCTTGATGCCTTCTTGAGCATATGGTTTCAGCTCCTTGTGTTTTTCAATCCACTCGTTAAAGACCGCGCTTTGGCTTGCCAGTTGCTGCTCTTTCAGAGACATTGCATGTGCTCCCATTGGTCTAAAGTCGAAAGCTTGCGACCTTACTTCTTATCGTCCATGTCTGATTTGCTCAGCGCCACGTTGTTACTCCTCGTCCTCGTTATGGGAAATCGCTTGGCCGCTCCGGGGCGTTGGCCCGGTGTGTGCAGGACGTCGCCGGCGTGGTTCCCTGGCTGCGCTCTTTCGATCAGATAGCGTGCAGTTTGTCTGCCGACGGTTGCCCTCCTTGGGGGTCGGCAACGATTTCGAAAGACACTCTTTGCCCTTCATTAAGTCCAGACATGCCGGCGCGTTTCACCGCGCTGATGTGCACGAAGACGTCTCTGCCGCCATCATCCGTCTGAATGAACCCGAAGCCCTTTTGGCCATTGAACCATTTCACTGTACCAGTCGTCATGGAGGGTTTTCCTTTGATGATGCGTACCGGGGCGGTCGGGGCATCGGCCCCGCGTGCGCAAGCCGGCAGCGTCAGGGACGGCTAGCCGGCCGGCTTGTCATAGCTGATCTCCACATAATCCTTATTGGATGCAACAATGTACAAATCGGTATCCTTTGTAACCGCACCCTTTTTGGGAAAAAAGTTGGCAGCCTTGATTTTCTGGTCCTTGGGTTCGGCCACTATCCTGAAGGTGGAGGATGAAGGTTCATAAATGACATACTTGTCGACTTGTACCTCCAATTCGGACGGTTTACCCTGGAAAACACCTTCACTGCTGGTTGCACCTGCACGAACCACGATTGCCACACCCGCGGGAAGCTTGCTTCCTTTCGTCCGATTGTAGATGCGTATTTTCGGCATGATCACTCTCCAAGGTTCTCGACCGAGCTGGGCGCTTCGGCGTTGACGCCGTTTATCTAAATCCGAGCTTGGCGTTGGTCTCGTCGATCACGGCCACAGAGAGGCTTACGTCTGCCACCATGTCTTGGCCGGCGGTTTCGGACGCCTTGTAAAACCCAGCCTGCTTTCCGCTCGGCGTTGCTCGCAATAACACCCGTTCCCGTTCCTCGTATTGCTTTGCTACCGTCTTTCCCGGTTCAATTGAGGTTTTATCGCGGTTGTTAAAGGTGACCTCGACGGCAACGGGGGACGAATTCTTGATCGTAAGTTTTTTTGTGGGCATCGAGCTCTCCTTCTGCAAAGTTGCAGCATGTTGAGGAAGCGACCCGGCAAAGTGGCTGCCCCGACGCAAACGGGGCGCGCTCGACCCCGGCTTCACCGCGCTGACACTGAGGCTATTCTATCGTAAGGTGAGCTGCAATAAATTTCTCACGTCTGGCGACTTTTGGAGAAGCGCCACCTCTCGGATAATCGGCGCCGGTCGCGCGGGGTTTGCCCGCTCCATGCCGCACGAGGCGGCCGACATCCTCGCGCGCTCTCAGCCCGAAACAAGCTCAAGCGCCGTTGTCCGGCCCGCCGCCCTGCGGGTTTCGTGCGCGCCGCTTGTGCGCCGCAGCTCGTTCAGCCGCGCGCGTAGGTCCTCCGCGTCACCGCAATCGCAACCGGCACCGCGACCCCGTCCCGATCCAGGGCCACGGAATCACGTCACCGCTCAACGCCGCAGGTATAATTCCACCTCGCGCCGCTTCCTGCGGTCCGTCAGAACCGGCCGCCGACAGGCCATTCTATCCGGCAAGCGGGTGCGGATGGCGGTTTGCCTGACGCGCGGGCGCCACTTGCCGAGCGGCATGACGCGTCGCCGGCGGGCGGCCGCGCACCATCCGGAGCGCCAGGCCGCGGTCCTACTCCACGTAAGCCTGGCACTCGATCTCGACCTTCATGCGCGGATCGACCAGCCCCTTGACTTCGACCAGCGTGGAGACCGGCAGATTGTCGCCGAAATACGCGATGCGGCGCGGGTTGATCTTCGGCCGCTCGGTAATGTCGGTCATGAAGACCTGCACCTTGACGACATGCTCGGGCCCGGCGCCGGCCGCCTTCAGGCACTTGTCCATCACCGTGACGGCGAGGTCGAACTGGGCGACGACGTCGGACGGGATGCCGCCGTCCGGCGCCTGGCCGACGACGCCGGCGACCCAGACGTGGGGGCCGGCGCGGGTGACGTGGCAATAGTGGCTGACCGGCGGTCGGATGTCGGGAACGATGATGCGCTGGATTTTCGGCATGCTGACCTGGCGTCAATCTTGGATCCAAGCCCCAAGCCTAACCGCAGTTGCCCTTGCGCCGCCAGTGCCGCTTTGCCGGGCCCCCGACCGAGATCCTAGTTGGCCCATCGACCCCAGCGCGCCCAGCGCACGCGCGAGACCCAATCGCGCACCAACAGATCCGCGGCCTCGACCTGCGAAGGCATCATTCGCTCTCGCATCGCAACGAGCTCGCGCCAGGCGATATCGCGTTGCGCACCCACCGTGGATCCGGCGGACAGCTCGAGCCACTTGTAGGCCTGGAGCTTGCTCTGCCGGACGCCGTGTCCGCGCGCGAACAGGACACCCAGGTTGTATTGCGCCGTTCCGTGGCCCATGAGAGCCGCGCGCTCGAACCATGCGGCAGCTTCTCGCCGATCAGCCGCGCTCCCCGATTCCACGTAGAGCTCGCCGAGCGAATTGGCGGCGTCCGAATGCTGCTGCTCGGCGGCGCGCCGAAGCCAGCTCAAGGCCAGCGCGCGATCCTGCGGCACCCCGGCGCCGTCGCGATACATGATGCCCAGGGCGAACTGTGCGTCGGCCTTGCCCTGCTCGGCCGCGCGCGAGAACCAATGCGCTGCGCGCGCACTGTCCTGCGGAGCGCCTTCGCCGTTCGCGTGCATGCCTGCGAGAAGCTGCTGAGCGTCTGCGTTCCCCTGCTGTGCGAGCGGCTGCAGGATCTCTCTGGCGCGTGCGTAGTCGCGCAACGTGTACCTTACGAACCCGTCCAGCAGCTGAGCTGCGCTCTCCCGGCTGTCGTTCGGGCGCGCGGGCGCGCCCTCATCCGCGCGCAGCGGTGCGACCGCGGTCGCGGTGGCGAGCAGGACCAGTCCGAGCGCCGACAACCGCAGCAGCCGCCGCGCCCCCAGCGAGCGCGCGCGGGTCGACATCGAAGGATGCCCACGGTGATGCATCAGTGCGTATTGTCGGCCAATCCACGCGGCCTTTGGTTGGCGCTCAGGTCGAGCGCGCTCGCCGATCCCTTGCTCGCCAAGAGCTGGTGCAAACGGCTGCGGGCCGCCTCGTTCCGGGCTGCCAATTCCGCGCTGCAGGCGACCTGACGGCAATCGTAGCCCGGCTGCCCGATCAGTCGCGCAAGTCCGCTTGCGGTTTCGGACGGGATTGCCGTCCTACGTTCCAGCTTGCGGGCAAGCAGCTCCATTTGTGCGGTCGCTTCCATGGGTCGCATGCCGCCGGTTGCCATCAGGATCAACGCCCAGGCGACACAGGCGGCCACCACGACCAGCGAGCCCCACAAACGGCGATTGGAAATCGCCTCCGTTCCCCTGAGGAAGGGCCACGACTGTCCGGCCTCGACCCAGAGATATGCGGCCTTATGGTCGGCAGCGCCGCTGCGTGAGCGGTCCGGAGCCGTACCGTCGGCCAGCTTTTCGTTGGCTTGAATGATGGCGACAAAAGTATCCGCCGGGCCGCATTCCGTGGCGATCGGGGCGGCACCCGTTGCTTGCTGCGTGCGCATGGCTGACTCCCAGTTGAGTTACTTGTCGCGCGCTGACCGACACGGTTCAGCACGCCCGCGGGCAGCAGGCGTGAGCGGCCTGCCGGGCGAAGAAGCCGGTCAATAGCTGTCGTATTGCTGGACCGTCAGGTTGCGCGGAGCCTGCATCATCATGGCAACCGGACTGACGGTCGCCTCGACGGCCGGGACACCGGCTCGCGGGGCCGAAACCGAAGCCGCCGCAAAGCTGGCGATCAGAAGGCCGCAGGTGGCTGCTGCGAGAATGCCGGCCACGATGATTCTCTTCCCGGTGCGCATGGCTTGCCCCCATCGTTGAGGGCTGAACCATGCGCGTGGGTCAGGCCGGGGGTCGTTGGCTTTTCCCAATGCCTGCGAAAAAAGCTTGGACCCCAACGGTCGTCCCGATGGGGGGCGGAATCGGCAAGCCTGCAAAGCGCGATGTCCCCGGTCTGCGCGCCTCCCCCACGAGGGGAGAGGGAACGCGGGAGCGACGCCTGCGCGAGAGCAAAGCGCAAATTTCAGCTCGGGCTGAGATGCGTCGTTCCGATGACCGCCTGGCTGGGGGAGGTGACCAACGGCTTTCGTGGGTCGAGGCCGCTGGGAGCTGCGCTGGCTGTTGCGGGGCGGCGCTAGTCGGCCCTGGCTTCGCGGACGAGCCGTTCGAGCCGGGCGACGTCGGTGATCCTGAGGTCGCCACCTTCGCGGCGCAACAGACCTGTGGAGCCGAGCCGGCTCAGTTCGCGAGAGACGGCCTCGCGATGCGTGCTGATGCGGTCGGCAATGTCGGCAAGCGAAGGCGCCGGGGACAACAAGACTTGGCCCTGCGGCTGGCTCACCCCCGCGGCCGCCAACCGCAGCAGCTCGGCATGGATCCGGTTCTGAACCGCGAGCGTGCTGAACTCGACCACCCGCTCGGACAGGCGGCGCACCTCTGCGGTGACATGCCGAAGCGTCGCGACCGTCACCGCCGGCTCCCGTAACAGCAGATTTTCGAACTGGCTCGCCGCGAGCGACGCGATCGTCGACGGCTCGATCGCCTCAACGCCGGCGGAGCGCGCCAGCCGATCGATGGCGGCGATTTCACCGAATATGGCCCCCGGCCGCAGGTCGGTGAAAACCACCGCCTTGCCGCTGGCCGAATAGATGATCACGCGCACCTTGCCGGCGGCGAGGAAGAGCACGTCGGTGGAGGGATCGTCATAGCTGAGGATCTGCTCGCCGGCGTCGTAGTTCTGCCACTTGCAGGTGCCGGCGAGCTGCTCCAGCCGCAGGTCCGGCAGCTCGGCGAGGATCCGCACGCGCCTCAATGCCGTCAGGCGCTCGCTCTGATGCATTCAGGCAAACCTTCGCCCATTCAGTCAGGCCTGCAGGCGCACGTCACGCAGCTCTTCCGCTCTGCAGCGGGGCCTTCAGTCCCGGCGCCCTGGAGAGCGCAGCTTCGGTCTCGCCGACAAGTCGGCGAATGATGTCGCGGACCGAGAGGACCTCATCGATGCCGCCGGCGGTCTGGCCTGCCCAAAGCACATATTCATGGGGACGGCCCGCCTGGGTCGTCACAACGATCTGATTGCGCAGACGATCGCGCTCGCGGCGCGCCTCCTCGCGTTTGCCGCTCCACTCATCCAAGAAGGCCGTGCGCAGGGAGCGCGGCACGGTGCCGAAGCCGACCGTGCCCGGCATGGGACTGATGTCGTTGATGACGTCGACTTTGATCGCGTCCTCAGATCTTGCCTGCGTTATCGCGCGCTTCCATCCCTCCGGGGCCGGCGCCTCCGTGCAGGCGATGAACCGCGTCCCCATATTGACCCCGGCCGCGCCCAGCATGAGCGCGGCAGCGATCCCGCGTCCGTCGAAAATGCCGCCGGCCGCCACGACCGGAATCGGCGACACCGCATCGACGACTTGTGGCACCAAGGTCATCGTACTGACCTCGCCGCAGTAGCCGCCGGCTTCGCCGCCCTGCGCGATGATCACGTCGATGCCGCGCTCGGCCGCCTGGACCGCTTGGGCCACGGTCGTAACCTGCAGCATCGTCAGGGCACCTGCGTCGTGGGCCCGCTTCACCAGATCGCCCGGGTCGCCAAGCGCAAAGGAAATCACCGCCGGCCGCGCCGCGAGGGTGTAGCCGAATGCCTCCATGTCGAGCGCCTGGGGAATGTGATTGATCGCGAACGGCCGGCTCGTGAGCTTCCTCACCGTATCAATGTCGCGCTTGATGGCGGCCGTGGCTCGGAACAGCGATCCGATTCCACCGAGCCCGCCCTCCTTCGACACCGCGGCCGCAAGCTCCGCCGACGTGCACGTGCCCATGGGCGCCAAGATGATCGGCACTTCGATGCCGAACAGGTCGCAAAGAGGCGTCTTCAGCATTTGCTGTCTCCAGGAATGACGAGGGCGCGATAACCACGCGCCTCGCCGGCGAGAGGCGGCAGCGGTGCGCCCTCAGCTGCGGGCGCGCTGGCGGATCATGAAGGTGTCGTAGCTGTATTCGGCGACCTGCCACCAGAGATACTCGTCGCTGCGAAACGCCACGATCGAGTCCCAGACTTTCTTATAGTCCTCGTTGACCGCCGAAGTCTCGGCGTTGACCTCGTTCGACGCCTTGAAGCACGCTTCCATGATCGACGGCGTGAACGCGCGCAACTGCGTGCCGGCGGCGACCAGGCGCTTCAACGCCTGCGGGTTGCGGGCATCGTATCTCGCCGTCATCTCAACATTGGCAAGGCCCGCCGCGGCGGCAACGATCGTCTTGTAGGCCTTGGGCAACTCGTTCCACTTGGCCAGGTTGATCATCAGGTGGAGCGTGGTGCCGCCTTCCCACCAGCCCGGATAGTAGTAGTACTTGACGACCTTGTAGAAGCCGAGCTTCTCGTCGTCATAGGGGCCGACCCATTCGGCGGCATCGATCGTGCCGCGCTCGAGGGCCGGATAGATCTCGCCGCCTGGAATCTGCTGCGGCACCACGCCCAGCTTTTGCAGCGTCCGGCTGGCCCAGCCGCCCATGCGATACCTGAGGCCCTTGAGGTCCTCCGGCTCCTTGAGCTCCTTGTGGGCCCAGCCGCCCATCTGGCAGCCGGTATTGCCGGCAGACAGGCATTTTACATTGTATTTGGCGCCAAACGCGTCGATCAGCTTGGTGCCGTCGGCATCGTAGAACCAGGCGTTCTGCTGACGGGCGTTGAGGCCGAACGGGGTGGCGCAGAACAGCGCCCAGGTCGGATCCTTGCCGATGTAGTAATAGTTGGCCGTGTGGCCCGCCTCGACCGTGCCATTCTGTACCGCGTCGAGCACCTGCAGTGCGGGCACGATCTCGCCGGCGGCGAAGCTCTGGATCTGGAACTTGCCGTCGGTTGCCTCGGCCACATACCTGGAGATGGTCTCACAGCCCCCGTAGAGCGTGTCCAGCGATTTCGGCCAGCTTGCCGTCAATCGCCATTTGACGGCCGGCATCGACTGGGCGATTGCGGGCTTGGCGATGGCGGCCGCGGCCGCCCCGGCTCCCGCGGCGGCTAGAAATTGACGACGCTTCATCTTGTCTCCCCTCTTGGATTGCGTGCTGTCCAATGGTCGGCAATTCGACCGCGGGGCTTGCGGCTCGGCATTCGAGAATGATGCCGCTTGAACCCGGAAATGACCCCTCGGCAATCCGCGCGCAGTATGAACCCCGCCTCCCGCCCAAGTAAAGACATGGATCAGCCAGTTGTCTCGCCATCACCACCGCTAGGGGCTGTCCCTTATTGTGCTCGCGTCGAATGGGATCGGTTGCAAAATCCAAAAACGCCCGGACCGGTTTTCGAACGAGATGCGTCGTCACCTAGAGGGGTATTCGTTGGAAGAGAAGCCGTCTCGCGACAGTGGTGAATTGGTCAACGGAAGAACCTTAAGTGCACCCTCCGGCGCCCAAGCAATGCAAGCTGGAAGTTGAACACGCCGGCGCTTATCTAGGGAGTTCGCATGGCCTCCCGCAGTATATTTTAGGTTTATCGCGAATAGGCATTCGCGCCGCGCCGCGCAAAACCCCGATAGTCACAACCTATCTGACTGGATCACTTGGTCGCGGCCGCGCGCGCTCCAAATGTTAACTAGGTCACAGACGAGACAACAAGAACGCATATACTGCCGATGCCTGCCCGCCTGAATTCATTCGGGTTGGAACACATCCGGCGGGCAAATCCAGCGAAGGAGTCTTCGATGAAACCGGCTTTAAGAGTTCCGGCAGCAGCTTTGCTGCCGGGCGTGGTCGCGGCCGCGATCTGGGTTGCGCCCGCGCGCGCCGACGTCGTCACCGACTGGAACGTGCTCACCAATGCTCTCGTTTCCAATGACGTCGGCAACAATCCGAGACTGCGCACCTTGGCGTTGGTGCATGTGGCCATGTCGGATGCGATCAACACCGTGCAGAACCGCTACACCCGCGTGGTCGCGAGCCTTCCGGCCGCACCGAACGCGTCGGCCGAAGCAGCGGCCGCCACCGCCGCGCGGCAGATCCTCACGCAGATCTATCCGGAGCAGAAAGCCAAGATCGAAGAGACCTACGCGGCTTCGCTCAAGGCGATCGCGGATGGGCCCGCCAAGAGCGAAGGCGTCAAGCTGGGCATGGAGGTCGCCGCCGCGGTGCAGGCCGACCGCGCCAACGACGGCACCAACGCTCCCGATACCTATCGGCCGCACGCTGCCCCCGGCGCCTACGTGCCGACGCAGCCGCCGCTGTGGGAGCAGTATGCGCGCGCCAAGCCCTGGGTGCTCAAGAGCGCCGACCAGTTTCGCCCGGGGGCGCCCCCTGCCCTTTCGAGCGCGGATTGGGCCCGCGACTACAACGAGGTCAAGACCCTCGGCGGCACCAAGAGCACGGCCCGCACCGCTGAGCAGTCGGAGGCGGTGAAGTTCTGGGGCAACGTCAACTTCGGCGGCGCCTGGCAGGGGGCGGCGCGTGAGCTCGCAACCAAGAAGGAGATGCCGCTCGCCGAATGTGCCCGTCTGTTCGCGCTGCTCAACATGGGCCTCGCCAACGCCTACATCCTCAATTGGGACGCCAAGTACCACTACAATTTCTGGCGGCCGGTGACCGCGATCCGCAACGGCGACCAGGACGGCAATGACGCGACCGAGCGCGATGCCGCCTGGACCTCGTTCAACCCGACGCCGATGCATCCCGAATACCCGTCGCAGGCGACCTACAACGCCACCACGGCGTCTGCCGTTCTGGAATCGGTGTTCGGGGCCCTGAAGGCCATTCCGTTCACGGCGACCGATGTGCGGGATCCGAAGCGGACACGGCAGTTCGCCGGCATCGCCGGCATGGCGGAGGAGCAGAAGAATGTCCGCGTCTGGGGCGGCGTGCACTATCGCTTCGCCATCCGCGCCAGCGAGGATGTGGCCCCGAAGGCCGCGGCCTATCTGATCGAGAGCACGCTCAAGCCGGTGCGCTGACGCCGCTTGAGTCACCAGGCCAAACCCCGGATCCGCTCGCCCCGGATCCGGGGATTTCACGCAAAACGTTTGCTTCCGAAATCAGCACGCGGCCGCTGGCGTTGGCATCACGTGACCGATCAGCGCCGCACGGCGAACGTACGGCGCCACCAGCGCGAAACGTCGGCGCATCTCAGATCCAAGGATTGCATTGTTGCGTGCTGCTGGCATGGAGCCGACTTTTTCAACAGCATCGGCCAGGCGCGGACATTCACTTGAATTGCTGAACCGAGTTCTGCCTACCGAGCAGCCTTCAGGAGCTGAGGCAAAGAGAATACGAAGTCCTGGCTACTCTTGGGCTTGTGACATTCGAAGCAAGCCTTGTAGTTGGCGCTCGTCGTGAGGGCGCCGTCGGCGCTGAAGCGTGCGTACTCCCAGTCGCCATTCCGCAGCGCATCGGGATACTCAGTTCCCCAACCCGTCCGCTTCTCCATCACCACGACGCGGTCCAAGCGGCCACGGATCAGGCGGCCGTTGGCGTCGCGGACAAATTCGCCCTTGTCATCCAGCAGCGCTTTGAACGTCGGCGCGCTGAGCACCGTGCCACTCGGCAATGGTTGACCGGCCTTGAGGTCCTTCAGTGCCTCAGCGTTCACGTAAAGCTCGCGGACCTCCTTGTTCTCGGGCTGATCCAGCACATCGTAGAGCACGTGAGTTTGATAGTGCGGGAATTTGACCTTATCCGGCCCAGCAGTGGCTGAACACATAACAGCGAAAAAACATGCCGTTGCCACCGGAGAACCTGCGGCTAGGACTGCTTTCCAGCATTTCATGGTTTCCTCCCTCGTTCGGTTGGTTTCTGACGTTCGTGTCTTGCCTCCGTTTTCGACCAATCTGGAACCGGTCAATTGGCGCGTCCGGTAGTCCGCGCGATGTCCGCTGTTACCGATGTCAACAGCGACTGATTGGTCCACTTGCGACAGTTCCGCTCATCCCCCCACAATAGCCGACATGCAAGCGGACATGCCCCGGCTTCGCCTTCGGGCCGGGAGCCCACACAGGTCGTGAGCCGAGCGGCGCCCCGATTGTCCGCAACCCGGCAAGGTAGTCGCACCGTCGGCCAAGTCCTGATGGAACGATGGTGAATTGACGAATTTTCGCCTAGATTTCGCCGATGGGCTGGCAGGTCGGTGCGCCCGGGCCTCAGATCGATCAGATCGTTCACCGAGTTTTGCGCTTTGACCGGTTCGCGCTCGATTTGACGCGCGGGTCATTGCGACGAGGCGAGCGCGACATCGATCTGACTCGCGTTGCTCGGCCGGTTCGAGGAGGCCTATCCGCCGATTGGTGGAAACGATGAGGGCATGGGGACCCGACATGCGCGCGAGATCGGCATGAGCGAAGAGACCTCGGTGACCTAGATTTCCGGGTTGATGAGCTTGACGATGCTGCTCATATCCAGGTCGCCGAAACCATTGGCGACGTGCATCGCGAACGCTGCCGTTGCGACCGCTCCCAAGGGCGTTGCGGTCCCCGCCATCTGTGCGGCGGCCTGCGAAAGCCGCAGATCTTTCAGCATCAGCTTGGCGGTAAAGCCGGGCTTGAAGCCATTGCTGGAGGCAGAGCCCGGCACCGGGCCGGGCATCGGGCACATCTTGTTCAGGATGAACGAGCTGGCGGATGAGGTCGACAGAACGTCGTAAAGCGTCTGGCGACCGACGCCCAATTTCTCGCCCATGACGAAAGCCTCGGCGACAGCGAGCGCGGTGGCGCCGGCAACCATATTGTTGCAGATCTTCGTCACCTGGCCGAATCCGGGGCCGCCGCAATGCACGATGTTCTTGCCCATTCCCTGCAGCACGGGCAGCGCTTTCAGGAACACCGCCTTGTCGCCGCCACACATGAAAGTGAGCGTCCCGGCCTCGGCGCCGGCGACGCCGCCCGAGACCGGTGCATCCAGCATCGGATGGCCGTGCGCGGCGGCAGCAGCGTGAACCGCATGAGCCGTATCGACATCGATGGTCGAGCAGTCGATCAGCACCGTGCCTCGGTCGGTGGCATCTATGATCCCGTCGGCCATGAATACGCTGCGGACATCCGCGCCCGCCGGCAACATCGTGATGACGAAGTCCACACCGCCTGCTGCATCCCTAATTGAGGATGCTGCCGTCGCACCCGACTGGACGACGAAGTTCACCGCCTCCGGCGACAGATCGTAGATCTTCAGGCTGTGACCCGCCCTGATCAGATTGCGCGCCATGGGGCCGCCCATGTTGCCGACACCGATGAATCCCACGCGCGCCATGACGTTCTCGCCCCTCGTTTAAGATCGCGATGTCCACAAGCAGCAGTCCCACCTTTTGAGACTAGTGCGGCGTGTTCAGGTTCACCGTCACATTCTTCCTTTGGGTGAAGCTGTCGAGCATGCCTTCGAGTGAAAACTCGCGGCCTATGCCGCTCTGCTTGATACCGCCGTAGGAATGGCCAGGCGTCTGGCCAAGACCTTGGTTGACCTGCACCCAGCCGGCCTCGATGCTGTGTGCGGCTCGCAGCGCGCGACCGATGTCGCGGGTCCATACGTAGGCGGCGAGGCCATAATGCGACTCGTTGGCCATTCTGATGACGTCGGCCTCGTCGGTCCAGCGGATGGCAACAAGCACGGGACCGAAGATCTCCTCGCGCGCCAGCCGCCAGTCGTTGGCGGCATTGGCGAAGACCGTGGGAAGCGCGAAATATCCCTGAGCCAACGGGCCGGTCGTCGGCGGCAGACCGCCCAACACCAGCTTCCCACCCGCTTGCCTCATCCCGTCTTCGATGTAGCCGCAAACCTTGTTGAATTGCTTCTCGTTGATGATCGCCCCGACATCGGTTGCCTCGTCGAGCGGATCGCCAATTCTGAGTTTCGCGGTCTTGGCCGCCAGCGCCGCGAGAAAACCGTCGAATATGTCGGCATGCAGAAAAAGCCGTGAGCCGGCGGTGCACGATTGGCTCTGACGCGTGAACCGCATCGCCGCAATGATGCCGTCGACCACCCAATCCTCGTTGGCGTCGGGATAGACGATCGAGGGACTCTTTCCGCCGAGCTCCAATGAGACCGGCACGATGCGTTCCGACGCCGCCCTCATGATGAGCTTGCCCACCTCGGTCGAGCCGGTGAACGACAGCTTGCGCACGCCGTCGTGAGTGGAGAGCGCTGCGCCTGCTTCCTCGCCGAAACCGGTCACGACGTTCAGCACGCCATTCGGCAGATGCTCTGCGCAGATGCGCGCGAGCCATAGAACTCCGAGCGGGGCGTCCTCGGCCGCCTTCAGGACGAGCGTATTGCCGGCGCAAAGCGCCGGGGCGATCTTGAGCGCGGCAAGAAGCACCGGCGCATTCCAGGGAATGATGGCACCGACCACGCCGATCGGCTCGCGCCGCGTGTAGCTCAGGACATGCTCGCCGAGCGGAATCGTTTCACCCTTGAGCTCGCTCGCAAGCCCACCGAAGTAGCGCAAGATGTCGGCCGTGCCTTTCGCCTCGGGCCGAGCCTGCGTGCGGATCGCGTTGCCGGTTTCCTCGGCGATGATGCGCGCGAGCTCTTCGACCCGCGCCTCGACCGCGTCTGCGATCTTCTGCAGCAGGCGGCCGCGTTCCCGCGGGATCACGCGACTCCAGCCCGCGAAGGCGTTGCTCGCGGCCTGCACCGCGCGGTCGATATCTTCCGCGCCGCCGCGTGGGACGGTGGCGATGATTTGGCGGTTGCCGGGAGATTCGACCGGTATCTCTCGGCCACAGGCGCTGTCGGCCCATCCCCCGTCGATCAGCATCTGCGCGCGCCGGCCCATGCTGGCCGGCTCTGTCTTGCTCATTGCCACCGCCATCGCTGCAGCCTCCTCAAGGGCGAGCTCGCGCTCGCAGGATCGAACGTCTCTTACGCTTGCGCACGAAGCATACAGGCCGGCTCCCCCAGCGTGAAGCTTTCGGAAAATCGGTGGACAGCAGTCAGCAAGGTGGACGTACGAATGTCCGTTCGGCGGCCAGGTCGTGGGTAAATTGCCTGGCCCGTCGGATACCGAAATCGACGCGCTTCATGCGGACGGAATTTTGGTCCGCGACCCGATATTTGTGCGTTGAAAACCGCCAGGCAAGCATCCGCGGGCGTCCGCATCGACGAAACCGTATTGACGCATTGATCTTCCTCAATGAGGTGAGCTCCTTTTCGCGCCATGGAAGCAGCTGGTCCATAGACAGCGCATCCCCTCGGCGAGACGGCGGGTCGCGCGCGGAACAGCTGCGGACGTGCTTAGCCCGTTGCGCTGGGATCGTGAGATGGAAGGGAATTTCCAATATGAGAGAGCCGCGCAACCGGGCCGTTCAACTCAGGCGTTTCGGCGATCCCGACGGTCTCGAGGTCGTCGACGCTCCCCTGCCGACGGCCGGCCGGAGCGAGGTGCGGGTTCGCGCACTCGCCTCGGGTCTGGAGTACACCGACGTGGTGATCCGGCGCCACCTCTATCCGCAAACTGCGGCCCGCCGGCCGCCGTTCGTGCTGGGTTACGATGTCGTCGGGGAAATAGATCAGCTCGGCGAAGGCGTAAGCGGCTTTCAGCTTGGCGACCGGGTGGCCGATATGACCGTACTCGGGTCAAACACCGTCTATCGCACGCTCCGGGCCGGCGACCTGACACGCGTGCCGGCGGGCGTCGACGCGGCCGAGGCGGCCGCGCTGATCTTGAGTTGGACGACCGCATACCAACTCCTTCACCGCGTTGCCAAGGTTGAGCGAGGACAGCGCGTCCTCGTGCAAGGAGCCGCGGGTGCCGTTGGTCAGGCGCTGCTCGTGCTCGGCCGCATGGCCGGCCTGGAGCTGTGGGGCACTGGGCGCGGCGAACACGCGGCGCTGATCAGCGAGCTTGGCGCCACGCCGATCGACTATCGACGTGAAGATCCAACGCGCGTCCTGCCGGACGGTTTCGACGTCGTCTTCGACGGCATCGGCGAGCACGGCTATCGCCGCTCGTTCGCGGCGCTACGGCGCGGCGGGCTGCTCTGCGCCTACGGCTACACGGCGGGCGTGCAGGCGCAGCGTCGCCTGCTCGGCATCTTGACGTGGATTGCGCGCGTTTACCTATGGAGGCGGTTGCTAAGCTGGTTGCCGGGCGGCAAGCCCGTCCGCCTTTACTCGATCAATGCGATGCGGGCACGCCATCCTGCGTGGTTCCGAGAAGACCTCGAGCAGCTGTTCGGCATGTTGGCAAGCCACGCCATCCGGCCACGCGTCGCGGAGCGGATCTCTTTCGATGAAGTCGCCGACGCACACCGCCGCCTCGAGGCGGGCGGTCTCGAGGGCAAGCTGGTCCTGTGCCCGGACCTGCCGTCGCGGCGCGACCGGTTGGCCGCCGCGGCGTAACGCGCGCATCGGTCGGGGCATGTCCGCCTGTCCAGAGCGGACCGCGCGCACGCGTCCGCTTCACCACGCTCGTCATTCGATACGCCCGCGTCACGCAAGCATCGATATCCAGCACGACACAGCTAGGCCGCGCGGCAGCGATCGTAGGGAGGAATCCCGCATTGTTCGCTCGTCGCGACCGGTGGAAAGCGGTCTTTTGCGCTTCGGCTGTCGGTCTGCGACACTCGGCATGACCCAGCCTGACGAAGGTGACATGATCGAAACACCGCGTCTCAAACTGCACAGATGGGAGGATCGCCATCGCGAAGCATTCGAGATGATGCATGCCGATCCGGAGGTCATGGCTGATCTGGGCGGACCTATCGACCAATTCGAGAGCAACGAGAAATTCGACAGATATCGAGCCGCTCTCCGCGAGCATGGCGTTTCTCGATGGGCGGTGGAAAGTTCGGACGGCGCGTTCCTAGGCTATGCGGGGGTCATGCCACGGCTGTCCGCAGACCACCCTCTCGGCGCGCATTTCGAAGTAGGCTGGCGGTTGGTCCGCAAGGCTTGGGGGTTCGGCTACGCCACCGAGAGCGCAAGGGCCGCGCTTCGTCACGCCGTTCATGACATCGGGCTGAACGGAATCGTATCGTACACGAGCCCGGACAACTTGAGATCCCAGGCCGTCATGGCGAGGCTCAACTTGGTTCGCGACCCATTGCGAGATTTTGTGGTCAGGACCGCAAGTGGCGGGCATTGGCAAGGTTTGGTTTGGGTAGTGCCGTCCAGATTTGCAAATTCCTGATCATTCGCGTCATTTTGGCTCACGTCGGCACGTCGGCATCAAGCGAGAGAGCGGACACGGTGCGTGGCGACCGACGCTTCCGAGATGTGCCGGCAGCGCGCATGAGGCAATCTTCCCGCAGCGCCCGGCCGTTGTGCAAAGCTTCGTCAGGCGTCCGATCGCCCGTGTCTTCGAACGCGCTGGCTAGGCCAGGGAGATGCAGGTTCAAGTCCCCGTCCAGTCCACCGATGCCTCCCTAAGTGGGGACGAAGTCTTCGCACACGCCGGGCGCAACGCGAAGAGGTGGGGCATCCGTCCCTACCCGGCCGTTCCGCAGCGTGCGTTCCTCGCGGGTGGCGTCGTGGTACACATGCCTGATTGCGCCCCCTGCCGGCGCGTTGCCAAAGCCCCGAGAGACCCCATGAAGATCGATGCCGTCGACCTCACCCTGTTCGCCTGGGACGACATCCCGCCGACCCGATATACCCAGGGCACGCTGAACACCTCCGGCCGCAGCAACCTCGCGCTGTTGCGCATCCGCACCGACGACGGCATCGACGGGCACGCGTTCCTCGGCTCAGCGACCAATCCGGCCGAGACCGACGCCGGCGCGCTCATCCGGTTCCTCAAGCCGGTGCTCATCGGCAAGGATCCGCTGGCGCGCGAGGAGCTGCACGCCGCGATGCGCGCGCGCCAGCGCCATATGGGCCTGCGCACCGTCGGCGCCTGCGACACCGCGCTGTGGGACATCGCCGCCAAGGTGGCGGGGATGCCGCTCTATCGGCTGCTCGGCGGCGGGCGCGCCGAGATCGGCGCCTATGCGTCGAGCCAGATCCTCGACGGGCCTTCGGCCTACGCGGCGGAAGCCCTGCGCTTCAAGGCCGACGGCTGGAAGGCCTACAAGATCCACCCGCCGCAACGGCCGGACGAGGACATCCGGGTATGCGAGGCCGTGCGCGCCGCGGTCGGCGACGACTTCACGCTGATGCTCGATTCGACCTGGAGCTACCGCTATCCCGACGCCGTGCGCGTCGGCCGGGCGATCGAGCGGCTCGGCTTCCTCTGGTTCGAGGATCCGCTCAACGAGGAGGACATCTACAGCTACGTCAAGCTCCGCGCGCAGCTCTCGATCCCGATCATGGCGACCGAGTATCCGGCCGGCGACATCGGCACCTATGCGGTGTGGCTCACCGAGCGCGCCACCGACTACCTGCGCGGCGACATCCCGATCAAAGGCGGGCTGACTACGATGCTCAAGACCGCGCACCTCGCCGAGGCTTTCCACATGAGCTACGAGATCCACCACGGCGGCAACTCGTTCAACAACCTCGCCCAGCTGCACCTCGCCTGCGCGATCCGCAATACGACCTATTTCGAAGTGCTGTTGCCGCACGGCGCGCACAAGTACGGCCTGCTCAACGACATCGAGATCGGCCGCGACGGCATGGCACGCTGCCCGCAGGCGCCCGGCATCGGCGCCGCGATCGATTTCGACCTGATCAAGAGGAAACAGCTGGCGCAGCTCGCGTGACGGCAGGACGCGGCGGGCGAAGTCTGCTTGCGGCGATACGCCGATGGCTTGGCACCGATGAATCCGCGCCCTTGAGACTCGGTGCGGCGTGTCGCTGTGCCTGAGCGCGACGAACGATGCGATCGATGTCGGAGCGATAAGCGCCGGCGAGAGTCCCATGCATAGCGGCATCCTCGACCTCATCGGATGAGCCCTGCCGGCAGGCTGACCACTGCGCCCCGCATGAGTGGCGAACGGCGAACAGTGAAGTGCCGATAGCCATTCGCTATGCGCACATGCGCCATTGGCCGCATTGCTTCCACGCCTGCGCTCCTCCCAACGACCGGTCACGGCCGATTTTTGCAGACCGGGTGTGAGCCCGCTCACACTCGCATCGCCGACGAGACGCTAGCTTCAGCGGCACAACAACTTGCAGGGGATCATCGGCGGCGAGGCGATTCCCGCTGGGCACGATGCCTGCAGGGGAGTGGGACAATGAGACCAACCGCCAACCGACCTTGGCAGGAAGAGCCGACCATGCTGTTCGTGCAGACGGACAGCATGCTTGGTGCCGCCCGCGTTCTCCATCAGACCGGTGCGGGTGTCACCGATGACCCCAGGATCACGCATCTTTGCCTGGACGCGGGGCAGTCACGCATCCCGTTGCGAGGCGCGGGCACAGCATCCGATCGCGTCATGGCGCTGTGGTTGATCGCGATCTTCGCCTGCGCGTGCATTGCGGCGATATTCATGCAGAGTGAGAGCCGCGCGACGCTCGCTACGGCACAAATGGAACGCCTGGCCGCACAGCTGGAGCGCACCACGGCCATTCCGGCGCCAACGGCTGATGCGATCGCGCGCGCCCTTGAGCAGCCGTTGCATTGTGCGCCGGGGCCCTGCGACTTCGAGGCGCAGGCACGCGACAAGTCCGTCCGCGATCACTTGAGACAGCTGCTCGCGACCAAGGAGATCGCCGCCAAGCAGGGGACGGTCGAGCGCGTCGCCGGCACGCCGCGCCATGCCGGCCAGCTGATTGTGTATTGAGTGCGCGCAATCCGACCTCTCCCCAACGGGGAGAGGTGAGGCAGCGGCGTTGCCGCGCACCATCCGTCGACCGCATGCTGCCGCCGGCTGACGAATACCTGCCGCAGCCCGATGAGACCGGAAGCAAGTCCGCCGACCGCGAACAGGCTGAGCCACAGCCAATCACCCCGGCGATCCGTGAAGCTCTGCTGCTCGCGATTGAAATAGTCCGCCGCGCCGCGATGGCTCGGCAGCGGCGCTGCCAGCGTGGCATCGTTGTCGGGCGCCTTCATCGCACAGCGCGAGTACCGCTCCCAGCATGAGCCCGGGCCAATACCGCCGCAGCCGGGCCGCCCAACGCCGCATCGCCACTGCCAGGTCCTCCGGTCGCGCAGGTGAAACCCTCGAAACGGCAGTTGGTTGCGCCCTGGGCGCGGGTACCTTAGCCTGCTCGCTTGGGAGGCAGCGTCGTGAGCGTATCGAGTATCCTGGCGCGAGCTGATCGAATTCTCCCCGCCGCGGGCGGACAGCCGTTCACGCGCCTGCAGCTGGCGCGGCTGCTGCTGGGCCGGCCCTTCACGCTGATGCTCCTCCTGCTGGTGATCGAGGCGGCACTGGCCGCGGCGGTGACCTATCTGGTCATCAAGGCCAGCCGGGATGTGATCGAAAACCGATTCCTGATCAACGATCTGTTGTGGATCCTGGTGGTGCAATGCACGTCCTACGGCATCGGTGCGATCAGCTGGATCTACGCCGAGCGCAGCGGCTTCAAGGCGTTCGGCCTCTACATGCAGCGGTTCGCGCGCGAGAATCGCGAACGCACCAAGCTGCTCAACGAGAAGCCGTCCCGCGAGCAGGTGGAGCCGTTCCTGACCGGCGAGACCTTCCACATCTTCTTCGAGCTCGTCTACGAGCTTGAGCATGACCTGCGCATGTTCCTGGCGCTGATCTTCAACCTCTTGGTCTTCGCCAGCGAGATCGACGGCACCATCCCGCTCGCCTACGGCAGCGTGTTCGCGGTGCTGCTGACGCTGCAATGGACGTTCCGCCGGCGCGTCGCCGAGGCCTACCTGCGCAATCAGCGCATGACCAACCGGATGACCGCGCACGGCTATACCGCGTGGGACAACGTGTTCACCGGCAACCGCTACAACCTGCGGCTCTGGATGCGCGGGTTCAAGCACAGGCTGCGCGAGGCGTTGGGGGCGCAGATCACCGCCAT
>Ga0111538_10001125_pt1 | contig 37563 bp, 40 predicted proteins | sample SoiMethybrSBSTD1_FD_79669 | JGI IMG/M metagenome (GOLD analysis project Ga0111538, IMG submission 79669) | Bulk soil microbial communities from a Populus tree surrounding site in Tennessee, USA - Soil MetaG P. TD hybrid SBSTD1 (version 2)... | ecosystem: Environmental > Terrestrial > Soil >...
GAAGGCAAAGAAGGCCGCTCCAAGGAAGCCGGGTCCAAAGACCAGGACCCGGCCTGCGGCTGCCAAGAAGAAATCGCGTAAACGGCGGTAGGATCGCGGCCAACAAGACCCATGAGCCTACATTCGCGACGTGATCTCCTGAAAGGCGCCGCTGCCGCAGCCGTGGCGTACGCGGCTAGCGACCTTGCGACGAGCGCACGCCTCGACGCCGCACAACGCGGCGCACCAGTTGCTGATCTCCTTCTCACCAACGGGCGATTCGTCGATGGCCGAGGCATGGTGGGATCGGCGCTCGCGATCAGGAACGGCCGCATCACCGGCGTGGGTGATGCCCGGACGCTGGGCGCTGCGGCGCGCACGATTGATCTGCGGGGCCGCACCGTCGTCCCAGGCCTGTTCGACGCGCACGTGCATTACACACGCGCGGGCGTGAACCCGGGGTACGAGGCGCGGCGCATCGAACGGGCGCTCTCGATCGCGGAGCTGCAGGAAGCCATCGCCACGCGAGCGAAATCTGTCCCGCCCGGCGCGTTCATCACGTGCATCGGCGGCTGGAACCACACACAGCTGGCAGAGAATCGACGACCGACCAGAGCGGAGCTGGACGCGGCTGCGCCCAAGCACGGTGTCTACATCTCCGGCACCGGCGGTGGCACTGGCGCAATCACCAACAGCGTCGGCCGCGCGTTCTTCGCCGCCAAGGGGGTGATGGTTGACGAGACGACTGGCGCGGTAGCGTCGGCGCAGGCTGCCGTCGCTGCAATTCAGGCCGGGCAGACGTCAGAAGACAAGCTTCGCGGAACCGCGGACCTCAACGCCCATGCCAACAGCCTGGGCCTGACGGGCGTCGTCAACGCCGGCAATTTTCCGGACCAGGAATTCCCGCTCGCGCTGTGGCGGCAAGACAAGCTCACGATCCGCATGCGGCCTGTGTTTCCAGCCGACTCGCCGCAGGAGGTCGAAGCCCGCGTCCTCAACAACTTCAGTCAGGCTGGCCAAGCGGTGGGCGACGATCTGTTCCGGCCGGCGGGATTCGGCGAGCGTATCGGCGGCAACGATACGATGTCGCCGCAGTTCGAGCCCACGGCTCGGATGATCGCCAAGCATGGCTGGCTGCTGCAGCAGCACTCGATCACGATCAAAGAGAACGATTTTCATCTCGAGGCGTTTCGATCGATCGCGAAGGACCATCCGATCGATCGACTACGATGGTCGATCATCCACTTGCAGAGCATCGACGAATCCAGGCTGAAGGCGCTCAAGGAGCTTGGCGCCGGCGCCAGCACCCAGACGTGGACGTATTTCGGAACGGGCGGCGGTCCACCGTTCCGCCGCATCGTAGACTCCGGGATCCCAGCCGGCGTCGGAACCGATTCGACCAACGTTTCCGCACTCGATCCATGGCTGTCACTCTTCTACATGACGACGGGACGGAATGTGGCGGGCATGCTGACCAATGACGGCCAGCAGGTGTCTCGCGTCGAGGCGCTTCGCTTGTATACGGAAGGTGCCGCCTGGTTTTCCTTTGACGACCATCACGTCGGCTCGTTCGTCGCAGGCAAGTACGCGGACCTGGCGGTCCTCAGCCACGACTACCTCACGGTGCCCGAGCAGACGATTCGACGCATCGAATCGGTGCTGACGCTGCTCGGGGGGAAGATCGTGCACGCCACGCCGCCCTTCCTACGCCAGTGAGAACACGGCCTCCGCATTCGTCTGAAATAGCTTCCTCTTGTCTTCGTCGCGGATCGGCACGTCGTCGGTCGCTTCGACTTCGTAGAGCTCGAACTGATAGGGGTAGTCCATCGCGTACATGACGCGATCGACGCCGATCACCGACTGCACGAACGTGATAGCGGGCGCCCACGCCATGCCGCTGGTGGTGATGAAGACGTTCTCCCTCATGTAGTCGCTGATTCGCTTGCCGAGTGACGCGGCGCCCGAGCGAATGGCCGGACGCGCCGTCTTGTTCATGTAGTCCAGCCGATAGAGCCAGAACGGCAGCGCCTCGCCGAGATGACCGACGATAATGCGCAGACGCGGGAAGCGATCGAGCGCTCCGCTGCGGATGATGGCCAGCACGTGGAGACCGGTCTCGGCGGCAAAGCCCCACAGCGCGCCTTCAAGCCCGCGATCGACGTACGGGCCGATCATCGCCGGCGGCGGCGCCTGTGGGTGGATGTAGATCGGCACGTTCAAGGCTTCGGCCGCTTCGAAGATCTCCCAGAACTTCGGGTCGTCCAGCATCTCGCCGCGCGTATGCGAATTGACGATGACGCCCTTCATTCCCAGCCGGCGGATGGCGCGGTCCATCTCCTTGGCCGCGCCCCTCGGATCGTGCGGCGCCACCGCGGCGAGGCCGGCAAAACGCGTCGGGTACCGGCGGATTGCCTCGGCGAGCTGCTCGTTGGTCTCCGTCGCAAGCGACGAAGCCGTCGCCGCGTCGAATACCTGAACACCCGGTGAAGTGAGCGAAAGGATCTGCATGTCGATCCCTGAGGCGTCCATATCGGCGATGCGCCGCTCACCGATATCTCCGAGCCGCTCGACGAGCTGGCCGCGCGAGCCCAGGCGATTCCACAGCGCGATGAATCCCGGGTCGTCGATTGACTTCTTCGCGGCCATCGTTCGGTACGTCTCGAGGAGGCTGGGCGGCGCCCAGGCCTCCTCGGTGGCAATCCGCTTGTAGGGCACACTCGTCGTCACGTCATCTCCTCACGGCCGGTCCACAGGACCGGCCCTACGCGCTCAGATGAAAGCGCAGGAAGCTCAGTATCTGCCGGACGATCTCTCGCGTCGTCTCGCTGTCGTGAAACAGGTCGAACCCGTGCGGCGCATCGGCATGATTGACCAGGGTCAGCGGCAGGTTGCAGCGCAGCGCTCCGCGCACGAAGTTGTCGAGGGACTCGTTCAGGCCGGGGAATTGGTCCCTGCCCGACCTCGCGATCAACAGCGGCACATCCTTCCGCACATCGTCTACTGATTTTCCCGCACCGGGGTTGGCAAAACGATACGTCTTCTGAATGTCGGCGACGCCGGTCGCGCCGTCCACGTCCAGCATGTAGCCGTAGCACAACGCCGCGCATTTCACCGTCAGCTCGGGCTGCATGAGGAGCCATAACGCGACGGGAACGTTTGCGGATCCGGACCAGAAGCCAATCCGCCTGGCATCGATGCCTAGGCTCGCCGCGTGATCGTGAACGTATCTCAGCACCGCTATCGCGTCCTCGGCCGGCTCGCGATTCGAGTAGAGAATCGCGATCATTCCCGATGCGGCGATCAGCTTCGCCCACGACACGGGGGGGCCCAACTCCTTGAACGTGCGGCCGAAGACGTTCGGGAAGCCGGCATCCGAGTATCCGTACACGATGACCACGGCTGGGAGCGACTGACCAGATGCGATGGCGGGTGGATAGTACACATCCATCGTGATTGGGCCGGACTCCCTCGTCCCGTACGTCTCGTCCCGTCGAATCGTCACCTCTTCCATCCCGGGGACCGTGTAGAGAACCGTCAGCGCCGCCAGCTCGTCTGGCGTCATCTCTTCTTGCTTCTTCATCGTTTCTCTCCTGTCGACGAACGCCCGCCTTCGCCGTGGCTACGGCGAGACAGGCCGTACAGCGCTCCGCACGCGCGGAGAGCGCAGGCTTCGGCCTGCGCGTTTCGAAAACGCGTGAAAACACAAACGCCGTCGGGCAGGCGTCCGCCGACGGCGTGAACTCAGTTATTGACTAGGGTATTGAACGCGGTGCTCTGTTGGGCGTAGATGGCACTCTAATCGCCCGGCGATAGGGGGCGCAAGCGTTTTCTGACATTCGCCCACGACGCGGGCTCCCAGGTCGGCCGCTGATCGGCCGGGAGCACCTTCCGGAAGGTGAGCGACACGCGCCTGCCCCGAGGCCACTCGCGACCGTGCCACACATCGACCGGACGATTCGGGATCGAATGTTTCCACTCATGTCGCGCCTCGCCGCCGATAACCAGCGCGCTCCTCGACTCGAGGAACTGCTCCTGCGCGTCACCGGCCTCGCTGGTGAACTCCATCACGCAGCTCGAACCGAGACTGACCGAGATGATCGTGTCGGTGAAGAGAGGCGCGTCAACGTGCGCCGGAATACCCTGGCCAGACGCGTAGTCGTTGACGATCAACTGATCGGCAGGGTCCAGCATCAGGCCATCGCGCACGAGACGCGCTGACAGCTCCTCGGCCCAGGTCGGCAGATCCTCGACCCGATAGAGCCCGCCCTTCGTGTAGTGGTAGCTGTAGCCGTAGATCTGCGCGCGCCGCTCGCCGAAGTCCCGCCACGGCTCCGCGTCCACGGCCGCCAGGAGGGCATCGTGCGCCACGGCATCGAGGTATCCGGAAACGTAGCGGAGGCCCGGAATCATTTCCGTTGGCGGTACCGTCGCTGTTCAACCGCTTGGAGGAGCGCCTTGCGGTCGATGATCGTGCGCTTCGCCGTCTGGCTGACCTTCTTCAACACCTGGGTCTTGTTCGAAGAGACCGTCGTCGATCGCTACGGCCTTTGGGAGTATATGCCGTACTACCGCGTCGGCAGACTCTGCTCGTGGGATATCGGTGCGATGGTACTGCTCGGATTCGTGGTGTGGCGCGCGTTCCGGAGGATCACGACTTCGCGCGTGGCGGCATGACGAACAGCCAGCCGCCGGCGATCGCGAGCGTGACAATCGACACCACTCCGTAACCGATTGTCAGAAGCAGTCCGGCGATAAAGGAGCCCAGCGGGAGTACGCATGCCCATGCGACGCCGAGAGTACACATGCTCGACACGCACAGGCGCCGCGCCAATGATGGTGCGCTCTTGCGGAGGAAGACCGCTCTACCAGTCATGATTGCGGCAAGGAGATACGCGGTCGGGACCACGAACATCGCGAGGGCAGCCCACGCGAGACTGTGGTCATTCGGGTCAAGTCCGATGTGAGGGTCCATAGGCGATCAGGCAGTTCGCCTGAGCACTTCTCTCCACGCGATGTAATTGCCTTCGGCGTTCTTCGTGCTCGAGCCAAACACGTCCACGGTGTCGGCGCCGAACCGGTAGCTTGCTTCGACAAACGCCTTCCCCGTCTCGAGGTGGTAGTGACAGTAGTCGTCGATGAAATAGCCGTGTCCGATCGGCGTGCCCGCCACGGACACACGGAAGATGTGCGGTGCGACCCACGTCATCTCAAAACGCGCTTCGACGACGCCGCCGTCGGCGAAGTCATGTGTGAATGCGATCTCGAAACCGTCCGGGGTCGTGCTGTTCGTCTGATGAACGTCGTAGGTCATCGACTTGCCGGTCGAGTCGTACCACACACCTTCGCCAGCGAACCTGCCTGCGAGATCGTTCATGTCCTCGGTCATTTCAGCCGGGGAGCGATCACAAGCGCATTGAAGACGAATAGCGTTAGGAGAGTGGTCACCGGTCGCGTGAGTTATCGGCCTCTAGCGGGCAAATGAACACACCCCAGGCATAGGTGTGGGTGAGGTGCGGTTCAGAGGAACTTGACGACCGGGATCGTCGCAGTCGCACTCGCCGTCGATGCGATGGCACTACTCTGCGATAGCAGTTCGCACACGATGATGCACGCGATGATCCTCATATCGGCATGCTAAACTCGCGCCTCACGTGAAGGAAGCTTAGCTATGAAGACTCAGCGAATTGCAGTGACTGTGCTGGTGGTCTGTGTGGTGTCCGCAGCCCTCGTGCGCGCCGCCGACCCATCTGGCCGCTGGACCTCAACGTTCACCACCGAGGTGGGCGAACAGCAGTACACGTTCGAGTTCACGGTGAAGGGCTCGACGCTCACCGGAACCGCGAAGAGCAACATGCTCGGCGAATCGAAGCTGGAAGAAGGCAAGGTCGATGGCGACAAGATCTCGTTTGTCGAGAACGCGAACTTTCAGGGCATGCCGCTGAAGATCACGTACTCCGGCACGATGACCTCCGCGGACGAGATCGCGTTCACTCGGAACGTGGCGGACATCGCCAACGAAAAGCTGGTGGCCAAACGCGTCAAGTAGCCGAAGTTCCTCAATCGGCGCCGGTGAGCTGCAACCAACGGCCGTTCGACCAGTACCAGACCACCGACCCCTTTTCAATGAAGATGTCGTTGATCCCGTCGTGGTCCAATCGTGGCGGCTTAGGCCCACCATATTGCCTGTGATGCTCACGAATGTACTTGGCATCCGCGACGCCGAGAGCCCTCGAATAGCCGACCACGTCGCCAACATCGACCACTTGTAAATAGGTCAAGTCCGGCTCTCTGGCGAGTTCCGCAACAGCAGCAGGCGAGCCGCCACGAAACACAAGAATGCTCGACACCCGGTTGCGAGAACAGAGCACCGCTATATCCAGCTGAGACGACGAGGTGAACCGGCCTCGAACGACGTTGTGTGGCCGCTTCGTCGCGAAGTTTTGTGGAATGCTGCAACCGCGTCGATCCAGTTCTTGTCGAACAGGCTCAGGAAGGCCAGGCACGGCTCCAGGCCGTAAGCGAACTGTCGCTGCGTCGGCGCGCTGCCAATCCTGGGGCACCGCGCGGCCAGCCTCAGCGCCGGCCGCGACCATCACGACCAAACACAGGACCCGTGTGCTCACCGCACGGCAGCGCGATCCAAGTGGATCTGACGCTGGTACAGAAACAGCGGAAGACCAAGCGAGACGCCAACCAGGCATGTGGCAAGGATCGGAATCCAGCGGCGGTGCAGACCGAGCCGTCTTCCCTCGATGAGCACGAAGCCGCTCAGCGCCAGGGCCGACAGGATCACATCGAGTCCGAAGAAGGCGCTGACACCGTTGTCGAAGAGATCACGCACGAAGCGCTCAGGATCGAATCCATTCGAGATCAGCCAAGGCCAAAACGCGGAATTCGGAATAAACAGCCCGAGCAGAGCGAGGCTGAGGTAGAAACGGCGGGTGTTCATGGTCGCGTTCCTCACGAGAAATCGCTTACGGCTCGCCGTCTATTTCAGAGCCTCGTCAATCCCTTAATGAGTCTCCGTCATGTGCTGCATCGCTCGACGAGCACGCGCAAGTTGCGCCAGCCGTAACCACCGTGGAACTCGCCCGTGTCACTGTAAAGCCGTTCAGCGTTGAACACCTCGTAGAAGCCGTTCGACGGGTTCGTCGCCTCGCCAAAGAGCAGCATGGATGTCACGCCGCGCTCCAAGAACCGGCGAGCGACGGCGCCGAGAAGCTGCCGCCCGAGACCCTGACGCTGAACGCGGCGCAATAGATAGATCTTGTTCAATTCGCCGGCGTATCCCGGCACGCCACCGTTGTGCGGCGTGCCCTTGGCGAAACCGACCAACTCTCCACGATCATCTTCGATGACGTAACAGAACCAACTGCCGTCCTGTCTCTCGAACGCGTCGCGCCACTGCTGCGCTCTCAATTCAAACGAAGGTCCTCCCGGGCGTCCGCCACGATGGGTCTCGTTGTACGTCTGCACGTGCAACTGCGCCAACGCCGTGATGTCGGCTTCGCGCGCGTCACGGAGATGAAATGCCACGTGCGACGGGCCCTACTCGAGAGAAGCAATCTCCTGATAGAGATACGCGGACGCGATGATGCCGTTGTGGAAGTTGCCGAGATCGAGCCGCTCGTCGGGCGCGTGCGCGTTCTCATCGGGCAGCCCGACGCCAAACAGCACGCTCGGCAGACCGAGCTCTTCCTGGAACGTCGAGACCACGGGAATCGATCCGCCCTCGCGATTGAACACCGGCGGCTTGCCGAATCCTTGCTGAATGGCTCGGCCGGCGGCGCGCACATACTTGTTGTCGAACTCGGTCATCCACGGCTTGCCGCCATGCATGCGCGTGACCTTCATCTCCACCGTCTTCGGCGCAATCTTCTGCAGGTAGGCTTCGAAGAGATCTCCGATCTTCTTCGGATCCTGATCCGGCACGAGGCGCATGCTCACCTTGGCCATTGCCGTCGCCGGCAGCACCGTCTTCGCGCCCTCGCCGGTGAATCCTGACAACAGGCCGTTCACTTCGAAGGTCGGCCGCGCCCACACGCGCTCGAGCGTCGAATAGCCGCTCTCGCCGAACAGCTTCGGCGCGCCCAGCTCCTTGCGATACTTCGTCTCGTTGAACGGCAGCTTCTTCCACTCGGCGCGCTCGGCGTCACTGAGCGCCCGCACGTCGTCATAGAAGCCAGGAATCTTGACCCGGCCGCCGCGATCCTTCATCTGCGCCAGCACGCTGGCCAGCACGAACGCCGGATTCGCCACAGCGCCGCCGAACGATCCCGAGTGCAGATCGCTCCTGGTGCCTCGCAAATCGACCTGGAAATACGTGAGCCCGCGCAGGCCATAGCAGATCGACGGGATGCCGCGATCGAACATCGGCGAGTCCGAGATCACGACGACATCGGCGGCCAGCTCCTGTTTGTGCGCCCGGACGAAGTCGTCAAGATTCACGCTGCCGACTTCTTCCTCGCCCTCGATGAAGAACTTGATGTTGAGCGGCAGGCCGCCAGACTGCTTGATGTGCGCTTCGACGGCTTTGATGTGCATGAACACCTGGCCCTTGTCGTCGGCGGCGCCGCGGGCGTAGATCTCGCCGTCGCGGACCGTCGCTTCGAAAGGCGGGCTCGTCCACAGGTTCACCGGATCGACCGGCTGCACGTCGTAGTGACCGTAGAAGAGAATCGTCGGTTTGCCCGGTGCGTTCAGCCAGTCGCCGTACACCACCGGATGGCCGGGGGTCTCGATCAGACGCACGTTCTGCAGGCCAGCGGTCTTCAACGCCTCGCCGGTCCACTCTGCGGCACGTCGCACATCGGCGGCATGCTGCGGCAGCGCGCTGATGCTGGGAATCGCCAGATACTGCTTGAGCTCGTCAACGTAACGGTCTCGGTTGACGTTGATGAAATCGACGACCTGATTCATGGCTCAATCATATGCCACGCCTCTGCACGTCGGGCCGCGCGGCCCTCACGCTCCAACTTAATCAGATGGGCGAGTACGCTTTCACGCGCCATCGGCACCAGCGTTTCCTTCAAGCCGCGATAGAGCCTGGTGACGATCGCATCCGGACCGGTTTCGCCTTCGCGCAGCAGCTCGATAATCTGCCGCTCGCGCTCCTGGCGATGCTCGATGTAGCCGCGCAGCACTGCCTCGGGGTCGTCGATGACTGGACCGTGGGCGGGCAGCAGCTGCGCTGGCCGAAGCGCGAGCACACGCTCCAGTGACGACAGATACGCCATCAAATCGCCTTGCAGATTCGGCGGGATGTAGATCGTCGTCCCACGCTGGGCCAGATCGCCGCAAAACATGGCTCGTGACTCGGCGTGCCAGAAGCACAGGTGGTCCGGCGCATGTCCTGGTGTGTGAATCGCCGTGAGAGCGTCGTCGCCCGCCGCGATCGTGCTGCCGTCGCCGAGCGGCTCCCACGGAACCGCCCATCGCACGTCGCGTGCAGGCCATGGCATCTTCAGAAAGCGGACGCCTGGAAACTTCGCTGCCAATGCCATCACGCCGGAGGCGTGGTCGGTATGGCTGTGCGTGACGATCACTTGAGCGAGGCTGTCGCCATTGAGCTCACGCTCGAGCGCCTCGAGATGCTTCGGCTCTCCAGTGCCGGCATCAACGAGTGTCGTCACACGACCACGGATCAACCACGTCCAATTGCCGTCGCCGGTATAGGGACCCGGATTGGACGCGTGAATCGGAATCGGCTTCAACAGGCCGATTGTGTGAATCGCTTCACAATGCTGTCAAGGTCCCGAAGGAATTCAGCTGGGGGGAAATTCGAAGGACGCCACGATGACGCTGACGTTGTCGTGCCCACCTGCATCGAGCGCGAGCTGGACCAGTTGATTGCACGCTTCGCCAGACGAGAGGGCACGCTGGAGCGTGGCTCCGATCGTCTCGTCGTCCACGCAGTCGGTGAGTCCATCGCTGCAGAGCAGCAGACGATCGCCGTCTTCAAGCCCCAGCAGATCGACGTCGACATCGACCTCATCGACAGCCCCGCCGAGTACGTTGGTAAGCATGTGACGCACACCCGAAATTGCAGCGTCGTCATGCGAGAACAGTCCCGCGTCGACCATCATCTGTGCATAGGTATGATCCCTGGTCAGGCGCTGCAGTTGGCCAGCCCGGAGCAAGTACGCGCGGGAGTCACCAACATGGACAATCAGCAACTCACGGCCGTAGCTGCGTGCGGCGGTGAGCGTTGTTCCCATGCCGCGCAACGACGCGTCCTGACGTCCACGTTCGACCAGCATCGAGTCGACCCTTTGAACGGCTTCGCGGGCGCGCCGTTCGATCTCAGGCGCGTGTCCTGGGTCGGCCCGAAGGATCCAGTCTGGGATCTGCAGGGCCATGGCGATCAGCGCGCTGATCGTCAATCGGCTCGCGACTTCTCCTGCGGCGTGTCCCCCCATCCCGTCGGCGACAATCATCAGATGGTTCAATTCGTCTGCACGATCGGGCACGTCGCCGGAAGAAAGGCTGGTCATCAGCGTCTCCAGGGCGCGGGTAATCTTTGCGACAAAGAATTGATCTTCGTTGTTTGCCCGCCGGTGGCCGGTGTGCGTCAGGGCGCTGATGTCGACCTGGACCAGCGACGAGAAGGGGCGGTGCCGAGCCTCAACCAGCGGTTTGTGGGTCGAAGCTGATGAGCTCTCCGTCATTCGGTCCGTGTTCCAACGTCAAGGGTCACGCCAGCGGTGCCGCTTGTCAACGCATCAGTGTCCGCGAGACCTGGGGATGAGCCTGTAATGGAGGGCAAACGAAAGCAGGAAATAGTACGCGGGGAAAGCCAGCGACACCCCAAAAAGCAGACGCGATACCGCTGGATACTGCCACAGCATGAGCAGCATCAGGCCCGCCCATATCGCGCTGAAGACGTTCGTGACAAGGCTCCACACCACTGTGCGCGACGGGTACACATAGCGGATCGGCACGAAGACCAGCACCGCAAAGATCAGGAGAATCGCGGCGTTCACCTGTGATGACCAACGCGCAATCAGCAGGTAGAACGTCACCACGTTCCAGTACGACGGGAACCCTGTGAAGAAGTGATCCGCCGTCTTCGCGTCCGTGCGATTGAAGCCGTAGGCACTCGACAGCACCATCGCCGCGACAACAGGCAGCACCCAGGCATTCGGCACCAGCGCTCCCCGCCATACGAACAGCGCCGGTACGAACACGTACGTCAGGTAGTCGGTGATGTCGTCGAGCTTGGCGCCGTCGAACCACGGAATCCGCTCGCGCACGCGCAATCGGCGCGCGAGGAGTCCATCGGTGGCGTCAACGAGTACCTGGACCCAGAGCCAGAAGAAGCCGGTGCGATAGTCGAATTCGATGAAGGCACGAGCGGCGAGAAAGGCGAGAACGATGCCGCTCGCCGTGTAGAGATGCACGATCCACGCGCTGATCACGGGCAGTTGTAGGCCGGGTCCTGTTCTTCGGACCCGGCGTTCAGAGTCGCCGCACGGCGTTCGGGAAATCTCGCCAGACGGGAACGCCGCAGAAGTGCGATCCCTCGGTGCAGCGCGGCGAGATCAGACCGTTGCGGATCACGCACGGCGGACCGAGATGCCTGCCGATGCGCGGATGCGCCGACGTCACCTGCGAGATCTCGTCCATCGTCGCCAGGTAGATCTCTTCCTGCGCGTTGAAGCAGCTGCGCATCGTCCATTTGTGCAGCAGCGCCAGCAGTGACCCGGACTCGATGAACCGCAGCGTCTTGGCGTTCGGCAGAACGTAGAGCGCGAACTCGAGCGGAACGCCCAGAGACAGCAGCTCGTTCTTGGCGGCCCATGCCTCACGCATCGCCTCGTCGTACACCGCGTTCGCGCGCGGGTTCGCAGCGATCAGGCGCGGCGTGATGTAGTCCGGAGCGGTCGTGTCGGCAAACGTCATCAACGGGCGCGACGCTGGCACCATCCGATGCCGCTGGTCCTGGGAGTCGGCCGTGTGACTCAGCTTCTTCTCGAAGACGTAGGTGGCGTGATGCAGTGCCCGCATCAGCGGCGAGTGATAGGAGACGTTGAGCACATCGAGGCGGTAGCGATTGCGCGCCGGATTCATCACGCGATCGAGCGCCTCTTCGTCCGACATCTCGGCGACGGTCAGTCCGAAGACCGAACGCACCGACTCCGCGATGATCTCCTCCGCCTCCGGCGACACGTCCCTCAGGCGCGACCACCGGCCGTTCAGCCGCGCGTCGAATTCCTTCGCGAAGCAGTCCGCTCCCTGCCGCGGCGACGGGAAGGTCGCCTCGGGCACGTCCTCCTCCGCAATCGGCGACAGGCCAACTTTCTCGAAGAAATACGGGTCCCACTCCTTGACCAGGCGGACCATCTCGGAGATCACCGCGCGCGCTTCGGACGGCGCATCGCCGCTGTTCATCATCCTGTGCAGCCGGTGCAGGACGATGCCGGAGACAGTGTGGACCATCGACGTGAACGCGCCAATCGGGACCACGTAACGCGCGGTTTCGATCGCGCGCTTCTCGGCATCCTTTTCGATCTGCTTCAGCCGCTCGGGATTCGTCGTCGCGCGGACGTAGCGCAGCTCCTTCAGAATCCCGAATGCATCGTCCTTGAGGATGGCGGAGAGCTCGGCGTAACGATCCCACGCCCGAACAATGGCGCACTCGTAGACGTCGCGGGCCCGGCCACTGATCGGCGGCACGAACGCCCGCGGCTCCTTCAGCTTCACGTAGCGCTGGCTCGACTGCTCGGAGTTGTAGAAGGGATACGAGTGAAGAAACGTCCAGACGAACTGCCGGGAGATGTTTTCGAGACCGAATTCGAAGTTGGCGTGCTGATAGACCGTGTGATGACCGGCGTCAAAGGTCAGCGCACCGATCGAATCACGTTGCTTGTCAGTGACTTCGGCCGTGCCGATCACCCGCGGTGAATAGCACGTACGCGCCGCCGCAATCGCGCCGTCAAACGGCGTGGTCGGCGCGGTCCGTAATGTGACGATTGGAGACCCTGTGGAGAGCACTGGAAAGCGAATTATACGGCATTGGTGATCGTTGATTTTTGATCGACGATTCGTTGTTGATTGCTGATTCTTGATTGTTGATTTGGTAGTGGCTGCGCTTTGGTTGGTGATTCGCCCGAGCGCTAGTCCTCGTCTTTCGAGTGATATCGCGAGTATTCCTCGAGATACGTCAGCGACTGCATGGACGTCATGCGGTCGAAGAAGAGCACACCATCGAGATGATCGGTTTCGTGCTGGACGACACGCGCCGGAAAGTCCTTGAGCCGCAGCTCCATCTTCTTGCCGTGGCGGTCGAGGGCGACGACGGTGATATCGGTCAACCGTGGCACCATGCCGCGAATGTCGGGGATGCTCAGACAGCCCTCCCAGCCTTCGCGGGTGTCGGACGCGTTGGGGATGATTTCCGGATTGATGATCGCCGTTGCCTCGCTCTTCGAATCGGGATCCTGGTCGAGGAGCGCCACGAACAGACGCCGTCCCTCATGCACCTGCGGCGCCGCCAGACCGACGCCGTGATACTCATGCATCGTCTCGATCATGTCGTCGATGAGTTTCTGGAGGAGCGGATCCTTCAGCTCGGACTTGTCCACCGGCTGCGCTCGCTCGCGGAGCACGGGATGCCCCATGCGCGCGACCTTCAAGATAGACATAGCAGTAAATTATAGGGCGCCGCATGCTGCCGCACGACGAGCGCCCTTACAGCTTCTGTCCGCTCTGCGGCGGCGACCTCGAGCTGCGGTCCGTAAAGCCCACCGAGCCTGACCGCCTGGTGTGCAGGCGGTGCGGGTTCATCTTCTATCAGGATCCGAAAGTCGCTGTCGGGACGATCATCCGCAACGGCGACGATCACCTCGTGCTCGTGCGGCGGGCCATCGAGCCGGGCTACGGCAAGTGGGTGTTTCCAGGTGGATTCGTCGATCGCGGCGAGCAGGTGAAGAGTGCGGCCATCCGCGAGGCCAAAGAGGAAGCCGGCCTCGATGTCCGTCTCGATCACCTGCTGAACGTTTATTCGTATCCTGGGAGAGCGCCGGTCATCATCGTCTACGTGGCGACGATGGTCGGCGGAGAGCTGGCGGTCGATGACGAAGGGCTCGAGGCGAAGTGGTTTCCGCCGGACACGATCCCATGGGGCGAGCTGGCGTTTCAGAGCACGACTGACGCCTTGCGCGAGTTCCTCGGACGGTCCGGCTGAAGCCGGACACTACGCGATCGTGATCTCCTTGGTGAGATACACGTCCTGGATCGCGTTGAGCAGTGCCGCGCCTTCTTTCATGGGCCGCTGAAACGCCTTACGGCCCGAGATCAGGCCCATGCCGCCGGCGCGCTTGTTGATCACGGCGGTCTTCACCGCCTCTTTCAGATCACCCTCTCCTGCCGACGCACCGCCAGAGTTGATCAGTCCGGCACGGCCCATATAGCAGTTCGCCAGCTGATAGCGTGTGAGATCGATCGGGCTGTCGCTGGTCAGCTGTGAGTAGACAGCCTTGTGCGTCTTGCCGAAATTGACCGCGTTGTAGCCGCCGTTGTTCTCGGGCAGCTTCTGCTTGATGATGTCCGCTTCGATCGTGACGCCCAGGTGGTTGGCCTGACCAGTCAGATCGGCAGCGAGGTGATAGTCGGCTTCCTTGGTCTTGAACGCCGGGTTGCGCAAGTAGCACCACAGCACGGTGAACATCCCGAGCTCGTGGGCACGCTGGAACATCTCCGACACTTCCTGCAGTTGCCGCTTCGATTCCTCCGAGCCGAAGTAGATCGTCGCGCCGACGGCCATCGCGCCCATATCGAACGCCTGCTTCACGCTGCCGAAGCGAATCTGATCGAAGGAGTTCGGATAGGAGATGAACTCGTTGTGATTGAGCTTCACCAGGAATGGAATCCTATGGGCGTACTTGCGCGACACGGCGCCGAGGACGCCCAGTGTCGATGCCACCGCATTGCAACCGCCTTCGATCGCCAGCTTCACGATGTTCTCAGGATCGAAGTAAGCGGGGTTGGGCGCGAACGACGCGCCGGCCGAGTGCTCGATACCCTGATCGACGGGCAGGATCGACACATAGCCAGTCTTCGCCAGCCGGCCAGTGTTCAGCATCGTCTGCAGCGCCGCCAGCACGCGGGGCGACCTGTCGGACATTCCGTAGGCGCGATCGACGTAGTCGGGCCCGGGCAGCAGCAGGCTGTCCTTCGGGATCGTCTTGCACTGATGCTCGAGCAGCTTGACGTCATCACCAAGAATCGAGGCAATGCCGTTCAGACCGGAAACTGCAGTAGCCACGTTCACACCTCTTGATTGACCTTAGATCCTACCTCGGAGCCTTGGCGTAGGCGAGGGTACTCAAACTGCTCAATAACAGACTCCCGTACCGCGCGATCGACAAGATCGTCGATCGGCAGCGCCTGCTCCGCCGCTTCAATCTCCTGGAGCCGCGCACGCGTCATCGGGTTGCGCGGCGTGAACAGCGTGCAGCAGTCCTGGTCAGGCACGATCGAGATCGGATAGGTGCCGATGCGAATTGCCTCGGCCGTGATCTCGTCCTTGTCCATGCCAATCAGCGGACGGAAGATCGGCAGCGTCGCCACTGAACCAATGACGGCGAGGTTCTCCAGCGTCTGCGACGCGACCTGGCCGACCACCTCGCCGGTCACCAGCGCCTGTGCGCCGCGAGCGCGGGCAATCGCCTCGGCGATGCGCATCATCAGCCGGCGGTAGACAACGACGCGCATGGGTCCAGGAACCGCGAGCACGACCTGCTGCTGAATCTCACCGAACGCGACGAGATATACGCGCGACCGCTGCTGCCACCGCGTCAACAACGTGACCAGCTGGCGCGCTTTCTCCTGCGAGGCGCGCGACAGAATCGGATAGCTGTGGAAGTGCACGAAGGTCACCGTGCAGCCACGCTTCATCATGCGATGGGCGGCAACCGGCGAATCGATTCCGCCTGACAACAGACACGCCACGCGGCCCGCTGTGCCGGTCGGCAAGCCGCCGGCTCCGCGCTCCTTGCCGAAGAAATAGAACGCCTGGTCGGTGAGCAGCTCAACGTGAATGACCAGATCGGGATCATCGAGGCTCACGTTCCATTCACGCGCCTCTTTGATGCGCCCGCCGACCTCGCGCTCGATTTGCGGCGACGTCAGCGGGAAACGCTTGTCGGCGCGTTTGGCGGACACGCGGAAGCTCGTACACGTGCGATCACCAAGATCCTTGAGAATGGCCGCCGCGATCGCATCGAGATCACCCGTAGGGCCGGTCGTGTCGGACCGGCCGTGATCTATCGGGGTGCTTCCGGCGAACGAAAAGTTGGCGATGCCGAAGACGCGCGAGATGCGATCACTCACTTCACCGGCTGCCGCATCCGGTCCGAGGACGATCTCGATTCGCCCCATCAGGGCGCGAACGCTCCGCACGTCGAGATCCGACAAGGCACGGCGCAGATTGCGCACGAGCCGGCCGAGAAACCACGGCCGGTTCTTGCCCTTGAGCGCGAGCTCTTGATAGTGGACGACGATCGAGTTCATCTAGTCCTTGGTGCTTGGTCCGTGGTCCTTGGTCCGTGGTCCTTGGTCCGTCCTTGGTCCCTGGTCCGTTCTTCGTTCTTCGTTCTTCGTTCTTAGTTCTTAGTTCGGAGAAACCGCAGCGCCGCCGCCGCGGCGCGATGGCCGCTGACCACCGCGCCCTCGATCGTAGCGGGGAGCCCGGTATCAATCCAGTCACCGGCCAGAAACAGATTCGGGATTGGCGTCTCCACGGGCGGCCGGCGTGGCTGACCCGGCGCTACTGAGAACGTGGCGCGCTTCTCGCGGACGACGACCGCGCGGCGCAACTCGGCGCCTCGCACAGCTGGCAATGCGCCTGTCAGCTCCCGAAGCGCCAGGTCGATGAGCTCCTGGTTACTCTGCCCGACCAGCGCAGTGGCGCCACTCGAGACGAGCGACAAATGCGAGCTGGCCTCGCCGAGAATCGCTCGCTTGTCGAAGACCCATTGCATGGCGCGACCGGGAAGCCCGACGAAGGTGTGGCTGGTCACCGGTCGATCGAACCAGAGGTTGACGGTGACGATCGGTGACGCCGCGGTCGAGTCCGCCGCGCGCAGCAGATCGTCGAGCGCGGTGGGTCGATCTGGGAAGACCGAGGAGAGCGCATACCAGGCGGTGGCGCAGATGACGGCCTTGGCCTGCAGCGTCTCCTCTCGTACGCGAACCGTCGCGCCTCCGTTGCACACGACACGCGCCGGCGCGTTCACCCTCACGGCGCCACCGGCTCGCTCGATGTAGTCGCGAGCGGGCCCCGCGTACAGCTCGTCGAGCGCCTTGAGCGGCAGACCCAGCGCGCAATCCCGGCGGTCATTCGTGAACATGCGTTGCAGCACGCCGGCGAATGCCGCGCCCGAGGCCTCGTCGATCGACTGATTCAAAGCGGCGACCGCCAGCGGCTCCCACAGCAGCTCGATGAGACGCGGCGTTTGGCGATGCCGCACGAGCCACTGACGGACGGTCTCGGTTGCGGACCCGTCACTGGGACGCCGCATGTGCACCAATGCCGCGCGATCGCGCCAGTCGATACCTTTCCAGCGAATCACACCACCGAGCAGATGCAGCGGCGGCGGCAGCGGCGGACATCTCAGGCTCGATCCACGGCCGTCGCGATCGATCACGTCGATATGGAGATCGGGCTGGATGTAGACGTCCTTCGCGGTGTTCAGCCGACGAAGAAACCTGAACGTCTCGTGATAGCCGCCGACGAGGACGTGCTGACCGTTGTCCACGCGCTCGCCGGTTGCGGGATCGGTGAACGCCGTGGCCCGACCGCCGAGTGTTGGCCGCGCTTCGAGGACCTGCACACCTACGCCCTGCTCGGCCAGCGCAGTGGCGGCACTGAGGCCGGCGAAGCCGCCACCGATCACGACTACATCAATGCCCAATGCCTAATGCTCAATGCTCAATGCCCAATGCTCAATGCTCAACGCTGGAATCAGTGGGCTTGGGGACTGGATGGCGGCGGCGCGCACCGATGAGCGTACCAAGCCAGATGCGCAGAGCGATGACGGCTCGCTGCGGGCGCGGCACGCGAATGCGCGTGGAGAAGACGTCGTAGTTGGCGGCTTCGATGCGCGTGAGAATCCCGTAGTAGATGCCGGCCATGATCTCCGCAGCGACGAGGCTCGTCGCATCGGAGGCGGGCAGCTGCCAGGCCGCGCGCTGATAGTAGGCATGAGCGCGCTCGCACTCGAACTGCAGCAGCGCAGCCACATTGGGCGTCACGCGTCCGCCCTTGAGATCGTTTTCGCTGACGCCGAACCGGCGCATGTCTTCACCTGGAAGATAGATGCGTCCACGGCGGAGATCGGTGGCGACGTCGCGGATGATGTTGGTCAACTGCAGCGCGATGCCGAGGCTCTCGGCGTAGGCGAGGCTGCCAAGGTCGCGGTAGCCGAAAATCTCGACGCAGATCAACCCGACAGCGGAGGCCACGCGCCGGCAGTACTGGAGCAGCGCCTCGAACGTCTCGTATCGCGCGTGCGAGAGATCCATCTCGACGCCGTCGATCAACTCCTCGAATCGCGCGCGCGGCAGGTCGAACTCGCGAATGAACGGCTGCAGGGCGCTGCCCTGCGACGTCTGCGGGCTGCCTCCGTATGCGGCGTCCAACTCGGCGCGCCACGACGCGACGTGCATCGCCGCGCGGCTGCGCGCCTCATCGGTCAGTCCTCCGGCCCACTCGTGATCCGGCACGACCTCATCGACCGCATCGTCTACGGCCCGGCAGAAGTCCCATACTGCGACGATGGCCTGGCGCTTTCGCGGCGGCAGGACGAGAAACGAGTAGTAGAAGCTGGTATCGCGACTCATGTTCGGCCGTGCACGAACGACCACGTCAACAGGCGCCACGCAAACCACGGTGCATCCGCCGCGCCGAGTGACGGACGCCGCTGGATCATGTCGTACCCGGACGCTTCGAGCCGATCGAGAATGCGTGTGCCGCCCAGCCAGGTCGCGCGCAGCTCGTAGCCGAGCCGGCCGCGAACCGCATCGCAAAGCGGCCGTCCCTCGCGAAAGAGCGCCCGCGTGCGCACCACCGCGGCGGCGACAGCCCTGGTCCACGCCGGTGTCAGCGACGGCCTGGCGAGGTCGGCAGCCGCTGCGCCACTCGTGCGCAGCTCCTCTTCCGGGATGTAGACGCGCCCACGATCGAAATCGATCTTGAGGTCCTGCCAGAAATTCGTGAGCTGGAGCGCCGTGCAGATGGCGTCGGACCAGCTGTCGAGCCTGGCCTCGTGATAGCCGGCGATGCGGAGCACGAGCCGTCCCACCGGGTTGGCCGACCGGCGACAGTAGTCCAGCACGTCCACCCACGAAGCGTACCGAGTGACTGTGACGTCCTGACGAAAGGCGCTCAACAGATCCTCGAAGAGCGACACGGGCAGCGCCTTCGCGCGAATCGTTGCGCCGAGCGCCGTGAAGATGTCGTGAGTGTTCGCCGGCTCGCCTGCGCCGATCGCCTGGTTCATAGCGTTGGCGTTGTTCGAGGACGCATCTCGAAGACGGCACAGCCAGCCGTCGAGCAAGCGGTGCCGTTCGTCTACGGAGCGAAGGCCTTCGTCGGCGAAGTCGTCAGCGGCACGAGCAAACGCGTAGACGGCCGCCACGTGATTGCGCATGTGCGGCGGCACCAGCCGCGAGGCGACTGGGAAGTTCTCGTAATGCGTGCGGGCATCGCGCGCACACGAAGCGTAGGCCGCAGCCAGATCTACCATTCAATTTCTGGCACACCGGCGCGATGGTTGGCGGCTCGCGCCATGACGAAGAGCAGGTCGGACAGCCGGTTGAGATAGACGATGACGATCGGCTCGACGGCCTCCGGCCCCAGCGCGACAATGCGGCGCTCGACCCGGCGGCACACGGTGCGCGCCTGGTGCAGCAGCGCGCCGGAAGAAGAGCCGCCTGGCAAGATGAACCGGCGCAGTGGCGGCACCTCCGCTTCGAGCTTGTCGATCAGGTGTTCGAGACGCGTGATGTCTTTCTCGTCGATCGCCGCTTTGGTGACCCGCGCAGCGATTCGCGACCGCGGATCGGCCAGACGCGCGCCGACGGCGAACAGCTCCTTCTGAATCTTCTCGATCTCGTCGGCCAGATCCGCGTCAATGCCCGACGCGCACACCGACCCCAGATGCGCGTTCAGTTCATCGACTTCGCCATACGCGTCCACACGAACATCGGCCTTCGACACGCGGGTGCTGTCGAACAGTGACGTCTGACCCGTATCGCCGGTCTTGGTGTAGATCCGCACGCGTGGAATTATATGGTTTCGTGGTATGTCCTTCCTGGAATTGCGACCGGCCGCTCCGTTGTCGCGGCCGTCAAACCGCAGTCGGAGGCTCGTGGTGACTGGTACTCCTTCCGCGACTACGGACCACTAAGTGCCCGTCGCTTCCTTGCCGATTCCAGCGGCACGCCAGCGCTTCCGGCGCCAGCTGCTCGCCTGGTACCGCGCCCACGGACGGGAGCTCCCGTGGCGCCAGACGACCGACCCGTACCACATTCTGGTCTCGGAAATCATGCTGCAGCAGACGCAGGTTGACCGCGTGCTGCCCAAGTACCACGAGTGGCTGGAGAAGTATCCGTCGATGGCCGCGCTCGCTTCCGCCGCGGAAGACGAGGTGACCGAAACGTGGCGACCGCTCGGCTACAACATCCGGCCGCGCCGCCTGCAGTCGATCGCGCGGGAATCCGTCGAGCGGTACGGCGGGCAGCTTCCCTCGGATCACGAGACGCTGCTGTCGTTCAAGGGCATCGGCGCCTACACCGCGGGCGCGATCCGCAGCTTTGCCTTCGGTCAGCGCGCCGCGATCCTCGACACCAACGTGGCACGGGTGCTGTATCGCGTCTTCGTCGGCCGCGGCGACATCAAGGCGCACAAGATGCGCAAGCGGCTGTGGGGCATCTCTGAGGCGCTCGTTCCGTACAAGCACGTTTTCGATTTCAATCAGGCGCTGATGGACTTCGGCGCGACGATCTGCACGGCGCGGAAGCCGAAGTGCGACGGCTGTCCGATGTCGCGCTCATGCACGTCGTTTCCACAGATGTCGCGCCCGCGGGCGTCGTCGTGATTGTGGTCGTCGCGGCGGTGATCGAAGAGAACGGCGCTTTTCTCGTCACGCGTCGTCAGAGAGGCGTCCACCTTGCCGGCCTGTGGGAGTTCCCGGGCGGCAAGATCGACGAAGGAGAGACGCACGCCGCCGCGCTCGCGCGTGAGATCCGCGAGGAGCTCGACACCGACGTGGATATCGGCGATCTCGTCTTCAACGTGACGCACGCCTACGACGACCGCACCGTCACCCTCTATTTTTATCGCTGCGTGCTGCGCGGAACGCCGCGTCCGCTGCTCGGCCAGGAGATGCGATGGGTGCCGCGCGCCGATCTTGCAGCGCTCGGTTTTCCTCCGGCCGACGAAGAGCTGATCAAGCTCCTGACAGAATCACCCGTTCGGTAACGGTCCCTTGAGCGCGGCTACCGTCTCTCATCTCCGCCTCGAGCGTCGTGCCGGGCGCGAGGAAATCGCGATGCACGTAGCCCATCGCAATCGCGCCAAGGCGCGGCGACGCGGCGGCGCTCGTGACGAAGCCCACGTCGCGATCGCCAGCGAACAACCGCGCGCCCCGCGCTGGAACGGCGCCATCGATGCGCAGATTCACCAGCTTGCGCGCGACGCGGCCGTGGCCGCGATGCAGCACTCGGATGATGACTTCCTGGCCGACGTAGCAACCCTTGCTCATCGAGATCGCGCGCTCTTCGATCCCGGCCTCGAGCGGGATCGTGTCGTCGGTCATGTCCACGCCGAACACCGGGTAGCCAGCTTCGATGCGTGCTGCCTCGATCGCCTCGGGTGACACTTCGCGCGCACCGGCCTCGACGAGCGCGGCAATCAGCGCGCGCTCGCTCGATTGTTCGAGATAGATGCAGAATCCCGGCACGCCGAGTTGATCGATACGTGCCACAGAGACCGGCTGCTCGCGGAATTGCGCCGGCGTGTGCTGGTAGTCGTGCCAGCTCGTAATCGCTGGCGCGTCCGAAAGGACACGCCCTACGGTATCAGGAGCTTTCGGACCGTGGATCCACACACCGCTCAACTTGCCAACGAGCGACTCGACCTGAACGTTCTCGGTAAAGATGAACTGCTCGAGCCGATCGCGCGTGGCGCCGGCGGTCTCGGCCGGCACGTCGAGCAGGATCATTCCGCCCGACTCGAGCACGTGCATGTCCGTCAGCATGCGCCCCTGCGGTGTCAGCCACGCCGAGTAACAGCCGGATCCCGGTGTCAGGGCCGGAATGTCATTGGTCAGCAAACCCTGCAGATAGGTGGCCCGATCGGGACCGGCCACGGCAATCTGATGCCGCGGCGCAATGGCCCCGATGGCAGCCTCTTCGCGAATGTGGCGGTAATCCTCGTGCGGAACTGTTGAAACCATTGCGTTCGGGGCGGACCTGATACGATCGCGACAGATGCGCTTCCTCGTCTATTTTACTTGCGCGCTGGGGCTGATCCTGGGCGCCACGGCTGGCGTCCAAGCCGCGCCGGCTGCCGCCGCTCAACAGGCGCCGGCGACGCCGAAACCGACCGGCTACACCATCTTTCTCCGCGGGACGCAGGTTGGCCGCGAAGATCTCACGGTTCGTGAGGACGCCACCGGCACGACCATCACCGCTCAAGGCCGTCTGAATGCGCCGCTCAATGTCATCACCCGGCGCGCCGAGGTGAAGTACAGCCCAGACGGTTCGCCAGAGCGGTTCGTGCTCGAGGGCTCGGCCAACGGCAGCGATGTCTCGGTGCGCACGTCGTTCGCCAACGGCACCGCGCAGACCGAAGGCAATCAGGGCACGAACAAGATTGCGACCTCGCATCCGGTCTCGCCGCAGGCCGTCGTGCTACCCAACGGCATCTTCAGTCTCTACGCCGCGCTCGCAGACCGTCTGTCGCGCGTCACCGCCGGCGCCGAGTTGAAGGCGTACATCCTCCCGCTCGGCGAAATCGGCGTGAAAGTGGTCAGCGATCAGCCAGAGCGCATCCAGGTCGGCACGACGTTCCTGAACGTGCAGCGCTACGACCTGCTCTTCAGCAACCCGGGCGGCGATCTCGCGGTCAGCCTGACGGCCGGCGACGGCGGACGCCTCATTCGTCTCGTGGTGCCGGCACAGGCCATCGAAGTCGTCCGCGAGGACGTCGCGTCACCGACCGCGCGAACGCAGGTCTCCTCGAACCCCGGCGACGAGGCAGTGACCATTCCGGCGGTCGGCTTCAATATCGGCGCGACGATCACCAAGCCCGCCTTCGCCAAAGGCTCCGGCGGGGCAGGCCCCGCGTCGGCAACGCTGATGCCCGCCGTCATCCTGGTCTCTGGATCCGACGTCGGTGATCGTGACGGGTTCAACGCCAGTCTTCCAACGTTCGCCCAACTGGCCGGCACGATGGCACAGGCTGGATTCGTCGCGGTCCGCTACGACAAGCGCGGCTTCGGACAGAGCGGCGGTCGCCCCGAGTCGGCGACGATCCAGGACTATGCCGAAGACGTGCGCGCTGTCGTGCGCTGGCTGCTGCAGCGCAAGGACATCGATCCCAAACGCATCGCCCTCGTCGGTCACAGTGAGGGCGCATGGGTGGCACTGCTGGCGGCGGCGCGTGAAAGGCGAATCAGCGCAGTCGCCTCGATCGCCGGACCTTCGACCACCGGTGCCGAACTCATTCTCGAGCAACAGCGGTACTCGCTCGATCAGATGAAGATCACGCCTCAGCAGCGCGAACAGAAGATCGCCCTCCAGAAACAGATTCACAACGCAGTCGTCACCGGCAAAGGCTGGGAGGGCGTGCCACAGAATGACCGGCGGACCGCCGATACCCCGTGGTTCCACAGCCTGCTGACCTACGATCCGGCAAAGGTCCTCAAGGATGTGCGGCAGCCGCTGCTCTTCGTCCACGGCGCGCTCGACAAACAGGTTCCAGTCGCGCACGCGGATCGCCTTGCCGATATTGCGCGCAAGGAGAGCGATTCGAAGTCGGTCGATGTGATCGTCGTTCGCGGCGTGAACCACCTCCTGGTGCCAGCCATCACTGGCGACGTCAGCGAGTACAACTCGCTCACCGATCGCAACGTGAGTAAAGACGTCAGCGGTGCGGTGTCGGCGTGGCTGACGAAGACGTTCGCGGCGATTCGCTGAGACCTCTATGAGCGGGCGACGGGTTCGCGTTCCAGACCTCCGGCAGAAGAAACAGGCCGGCGAGAAGATCGCGATGCTGACGGCGTACGACGCCACCATGGCCCGCCTCTTCGATCGGGCCGGCATCGACGTGATCCTGGTCGGCGACTCGCTCGCCACGGTCGTCCTTGGCCATCAGCACACCCTGACTGTCACGCTCGACACGATGATCCACCACACCGGCGCCGTCGCACGCGGCACCGAGCGTGCGCTCATCGTCACCGACATGCCCTTCCTGACCTACCAGGTCAGCGTCGAGGAAGCGGTGCGGAATGCCGGACGCCTTCTTCAGAGCGGCGCGATGGCGGTCAAGCTCGAAGGCGGCAGACCCGTGCTCGACGTCGTCCGCAGGCTCGTTGACGTCGGGATACCCGTCATGGGCCATCTCGGCCTCACGCCGCAGTCAGTGCACAAACTCGGCGGCTATGCGAAGCGTGCCGCGGAGCCGCACGAAGCCGCCGTTCTCATGGAGGATGCCGTCGCACTCGAGCAGGCGGGCGCCTTCGCGATCGTGCTCGAGGCGATCCCGTCAGAAGTCGCGCGCTCGGTAACCAGCCGTGTCTCCGTGCCGACGATTGGCATCGGGTCCGGCAATGAGTGCGACGGCCAGGTCCTCGTCAGCTACGACATGCTCGGCCTGTTCGAAGGGCCGGTGCCGTCGTTCGTGAAGCAGTACGCCAACCTGGCGGATACTGTGACTGCGGCTGTTCGCGAGTACGTGGACGATGTCCGGAGCGGTGCGTATCCGCCAACGCGCTCGACCATCTCGAGCCCCTCGACTCCGCTCGGGGCAAGCACGAAGGCCTGACATGCTCGTGGTCCTCGACACGATTGCCGCCACCCGTGCGGCCATCCAGGAGCGCCGCTCGGTGGGGACGATCGGCTTCGTCCCGACGATGGGCGCCCTCCACGCGGGACATGCCAGCCTCATCCAACACGCTCGGCGCGACTGCGGAACGGTCGTCGTCAGCATCTTCGTCAATCCGCTGCAGTTCGATCGGCCCGATGATCTCGATCGCTACCCGCGATCTCTCGAGGGCGACCTCGATGTGTGCCAGCGGCATGCCGTCAACGTTGTGTTCGCGCCACCGGTCGCCGAGATGTATCCGCGACCGATGGAGATGGGAGTCGAGGTCGGCCGGCTGGCCGATCACCTCTGTGGACGATATCGGCCCGGGCATTTCAAGGGCGTGGCCACCGTCGTCCTGAAGCTGCTCGAGATCGTTCAGCCCGACCTGGCGTATTTCGGCGAGAAGGACGCCCAGCAGCTGGCAGTTGTGCGGCGTCTGGTTACAGACTTTAATGTTCCCGTGCGGATCGTGCCTGTGCCGACGGTGAGAGAGCCGGACGGCCTGGCGCTCAGCTCGCGCAATCTGCGACTGAGTGCCGGCGAGCGTCAGCTCGCGCCCCGCCTGTACGCCGCGCTGCAGCGAGCAGCGGCGAGCGTCGAAGAAGGCGCGGCGAATGGTGCAGAGATCGCGCGTGATGCCGCGAGGTTGATTCCCGCCGACGACCGGCTGCGGCTCGAGTATCTGGAACTGGTCGACCCCGATGATTTCCAGCCGGTCACCCACGTCACACGGCCGGTCATCGCCGCCGGCGCGCTGTGGGTGGGTCAGACACGCCTCATCGACAACGTTCGCTGCGTACCGCCGAATGAGAACGGTCCGCCTGAAGGCGGACACTACTCATGAAGACCGCTCTTGTCGTGACTGGCGTGGGTCTGGTTGCCATCCTGGCGATCTCGGGCTCAGTCGTGTCTCGCGCGCAGCGTGGATCTGCGCCGTCCAGTATGAAGAGCAAAGGCCTTACCGCCGTCGAGGGAATCAGGGTCGGTCATCACACGCTCAGCGAGCGTCCAACCGGCTGCACGGTCGTCGTCGTTGACGGTGAGGGCGCGATCGGCGGCTATGCGCAGCGCGGCGCTGCGCCCGGGACGCGCGACACCGAGCTGCTGAACCCGGTCAACACCGTCGAGCAGGTCAACGCCATTTTCCTCACCGGTGGCAGCGCCTACGGCATCAGCGTGGGCGATGGCGTGTCGCGTTATCTCGAAGAAAAGAAGGTCGGCTTCAAGATCGCCGGCACCGTGGTCCCGATCGTTCCGGGCGCTGTGCTGATGGATCTCGGGTTTGGCGGAAGCTCGAGCATCCGTCCCAACGCCGATTGTGGATACCGCGCAGCATCGACCGCGACTGATGGTCCCGTGGCTGAAGGAAACATCGGTGCCGGCGCGGGCGCGACGGTCGGCAAACTGTTGGGCACTCGCGATCGCGCGATGAAAGCGGGCGTCGGCACTTTCGCGATCACGCTCCCGGGCGGTCTCGTCGTCGCGGCGCTCGTCGCCGTGAACGCCGTCGGGGACGTCGTCGATCCGGCGACTGGCGCGGTTGTCGCAGGCGTGCGCACCGAAGACGGCAAGCGTCTCGCCGATGCACGCATCCTGCTGCGATCGCCGCAGCCGTCTGTCAGTGCGCTTTCTCCCGGTGCAAACACAACAATCGCCGTCGTCGCGACCAACGCACGTTTGACCAAAGTACAGGCGAGCCGTATGGCGCTGATGGCCGACGATGGTTTGGCACGAGCGATCAATCCGGCGCACACACCGGCAGACGGTGACACTGTCTTTGCGCTGGCCACTGGACGATGGCAGGGTCAGCCGGACGTGTCGACGATCGGCGCGCTCGCCGCCGAAGCGCTCTCTGAAGCGATCGTTCGCGCCGCCACTCAGGCCACGGCATTGGGAGGCCTTCCTTCCGCACGCGATCTCGGCACGGTGCCGTCGCGGTTCAAGTGAGCCTGCATCTCACACTTCTCATCATCTACTCCTTCGGCATCGTCGGGCTGGGGATTTGGACGGCACGCCTGGTGCGCGGCAGCAGCGAGTTTTTTGTCGCTGGGCGAAGCCTGGGACCGGGTCTTGTCCTTGTGTCGATGCTCGCCGCAAATATCGGCGCTGGTTCAACCGTCGGCGCTGCCGGCCTCGCATACAAGGACGGATTGAGCGCGTGGTGGTGGGTCGGATCAGCGGGGCTCGGGTCGCTGGTCTTTGCCTTCTTCGTCGCACCGCGTCTCTGGCAGATCGCGAAGGACCATGACTTCTACACGACCGGCGACTATCTCGAGTTTCGATACAGCCCGGGCGTTCGTGGCGTCACGACGGCGCTGATCGGGTTGGGAGTGCTGGCGCTCCTGGCCGGACAGCTGATCGCAGGCGCGACGATTCTCAATGTCCTGACCGGCATGCCGAAGTGGGCGGGCGCGCTCACTGGTGGCGCAATCATGACCATCTACTTCACGGCCGGCGGCCTGCTCGGCTCGGCGTGGGTCAACACGTTTCAGCTGATCGTGATGATGGTCGGTCTGCTGGTGGCGCTACCCGTGGCTATGGGTTCGATCGGTGGCGCTGCGGCGTTGACCGGCGCCAACGTGCCGGCAGGGTTCGACAACCTCCTGTATTCGTCCGGGTCGGGTTCCGGCTGGACGCTGCTGTTTCTGCTTGGCCCCGCGTTCATCATCTCGCCAGGATTGATTCAGAAAGCGTACGGCGGCGCCAGCGCAACCGCCGTGCGCACCGGCGTCGCGCTCAATGCGATCGCACTACTCGGCTTCGCATTCGTTCCAGTGCTCTTCGGCATGATGGCGCGGGTGGCGATTCCCGACATCGCCAACGCGAATGCCGTGCTGCCAACCGTGCTGACACGCGAGCTGCCGCCCTGGCTCGGCGCGATTGCGCTCGCGGCGGTGTTCTCCACCGAAGTCGATACCTGCGACGCGATTCTCTTCATGCTGTCGTCGTCGGCGTCGAACGACCTCTACAAGCGGTTCATGAATCCCGCCGCGTCGGACACCCAGCTGTTGCGCGTCGGCCGGGGGACGGCGATCGCAGGAGGAGCGATCGGCGTCCTGCTCTCGATCTGGCTCGAGACCGTGATTGGCGCGATTACCGCTTTCTATTCGCTGCTCGTGGTCACGCTTTTCGTGCCGATCATTGGCGGGCTGTACGTCCCTCGTGCAGGCAGCCGGGAAGCCATGGCCGCCGTGGCGGCAGGTGTCCTGTCCCTCATCGTGGTACGCTTCTGGGTTGCCGGGAGCTATCCCTGGGTGGACCCGGCACTGAGCGGAATCATCGCGTCAGCCGTCGCATTCTTCGCGGCGCTGGCATTTCGAAGACGTGGATCGAGCCTCTCGGGCGCCGGAGCGCGCAGCGCGTAGGCGGCCCGCGGACACAAAATGAAGACACATCGCATCGCAGTCATCGCCGGCGACGGCATCGGCAAGGAAGTCATTCCCGCCGGGATTGAGATCCTCAACCTCGCCGCCGAGCAGGGCGGCTTCACCTGCGAATTCACCTCGATCCCGTGGGGCTGCGACTACTACCTGCAGACGGGCCGCATGATGGATCCCGACGGCGTCAGCCAGTTGCTGAAGTTTGACGCGATCTATCTCGGCGCGATCGGCGATCCGCGCGTGGCCGATCACGTCTCGGCGCGCGAGCTGATTCTGCCGCTGCGTCAGAAGCTCGGACAGTGGGTCAACCTGCGGCCGATGCGCTTGATGCCCGGCATCTCGTCGCCGCTCGCCGGCCGCGGCGCCGCTGACATCGACATGATCTGCGTGCGCGAAAACTCCGAGGGCGAGTATTGCGGCATGGGCGGCCGTCTGCACGCCGGCACGCCATACGAGCTGGCCGAGCAGACTGGCGTGTTCACCAGGAACGGCATCGAGCGCATCGCGCGCTATGCGTTCCGCCTCGCCGAGTCGCGGCCGCGGAAGATGCTGGCCAGCGCCACGAAGTCGAACGCGCTGCAGCACGCGATGGTGCTGTGGGACGAGGTCGTCGCCGGCGTCGCGAAGGAGTTCCCGAAAGTCGAGCTGAAGAAGTACCACGTGGACGCGCTGTGCGCGCGCATGATCACTCATCCCCACACGCTCGACGTCATCGTCGCCTCGAATCTGTTTGGCGACATCCTTACCGACATCGGATCGGCAATCTCGGGCAGCCTTGGCGTCGCGCCGGGCGGCAACATCAATCCCGACCGCACGACTCCGTCGATGTTCGAGCCCATTCACGGCTCCGCGCCGGATATCGCGGGCAAGGGCATCGCCAATCCGATCGCGGCCATCTGGGCCGGCGCGATGATGCTCGACCATCTCGGCGAGCGCGCCGCGCACGACCGTGTCTTGGCGTCGATCGAAAGCGTGCTGTCCCAAGGACAGGTCAAAACGCCCGATCTCGGCGGCCGGGCGACGACGGCGGAGATGACCAAAGCGGTCACGACGGCAATGACCGCAGCCAGCCGCCAGCCCGCGTAGGGCACGGCCTTTGCTCTCCAGGGCGCGTCCTTCGCGGACGTGCCCTCTGGAGGTATCAATGCTGCGAACGATCGCGATTCTCCTGGCCGCGGCGGTGAGCACAGGCGCACAGCTCGCGCAATCGTTCCCTCACACGCACAAGAATGGACGGGCCACCGTGGTCTATCGGCACGAAGGCCTGACCTTCGTCGCCAACTACGACTACTCGCAACGCAATCACGACCAGCCATGGCTCCTGATTGACGTCGCGTTGGGCTCGAACACCCGTTTCGTGCTCCATCGCGACAACTTCAGCCTGGTCACTCCTGGAGGACAAACCGTCAGGCAGGCGTCACAGGAGCAGGGCGAGGCCGACCCGAACGGGATCAATACGCTCATCCAGAACGCAAAGATCCAGCGGCAGGAGCTGGACGGTTATTTCCCTCAGCGGAACCGGCACGAGCAGATCTCCTTCTTCTCGCTGCCCTTCTCGAAGTCCATCTCGAATGAGAACATCGTTGACAACGATCGCGTGACCACGGGTCCGCTGCTGTTCCGATCGCTCGACGGCAAGTGGCCGGAGGGAACCTACCGACTCGCTCTCGACAACGAGAAAGCGAAGGCGGCGCTGCCTATCTCGCTGCAGTAAGAGGCATCACCATGCGACATTCAATCGCGATCGCACTCCTCGTGCTGAGCGCGGCAGCTGTTGCCGAGGCTCAGGACGACCGTTACCTGCTCCTCGCCACCGAGCGCACCAAGACCATGCAGCAGGAAATCAATGAGGCTGCCGCCCGGGGATTTCGTGTCGTCGCAGCGAGCCCCAAAGATAGCAGCGAGGTCGTCGTCGTGCTGGAGCAGACAAAAGACAGATACGAATATCTCCTGGTGGCGACCACGAGAACGGCGACACTCCAGCGCGAGCTGAGCGATGCCGCCGAAGCCGGCTATCGCATCCTCCCGCGTGCGGTGACAGGCAAGGGAGACGAGGTCCTCGTGCTGATGGAGAAAGGCGCCAAGGGTCCGGCCACCCCGCAGTACCAGGTTCTCTCCACCGAGCGCACTGGCACGCTTCAGAAGGAAATCAGCCAGGCGTCAGCCAACGGATACACACTGGTCGCACTCGCCGGCCGTGGCGAGCACGTCGCGATCCTCGAACGGGGCACGCGGTAGAGCGGAGGCTTCAGCCTCCGCGGACACGTGCTCACGTGCGCGCGAAACACGGCCATCCGGTTGCCTCGTCGAGACCGGTTGAACGGCGCCCCTTCTCTACGTACAGCTGCAGTCCGCGCGTATCCGGAACAGGAATTTGCGCCAGCGGCTGATAATGCTCGTCAACGTAGGCGGCGACGAGCGGCAGCGCGCCGCGAAATCCCGTCTCCTCCTCGAGCGAGACGATCACGAACGGCACCGACTGCGACTGCATGCGCGCGATCGCCTTCCGTTGATCCTTGTCGGTGGCGTAGAACGCGGGCCGGTACGCCATCTGTCCTCCTGCGAAGCCGCGGTTGGCCAGCACGAAGACGTCGGGCTGGAGGCCCGTCATCACCAGCCGATCGTTTGGCGACGAGCAGCGTTCGACGTACGCGAAGAACGGCATGAGCGCCTCGGAATTCCGGCTCGGCACCTGGCTTCCCGATGGCATCATCTTTCGCAGCCGGGTATTGAGATCATCGATGCGCTCGATCAGCGCTCCCGAGCGATTCAACACCCCCGCGCGATTGAGCTCGCCAGGCACATCGCCCACCACTGACACCGCTTTCGCGGTGATGACGACGCTCAGCACGGCGGACACGAAGATGGCGGCACGCGATCCTAGCGCGACGGCGATGAGCCAGGCGCCAAGCATCGCCGCCGGCGCACCGGCATCAGGAAGACGGGCCGTCAATGGCGTACGGATGAATCCAAAGTTCATCACGATCGCCATCACCGCAATCGCCACGACAGCCGCTGACTCGCCGCGCCATTGTTCGAAGCCGCGTCGTGCCGACCACCACGCGAGTCCGAGCGATGCAATGGGCATCGCGTAGAACAGGTAGAACAGCCAGACCTCCCAGTTCATCTGCGAGGCGACCGGACCTCCGGATAGATCGATCCACGGCAGCGAGCGCAGCACCGTTCCTTCCGCTTCGGCACGGGAGAACTCGAGTGCGGGCTTCAGGTACTCGACGAGCCCCACGTGGTACTGGACGAACAGTGCCCACGGCGCCAGGAACAGCGTCACCGCCGCAGCGAAGGTCGCCGTCCGCAACGCGACGACTCGAGCCCCCTCTCGTGCGCTAGCCAGAACGATGGCGACCATCGCGCCGGCGCCAATGTACAGACCGTGATCGTGACGGAACAGGAACGCGACGACGGTCAGTGCAGCGAGCATGACCGCCCGTCGCTGCGTCATCTGGCTTGTCGAAGCAACGAATGCCCATCCGGCAATCGCGTACAGAAGAATCTTGGGATAGCCGAACGATCGCGGATTGAGGCCAATCTCGAGCAGCGTGACGATCAACGCCACGAAGATCGAACCCGACAACCGCGCGGCCGCGGCCAGCGTAAATCCCGCTCCGATCGCGAACGCGCTGGCCACCACGAGCAGTTCGACCCACAATTCTCGGCCAAACAGCAGCCGCGCCACGGCCGACACGCCGTACATCAAGGGCCAGCCTGGATCGACGAAGTCGCGCACCGGCCAATCGCCGAGGACGATCTGCTGCGCCCCGGCGAGGTAGATGTAGTGATCGTTGTTGAAGCCGGAGAAGGTGAGAAATCGCCAGGCAGCTGTCAGAAGCGCGACGCCAATCGCGACCACGAGCGTACGGGAACGCAGCATGAGTCGCCGCGAGTATAGCTGCCGCTCAGCCGCGCTCACGGCGGAAATCCAATCGACAGCTTGATCGCCGAGTACTCCGGGTGCACGCGTCCATCCGCAGCGCGAACGATCAACGGCGGCTCGACCCAGCTCCGATCGCGCATCGGCTCGGGCAGATCGACACGGCGCATCATCGCGAAGAGCGCGACGAGCGGCTCTTCTCCTTCTTTGAAGACCACGGGCCGGCGCCGCACGACCGTGAGCTCCGCCGTACGCGCGGCCGTCTCGATGCGCGCCCGCTGCTCCTCCGGATACACACAGGCAAACACGCCACCAGCGGCAAGGTGCCGCGCCGCAGCGATGGCGTAATTGGTGATGTCGCCACGGACCTCGAAGCGGCAGGCGACTTTCTGCGGATGATCGCCATGGATCCCGGCATCGAGCGGAAAGTACGGCGGGCTCCCGAGCACGAGGTCGAACTGCTCGTCTGCCCGCACTCCGTTCTCTCTGAAATCACCGTGCCGAATCTCGTATCGCGATTCGAGACCGTTGTACGCCGCCGACTTCTTCGCCAGCCTGACGCTCTCCTCCTGCGCTTCGATTGTGACGACACGGGCACCTGGAAGACGCCAGGCGGCAATCATGCCCACCGACCCGATGCCCGATCCGAGGTCGAGTACGGACGAGGCGCGCGGCGCCCACGTCGTCCCGTACCACGCCGTCAGCACATCGTCGGTTGAAAAGCGATGGCCGTCGCGCAGTTGGAAAATCCGGAAGTGACCGCTGATGGCGTCCAGCGTTTCATCGGCAGGCACATCTGGCGGTGACGATGCGCCCGGCGGAATCGGGCCAGGTTTAGCCCAGCCCTTGAAGTAGGAGTCCACGATACTAGGATCTCTCAAAGTGGTGGCTCTGTTTCCTCGCCTGCGTGCCTTCGTCCTCGAGCGGCATCCATTCGCGCTGACGATCGTGGACCAGGTGCTCGAGGAACTCGAAGCGCCTGGCGCAGAGCGGGAACCGGCAGGGATCGAGCAGTTCGCACAACAGTTCCGCCGGGCGCTCGGGCAAGCGCTGGCCACGCTCTCCACTACTGACATCCCCGAGACGACGCCAGGAGTATCGGCGAGCGCGCGGCTGAAAACGGCCGGCCAGGAACTGATCGAGGACCTCGACGGCTTCTTCACACGCGCGTCGATTGCCGCGTCGCTCACGCCCGGCGAGCGGCAGGAGATTCTCCGCGGCATGGTGTTGACGCGCGCCGTGGACAATCGCCTCAAGCAGTTTTTTGCCGGCAGCGAGGTTCAATTCGAAGGCGTTCCCTTTCAAGGGAAGGGATTCCGGTCGCTTGGACAAGAAGCGATCTACGCGGCGGCGATTCGCCTGAGACGCGGTGAGGCGTGGCGCGATCGGCAGCGTGGCTGGCGCGGAGACGTTGTCGGCCCAATCATCCGCGACCTCGGCGTCGCGCTGGCAATGCGTCCACAGCCGGCGACCGTCCGCATGGTGCTCAACGCGCAGATGGCCAAACAGGGTCCGCCCATGGACGGCAAGGACCTGCACATCGGCGATTGGGAGTGGGGCATCCTTCCGGCCACGGCGCCGCTGTCGGTCAGCACGATGTCGATTGCCGGCATCGCGCTCGCCTTCTCTCGCGAGGGATCGCAGCGCGTTGCGGTGTCGTTCATCGGTGATGGCGGATCGTCGCTGGGTGAATGGCATGAGGCGATCAACCTCTGCGCGGCGAGACGTCTGCCCGCGATCTTCTGCATCGAGAACAACCAGATTGCGCTGTCCACGTCCATCTCGGCGCAATCGGCGGCGCGGATCTTCGCTGAGAAGGCGCGCGGCTACGGCATTCCCGGCGTGACCATCGACGGAACCGACCCCGACGCAGTGGCGGCGACGTTCACGTGGGCCGCCGAGCGGGCGCGGTCTGGTCTCGGCCCGGCCCTCATCGAACTCGTGACGATGAGGATGGGCGGCCATGCGCATCACGACGACATGCTCTATCTCGGAAAGGAGTCTGCCTCGTCATGGAGCTACTCGCCGCTGGCCCCGGGCGCGTACGCCGATCGTGACGCGTACGCGCGGTGGACGAGCAAGGATCCGATTGCGTCCTATGCCGCGCGGCTCGAGGGCGAGAAGGTGATTGCCAAGACCGATCTCGATCGCTTCAAGAAAGAAGCCACGGAGATCGTTGATACGGAGGCGAGGGCCGTGATCGACGCGCCGTGGCCGAGCGGTGAAGACGCGGCGCGCCGTGTCTTCGCCGAGGATGTGCCGCGCGTGCGTCGGGAACTGCTCGACCCAGCCACGCGGCTCGACGTGAACCTCGATCCCGGGCTGCCCGAACTGGACGAGGGATTGCCGTTCGACAAGAAGGGACAGACGTTCCTCGAGGCCGTGGCGCTTGGCGTTGGCGACGCGCTGCGTTCCGATCCGCGGGTCTTCGTGTATGGCGAGGATGTCGGCGGTCGCTACGGCAACGCATTCCTGCTGCTGCGTCCGCTGCTCGAGGAGTTCGGCGATCGCCTGATCAACTCACCGATCGCCGAGAGCGGCGTGCTGGGTGTCTGCGTGGGCGCCGCGCTGGCTGGCCAGCGTCCGATCGGCGAGATGCAGTTCAACGACTTCGTCGCCAGCGGCTTCAATCAGTTGGTGAACAACGCCGCCAAGATCCGCTACCGCTGGGGCGGCTCGGTGCCGATGGTCGTCCGCATGCCCTGGGGAGGCCTTCGCCATGCCGGCCCGTATCATTCACAGAACACCGAGCCGTGGTTCTACCGTACGCCCGGCTTGAAGATCGTCACACCGTCCACGCCGCAGGACGCGCGCGCGCTCATGGCGTCCGCGGTCGCCGATCCAGATCCGGTGCTCTACTACGAGCACATCGCGCTCTACCGCGATCCGCGTTTCAAGCAGGTTCTGCCGAAAGCCGCACCGGCGCCGCTGCCGCTCGGGCAGGCGGCGCTGCGCCGCCGCGGAGACGACCTGGCCATCATCTCCTACGGCGCCTACGTGCACGCCGCGATGCGCGTGGCCGCGAGCCTGGCGCACGACGGCATTCACGCCAGCGTGCTCGACTTGCGGACGCTGGTGCCACTCGACAAGGATGCGGTGCTCCAGGTGGCGCGACACTGCAACCGCGTGCTGATCGTCCATGAGGATTCGCGAACCGGCGGGATCGGCGAGAGCCTCGCCGCGATCATTCAGGAAGAGGCGTTCGAATCACTCGACGCGCCGGTCCGTGTCGTCGGCGCGCTCGACACGCCGGTGCCGTACTCGCCGCCGCTCGAACAATATTTCCTACCGTCGGAGGCCGACATCGAACGTGCCGCTCGCCTGTTGGTAAGCTATTAACGGTCTACGAACCATTAAGCCATGTGGATTCTGAGGACGGTGACCGAAGGTCATCCGGAGAAGACGTTTCGCATTCTGCCGGGCAACGAACGCACGATCGGCCGCGCCACCGGCGCCGATTTCATCGTTGACGCCGCGCTCGTGTCGCGGGTGCACTGCCGCGTGACGGCGCTTCACGGTGGCGAGCTCGAGATCCGCGATCTCGAGAGCACCAACGGGACCTACGTCAACGGCGAGCGCATCGAAACAGCCCGCCTCGCACCAGGCGATCGTCTGCAGCTGGGACGAATCGAGCTCGTGGCTTTGAAAGAAGTGGACTAGCGTTTCTTTGCGGCGAGGTATTCCAGCACGAAGTCGTTGGTCGTTCTCTCGCGCTGAATCGTCGTATCCGGCCCGTGGCCTGGATGCACGATCTTGTCGTCGCCGAGCGAGAACAGCACACCGGTGATCGACTGCAGGAGCGTGTCGTAGTCGCCGCCGGGCAGATCGGTCCGGCCGATCGAGCCGGCAAACAACGTGTCGCCGACGAACAGGTGTTCCCCCGCCGTCCCTTTCTGGCCGATCTGCAGACACACACCGCCGGGGCAATGACCCGGCGTATGGTGAACGCGGACCTCGTAGTCGCCGAAGAAGATCGGTGACAGGTCGTAGTAGACGTCCGCAGGTGGCGGCTGCTGGACCTTGAATCCGAACATCGCGCCCTGCTGCACCGTGTTGTCGTACAGAAACAAGTCGTCGTGATGCAGGTACACCGGGACGTCGTAGGCGTCTTTCGCGGCGCCAACGCCGGTGACATGATCGATGTGCGCGTGCGTCAGCAGAATCGCCTGCACCTCGACGTCGAGGTCACGCACCGCGCCCATCAGCTGATCGACCTCGTCTCCCGGATCGATGATCACCGCCTCGCGCGTCCGCTCACACCCCACGACGAAGCCGTTCTTGTAGAACGGGGCGACGGCTCGAACTTCGAAGAGCATGGGTGACTATACTAACGACTAACCACTTACCACTTACCATGATCGTCTGCGCCATCGACGACCTGATCTTTTCGATCAAGATCTCAACCGCCGCCAAACAGCTGGGCGTCAGTGTCTACTTCGAGCGGATGCGGGATCGCGTGCTGCCGACCATCCGCGACAAGCAGCCGTCGCTGGTCATCCTGGACTTGAATAGCTCCCGCCTCGATCCGATGACGGTCATTGCCGCGATGAAGACTGACCCCCAGCTGCGAACGATAAAAACGCTGGGCTACGTCTCACACGTGGATTCGGACGCGATTGCCGCGGCCCGACGGGCAGGCATCGATCAGGTGTTGGCGCGCTCGGCGTTCACGGCGCAGCTCGGGACGATCCTCGAGTCAGCGTAGTGTCCGGCTTCAGCCGGACCTTCCCAAAAACCACCACGCCAGAATCGCGATGAGGAGCATCGCGCCGGCCATAACCGCCACGCGACCCACGCTCGTGCTCGACGTCTGCGCCAGCTCCTCTTCCTCACCCGCGACACCAAGCTGGTCGAGCACGGCGATCGACGCCCGCAACTCGCCGGCAAATCCAACCGCGCTCTGATAGCGGCTGTCCGGATTCGGCGCCACCGCCTTCAGGACCACGGTGTCGATCTCTTTCGGCACCTTGGGATTCGAGGCACTCGGCGCCGCCGCGCCGCGATGGTGGGGACGACGGGTGGTGAGCATTTCGTAGAGGATGGCGCCCACGGAGTAGATGTCGGAACGATCGTCGGGTGGCTGGCCGCCGGCTTCCTCCGGCGATTCGTAGTCGTGCAACCGGGCTTCGCGGCCGTCCTGATCGAACCCGCCCTGCGCAGCCAGCTCGAACGCCGGAATCTTGGCGCGTCCCTTCGCGCTGATCACAATCGACTCCGGACTC
>Ga0111538_10001127_pt1 | contig 37543 bp, 35 predicted proteins | sample SoiMethybrSBSTD1_FD_79669 | JGI IMG/M metagenome (GOLD analysis project Ga0111538, IMG submission 79669) | Bulk soil microbial communities from a Populus tree surrounding site in Tennessee, USA - Soil MetaG P. TD hybrid SBSTD1 (version 2)... | ecosystem: Environmental > Terrestrial > Soil >...
CATCGCCGTGTCGGCCGCGCACCGCGGGGAGGCCTTCGAGGCGTGCCGCTACGCGATCGACACCCTCAAGCGCACCGTCCCGGTGTGGAAGAAGGAGCACTTCGAAGACGGCGAGGTCTGGGTAGGCCTGCAGGGAGGCTAGGGTGGGCCTCGCCCACGCCGTCGAGCGTACCCTTCGCCGCCACGCGATGCTCGCCGGCGGCGAAACTGTTCTGCTTGCCGTCTCCGGGGGCGCCGACTCCGTCGCGCTCCTGCACATTCTGCGCGAGCTGGCGCCGACCTTCAGCCTGACCCTCCACGTCCTCCACGTCGATCACGGGCTGCGCGCGGAGTCGGTCTGTGACGCCGAGTTCGTCCGCGCGCTCGGCGCCCGGCTCGGAGTGCCGGTGGATGTGGAGCGCGTGGCGATCGGCCCGGGCTCCGTGGAGGCGGCGGCGCGTGACGCACGCTACGCCGCGCTGCAGGCATGGGCCGATCGGCTCGGCGCCGACCGCATCGCCATCGGCCACAGCGCGGATGATCAGGCCGAGACCGTGCTGATGCGCCTGCTCGACGGCGCGGGCGTGCGCGGTCTCGCCGGGATTCCGCCGCGGCGCGGCCGCGTGATCCGCCCGCTGATCGAGACTCGTCGCCAGGCCCTGCGCGACGCGCTGGTCGCCGCGGGCCAGGACTGGGTCGAGGACGAGACCAACCGCGATCCGAAGTTCCTCCGCAATCGCATCCGGCACGAATTGCTCCCGCTGCTGGCGGCCTCCTACACAACCGACGTCGTCCACTCGCTCGCGCGGGCGGCCCGGCGGGCGCGCGAGATGGTGGACGCGCTCGATCGCACGGCGACCGACGCGCTCGAGCGTCTGGCCAGCGCGGAGACCGGCGCGCTGACCCTGCCCCGCGGCGCGCTCGCGACGCTGCCGCCGCCGCTGGCGGCCGAGACCCTGCGCCAGGCCGCCGCTCGCCTCGGCAGCCGCGCCCCGCTCCGGGCCTGGGCGCACCGGGGACTGCAGCGCGTCCTGGCCCCCGTCCCGCCCCGCCGCCCGTTTCGTCTCGGCGGCGTCACGGTGGAGGTGAGCGGCGATCGCGTCCGGGTGGGCGCCGGCCCTCCGCCGTCACTGACGTCGCGGACGCTGATCGTGCCGGGTCGTCTCGACCTGCCGGAGATCGGCCGGACGCTGGAGGCGCGGATCCTGCCCGCGACGGGCTACACGGCGCCGCGCACGGCAGACTGCGTGGCGTTCGACGCGGCGTGTGTGCCGCGCGCGATCCTCGTGCGCCCGCGCCGTGCGGGCGATCGCTTCGAGGCGTTCGGTGGCGGTGAGCGCCGCGTGAAGTCGTTTCTGATCGACGCCAGGGTGCCCCGCTGGGAGCGCGCGCGCGTGCCGGTGCTGGAAGTGGACGGGCACATCCTGTGGATCGCCGGACTGCGCCGCGGAGCCGCGGCGCGACTCACGCACGACACGCGTGAGGTACTGGAAATCCGACTGACCGCTCCGAGATAGGCCCGCGGTAGAATGCGGGCGGCATGAAGACGGGCCTCGCGCTCCTTCTCGTCCTCGCGGTCGCGCTCCCCGCGTCGGCCCAGCCCGCCACGCCGCGAGCGCCTTCCGCGCCCAAGCCGCCGGCGGCGGCTCCCAAGCAGCCGGCCCAGCCTCCCCCGGCCAAGCTCGATCCTCATGCCGTGCTCGAGGCGATGGAAGAGGCCTTCAGCTCGGTCGCCGACCGGGTGACGCCGGCGGTGGTCAATGTGAGCACGGTGCCCAAGCGCGGCACCGGCGGCTCGGAGGAGCAGCGCTTCCGCGAGTACTTCGGCGACGAGTTCTACGATCGGTACTTCAAGCGCCGTCCCCGCGAGGACGCGCGCTCGACGGGCTCGGGCGTCATTGTGGATCCATCTGGATACATCTTGACGAACAACCACGTTATCGAGAACGCTCAGGACATCACGGTGCGCCTCTCCGACTCCCGGAAGTTCACGGCCACACTGGTGGGACGGGATCCCAAGACCGACATCGCGGTCCTGAAGGTCGATGCGCCGACCCCGCTGCCGGCGGCGCAGCTGGGCGACTCCGATCGGCTGCGGGTGGGGCAGTGGGTCATCGCGATCGGCAACCCGTTCGGCCTGGACCGCACCGTCACGGCCGGGATCGTGTCGGCCACCGCGCGCAACCGGGTCGGCGTGACGACGTACGAGAACTTCATCCAGACCGACGCGTCCATCAATCCGGGCAACTCGGGCGGGCCGCTGCTGAGCCTGGACGCCCGCGTGATCGGGATCAACACGGCGATCGTGGCGTCCGGGCAGGGGATCGGGTTCTCGATCCCCATCAACGAGGCCAAGAACGTGATGGCCCAGCTCATCGCCAAGGGCCGGGTGGTCCGCGGATGGCTCGGCATCGTCATCCAGGACGTCACCGACGAGCTCTCGGGAAGCTTCGGGGTGCGCGAGCGCGAAGGCGTGCTGGTGGCCGATGTGATGAAGGGCGGCCCGGGCGAGACCGCGGGCCTGCGAGCGGGTGACGTCATCGTGGAGCTCGGCGGCGCCAAGATTCGCGAGGTGCCCGACCTGCAGCGTCGGGTCGCCAACGTCAATCCTGGTCAGAGCGTCGATCTCGTCGTCATTCGCGATCGCGCGCCGAACAAGATCAGCGTCAAGATCGGCGAGATGCCGACGGAAGACTCGACGGTGGCCGCGCTCGAAGCCGGGCCCGAGGGCTTCGGTCTGCAGGCGGAGGCGCTGGCCCCGGACACGGCCGAGCGGTTGAGCCTGCCCTTCACGCAGGGCTTGCTCGTCACCGACGTGGCCGCGGGTGGTCCGGCCGACCGCGCCGGCCTGCGGCGCGGCGACGTCATTCTCGAGGTGGACCGACAGTCGGTTCAGGACGCACCTGCACTGCAGAAGGCGCTGGCGGCCGTGCCGCCCGGCCGCTCGGTCCTGATCCGCGTGCACCGCCCCGGGAGCGACGCGCGCACCCAGTTCCTGGTGCTGGAGCGCGAGGGCAAATGATGACGACCGCCGACGTCCTCGAGCCGCCGACCCTCACCCGGCGCGGCACGGTGCTGGTGGTGGACGACGAAGAGGGCGTGCGCGCGTCGATCCGCGCGATCCTCGACGGCACCTGCGAGGTGCTGGAGGCCGAGACCGGCGCCGTCGCGCTCGAGCTGCTCAAGACGCGCGAGGTCGATCTGGTCATGCTGGACCAGCGCATGCCGGGCGAGCCGGGCATCGACGTCTTGCCCAAGGTGAAGGCCGCCGACCCTTCGACCATCGTCGTGCTCGCCACCGCGGTCCACGACCTGCGCACGGCCGTCGAGGCGCTCAAGCGCGGCGCCTACGACTACATCACCAAGCCGTTCGACGTGGACGACATCCTGATGCTGGTCGAACGGGCCCTGGAAAAGCGCGCGCTGGAGCGCGAGGTGCTCGCCCTTCGCTCGGCGCTGAGCCCGACCGACGCGACGGCGCCCGACGGGTTCGAGGGGCTGATCGGTCGCCATCCCGAGATGGTGAAGATCTACCAGCTCATCACCCAGATCGCGACCACGCCGGCGACGGTGCTGATCTCCGGCGAGAGCGGCACCGGCAAGGAACTGGTGGCCCGCGCCATCCATCGGCGCAGCGATCGCAGCACGCAGCCGTTCGTCGCGGTCAACGTGGCGGCGATCCCCGACACGCTGGTGGAGTCCGAGCTGTTCGGTCACGAGAAGGGGGCGTTCACCAGCGCCCACGCGCGCCGTCTGGGCAAGTTCGAGCTGGCCCACGGGGGCACGCTCTTCCTGGACGAGATCGGCTCGCTCCGCCTCGACCTGCAGGCCAAGCTCCTGCGGGCGCTGCAGGAGCGCGAGATCGAGCGCCTCGGCGGCACCCGGCCGATCGCGGTGGACGTGCGGGTGCTGGCGGCCGCCAACGTGGATCTCCGCCAGGCGGTCCGGGACCGCGCGTTCCGCGACGACCTCTACTATCGGCTCAACGTGGTGCCGCTCCACCTGCCACCGCTGCGCGAGCGGCGCGAGGACATCCCGCGGCTGGTCGAGCACTTCATCCGTCGGTTCGCCCGCGAGTGTCGCCGCGACGTGCGCGGGGTGTCGGTGGGCGCGCTCGACGCCCTGACCCGCTACGGATGGCCGGGCAACGTGCGGGAGCTGGAGAACGTCATCTACCGCGCGGTGGTCTTGGCCCGCGAGCCGGTGGTGCACCTGCAAGATGTGCCACTCGATGTGGCGATGCCGGAGACCGTCTCGCTCCTCTCCCAGGACGCGCTGCCGCTCCGCGAGGCGTGCGATCAGTTCGAGCGACAGTACGTGCTGCGGACGCTGGAACGCGCGCACTGGAACGTCAGCCGGGCCGGTCGCGTGCTCGGGGTTCACCGCAACACGGTGCTCGCCAAGCTCGCCGCGTGGGGCATCCACCGCCCCGGCGGGATGGAAGGCAAGAGCGCGACCCAGTGAGCGTGACCGGAGCAGGAGTCCGGACGGCTCGTCGCCCGTGGTGATGCGGTCCTGGACGAACACGTCGTCCCTGAACTTGAGCGGCCGGGGCTCCTGGGTGGAACGAGCCACCAAGGCCGTGCCCTGAAGCGTGGTCACCACGCCGGCCTTCGGAGCCTCCTGGGACAGGGCCTGCGTCGGCAGGACGAGCGCCAGGGTAGCGGCAAAGGCAAAGCCCGGAATCGTGCGCGTGATGCCACTCATTGAGAGCCTCCAGGACCGGTCGAGTCGGTTGCGTAGGCCCGAAAGAAAGCAATGGCCAGACCATTTCGGACGTAATTTCAGCTAATTACGAGACAGGTCTGGCTCGGCACTGGCGACGAAACATCCGCTGCACTCGGAGACCGCGGGCGGGAATCACCCGCGCAAAATCCCCGGTCAGGATGGCCTGGACAGGCTGTAGACCGCGAGGAGCAGCCCTCCCAGCTCCCGCATACCCGACAGCCATGACGCGCCCCGGGAGGCCTCAACGTGGTCCAGGACGCCCACCAGGACGACGCGAGTCCGCGCGGGACGGGCGGCCGCCAGGCGCAGGCTCTCGGTGTAGGGCACGGCACGATCGCGTGTGCCGTGGACGAGCACCAGGCGGGCCCCAATCTCTCGCGCGACCCGTTCGGGCGACAGTTGATTCAGGACCCGCGCCATCCGCGGCGGGGGGGCCTCGAGGAGAGCGACCGCCCTCCTCGGATCGGTGAGGACGTCGCGGGCGGGAAGGTCGAGCAGGTCGGCGTTGGCCTCGACGAACTGGGCCACGATCGCAGGGTCGTGCGCGACGTGGCCGTGGATGGTGCCCCAGCGGAAATCGCCGGTCAGGAAGAACCGCAGGAGCTCGGTCGCCGAGGCGTAGCCCCCCAGACTCAGGACGACCTGGACCCGCTCGCGAACCGCCGGCTCGGCTGCCGCCAGCAACGCCGGCCCGGCCCCCACGCTGACGCTGATCATCACGGTCGGCGCCGTGCGCGCGGTCAGGGTGGCCACCACCGGCTCGACGTCGTCGGGACGCAGCCGGCCTCGCGTGAGGCCGGGAATCGTGGGCACCGCCACGTCGAAGCCGGCCCGCGCCAGCAGCGCGGCGGCCTGGCGCACGCGCGGGTCGTCCTTGCCCTCGGGCGAGTAGCCATGTACCAGGACCAGCGGGACGTGGGCGAGCGCGGCGCCGATCCAGCGGTCCACGGCCGCTCCGGGGACGCCCATCGGCTCACGGCGCGGGGCCGCGGTCAGCCCCGACAGCGGTCGCCAGGCGCCTTCGGAAAGGAACTCGATCAGGAACGCAGCGCTGAGGACGAGGTCGCCTGCAGTCCGGGCGACGGGGACGACGAGAAGCGCGGCGAGGAGAAGGCTGAGGAGCTGGACTATTTCCGGTTGACGCACTTCACGAGGCGCCACCCGTTGAAGAGGTTGACCTGGCTCACCAGCTCCGGCCTGAGGCCCACCTGGGCCAGCAGCGGGCTCATCTGGAGATTCGACTTCCAGCCCAGCCGCGTGCACACCGGCGCCACCATATCCTCGATCCAGCCGGGAATCCGCCGCTCGCTACGGAAGTGATTCAAGATCACGAGCAGGCCGCCCGGCTTCACGACGCGCTGCATCTCGCGCAGGACCGCGACCGGGTCGGGCACCGCGGAGATCGTGTAGGTCGCCACGGCCTTGTCGAACTCGCTGTCGGACAAATCCAGCGAAGTCGCGTCCATGACCTTGAGGACGGTGTTCGGCATCGCGAGCTTCTGGGCGCGCTCCACCGCCTTGTCGAGCATCTCCTGCGAGAGGTCGATGCCGGTGAGGCGGACCGACGGCGGATAGAGCGGAAGGTTGAGGCCGGTGCCGATGCCGACCTCCAGGACCGTCTCGCCGGGCTTCAGCGCCAGCTGCCGGACGGCCGCCTCGCGGCCCGGCGCGAAGATCCAGTCGAAGACAAAGTCGTATACGGGAGCGTAGAAGTCATACGCACGCTCGACCTGCCGCTTCTCCAATGCTACGTCCACGTTCGCCCCTCCAGCGGCTTGGATTCGAGGCCGGTCGGAAGGCCCGGAAGGCCGATTGCCGGGTGAATTTTACCCGCCATTCCGGCCGATTGCCAAGGGGCTTTGTAAGGCTATAGCAGGTACCGGATGAGGAGGGTCGCCAGGCCCAGAAACGAAAAGAACCCGCAGACATCCGTGAATGTCGTGATGATCACGCTGGACGCGATCGCCGGGTCGACCCGGAACGTCTTCAGCGCGATGGGCACCAGCGTGCCCACCACCGCCGCCACGATCATGTTGAAGATCAGGGCCAGGCCGAGGATGAACGCCAGCAGCCAGCCCCCTTTCCATAGGTAGGCGATCACCGCAAGGATCAGGCCGTTGGCCACGCCGGTGGTGAGTCCGAGCAGGACCTCCTTGCGGAGCACCCGCTTCAGGACGCCGGCCGTCATGTCCCCCAGCGCGATGCCCCGGACCACCACGGTGGCCGTCTGGGTGGTCCCGATCCCCCCCATCGAGGCCACGATCGGCATGAAGATCGCGAGGGTGGCCAGGCTCTGGATGGAGCCCTCGAACAGCCCGATGACCGAGGCCGCCAGCACCGCGGTCCCGAGGTTGATCAACCGCCAGAGGAGCCGCTTGGTGAAGACGGCCTTGGGGGGATCCAGGACGGTCTCGTCGCCGGGGACACCGGCCAGCCGCTGGATGTCCTCGGTGGCCTCTTCGCGGATGACGTCGATCACGTCGTCCACGCTGATGGTGCCGAGCAGGCGGCGATCGCCGTCCACCACCGCCACCTCGATCAGGTGGTGGCGCTGCACCAGCCGTGCGACCTCCTCCTGGTCGGTGTCGAAGCTGACGCTCTCCACGCCCTCGCGCCGCACCGCGCGCACCGGGGTCGCGGGGTCGGCGGTCAGCAGCTTGTGCAGGGGGACGATGCCGACCAGGTGATCGTGATCGTCCACCACATACACGTAGAACCCGTCGTCGCGGGTGGCCGCCTTGCGGATGTGATCGATGGCCTGGGCCACGGTGGCGAACTCGTGGACGGCCACGAAGTCGTGGGACATGAGGCGGCCGGCGGTGTTCTCCGCGTACTCGAGGAGCTCCTGGACCTCCTCGGATTTCTCCTCCTCCATGAGGTCGAGGATCTTGTCGGCTTGCTCCTTCGGCAGCTCCTCGACGACGTCGACGACGTGATCGGACGGCATCGCGTCGAGGATCCGCGAGACCTCGTGCTCGTCGAGCCCTTGCACCAGCTCCAGGCGCGTCTGGTCGTCGAGCTCGGACAGGACGGCGCCGGCCCGGGTCTCGGGCAGCAGGCGGAACACGTGAACGCGCTCGGGCAGGGGCAGCTCGCGGAGCGCGCTCGAGATGTCGGCGGGGAAGGCGGTCTCGAGGAGCTCGCTCAGGCGCTCCTCGCGGCCGCCGTCGAGCGCGTCCTTGATCGATTCGGTGAGGCGGGCGGTCTCTTCCAACGACTACTCGCCGGCCGCCCGCAGGGACTTCAAGAATCGGGAGGCGATAGCCTCGCCCACCTCGTTCCCCGCGGTGGGCAAGCCCGCCGCCCGCCAGTCGCGCAGCCGCACCACCGCCTTGGCCATCGACCGGTGGCCGCCCGCGCTCCCCAGCTTGCCGAAGGCGTCGTGCACCACGTCGCCGGCCGCCCGCACGTACCCCACGTTGCGCACCGAGATGTGCAGCTCGGAGCCGATGCGCCCGGACACGACCGACCACTCGGCCCCCTCGACCTGCAGCAGGAGATCGGCGAACTGCGCCACCAGCTCCGGATAGCCGACGACGCCCAGGTGCACCAGCATGACACCGTCGACCAGCCGGCGCCGTGCGATGCCCTTGGCCAGCACGTCGAGCGCCGCCTCGGGCAGGTCTGGCCGCTCGATGCGCCGCAGGGCGTTGTGGTTGGCGTGGGCGTGGAGGTGTGCGAACGCCTCCATGTCCGCCCGGGTGGCGCCGCGCTCGAGGTGCAGCGTGTCGGTCTTGATGCCGTAGAGCAGCGCGGTGGCCAGCCGCTCCCGGATCTTCACGTCGGCCGCCCGCAGATACTCGGTGAGGATGGTGGACGTCGCGCCATAGGACGGGCGGACGTCACGCAGGCGGGCGCGCGTGGGGGTTTCCTCCGGGTGGTGATCGATCACGAGATCGACCTCGCCCATCGGTTCCTCGAAGAACGCGGGCTGGGTGTCGACCATCGCGATCCGGTCGTAGCTCGCCACGTCCCGCGGCGCGATCCGCTCGACGTCGATCTCGAGGATCCGGGTCATGGCCCGGTTCTCCGGACGGGTGATCGTGCCAAACGTGGCGATCGGCGCGGCCGTCTTGGTCCGCCCCAGCAGGGTGCGCAGCGCCCACGCCGAGGCGATCGCGTCGGGATCCGGATCGTCCTGCATCATGATGAGCACGCGCTCGGCGTCGTCGAAGTGCGCGCGTACGCGCTCGACGCGCGCGCGGGTCACGGCCCGCTCCAGGGCCGGCTCCAGCACGGCGGTGGCCACCGCCGCGGGCGACAGCGCTACCAGGGGTTCGGCGCCGGCGGGAGCGGTCTCGGCGAGGACCACGAGTGGCGCTGACGGCGCGACCCGACGGATCGCGGCGACCACGGCTGCCTGGCGGGCGCGCTCGATGGCCAGGAGCACGGGCTCGTTGCCGGTGCGGAACGCGCGCCGGTAGACGCTGTCAGCGTCCAGACGACCGGCTAGGGCCTCCGCCCCCCGTTCGGCGATGCGGGCCCGCACCCGGGCCTCCTCGACGACCCACACGGGCGACAGGCGCGTCTCGCCGCGTTCACCCGCCAGCCGCCACAGGAAGTCGTCCGCGCACACGAAGAGGCAACGCATCCCTCACCAAAGTATGGACCTTGGTGCGGGCCAGACAAGGCTATTCTTGGCTCAGGCCGCGCGCTCCTGCATGGCCGCGCTGTCGCGAACCTGGAAGCGGTGACGGTTGCCGTTGGCGCCCGCCAGCAGGGCCGGCCGCTTGCCGTAGCGACCGAAGTACCACGCTTCGAAGCACTCGCGGTGATACGCCCCCGTGGACGCGACCACCTGGGGCGCGTAGCGGGCCACGAGCATGTGGCAGCGCACGCACGCCGCGGCGCCCTTCATCGGCACATCCGGGACGTCCTTCAGAACCTGATCGTCGTCCATGGCTCGTACCACCTTTCCTGGGCGACGCGAGTCGCCGACGTTGGGACAGGGGAAAGGCAAATGCGATGCCACGGGACTGTCGCTAGAAATCAGGAGTTTCGGGCAGGGCTCGACCGCAGAGTAGCCCTTACACCTGTAACGTCTACCACCCTCAGTCGCGGCCGAGCGACGCGGGCTGGGGAATCTTCGCCAGCTCGGCCAGGAGCAGGCCGGCCCAGCCGAAGATGTTGTGCTCACGCACCTGCGTCCGCATGCGCGCCATGCGGGAGCGGCGCTCGGACGCATCCGACGAGAGAACCTCGTGCAGAGCGCTGGCGACATCCTCCACGTCGTAAGGATTGACCAGGTAGGCGTCGCGCAGCTCGCGGGAGGCGCCCGTGAAGCGGCTGAGGATCAGCGCGCCGTCATCGTCGTCGCGCGCGGCCACGTACTCCTTGGCCACCAGGTTCATGCCGTCGTGCAGCGACGTCACCATGCAGAAGTCGGCCGCCCGGTAGTAGCGCCGGATCTCGGCGTGGTCGTGGTGGCGCTCGTGATAGACGATCGGCACCCAGCCCCGCTCGCCCAGCGCCTCGTTGATGGTCCGCACGGTCTCGCGCACTTCCAGCTGCAGGGCCTGGTAGCGGGGAATCCGGGTGCGGCTCGGCGAGGCGATCTGCACGAAGACCATGCGCCGCCGGTACTCCGGCCAGCGCTCGAAGAAGCGCTGGATGGCGCGCAGGCGCTCGGGGAGTCCCTTGGTGTAGTCCACTCGCTCGACGCCGATGCCCAGCCACTCCGCGGTCACGCCCAGCTCGGCCCGCAGGGTCGCGAGGTCGGGCGTGGAGGTCTCCATCTCGGGTGCCACGCTGATCGGGAACGGCCGCACCCACGTGGTGTGCTGCCCGCGCACAGCGGTGAAGTCTTCCCACTCGATCCGGCCCTCGATCGTGCGCTCCACCGTCTCGAGGAAGTTGTTGCAGTGGAACTGGGTGTGGAAGGCCACCAGGTCGGCGCCCAGCAGCCCGAGCAGGATCTCCTTCTGCCAGGGGCAGATGCCGAAGGCCTCGAAGTTCGGCCACGGGATGTGCCAGAAGAGGGCGACCCGCGCGTCCGGCCGGGCCTGCTTGATGAGATGCGGCAGCAGCGCGAAGTGGTAGTCCTGCACCAGGACGATGGGCCGCTCGGCCTTCTCCATCTCCTCGACGATTGTGGCGGCGAAGTGCGCGTTCACCGCGCGATACTGCTCCCAGTCGTCGGCGCGGAACTTCGGCCGCTCGTGCACGATGTGGCAGAGCGGCCACAGCCCCTCGTTGGCGAAGCCGTAGTAGTACCCCGCCTCTTGCTCCTCGGTGAGCCACACGCGGCGGAGCGTGTAGAGCGGATCGCGGGTCGGTAGCCCGATGCGCTCGCCCACCTCGCGGTCGGCGCTGCCGCTGCCGTGGGCCACCCACACGCCACCGCACGCCAGCATGATCGGCTCCAGCGCGGTCACCAGACCGCTGGCCGGCTGCTGCTCGACGATCACGCGCCCTTGCCGCACGTGGCTCACCGGCTCCCGGTTGGACACCACGAAGATCGGTCGCTCGCCGAACCGGATCTCGACGAACTGCTTGAGCCGTTCCTCCGTCCACAGGCTGTCGCCGCTCAGCCGCAGCCGCGCCTCCTCGGCGACGGCCACCCGCGCGCGGGCCAGGGTCCGGGCCAGCCCGGTGACCTCGGTCGCCAGGGAGCCGAAGAGTCCCGCGTCGGCCTCCGGAGGGGGCGACAGTGGCTGGCCGGACTTGAGGTGACGGGTCCACTCGGCGATTCGGGCCATCGGCCGGGTGACCGACCAGCGCACGACCATCCAGGTGATGCCGGTCAGCAGCAGCATGAGGACGCCGATGCGCACCGCGGTCCGGCGCCACAGGTCCCACTCGCTCAACTCGAGGACCTGGGCGTCGAGCAGGACAACGGCGGCGCCGACCACGCGGTCGTCCTGCTGCAGCGGCACCACGTACACCAGCGTCCTCCGGCCTCCCACCTTGAAGAAGCCGCGGGTGGGCGCGTTGCGCTGGACAGCGTCGGTGACGAGCGGGGTGATCGGGCCGAGCAGAGGCTTGACGGACGCGGTGGCGTCGATCACTGAGCCGAAGGCGTCGTAGATGGCGATGGTGCGGTCGGGCCGGCTGAAGCGCGTGAACACGCGCTCGTAGCCGGTGCGGGCCCCACGGGCCACCAGCCGCTCGGAGGCCTCGCGCACGGCGTCGGCGGCGAGGGCGGCCCGCCGCTGGAGGTCCTCGGCCAGCCGCGTGCGCTCCTCGGTCACCTCGTACCAGGCGAAGGCGGCGCTGACGATCAGCGTCGCCAGCCACAGCGCTCCGAGGAGACGAATCAGGAATCGCATCAGCCGGGACTACGCGCCGAACTTCGTGAGCCTGAGGGCGTTGGCCATGACCAGCGGCATCAGGTGATGGGCTGGCTGCACTCCCAGCGTTCCCGCCGCGCAGGCGCGCTCGGCGAACAGCGTGACCGGGTCGGCGCCGCAGTAGCGGCTCCAGACCAGCACCGGCACCGGCTGCCAGCCGTGGCCGGCGAGGATCGACGGCGTGGCGTGGTCGCCGGTGACGACGAGCACGTCGGGCCCCAGCGCCCGCACCGCCGGAATGAACGCATCGAACCGCTCGAGCGCCTCGACCTTGGCATCGAACTTTCCGTCCTCGCCCGCCTTGTCGGTGTCCTTGTAATGGACGAAGAAGAAGTCGTAAGCCTGCCAGTGCTCGCGCAGCGTGGTGATCTCGTCGGCGAAGGTGGCGCCGGTCTTGATCACGTCCATGCCCACCAGCTTGGCGAGTCCGCGATACATCGGATAGGCGGCGATGGCCGCCGCCCGCAGGCCGTAGACCTCGGGGAATCGCGGCAGCTCCGGCAATGCATCGAAGCCGCGGAGCAGGACCATGTTGGCCGGGGCGGCGTCCGCGAGGAGCCGGCGCGCCTGCTCGACGAACGCGTTGACCGCCTCCGCCGTCCGGACCGCGGCCGGCTCGAGCGCCTTCACCGGGAGCGGCGGCTTGCCGAGCGCCTGCGGATCCGTCTCGGTGAGGCGTCCCGAGAGGCCGGTGCCGCGCAGGACCAGCACGAAGCGGTGCTCCTGGACCGGTTCGACCAGCACTTCGACGCCGGGCAGCCGGATCGTCTTGAGCCGATCGACCAGCAGCACCGACGCCTCGGTCTTGATGCGCCCCGCGCGCCGGTCGGTGATGAGGCCGGCGCTGTCCACGGTGCAGAAGTTCCCGCGTGCGGCCACATCCCCCGCGCGCAGATCAAACTCGATGCCGAGGGATTCGAGGACTCCGCGGCCGACCTGGTAGGCCAGCGGGTCGTAGCCGAACAACCCGAGGTGCCCCGGCCCGCTCCCCGGCGTGATCCCCGGCGCCACGTGCCGCAATAGCCCGCACGCCGCCTCCGACGCGAGCGCCGTCAAGTTCGGCACCCGCGCTGTCTCCAGCTCCGACTTCCCTGTCTCCGGCCTCGGCAACCCCCCGAGCCCATCCAACGACATCAACACGATCTTCGTGGTATTCGGAATCGCCAGCGACCGGATCAACTCAAGCATGCGCCCAGTGTACCGATCTCCCGAACCTTCGGCGACATGCACTACCAAATGCCCCCGAGATCCGAGCTGAAGATCCCTATGCTCCAAAGCCCCGCCCTCAACGCCCGGTCGACACCGTGGAGTAAGCCTGGTCGACCGTGCAGTAGCCCGTGTTGCCGATGCAGAACGGAAAGACGCGTGGCCCGCGCAGTACGGAAAGCGGGGTGGCGGGGCGGGCGAGCCGGGCAGGGTCCCGAGACCCGTCCTCCGCCCCGTCACACAGGCAACGCAGTAACGAAGTTCCACGCCGTAACCCGCCGCCACGGGCCTCGTGGTCGAAGACCCTGCCCGGCTCGCCCGCGCCGTCACCCCGCGGGCCGCTACCCCCCAACCGAGGGCTACGCGTCTTTGACAGGATTCTCTAGCGTCCCCAACCCGGTGATCTCCATGCGCACGACGTCACCCGTGTTGAGATAGACCGGCGGCTTCATCCCGAGACCGACACCCGGCGGCGTTCCCGTCGCGATCAGGTCGCCCGGCATCAGCGTCATGAGGTTCGAAAGGTAGCTGACCACGTAGTTCACGTCGAAGATGAACGTCTTGGTGTTGCCGTTCTGCATCTGCTTGCCGTTGACGAACGTCTTGAGGCTCAGCGAATGCGGATCCGACACCTCGCTGCGATCGGCGATGTAGGGGCCGACCGGCGCGGCCGTCTCGAAGATCTTGCCCGCCATCCACTGGCTGGTGATCATCTGGAAATCGCGCGCGCTGGCGTCGTTGATGATCGTGTACCCCCAGACGTAGTCGAGGGCCTTCTCCCGCGGGACGTAGCGCGCGGGCCGCCCGATGACGACGCCGAGCTCCACTTCCCAGTCGAGCGCCTTGGATCCGCGCGGCCTCAGAATGGGATCGCCCGGATCGATGATCGCGTTGGGCCACTTCGCGAAGATCGGGGGCTCCTTGGGGATCGCGTTGCCCGTCTCGGCGGCGTGGTCGCTGTAGTTGAGCCCGATGCAGATGAACTTGCCCGGGTCGGCGATGGGCGCGTGCAGGCGCGCCGTCGCCGCGGGCACGGTGACCCACTCGGTGATCGAGCGAACGGCCTCCTGCGAGGCGACGCCGCCCTCCAGGAATGCGCGAGCCGACGTCGGCACGAGGGCCGCGGCGATCTCCTGGGACCGGGTGACGCCGTTCTTCGCCAGCTGCGCGGCGAGGCTCGCTTGAACGTCGGCGATCCGATCGCCCTGAAGGATGCCCAGGCGCGGGGACTGGCCGTTGGTGGAGAAGCGGACGAGCTTCATGAGGGTGGCCTCCCGAGGAAAATGTGACGGGATTATAGCCGGGCGCAGGATCGCGCAGCGGCCCGCGTGGTCGTGCGATCGGGGCGCCGACAGCAGCCCACTGAACCATCGTTCACTTAAGCGCCTCTTTGTATATATCAAGCATACTTACGCCCACCCCGGGGCCGAGACCGCCACTGCTACGCCCGCGAGGCGGCCCGAAAATTTGGTGGGACGTCCCCCGGGAGCCGGGGGACAATGAAGGCCCAGGAACCGAGGAGGACGATCATGATGACCGGGATTCGAGTGGTCGCTGTTCTGCTGGTCGCGCTGATGCTGACGGGCGTGCTTTCGCCGATCGCCAGCGCCCAGCAGCCCCCGCCGCCGGCGCCGGACATGTTCCAGGAGACGCTCAAGGCCCAGCAGGCCGCCGAAGAGGATCGCCGCGTCTACAACGCCGGCGCCATCGCGACGAACATCTTCCTGGTGCCCGGTCGCGCCATCACGTGCGTCCTCGGCGGCGCCGTGGGCATCGCGCTCCTCGCGGCGACGCTCGGCACCGCCTACCGGGCCGCCTCCGGCGCGGTGCACGAGGGCTGCGGCGGCAAGTGGACGGTGACCGGCGACGACCTGCGGCCGGAAGGCCCGACCGCGCGCCCGTTCGATTGGGAAAAGCGCTGGGACTAGCGCCCACGCTCCTGGCCTGAACCGCTCGGCCGCCCGCGCGCGCTGGACGCTCGTCCTCCTGTTCATCGCGCTGCTGGCGGCCTTCGCGGCCGGCCTGTGGGGCACGGTGCTTCGCCCCCCCGCCTACGAGGTGCAGGGTGAGTTCGTCGCCCGCGCCGCGCCCGACCTCATCCTGGTTCGTCACGCCGCCGTCAGCGCGCTGGGGATGTCCTCCATGGAGCAGATGGCCATCTCGGTGTCGCCCGCCCAGGTGGATCCGCTCGCGCTCAAGCCCGGCGATCGGGTTCGCCTCGGGGTGCGACAGGAGGGCGAGCAGCTCGTGCTGCTCCGGATCGAGCGGCGCCCGTAGCCCTCGGGTCTAGCGCGGGGCCGCCGGAGCGTTTGACAGCGCGCGGAGGTAGGTCACGAGGATCTCGATGTCGGCGTCGGTCACCTGATACCCGAACGCCGGCATGCCGGGGCGACCGATCGGCGAGCCGCCCTGCTTGATGATGTCGAACAGATAGCGGTCGGACTCCCCGCGGATCCGCTGGGTGAGATCACCCGGTCGTAACAGAAACAGCGCCGCGCGCCACGACGCACGCCCGTCCACGCCGTGGCACTCGACGCAGTACGCATAGAAGAGCCGCTCGCCGCGCGAGGCTCCCGCCGGTGGTCGCGGGTCCTGAAGCAACCACGCCGCGCCCCCCGTGAACGCGCCCACCCCCACGATCGCAACCACCAGCGCAACAATCGAACGCCGCATGAACCGCGAGAATATCACCCCCACAACTGACATCGCCGGCGCGACGGTGAAACACGTGCCGCGCGGACACCTGAAGTACGTGCTGTCGCGGGTCGGTGAAGTACGTGCTGTCGCGGATGCTCAGATCAGGGAGGGATCACGTGGCGTCGCGGGACTGGTGATCCGCACTCCAGAGGGGCGCCCCGGCTCCGCCGGGGCGCCCCGAACGTCGGGGGGCATGGGGGGCCCTATCGTGGCCCCCCAGTCAATCAAATGAACTTGGCGTAGATCGCCTTCAGCTTGTCCTCGCCCCACTTGATCGTCTGCTCGAGGTCCATCTTGTCCGTGCAGAACTGCGCGGCAGCATCGATGAGAATAAACTGCTGGTAGACCTCGTCGGCCGCCACGGTCAGCGGACCGGGATAGCCGATCGTGTAGTGGTACTCGGGCGACTTCTCGAGCACCTTCAGCTTGGGGTCCTCGCTGATGATCGGCAACGGGCCCTTGGCGAACGTCTTCAAGAATGGGTTGTCGTACCCGGTGCTGGCCTTGAACGCCTCCGGGAAGCTGTCGGTCAGATTTTCCAGGTACAGCTTGGCCGCGTCCTGGTTCGGCGAGAACTTGGTGATGCCGTAGGCCAGGCAGTTGGCGTAGGACAGCCGGCCGGCCGGACCGCGCGGCGAGAGCTGGATGAAGATCTTGTCCGCCAGCTCCTTGTTCTGCCCCTCGATCGTCCGGTAGGCGCTGATCGGGTTGTGGATCCACGAGCCGCGCCCGGAGGCCAGCAGACGGTTGTTGGAGGCGTCGTCCCAGGCGAGCACCTCGGGCGTCATCGTCTCCTTGTAGAGCGCCTTGAGGAACTTGTGGGTCTCGCGCATCTCCTTGGAGTTGTAGGTCAGCGTCTTGCCGTCCTTGGCCACCTCGGAGGCGCCGTAGCACCACTGGATCGCGCGCCACGAGTTGCGGGAGTCGTTGTGGTGCGCCAGCCCGATGCCGATCGGGTAGCCCTTGGCCTTCAGCTTCCGGCCACCTTCCAGCAGGTCTTGCCAGGTGTCCGGGCCATTGGGCATGTTCGCGATCTCGGTCCACAGATCCTTGCGATACAGGCCGGGGAAGTCGATGAAGTAGTCGGGGATCGAATGGTAGCGTCCCTTGACCTCGGAATAGTTCTTGGCGAGCGGCGTCCAGCCTCCGTACTTCTTGCCGAGCTTGTCAGCCTGGTCCTGCACGTCGATCAGCGCGGGCGCGAACTTCTCGGTGCCGGACCCCGCGAGCTGGACGATGTCGTGGCCCGATTGCGTGGCGATCTCGGCCGCGATCTTGCTGGCCAGGTTCAGGTGCGGGATGTGATCGATCGTGACCTTGACGTTGTTCTTGGCGCCCCACTCCGCCGCCCACTGGTCGTACCACTTGTCATAGGCGGGGACGAAGTGACTCCAGCACAGGACCGAGAGTTGCTTCTGCTGCGCCCCGGCGGAACGGACCCAGATATGCGGGGCGGCCAGGGCGCCGGCCGCGGTGGTACCGAGGAACTGACGTCGGGTAAGCCTCGTCATCTGCTCTCCTCCTTGGATGAGTGACGGCTACTTGAGTGCACCAGCGGTGAGACCGTGGATGAAGTGATCCAGGCTGAACGCGTAGACGATCGCGACCGGGACCGCGCCGATCAACGCGCCGGCCATGAGCGAGCCCCAATAGAAAACGTCGCCCCGGATCAGATCGGTGGTGACGCCGTACGAAATGGTCTTGTTGGCCGAGGCCGAGATGAAGGTGATGGCATAGATGAACTCTTGATAGGTCAGCGTGAATGCGAAGATCCCGGCGGTGATGATGCCGGGAATGATGACGGGAATGACGATCAGCCGGAAGGTCTGAAAGCGCGTGCACCCGTCCAGCTGGGCGCTCTCCTCGATCTCGGCCGGAACCGTGCGGACGAAGCCCATGAGCAGCCAGGTGCAGAAGGGCAGGGTGAAGGACGGATAGACCAGGATGAGCGACCAGATGGAATCGACGAAGCCGATTTTGCGCACCACCTGGGACAGCGGCAGGAAGAGCAGCGCGGGAGGGATCAGGTACGACAGGAACATCGCGGTGGACAGCGTGCGGTTGCCGAAGAAGCGAATGCGCGCCAGACCGTAGGCCGCCGGCAATCCGATGACCAGCGTGATGACGACCACCGCGGCGCCGATGAGCAGGCTGTTCTTGAGCCAGGTGATGAACAGGGTGTCGTTGAGCAGGAGCTGGATGTGGCTGAGCGTGGGCGATTCCTTGAACCAGAAGGGCACGCCGGTGAGGTTGTAGAGGTCGTTGTCCCGCTTGAAGGTCGTGATGATCATCCAGTAGAAGGGAAACAGGACGACCAGCAGGTACGGCGAGAGCGGCAGGTAGGGGCCGTAGTCCCGCTTGATCCGCCGCCACAGCGCGCTCCGCGTCACGTCATTCCCTCCGCAGCAGCCGCAGCATGACGATCACGAACACCGCCAGCAGCGGGAACATGAACAGCGTGATGGCCGCGCCCTGGCCGATGTCGCCGGCGTTGATGCCGACGTTGTACGCGTAGGTGCCGAACACGTGGGTGGTGTTGTAGGGGCCGCCCTGGGTGAGCAGCCACACCGCCGAGAAGTCGGTGAAGGAGAAGACGATCGAGTACAGCAGCCCGACGAACAGGATCGGCCGTACGATCGGCGCCACCACGTAGATGAACCGCCGCAGGGGCCCCGCTCCGTCGATCTTGGCCGCCTCGATGACCTCCACCGGCACCGCGGTCAACCCGGCCAGCAGGATTACCGCGGAGAACGGGAAGCCGCGCCACACGTTGAGGATGATCACCGCCCACATGGCCAGCCCGGGCTCGCCGAGCCACTGCCACGGGTAGTCGATGATGTGCAGCGTCATCAGCATCCAGTTGATGACGCTGTAGAGCGAGTCGAACATCCATTTCCAGGCCAGCGACGACAGCGCAATGGGAATCACGAAGGGGATGAGGATCACCCCCTGCACGATGCGCTTGCCCTTGAACGTGCGGTTCATGGCGAAGGCCAGAGGCAGCCCGATGACCAGGCGAATAGCCTCCGACCCGAAGGTGAAGATGAAGGAGTTGCGCACGGTCTGCCAGAAGGTTGGATCCTCGAAGATGCGCTGGAAGTTTGTGAAACCGATGTAGTGCCAGTCCGGTGACCCGACGCGCGCGCTCGACAGGCTCAGGAAGATCGACATCACGAACGGGTAGGCGATGAAGATCGCCAGGTAGATGAAGGCCGGGGCGACCCACACGAAGCCTTCCAGTGACTCCCAGCGTCGCCAGACGGCCCGGCGGGGCCGAGCCGCCGGCACCGCAATGGCCCCGGCGGGCTCGGCGTAGTCTCGAGGCGAGATCATTCCGCTAGGGTACCTAGATCGCCTGCTCGGTCTTGACGTCGAAATACCGCAGCCGCTCGGCGTTGACGGCCAGCTTGATGCTCTCGTGGACCTTCACCCGCACGGTGGGCTCCACCCTGGCAACGATGGAACCGCCGCTGACCCTGAGGTCGAGGAGGATCTCGGAACCGAGCGGCTCCACCACTTCCACCACCGCGTCAAAGACGTACTGCGCCGGATCGGCGCCAGTTGCCATATGGACGTCCTCAGGCCGTACGCCCAGCGTGACCGGCTGGCCCTTGTACGGCTTCAGCGCGGCGGTCCGGCCGGGCGGCACGGCCAGCTTGAGCCCCTTCCCCTCGGCGACCAGGGCGCCGTTGACCTCGTTGAGGGTCACGTCCACGAAGTTCATGGCCGGCGAGCCGATGAAGCCGGCGACGAACTTGTTGGCGGGGGTGCCGTACAGCTCGAGCGGCTCGCCCACCTGCTGGATCCAGCCGTCCTTCATCACCACCACGCGGTCACCCAGGGTCATGGCCTCGACCTGGTCGTGAGTCACGTAGATGGCCGTCGTCTCCAGCCGGTCGTGCAGCTTCTTCAGCTCCACGCGCATCTGCACGCGCAGCTTGGCGTCGAGGTTGGACAGCGGCTCGTCGAACAGGAACACCTGGGGATGGCGGACGATGGCCCGGCCGACGGCCACCCGCTGGCGCTGACCGCCCGAGAGCTGGCGCGGCTTGCGCTTGAGGAGCTCCTGGATGCCGAGGATGTCGGCGGCGTCCTTCACGCGCTTCTCGATCTCGGCCTTGGGGAACTTCCGCATCTTCAACCCGAAGGCCATGTTGTCGTACACCGACATGTGCGGGTAGAGCGCGTAGTTCTGGAACACCATCGCGATGTCCCGGTCCTTGGGCGGCAGGTCGTTGACCACCCGGTCGCCGATGGCGATCTCGCCGGCGGTGATCTCCTCCAGCCCGGCCACCATGCGGAGGGTGGTGGACTTGCCGCAGCCGGACGGCCCGACCAGGACCATGAACTCCTTGTCCCGGATGTGCAGGTTTACGTCCTTGACGGCGTGCACCTCGTCGTATTTCTTGTTGAGGTCTTTCAGTAGCACCTGCGCCATTGCGGTCTCTCCCTCACATGGATTCCCCGGAGTCGGGAGCTCCGGGCACTGGGTTCAGCCTTTGACGGAGCCGGTCAGCCCCGTGACGTAGTACTCCACGAAGAATGAATACACAAGGGCCACCGGGATCGATCCCAGCAGGGCGCCGGCCATCAGCTGGCCCCAGAAGTAGATGTCGCCGCGGATCAGCTCGGAGACCACGCCCACCGGCACCGTCTTCTTCTCCGGCGACGACAGGAACACCAGGGCGTAGATGAACTCGTTCCACGACAGCGTGAACGCGAAGATGCCGGCCGACAGGATGCCCGGCACGGCGATCGGGAAGATGATGCGCACCATGGCGCCGAAGCGGGTGGCGCCGTCGATGCGCGCGCACTCCTCCAGCTCCTTGGGGATCGTCTTGAAGTAGCCCATCAAGAGCCACGTACTGAACGGAATCAGGAATGTCGGATAGGTGAGGATCAGGGCCCACGGGGTGTTGCCCAGCTGGAAGTTCCGGATGATGTCGGCCAGCGGGATGAACAGCAGCGTGGGCGGCACCAGATAGGTGACGAAGATCGAGGTGCCCAGGAAGCCGGCCATGGGGAACTTCAGCCGGGCCAGGGCGTAACCGGCCAGCAGCCCGCAGAACAGCGAGATCAACGTGGAGACCACCGCGATGAAGAACGTGTTCCACAGCCACTTGGGGAACGTGGTCTTGGCCAGCAAGTCCCGGAAGTGATCGAGGGTGGGGGCCAGCGTCCAGAACGGCGTATTGGTCACCGCTCGCCACGAGCGATAGAGCTCGGCGTCGGGCCGAATGGCCGTGACGAACATCCAGTAGAAGGGGAACAGCGTGCCGATCACGAACACCGTCAGCGGGATGTAGAAGTACACCCACTTCTTCCAGCGCCGCTCGATGACCATTTTAGCGACGACTCCAGCACGCGTAGAGGCGTGGGTGGCCTGTTCTGGAGAGTCGTGGCTCCGTTCGGCGAATGGGGGGCGGCGACTCGTCCGACAGCAGTTGGTGTACCTCGCGCGACAGTAGTTGGCGTGCCTCGCGCGACAGCGGTTGGCGTGTTGCCGGCGACACTAAGCGTTCTCCAGTCGGCGGAGATAGCGCAGCTGCACCCAGACCACGATGAAGAGGACCGGGAGCATGAAGAGGGAGATGGCGGCGCCTTCGCCGAGGAGGCCGGTGGCCACGCCGATCTGGTAGGCGTAGGTGGCGATCAGGTGCGTGGAGTTGGCTGGGCCGCCGCCGGTCAGGACGTAGATCAGCTGGAAGTCGGAGAACGTCTGGATGACCGAGAAGACCACCACCACGAGCGTGACGGGCTTCAGCAGCGGCCAGGTGACGTTCCAGAAGCGCTTCCAGCCGTTGGCGCCGTCGAGAGAGGCGGCCTCGTGCAGGTCGGGGTTGATCGTCTGCAGCCCGGCCAGAAGCGTGATGGCAAAGAAGGGCATGCCGCGCCAGGTGTTGACCGCGATCGCGCACCACATGCCGTACACGCCGTCGGACAGGAACGGCAGCTTGGTGGTGATGGCGCCGGTGCGATAGAGGAGCCAGTTCAGCACGCTGAAGGTGGGATCGAACATCCACCGCCAGGCGAAGGTCGAGAGCACGGTGGGCACGATGAACGGCAGCAGCATCGAGGCCCGCACCAGACGCTTGCCCCGGAAGTTCCGGTTCAGGAGCAGGGCCAGCCACATGCCCAGCACCAGCTTGAACACGGTGGCCCACGCGGTGTACCAGACGGTGTTCCAGAAGGCGGTCCGGAAGATCGAGTCGTTGAAGGCCTTGATGAAGTTCTTCAGCCCGACGAACTGGCCGGGATTGCCCACGCTGGTGCTGGAGAGCGCCAGCCAGACGCCCATCACGAACGGGTAGGCGATGAACACGCCGAGGAGCAGCACCGTGGGCGCCAGCAGCACCGCGGCCAGCAGCCGCTCGTTCTCCAGCATCGCGCCCTGGCGAGCCGGCCGCGACGTGCGGGGATGCGGCAGCGCGACCGCGCCCACCGCGTCCCCCGCGCCCCCGGCGATCGGCTTCTTCACGCCAGACTCACCCATAGATTTTCTTCAGCTCGACCTCGGCCCACTTCACCGCGTCCTCGGCCTTCGTGCCCTGCACGCCCTTGGCGAACATGTCGACGATCACGTACTTGCTGTAGACCTCGGTCGCCTTGCCCGACGGCGGGCCGGCATGCCCGATGACCCGCGAGTTGTCGGCCGCGGTCTTGAAGCCCTTCATCGGCTCGTCGATGGTGTTCCAGAGCGGGGCGCGCTCCCACTGCTTGGTCGACCCGATGGAGAAGCCCTCGGCCACCTCGAACCACCGCCCGTACGGACCGGCTCCATGAAACCACTTGAGGAAGTCCTTCGCCAGCTTGACGTTCTTCGTGTACTTCATGACGCCGTGGGCGAAGGCGGTGTGGTAGCTCCACGAGCCGCCGGGGCCGGCGGGCAGCCGTGCGTGCAGGATGTCGCGGACCAGGGGCTCGCCCTTGTCGTCCTTGATCTTCTCCTGGCCGCGCTTGGCCGCGATGTAGATGGAGGCGCCGTTGAGCGTGGCGCTGATCTCGCCCCCCAGGAACGCCCGGTTGTTGTTGGTGTCGTCCCAGGCCAGGCCGCCCTCGTCGCAGGCATCCTTCCAGAAGGCCTGCATGAACTTCACGGCCTCCACCGATCCCTTGCTGTCGATCGCCGTCTTGCCGCTGCGGTCAGTCTCCATCCCCCCGAAGTTCCACAGCAGGGGATAGGCCCAGGCCGGCGCATCGCCGAACGTGTGACCGAGCGTCTGGCCGTAGGGGTGGCCCTTCTTCTTCAGCTTGGCCCCGACGGCCCGGAGGTCGTCGTAGGTCTTGGGGAACGTCGTGGCGCCGACCTCGTCGAGCCAGGACTTCCGGTAGGCGATGAGCCCGGGGACGATGCTGTGGGGCAGGGCCATGAAGCGACTGCCCACCTTCGTGTACGCCTCCGACTGCGCGTAGAAGCCGCCCTGCTCCTTGCCCTGCCACTCGGCCAGGTCGTTGACCTCGACCAGGCCGTTCTCGTAGAGATGAGGCCAGTTGTGCAGCATGTGGATGATGTCGGGCCCGCTCTGCGACTGGATGGCTGCGGTGATGCGCGGCTGCAGGTCGTTGGCGTTGATGAACTCGAACTGCACCTCGGCGCCGAGGAGCTTCGAGGCTTCCACCGCCTGCTTCTTCAGCTCCACGTCGCAGGCCGGGATGAAGTCATTCCAGCGCAGGACGTGAAGCTTCGTGCCCTGGGCGAAGGCAGGGGCCCGGTGGGCGGCGAGAATGCCGGCCATGCCGGTTACCTTGAGGAACGTGCGACGTCGCATCGGTGGCCTCCGGGTCACGGGGTCGCTCATGCTTCGTAGATCTTCTTCAGCTCGCCCTCGGCCCACGTCACCGAGTCCTCGGCCTTGGTGCCCGAGACGGCCTTGGCGTACATGTCGACGAGGATGTACTTCGTATAGGATTCCGTGGCCTTGGCCGAGGCCGGGCCGGGCGAGCCGAGCATCCGCGATTGCCGCGCCGCTCGGCGAAAGACCTGCAGCGGCTTGTCGACCTTGGCCCACATGGGGTCCTCTTCCCAGACCTTGGTCGCGCCGACGGTGTAGCCCTCGTTCACCTGGAACCACTTCCCGTAGTTCTCCTTCAGGTGGAGCCACTTCAGGAAGTCCTTGGCCAGCTTCTGGTTCTTCGAATACTTCATGACCGAATGCTGGAAGGCGCCGTAGAGGGCGAACTGTCCGGCCGGCCCCTTCGGTAGAAGCGCCTCGTGCTCGATGTCCTGCCAGAGCGGCTCGCCCTTTTCGTCCTTGATCTTGTCCTTCTGGCGCTTGGCGACGATGTAGATCGAGGCGCCATTGAGCGTCGACGAGATCTCTCCGGCATGGAACGCGCGGTTGTTGTTGGTGTCGTCCCAGGCCAGCCCGCCCTCGTCACAGGAGTCCTTCCAGAACGCCTGCATGAACTTCACCGACTCGAGGGTGGCCTTGCTGTTGAGGACGACCTTCTTGCCGCTCTGATCGACCTCGGCCCCGCCGAAATCCCACAGCAGCGGATAGGCGAAGGTCGGCGGGTCGCCGAAGCTGTGCCCGAGCGCTTGGCCCACCGGCTTGCCCTTGGCCTTGAGCTTCTTGCCGGCCTCGCGCCACTCGTCCCACGTCTTGGGGAACTCCTTGAGCCCGATTTCCTGAAACCAGGACCGGCGATAGGCAATGGCGTTGCCGCCTGTCCCATGCGGGACCGCCAGCCACCGCGTGCCCACTTTCGAGGTCGAGCTGAAGACGTCGTAGTAGCCGCCCTGTGCGTTGCCGATGGGTTCGGCCACGTCACTGACGTCCACGAGGCCGTTCTGGTAGAGGTGCGGCCAGTTCCACAGCATGTGAAAGATGTCCGCGCCGCTGCCGGACTGGATGCCGGCCGTGATGCGCGGCTGCAGGTCATTGGCGTTGATGAACTCGAACGTGACCTCGGCCCCGAGCGCCTTGGACGCCTCAGGCGCCTGCCGCTTGAGCTCGACGTCGGCTTCCGGAATGAAGTCGTTCCACCGCACGATATGCAGCTTCGTGCCCTGCGCGAAGGCCGGGGCCCGATGAGCAGCCAGGATTCCCGCGATACCGGTCAGCTTCAGGAACGATCGGCGTCTCATCGAGCCCCTCTCCAGTCGGGAGCGGACGGTTAAGCTTCGTAGATCTTCTTCAGCTCAGCCTCGGCCTGCTTCACGGAGTCCTCGGCGCTCATGCCCTGGACGGCCTTGGCGTACATGTCGGTGATGACATACTTGGTGAAGGCCTCGGTCGCCTTGGCGGTCGACGGCCCGGCGTAGCCGAACAGCCGCGTGTTGCGGGCGGCCGTGCGGAACATCTTGAGCGGCTCGTCGAGCTTGGCCCACATGGGGTCGTTCTCCCACTTCTTGGTGGAGCCGACCGAGTAGCCTTCCTGGGTGGTGAACCACTTGCCGTAGTTCTCCGGCTTGTGCACCCACCGCAGGAGGTCCTTCGCCAGCTTCTGGTTCTTGCCGTACTTCATGACCGCGTGCGACTGGTTGAGGAACAACAGATAGGCTCCGGCGGGTCCCGCCGGCAGCGGCGCATGATCGATGTCCTGCCAGAGCGGCTCGCCCTTGTCGTCCTTGAGCTTTTCCTTCTGCCGCTTGGCCACGATGTAGATCGAGGCGCCGTTCAGGGTGGCCGACAGCTCGCCGGCGTGGAACGCCCGGTTGTTGTTGGTGTCGTCCCAGGCCAGGCCGCCCTCGTCGCAGCATTCCTTCCAGAACGCCTGCATGAACTTCACCGATTCGACCGCGCCTTTGCTGTTGAGCGTGACCTTCTTGCCGGACTGGTCGGTCTCGGCCCCGCCGAACGCCCACAGCATCGTGTAGGTGAAGGTCGGCGCGTCGCCGAAGGTGTGGCCGAGGGTCTGGCCGTAGGGCTTGCCCTTCTTCTTCAGGCCGGCGAACAGCTTGCGCGTGTCGTCCCACGTCTTGGGGAACTGCGTGGCCCCGGCCTCCTTGAGCCACGACTTCCGGTAGGCGACCGCGTTGCCGACGATGGAGTGGGGCACCGTGAGCCACTTGCCGTTGACCTGGCACGAGGGCGCCCATACTTCGTAGAAGCCGCCCTCGGCCTTGGCCAGATCGCTGGCGACGTCGCTCACGTCCACGACCGCGTTCTGGTAGAGGTGCGGCCAGTTGTACTGAAAGTTGAAGACGTCAGCGCCCGATCCGGATTGAATTGCGGCCGTGATGCGCGGCTGCAGATCGTTGGCGTTGATCGTCTCCAGCGTGACCTCGGCACCGAGCGCCTTGGACGCCTCAGGCATCTGCCGCTTGAGCTCGACGTCGGACTCCGGAACGAAGTCGTTCCAGCGAACCCAGTGCAGCTTCGTTCCCTGAGCGTAGGCCGGCGCTTGGCGGGCGGCCAGGATCCCCTCGATGCCGGTGACGGCCACGGCGGCGGTCCCGGAGACTTTGAGGAAATGCCGGCGGTTCATGCTGCGTGCGTCCATGCGGTTGATCCTCCTTGATCAAGCGAGAGGGTAGGCTAAACCCCCGAGAAAAGTGACGGAAGTCATACCATCCCCGGCCGGAAGTGTCAACGCCGATCCGAGCGCCCCCGGGTCAGGGTAAGGGCTCGATACGGACTCTCCGGACTCCGGGCTGAGCTTCCAGGACGGCCAGGAGGTCCTCGCTCGTTGTCGGGGAAATCCTTGCCTGGAGGGTTACCTGCACGCGCCCCTCGTCGAGATGCCGCTCGTACTCGGTCGGCGCCACGCTGATCCCGTGGCTGTCCAGATCGGCAATGATGGCTTGCAGCGGCGGCGCCGTCTCGTCCAGGACCAGGGTGACCTTCCGGCCGAGGCCGATGTCCTCCTTGTGTTCGAACCGGCGGAGGACCGTCAGGGCGACGACCCCCAGGACGGTCGACGCGACGCAGATCGCAAACCTGCCGGCGCCCGCGGACAGCCCGATGGCGGCCACTAGCCACAGCCCCGCCGCGGTGGTCAGTCCCTGAACGTTGACCCCGGTCCGGAGGATGGCGCCTCCCCCCAGGAAGCCGACCCCTGTCACGACGGACGCGGCAATACGCGACGGATCGACCGCGATCAGGTCGTCCTTCGTATAGTGTTGAAAATACACGAATTGTGTGGACACGAGCATGAAGGTCGTGGAGGCGAGGCCTACCAGAAGGTGAGTGCGCAGGCCAGCTGGACGACCGTGTACATGGCGCTCGTAGCCGATGACCGCCGCCAGCAGCGTGCCGACCAGGAGACGAGCCAGAAGCTCCAGCTGCGGGACCATCGGGACGCCTACCGGGGGGCCGGTATAGCCCCGAGGACGGCCGCCGTGCGCGGCGGACGGAAGGTCAGCGCCAGGCTCACGGCGAGCGCCCCGATCACGAACGAGCCGCTGTAGAGCCAGGCGTACGAGCCGAGCCGGTCGTAGAGGATGCCCCCGGCGTAGGAGCCGATGCCCATGCCGAGGGTCGAGATGAGGAAGACCGCCCCGTAGGCGGCCCCCATCACCTTCTCGCCGAAGTACTCGCGGGTCACCAGCGCGTACAGCGGCATGACCCCGCCGTACGAGATGCCGAACACGATCGCCAGGGCGTAGAATGCAGCGACGTCACGCGCCACCAGGTACACCGGGATCATGGCGGCCTGGAGCGCGAGACCGACCACCAGCGTGGGCTTGGCGCCGAACCGATCGGCCAGCACGCCGCCCCCGAGGCGTCCGAGGATGGACGAGAACCCAGAGACTCCGAGCGCGGTGGCGGCGACCATCGGCGTCAGCCCCTGGTCGGTGGCGTGCGTCACCATGTGGAAGATCGGGCCGGAGTGCGCCGCGCAGCACGCGAAGTGCGTGAACGCGATCATCCAGAACTGCGGGGTGGCCAGCACGTCGCCGGTGGAGTACGCGTGGCCGCCGGCCGGCGCGGCACCGCCCAGCGCCGCGGCGCCGAGATCGGCCGGGTCGCGGATCAGCAGAGCCACCGGAATGATCACCAGCCACGCGAGGTCGCCGAGGACGAGCAGCGCCATGCGCCAGTCGGCCCAGCTGGTCAGCGCCCGGGCCAGAGGCGCGATCACCAGGATGCCGATGCCGATCCCCGCGGACACCAGCGCCACCGCGAGCCCTCGCCGAGCGGTGAACCACTTGGTCGCGGTCGAGGTGAACGGCGCGTAGAACGCGCCCACGGCGAAGCCGACCATGAAGCCGAAGGTCACGTAGAGCTGCCACAGCGACTGCACCTGGCTCGACAGCACCAGGCCCAGGCCGAGGAGCAGCCCGCCGGACACGGCGACGCCGCGCGTGCCGATCCGATCGGACAGGGAGCCCCAGAAGAACGAGCCGAGCCCCATGGCGATCCAGTTGAGCAGCGCCACCGAGGAGATGGCGCCGCGGCTCCAGCCCATCGTGTCGGCCATCGGCTTGAGGAAGACACCGAGCGAAAACAGCGTGCCCATGCCGATGCAGATGATCGTCGCGGATGCGCCCACCACGACCCAGCCGTAGAAGAGTCGGCGCTGACCCATGAGAGGTTTTACGATAGCATGCCGCGCATGTGGCTGCTCTTCTGGCCGGCGGTCGCGTTCGTCGTCGGCTCTGGCATCGCGCTGCTGTTCCGCGCGGCGCTGCTGCGGGCCCTGCGCGGCTGGTTCGGCGCCAGCCCCGGCATCACCGCGTTCCTGGCCGGCATCCGGCTGCCCTCGATCCTCTGGTGCTTCGTCCTCGGGTTCTTCGTGGCAATCGATATGGTCGAGCTACCCCGGCGGCTGGCCGTGCCGCTGCGCACGATCCTCGAGGCGGCCATCATCGTGTCGATCACGGTGACCGCCGCCAGCGTGCTGAGCTCCCTGGCGGCGGCGGCCAGCGAGCGGCGCGCCATCACCGTCGGCGTGACCGGCCTCTTCCGCACCGCGGTCCGCGGCGTCGTGCTCAGCATCGGTCTGCTGGTGCTGCTGGACTCGCTCGGCATCCAGATCACGCCCCTGCTCACCGCGCTCGGCGTGGGCGGTCTGGCCGTCGCCCTCGCGCTGCAAGATACGCTCTCGAACCTCTTCGCCGGGGTGCACCTGCTGGCCGACCGGCCGATCCGGGTCGGCGACTACGTGCGCATCGCCGACACCATCGAGGGCTACGTCGTGGACGTGGGCTGGCGCTCGACGAGGGTGCGCATGCTGGCCAACAACGTCGTGATCGTGCCGAACAAGAAAGTGGCCGAGTCGATCATCACCAACTACGACATGCCCGAGCGTCGCATGTCACTCGTGCTGCCGGTGAGCGTCGGCTACGGCAGCGATCCGGACCGGGTCGAGGCGGTGCTGACCGACGTGGCAGTGACCGCGGCCCGCGAGGTGCCGGGGCTGCTCGCCGAGCCGGGGCCGATGGCGCGGCTGATTCCGGGGTTCGGCGCGTACGCGCTGGAGTTCACGCTGATCTATCACGTGGCGAGCTTCGTCGATCAGTATTTTGTCCAGCACGAGCTGCGCAAGCGCATCCTCCGCCGGTTGCGCGACGAAGGGATCGAGATTCCGGTACCGGTGCGGGCGATCGAGCTGCGGGATGGATCGGCCGCGCCGGGTGCCGGCGCCACGGGCGGCGCCGGCACCCGCTGACGCGGGTTACGAGGGCTGCTGCTGCGGGTGCGGCCGGCCGTGATGGCGCCAGCCGCCTTCCATCATCTTGGCGAACGCCTCGCGCTGATCGGCGTTGAGGATCGGGCCGATCTGCTTGAGGGCGGCGAGCCGCTGCTGCATCGACTGCGCGAGCAGGTTCTGGACCTCGGTCTGCTTCACCTGCAGCGTGGCGTCGTCGGCGCCGTTCAAGGCCAGGCGGCGCAGCTCGGCCTGGGACGTGCGCAGCGCCTTGTGCTGCTGGCGCTGGGCCTGGACGTCGCGGGTGGCGTGGATCTGGCGGAAGGCCGCGAGCTGATCCTCGGTCAGGTTCAGCTTCTGTTGCAGACGGCTCTCCCAGCGGCTGGAACGATCGGTCCCGGTGGCCGGCGCGGCGGCATGAGCCGCGGAGGCCGCGAACACCGCGGCGACCAGCGTCAAGGTCAGGGCACGGAATAGCTTGGGGACTGTCATCGAGGTGCACCTCCTGTGATCTGGGCCGGATCCGATTCCCGGCTCGCAAGGTAGGACGGCCCGCGGGGACGGGTTATTTACTGCCACGGGCGGCGGCCTCAGAAGGAGCGCCGGCGCTCCCGGATGAGGGCGAGCGTGCCCAGGGCCCCCACCATGGCGGTCGCCAGGCCCAGCCACGGCCATCGGTATCCCCCGGTCGCCTGCAGGACATACCCAAAGGCGAGCGGCCCCAGGGTCACGCCGGCCGAGGAGATCGCCAGGCCGAGGCCGACCGCGGTGCCGGCCGCCCGAGGCCCGGCCAGCTCCGCCAGCCAGGTGTGCTGGACGCCGTTCCAGCCGATCCCGACGACGCCGAAGACGAAGGTGAGGGCCGCGAGGGCCGGCGTCGATGCACCGGCGTCGGTCGCCAGGATGATCAGCGTGCACGCGGTCGAGCCGACTCCGGCCAGAACCAGCGGCATCCGGCGCTGTCCGCCGAACAGGCGGTCGGAGAGCATGCCGAAGAGCACTCGGCCGGCCATACCGCCGAACTGCGCGAGAGCCAGAAACCGGCTGGCCGCCAGCAGCGTGAGCCCGACGACGCCCTGCAGATAGAGCACGAGGTACGACATCCACACGGTCTGCATCGCCGCAAAGACGCCGGCGGCGAGCGACAACAGCCAGAGATCGCGGCTCATCAGCACTGACATCACCACGCCCCGCCCGCCCGGCGCCGCCGCCGGCAGCGCGAGGTCGGGGGGATCGTGATAGACGAGCACGCAGGCGACGGCGCCGGCGGCGATCAACCCGGCGGAGGCCATGAGCGCCGTGCGCCACCCGAGCGCCAGCGCGAAGATCGGAAGCAGCGCGGCCCCCAGCATGCCGCCGAGCGGCAGGCCGACCTGCTTGAATCCGACGAGCGTCGCTCGATGCGCGGGTGGCGACCACGCCATGACGGCCTTGGTCGACGTGGGATTCAGCACGCCATAGCCGAAGCCCGCGGCGACGAGCAGCAGGATGAACGTGGTGTACGAGTGCGCAGTGCTGGCGGCGAGCAGGCCCACGGCGGTGAGGACCTGCCCGAGGACCAGCATGCGCTTGACGCCCCAGCGATCGACGAGCGTGCCGGCGGGCAGCGAGATGAGCGACGGGCCGATGTAGTACATCGACAGAAAGGAGCCGGCCTGGGCCAGCGTGAGACCGAGGTCGGTGCGGATCAGTGAGGCGATGGCGGGGACACCGAGGGGGCCGACGTTGGTGACCGTCTGGGCGACCATGATCAGCACGATGATGCGGACGCGCGGGCTCACCGCCGCGCGGTCAGGCGGGCCTCGGCCGCCCGGAGGTCCTCCTCGGTATCGACGCCGATCGTCGGCTCGGTGGTCTGTCGCACGGTGATGCCGATGCCGTTCTCGAGAAAGCGCAGCTGCTCGAGCCCCTCGGTCTTCTCGAGCGTCGACGGCGGCAGGCGGTGGAACGCGTCCAGCGCGGCCTTGCGGTAGGCGTAGAGACCGATGTGCTTGTAGCGCGCGGCCCCGCGCCCGTCGCGGTCGAACGGGATGCCGTACTTCGAGAAATAGAGCGCGCGGCCGCCGGCGCCGAACACGACCTTGTTGACCTGCCGCGCGTCGATCTCGTCCGGGGTGGCCCGGATACACAGCGTGCTGACCAGCGTGTCGGGCGTGGTGCGGAACGGCTCGACCAGGCGCGCCACGTGATTGGACGTCACGAACGGCTCGTCGCCCTGGATGTTGACGTACACGTCGGCGGGTCGGCTCTGCGCGACCTCCCAGATCCGGTCGGTCCCGGATGGATGCGTGGCGGACGTCAGCACCACCGGGATCCCGAGACCGCGGCACGTGGCGACCACCTCGTCGGCGTCGGTGGCCACCAGCACGTCGGCGAGGTCCTGCGCGCGCCGCGCCGCCTCGTACACCCAGGCCACCAGCGGCCGGCCGGCGATCTCGCGCAGGACCTTGCGGGGCAGGCGCGTGGACGCCAGACGCGCGGGGATCACCCCGAGGACCGACAGGGCCATCGGCTCAGGGGAACGCGCGCAGCGTGCGCAGGAGCGAGGCGCGGTCGGCGCCGGCCGGCGCGAACGGCACGATCACCGGCTGGGTGAGGCCGGTCTGCGCGAACTCCGCGATGCGCGCGCGGCAGAACGCCTCGTCGCCGACCACACCGAGGCCGTCGAGCATCCGCGGCGAGACGCGCTTCACCGCGCCGGCGCGATCGCCGGCGCTCCACGCTGCGCCCACCGCGCCGACCTCGTCGGCGTAGCCCGCTGTCCGGAAGAACGAGGCGTAGACGTCCACCGTCGCGTAGCCGGTGATGTCGCGCGCCAGCGTCTCGCGGGCGGCGGCCGCGTCGTCGGTGACGCAGGTGCGGATGAACGAGGCGATCTCGAAGTTCTCCAGCGTGCGCCCAGCTCGCCGCGCGCCCGTCTCCAGATGCGCGAGGGAGGCTGGCACCGCCTCCGGCGGAATCCAGTTCAGGAGCACGCCGTCGGCAATCTCGCCGGCCAGCTCGAGCATCTCCGGGCCGAGCGCGGCCAGGTAGACGCGCACCGGCGCCTTGGGCAGGGGGGCGGTCAGGCGGAAGTTCTTCATGCGGTAGAACTTGCCCTCGACGTTCACGCGCTCGCCGGCCGCCACCTTGCGCACGATCTCGACGGCCTCACGGATCTGGCCCAGCGCCGGGGTGTACGCGAGGCCGTTCCACTGCTCGACGATGGCCCGGCTCGACAGGCCGAGGCCCAGCGCGAAGCGGCCCGGGGCGAAGTGGTTCAGCGACGCGGTCGCCATGCCGAGCACCACCGGCGTGCGCGTCTGCACGGGCAGCACGCCGTTAGCGACCACCAGCCGCTCGGTGTGCGTGGCCACGACCGTGGAGAGCACGATGGCGTCGTGGCCGGAGGTCTCGCCCAGCCAGGCGGTGTGATAGCCGCGCGCGTCGGCCTCGCGCGCGGCGGCGATGAAGTCGGCCGGCGGCATCGAGCCGAAGCCGGCGAGCACGATCCCCAGGCGCATCAGCGGTCGGTCTTCACCGCGTCGCGCGCCGCCTTGGCCGCGGAGACGAGGTAACGCTGATCGTTCACCATGCCGACCAGGGGCCAGCCCTCGGCGATGCGGCGGTTCACCGTCTCGGGGGTCGCGCAGTGGATCCCCGGCGCCACGCCGTGGCGGCGGCACGCCTTGAACAGCACGTCCATCGCCTCGTGGAACTCCTTGTGCGGCGGCTCGAGCGAGGGCGCCAGCCCCAGCGAGGCGCAGAAGTCGTTGGGCCCGACGTAGCAGGCGTCCACCCCGGGCACCGAGAGGATGGCGTCGATATTCTTGATCGCCTCGTGGTGCTCGATCTGCACGATGACCAGGATCTCGTCGTTGGCGCGCTCGAAGTAGGTGGGCGCATCGGTCTTGAACGAGAGCGGAAAGCGGCCGGCGCCCAGCGAGCGCGTGCCCTGCGGCGGGTACTTGCAGCTGCGCACCAGCAGCTCGGCCTCCGCGCGGGTCCGGATGTTGGGCGCCAGCACGCCCCACGCGCCGGCGTCGAGCACCCGCTTGACGTTCTCCTCGCTCAGCGCGTGCACGCGCACGAACGGCGCGCACGGGTAGCGGGTGATGGTGGCGAACATCGTAGCCAGCGCCGCCATGTCGATCGGGCCGTGCTCGGTGTCGACGAGGAGCCAGTCGAAGCCCACCGAGGCCATCATCTCGGCCACCAGGGGATCGCCGAAGTTCAGGAGGCTGCCGAAGGCCGGGCGGCCGCTCCGGATGCGCTGCTTGACGTGGTTGGGCGTCATCGTGGACGGAGTATAGCGCGCCGTTGCGGTAGTCTATGGGCCATGCTCAACGGGAAAACCGGCATCGTGTTCGGCGTCGCCAACAAACGCTCGATCGCGTGGGCCATCGCCCAGGCGCTGGCCGGTGCCGGCATGCGGCTGGCCTTCACCTATCAGGGCGAGCGGCTCAAGGAGAACGTCGAGGAGCTGGCCGCGACCCTGCCGGGCTCGGTGCTCTATCCGTGCGACGTCGGCGCCGACGCCGAGATTGCGGCGGTCTTCGCCAGCGTCGAGCGCGACCTCGGCCGCCTTGACACGCTCGTGCACTCCGTCGCCTACGCGCGCAAGGAGGACCTCGAGGGCGAGTTCCTGGCCACCGAGCGCGAGGGGTTTCGCGTGGCCCACGACGTCTCCGCGTACTCGCTGGTGGCGCTGGCGCGGGGGGCGGCGCCGCTCATGGAGAAGAGCGGCGGCGGCTCGGTGATCGCCATGACCTACTACGGCGCGGAGAAGGTTGCCGCCGGCTACAACGTCATGGGCGTGGCCAAGGCCTCGCTGGAAGCCTCGGTGCGCTACCTGGCCGCTGATCTCGGGCCGCGCGGCATCCGCGTGAACGCGATCTCGGCGGGGCCGGTGAACACACTGGCCGCCCGCGGCATCCGCGGCTTCACCGGCATGCTGAAGCACCACGCCGAGAAGGCGCCGCTGCGTCGCAACGTGGAGCTGCGCGAGGTGGGCGACACCGGGCTGTTCCTGGCCTCGCCGATGTCCTCCGGCATTACCGGCGAGGTCATTCACGTGGACTGCGGCTACTTCGTCATGGGTGTCTGATGACCGACGGGTGTGGCGGCTCGATCGCTCGACGCGGGCTCCTCGTCGGGATGGCGGCGGCGCTGGCCGCGCCCCGCGGCGCTCCCGCCCAGCCGACGGAGCGCACCGCGCGCGTCGGCATCTACACGACCGCCCCCTCGTGGCGCGACTCCATCGCAGGGGTCCTGCGCGACCGGGGGTGGATCGAGGGGCGCAGCATCGCGTTCGAATGGCACGGCGCCGAGAACAGCCACACCCGCCTCGGCGAGGATGTGGCGAGAATGCCACCCGACGTCCTCGTGCTGGGGGGACCGCTGCGGATCCGCGAAGCGATGCGCGTGACGACGACGATTCCCATCATCGGACTGGACCTCGAGTCCGATCCGGTAACGAGCGGATTCGTCAAGACGCTGGCGCGGCCGGGCGGCAACGTGAGCGGGCTCTGGATGGACCTGCCGGAGATCGCGGGCAAGCAGATCCAGTTCCTCCGCGAAGTGATCCCCAATCTCAACCGTCTCGGTGTCGTGTGGGACGATCGGATCGGCAAGCCGCAGTTCGATCAGGTGCAGGCGGTGTGCCGCGGGACGAAGACGAGCGTCCACGCGGCGTCGGTGCATGGCGTGGCCGACATCGACGGCGCGATGAAGCGCCTGCTCACCGAACGTCCGCAGGCCATCGTCCTGCTGACCTCGCCGGTGATCAGCAACGGCCTGGCCCGCATTGCGGAGCTCGCGCTGGAGAGCCGGTTGCCCTCGATCAGTCCGTTCTCGACGTTCCCAGGATTCGGAGGGCTCATGGCGTACGGACCCGACTTCCCGTCGATGTGGCGCCAGCTGGCCGGCTACGTGGACCGCGTTCTGAGAGGCGCGAAAGTGGGCGACCTGCCCGTCGAGCGACCGGCGAAGTTCACGCTGGTCGTCAACCTCAAGACGGCCAAGGTGCTGGGGCTGACCCTGCCGCAGGCGCTGATCCTGCGCGCCGACGAGGTCATCCAATAGTGGTCACCCGCCGCGGCTTTGTCCTGGGGATGGCGGCGACACTCGCGGCGCCGCGGTCGATCGCGGCCCAGCCGGCGGGCCGTCCACCGCACGTCAGCATCTACACAACTGACCTTCGTTACCGGGACACGATCGTTGACGTCCTGCGCGAACGCGGTTGGGTCGAAGGCCGCAGCATCTCGTTCGAGTTCGACTCCGCCGAGGGCGCTGAGTCCCGCGTGAGCGAGCGTTTGGCGAAGACGGCGACCGACGTCCTGGTGATAGGCGGCCCGGCGCGGATCCGGGCCGCCATGCAGGCGACCACGACCATTCCAATCGTCGGGATTGATCTGGAGACTGATCCGGTCGCTGCTGGGTTCGTCAAGACCCTGGCCCGTCCAGGCGGTAACGTGAGTGGAATCTGGATGGATCTGCCGGAGATCGCCGGCAAGCAGATCCAGTTCCTGCGCGAAGTGCTGCCGGCTCTCCGACGTCTAGGCATCGTCTGGGACGACCGGATTGGCCAGTTGCATCTCGCAGCCGTACAGGCGGCGCCCGCGCCATGGGCGTCAGTCTGCACCCTGCCGCGGTACACACGGCGTCGGATGTCGATGCGGCGATGAAGCGTGTGCTGGCCGAGCGGCCCCAGGCCATCCTGCTGCTGACGTCGCCGGTGGTGTTCAGGGTCTTGGCGCGGATTGCCGAGCTGGCGCTGCAGAGCCGTACGCCTTCCATCAGTCCGTTCTCCGTCTATCCCGCCGCCGGTGGGCGGATGGCGTACGGTCCAGACTTCCCGCCGATGTGGGGACAGCTGGTCGGGTACATCGACCGGATTCTCAGGGGCGCACGGGTCGGCGACTTGCCCATCGAACGGCCGGCAAAGTTCAAGCTGGTCGTCAACCTCAAGGCAGCCAAGTTGCTGGGGCTGACGCTGCCGCAGTCGCTCGTTCTCCGCGCCGACGAGGTCATCCAGTGACGGACGGACGGCCCGCTCAGCCGATCCGCGCCCCGCGCGGCAGCGCGCTCTCGTGCCAGGGCTGGCCCCAGGAAGCCGCGCTGCGCATGCTGATGAACAATCTCGATCCCGACGTGGCCGAGCGCTGGGAGGATCTCGTCGTCTACGGCGGCTCCGGCAAGGCGGCGCGCAACTGGGAGGCCTACCACCGGATCGTGGCCACGCTGCGGCGCCTGGCGGCCGACGAGACGCTGCTGGTGCAGTCGGGCAAGCCGGTCGGCGTGTTCCGCACGCACACCGACGCGCCGCGGGTGCTGATCGCCAACGCCATGCTCGTGCCCGAGTGGGGCGACTGGGAGCACTTCCGGAAGTACGAGGCGATGGGGCTCACGATGTACGGCCAGATGACGGCCGGCTCGTGGATCTACATCGGCACGCAGGGAATTCTCCAGGGCACCTTCGAGACGTTCGGCGCGTGCGCGGAGAAGCACTTCGGCGGCAGCCTGGCCGGACGGCTCGTGCTCTCGGCCGGCCTCGGCGGCATGGGCGGCGCGCAGCCGCTGGCCGTCACGCTGAACGGCGGCGTCGGGCTCTTCGTCGAGATCGATCGCGAGCGGATCGAGCGACGTCTGCGCCTGCGCTACGTCGATCGCATGACCGACTCGCTGGACGAGGCGCTGGGCTGGGCCGAGGAGGCCCGCGCGCGCCGCGCGCCGCTGTCGATCGCCCTGCACGGCAACGCGGCGGAGATCCATCCCGAGCTGGCCCGGCGCGGCGTGCGCTTCGACGTGGTGACCGATCAGACCTCCGCGCACGACATGATCAACGGCTACGTCCCGGCCGGGCTCTCCGTCGGCGAGGCGGCGCCGCTGCGCGGGCGCGACGCGAAGGCGTACCTGCAGCGCGCCTACGAGTCGATCGCCGTCCAGATGCGGGCGATGCTCGAGTTCCAGCGGTCGGGCGCGATCCTGTTCGACTACGGCAACAACTTCCGGCGCGAGGCCGAGAACGCCGGGGTGGGCGACTTCGCCTATCCGGGCTTCGTGCCCGCGTTCATTCGCCCGCTGTTCTGCGAAGGGCAGGGCCCGTTCCGCTGGGTGGCGCTCTCCGG
>Ga0111538_10001128_pt1 | contig 37529 bp, 33 predicted proteins | sample SoiMethybrSBSTD1_FD_79669 | JGI IMG/M metagenome (GOLD analysis project Ga0111538, IMG submission 79669) | Bulk soil microbial communities from a Populus tree surrounding site in Tennessee, USA - Soil MetaG P. TD hybrid SBSTD1 (version 2)... | ecosystem: Environmental > Terrestrial > Soil >...
CTCTACGAGCTGGCCGGCGAGGTGAGCGCGCTGCTCCTTTCGCGCCCCGATCTGGCGGATCTCGGAGGCGAGGCCGCCCGCGCCGCCTCCGACTTCGACCAGCCGCTCCTGGTCACCGTCATGGGCGAGTTCTCGAGCGGCAAGTCCACCTTCGTCAACGCCTTCATCGGAGAGGACGTGGCGCCCACCGGGGTGACGCCGACCACGGCGACCATCAACGTGGTCAAGTACGGGCGCGAGCGCGGCGGCCGCATCCTCTACCGCGACGGCCGCGCCGAGAGCCTGAGCTGGGAGCAGCTGTTCGAGCGCTTGCCGCGGCTGGACGCGGCGACCGCGGTGCAGGTCGGCGTCGTCGAGATCCTCCTGCCGCTCGAGGCGCTGGCCCGCGTCCACCTGGTCGACACGCCCGGGCTCAACTCGATCTTGCCCGAGCACGAGCAGGTGGCGCGCGGCTTCATCACCCGGGCCGATGCGGTGGTGTGGCTGTTCGCGGTCCAGCAGGCCGGCAAGGCCAGCGAGCGCGAGGCGCTGGCGCGGCTCAAGGACGAGGGCGTCCGCGTGCTGGGCGTCCTCAACAAGGTCGACCAGATCAGCGCGAAGGAGAAGACGACGCTCACCCGCCACGTCGAGAAGGAGCTCGCCGGGCTGGTCGAGGCGGTCGTGCCGGTCTCGGCCCGCCGCGCGGTCGACAAGCGCGGCGACGACGCCGACTGGAAGAAGCTCTCCGCCGCGCTCGAGGAGCGGTTCTTCTCGCACGCGCGCGACATCAAGTGGCAGGTCCTGTCGCGCCGGCTCGACCGCGGCCTGGTCCGCGCCGGCGAGCGAGTGGCCGCCCAGCGCGGCGACGCGCGCGAGCGAGCCGAGCGGCGCCGGAAGGCGGCCGAGAAGACCCGCGACGCCGGGGCCCGCTTCCTCGAGCAGTCGGTCACCCGCGAGCGCAGGCGGCTCGGGGAATCGGCCGCCCTCCTCTACCGCAGCGCGGCCCGCGAGGTGCTGGACCTGGTGGTGCCGCGCCGGCTGCCCTTCGGCTCCCACCGGGCGTCGCGGGCCGATCGCGACTATCTGGTCTCGCTGCTCGACGGCGGCTTCGCCGCGCTCCTCGAACAGAGCCGCCGCCGGGTGGATGGCGAGCTCAGGGCCGCCGGGGCCGAGGCGATCGCCCTGGCCCGGCCCGACGGCGCCGCGGCCGACCCCGCGCTGATCGAGGTCGAGCGCGCACTGTCAGACTCGATCCACATCCTCGATGCGCAGGTGTACGCTCGCACGCTCGCCTACCTGCGCGGCTACCTCGAGGGCGGAACCGTGGACAATTTCTTCCGGCGCGATCTCCCCAAGCTCGAGCTCGACGAGGACAGCGTCTATCACGCGCTGTACCGCGACTCGCCCGACCTCGACGCCACCATCGCGGTGCCGCTCGCCGAGACCGGAGTGGCGGCCCTGGACCGGGTGGCCGAGCGGCTCGCCCACCTGGCGGAGCGCGCCGAGGTGCGCGTCTTCGATCTCGAGATCGGCCTGGCGCGCGCGCTCGAGCGCCTGCGCGGCCGGCTGGCGGCCGGGAAGGCGGACGCGTGAGCGGCGCCATCGTCAGGAGCACGCTCGGGATCGACGAGGCGGGCCGCGGACCCGTGCTCGGCCCGATGGTGCTGGCCGGCGTGGTGCTCGACAGCAAGGCGGCTCGCCGCCTGACCCGCGCGGGGCTGCGCGACTCCAAGGCCTACGGCTCGACCCCGCAGGGGCGCGCCCAGCGGTCGGCGATGGCCGGCATGGTCATCGAGCTGGCCCGCTTCGCGGCGGTCAGGGTGGTCGACGTCTCGGTCATCGATCGCCGGGTCCGCCGCGGCGAGCTCAACGTCCTCGAGCGCGAGATCGCCGCCGACTTCATCGGCCGCGCTCCGGCGGTCGACCGCATCGTCACCGACGGCAAGTCGCTGTTCGGCCCGCTGTCCGGCCTCTACCCGCACCTCGAGGCGTGGAACCGCGGCGAGGAGCGCCACGCCGCCGTCGCCGCCGCGTCGGTGCTGGCCAAGGTGCGCCGCGACGAGATCTTCTCGCGCATCGCGTGCCGCTACGAGTCGATGTTCGGCCGCGTCGAAGGCGGCGGCTACGTCAACGCGCGCACCCGCGCCTTCCTCTGCGAGTACGCCAGACGCTTCGGCCGCCTGCCACCCGAGGCGCGGCGCTCCTGGCCGCACTGGTACCTGGCCGACATCCTGGGTCCGTCGTTCGACCCCTACGCCGACGTTCCCGACGAGCGCGAAGGGCAGCTGCAGCTCCTGTAGTCGGCCCCGGGCGAGGGAAGGGGCAGGCGCGCGCGCAGCGCTCGCTCCGGGCAGCACCCACCCGAGCCCGAAAGGGCCGACCGTCAATGTCGCCGGGACTACTTCCTGGCCGGCGACTTGCTCGGGCTCGCCAGGCAGCTCTGCAGTCGCTTGTCGCCGGCAAAGCTCTTCGCGTAGTAGTCGGCGTCGTTGGCCCGCACCTGACCGGCCAGCATCTTCACCTCGGCGCAGCGGCGATCCATCGCGGCGTCGACCGCGCGCCGGTGAAGGTCGCGGACGTTCACCTTGCCCGGTGCCTTGCTGTCGGCGGGCGGCGGGGTCGCCGGGGGAGCCGGCTCGGGAGCCGCCTGCGGCGCCGGGGCGTCGTCCGACTTCTTGTTCATGCTCGCGCCGCCGGTCGGTCCGCCGCCGCCCTCGCCGGCGGCCTGCGCCTGCTCGCGCGGGACCATCTCCTGCTCGGACAGTCCGTAGACGGTTCCGCTCTTCACCGAAGACCCGGCCGGCGCCTTGTCGTAGGCCATGTTCTTGCCGCTCGACGTGGAGCTCGCGGCTCGCTTGCGCTTGGCCACCGGCTTGGCGGGCGGACTTTCCATCTCGCGCTTCGCGCTCTCGTCGGCCCGCTCCGCGCCGTCGCCGTCGGCGCCAGGCGCCGTGCCCGAGGAGTCCTGGGCACCCTGTGCTGCGATCACCGGCGCGGGCGCGGCCGGGTCGGCGGCGGCGCTTCCGGTCGCGGTGTCCATCGGGCTACTGGCGGGCGGCGGCTCGGACCGCGCGGTCACGCTGGTCGTCGAGGTCAGCTCGTCCCCCTTCTTCATGTAGAGGACGCCCGCCACGCCGGCCACCAGGACCAGCGAGGCGGCCGCGGCCAGCGCAGGGCGCTGGGTCAGCGGCTGCAGCCAGGAAACGAACCGGGCCCATAATCCAGCCTCGGCCGGAGCCGCCGCGCGCCTCGGCTGCGGTGCGGCGCGCGCCGCTTCAGCCAGGAGCTGGGCGGTCAGCCGGTTCGGCGGCTCCTCGTCGTCCATCGCGGAGAACAGCTCGCGCACGCGGCGCATCTCGCCCAGCCGCGCCGACATCGTCGGGTCGGTCGCGACCCGGGCGCTCATCCGCGCGGCCTCGTCGGGCTCCAGCTCGCCGTACAGGAGCGACACCAGGTCCTCTCCCGCCATCGGCTCCGGCACCTCGCCGCCGCCATCTCGTCCGCGCGCGCTCATGGCATCGCCTTCGCCATGTCCTTGTACTCGTCGAGCTCCAGGCGGAGCTTCTCGAGCGCGTAGCGCATGCGGCTCTTGACCGTGTTCTCCGGCACCCCGACCACGTCCGCGATGTCCTTGAACGGCATGTCGAGGAACTCGCGCATGAGGAAGACCTCGCGCTGCTCTTCCGACAGGCGCGCCAGCGCCTCGTGCAGGCGAGCCTGCAGCTCCTTGTTGACCGCCTGGCGGTCGGAGGCGATCTCCGTCGACGGGACGACGTCGAGGAGAGTGCCGCTGTCGGCAGAGTTGCTCATGGGTGCGTCGAGGGATTGTGCTTTTCTGTGCTTGGCCCTCCTGGACTGATCAACGCACAGGTTCCTCGCGATGGTGTAAAGCCACGTCGTGAACTTGGCCTGCCGCTGGTAAGCCTCCGCGCCCTTGATCACGCGGAGGAAGGTTTCCTGCAGCAGATCCTCGGCGGTCTCGCGCGATCCGACGAACCGGAGGATGAAGTTGAAGACCGGCTTCCGGTGCCGGGTCAACAGGATCTCGAAGGCGCGGACGTCGCCCTTCTGATAGGCGACCATGAGGACTTCATCTGCCTCATCGCGCAGCATCGGGTCTCCCGGACGCGGTTCCACAGTATCCCATGGTGGTTAGGCGCGCAAACCCGTCAATTCACTACGAGTCCCTACAGAACGAATCGCCGCGCCAGTCGTTTCAACGCTTCTGACGGCTCTGACACCGTGGACAGTGGAATGTTGCCCGTCCTTGGATCACGGTGCGCCGGATCCGACCAGGGCAGCCTCGGCGGGCGCAGCGCTGTCCCGCCCGGTCGTACACCCGTAGATAGTCGGCGTTTTCCCCCTCCACCCCGTCGGCGTCGACGAAGTCGCTGAGGGTGGTGCCACCGTGGCGCAGGGCGTGGCGAAGCACCGTCGAGATGGCGCGCGCCAGGGCGTCGGCGCCGCGCCGGTCGAGCTGAACGCCGCGCAGGGTGGGCGACAGGCGAGCCAGCCACAGCGCCTCGCTGGCGTAGATGTTCCCCACCCCGGCGACGATCCCCTGGTCCATGAGGACCGACTTGAGGGTCTGCCGGGTGCGGCGCGTCGCCTGGTGCAGGAAGGCGCCGGTCACCGACTGGTGCAGCGGATCGCGGCCGAGCACGGCGAGCGCCGGGTGCTCGCGCTCGCGCGACCCGCCGGGCGCCACGTCGACCATCCCGAACCGGCGCGGATCCGAGAAGCGAATCTCGCTGGGACCGTCCAGCGCGAGCACCACGTGGGTGTGCGGCGCCCGCGGCGCCGAGGCGGGAACCAGGCGCAGGCGGCCACTCATGCCGAGGTGGACGAGGACCAGCTCGTCGCGGCCGGCGAAGTCGAAGAGGAGGTACTTGCCGTGGCGGCGAACGCCGGTGATCGGCGCACCGAGCGCGGCCCGCTCGAGGCCCACGCGATCGATCGGGCGGCGCAGGCGGAGCGGCAGACCGCTGGTCCACACGCCGGTGACGCGGTGGCCGATCGCCGGCTGGAGCGTGCGGCGGACGGTCTCCACCTCGGGCAGCTCAGGCATCGGCGCCTCCCGCCGGCAGCGCGCGCGCCAGCGCGGCCAGCTCCTCGATCGACAGGGTCTCGCCGCGCCGTCCGCCATCGAGGCCGGTCTCGGCGAGCGCGCCGTCGACTGCGCCGGCGTCGAAGCGCGCGCGCAGCGCATTGCGCAGGACCTTGCGCCGCTGCCCGAAGGCGGCGTGCACCACCTGGCGGAAGTGCTCCGGGTCGCCGAGGTCGGCGCGCGGCGCGGCCAGCGGCACGATGCAGACCACGGCCGAATCGACTCGCGGCGCCGGGGCGAAGGCGGTGGCGCGCGCGCGCACCACCAGCCTGACGTCGGCGAAGGCGCCCACCAGCACACCGAGCGCGCCGTAGGCCGAGGTGCCGGGACTGGCCATGAGCCGCTCGGCCATCTCCTTCTGCAGCATGACCACGATCCGGCTCAGATGCTCGCGCGCGTCGAGGAAGTGAAAGAGGAGCGGCGAGGCGATCTGGTAGGGCAGGTTGCCGCACAGCGCGACCGGGCCGCCGTGCCAGCGAGCGACCGCCGCCAGGTCGTACTCGAGCGCGTTGGCCGGGTGGACCTCGACGTTGTCGAGGTGCCCGAGCTCGGCCTCGAGCACGGCCACCATGTCCCGGTCGCGCTCGACCGCGATGACCTTGCCTTCGGGCACCCGCTGGGCGAGCCGCATGGTCAAGGTGCCGAGCCCGGCGCCGATCTCGACGATCCAGTCGTCGTCGGCGCGCACCGTCGCGTCGACGATGCCCCGGTACACGCTCTCGGCGATGAGGAAGTTCTGCCCCCAGGACTTCTTGGCCGCCAGGCCGTGCCGCTTGAGCAGCGTGCGAGGATCGGGAAACGCCTCGTTCGCGCTCATCCGATGGCAGCCGGCAGGGGCAGCGCCGAGTCGGCCGCCAGCGAGAGGTTCGAGTGGGCGCCGCGGCGCAGGCGGTAGAAACCGGCCGCGGCGATCATGGCCGCGTTGTCGGTGCAGCGCCTGGGCGGCGGCACGTGGACGCGGAAGCCGTCCTCGGCCCCGGCGGCGCTCATCTGGCTGCGCAGCCGAGAGTTGGCGGCCACGCCGCCGCACATCTGCACGTGCGCCAGTCCGTGATCCCGCGCCGCCTGCCGCGTCTTGCGCACCAGCACCTCGACCACCGTGTCCTGGAAGCTGGCGCAGAGATCGGCCAGGCCCTGCCCTTCGGGGATTCCGTGCTGCTGTACGTGGACCAGGACCGCCGTCTTGAGCCCGCTGAAGGAGAACTCGTAGCCGGTCTCCTTCTTGGTCATCGCGCGGGGGAACCCGACAGCCGTCGGGTCGCCGCTCTTCGCCAGCCGATCGATCATGACGCCGCCCGGGTAACCGAGGCCGAGCAGCTTGGCCACCTTGTCGAAGGCCTCGCCGGCAGCGTCGTCGCGCGTGGCGCCGAGCTCGACCAGGCGGCCGTGGTCGTCGACCCGGATGAGCGACGTGTGCCCGCCCGACACCACCAGGGCCAGGTGGGGCAGCGGCGGCGGATCCGGCTCGAGGTAGACCGCCGACAGGTGTCCTTCGAGGTGGTGGACGCCGACCAGCGGCAGGCCGCGGCCGTAGGCGATTCCCTTGCCGACCTGGACCGAGACGAGGAGCGCACCGATCAGCCCGGGCCCCTGGGTGACCGCCACCGCGCCCAGGTCGTCGAGTCCGACCCCGGCCCGGTCCAGCGCCTCCTCGACCACCGGGATGATGTTGGCGACGTGCGCGCGCGACGCCAGCTCGGGCACCACGCCGCCGAATCGGGCGTGCATGTCGACCTGCGAGGCGACCACGTCGGAGAGGGCGCGCGTGCCGTCCTCGACGACGGCGGCGGCCGTCTCATCGCAGGAGCTCTCGAGCCCGAGGACCAGCATGGCGCCGGACCATGGCCCAGCTATTCCATCTTGTCCAGCCGCTCCTGGACTTCCCCGGCCTTCTTGCCATCCGGGTCGAGCTCGAGGAACTTCTCGAACGCGGTGCGCGCCTTGTCCTTCTGCCCCAGCGCCAGGTGGATGTTGCCCTTGAAGTACCAGGCCGGGGCGTATTTCGGCGACACGATGACCGCGGTCTCGGCGGCCGCCAGCGCGCGCGTCCGCTCGCCGAGGTTGAGCAGGATGTCCGCCTTCACGGTCAGCGCCTGGCCGGTCTCGCGGATGCCGATGGCCTTCTCGATGAGGGAGAGGGCCTGCTTGTTCTCGCCGTGGCGAAGCGCCTTCTTGGCGTCGTCGAACAGCGTCCGGTAGGAGATCTTGGGCGGCGCGTCGGCCGGCTTGACCTCGGTGGCATCGCTGCCGCTCTTCTCCGAATGCGCGGTTCCCGACGGCTCGGTCCCCGAAACCTTCGTCGCAGCGACCTCGTCCGGGCTGGTCGTCGCCGGCTCGGTCGGGGTCGGCGTCGGGGTCGGGGTGGTCGCCGGCTCGGTCGGGGTCGGCGTGGTGGCCGGCGGCTCAGGCTCGCTCGGCGTGGTGACCTCGGGCTGCTCGGCGGCCGGGCGCGACCCCGCTGCGGCGCTGGCGCGCAACGCCGGCTTGGTCGAGGTCGACGCCGCCGGTGCGCCGCCGCCGCCCAACCACCAGAAGAGGACGCCGACGGTGGCGCCGACCAGCGTGGCTCCGCCGACGGTCAGGAAGATGGTGCGGGCGAAGGCCGGTTCGTCGGCCGAGGACCGGACGGCCGAGCTCATGGCGCTGGTGCCGCTGCCGCGCTGGCGAGCGCCATTGCGGGAGCTCAGCTTGTGGTCGTCGTCGCCGAGGTCGTCGTCATCGTCCGCCGTGCTGGCGGGACGCGGCGGCGGGATGCGCACCGTCGGGATGACCTCCGAGCGGGTCGCCAGCTCCTCGTCGTCGACCTCGACGGTCATGCCCAGCGAGTCGGCGGCGGTGCCGTTGGTCGGCCCCGTGCGGCGCGGCGTGATGACGACGATCTCCCGCGCCGGGTGGCTCGACGAGGTGGGCCCCGGTTGCGAGGCGAGCTCGCCCGACACGCTGGCGACCTCGGCGCCGAGCGAGGAGATGACGCGGGTGACCGGCTTCTCGTCACCGAGCGGGACGGGGCTGGGAAGCGGCGTGCGATCGCCGGTCTCGAACTCGGCGCGCGCGATCTCGACCTCGGCCGGCGCGGTGCTGGTGGACGAGACCTCGGCGGGGGCGGCGCTCAGCACCGCGACCGCCTCGGGCACCAGGGCGACCGGGCGCGCCGGTGGTGGCGGCGGCAGCGGACGCGGCGCCGGCGGCGGCGGCAGCGGACGCGGCTCGGGTACCGCCGCGACCGGACGGGCGGGTGGCGGCGGAGGTGGCGTGGCGCGCGGGCGCAGCCCGGACGGCAGGCCTTCGCGCAGCGGCGCGGCGGCCTCGCGGAACAGCGGGGTGGGCGCGGGCGGCTCGTCGGGCGGCAGCGGCGCCGGCTCGATCGACGCCTCGAGGGCCGCGACGGCATCGGTCGCCGGCAGCGGGTGGATCGCGACCGGCGAGGACTCCTGCGGCGAGCTCGCGGTGGCCTCGCCGTTGTTGTTCTTGCGTACGAGCCGCAGCCGACCGAGCGCCAGGCCGTTGCCCGCCCGCGGGGCAGGCGCCGACCAGCCGGGATCGGTCGTCCTCTCCGCCTCGCCTCCCTCTTCGGCCAGCAGAGGTCGGGCGGCATCGATGGCCCGCTCGATCGGGTCGATGACGCGATCGATGGGATCGAGCGGGGCCGACCGGGCGCTCGGCCGCGGCGGATCGTCCGCGTCGACGGCGGAGAACCGGCTGGCCGGGCGGTTGCTCGGCGGGCGCTGTCCGGGTAGCCGGAAACCGGCTGGCGGCGGCGGGGTCAAGTCGTCGGGGGCGGCGACCGGCGGCGGCGTCTCGTCGTCGGGTCCGGCGATCGCCGAGATGCGGCCGGTCGGCTCGGGGGCCGGCTCGTCCGCCTCGATCTCGAACTCGTCGGTCGCCGAGGTCTCGGCGGGAGAGGGGCCGGCCGGCATGGTGTCGTCGTGCGCGAGAGCCCTGGCCGCCGACTTGCGCAGTGGCGCCGAGGAGGTCACTTGCTGAGACGACGGCACCGCCGCCCTGACCATCGCCGGCGTGATCGCGCCGGGCGCCGGTCGTTCCGGCTCGGCGGCCGGCCGCGGAGTCTCCTCCTCGCGCGGTCCTGCAGCGCCCCACGACTCGGTCGACTCGGCGGGCGGCGGGCGGGGCTCCGGCGCCGTCCCCGGCGCGACCTCGCGGATCAAACCCTCGAAGTAGAGGCGAGAGATGACCTCCAGGCACTCGAGGTCGCCGATGCGCGCCATGTCGATGACGTCCATCAGCGTCCGGCCGCCGTCGAACAGGCGCAGCGTGATGTTGAGATCGTCGGGCAGCTCCGACAGCCGTTCGGCCAGCTCCTCGACGTCGACCTCGAAGCGGGCGCTCAGGCGCGGCAGCTGCTCGAGCAGGCGGCCCCATTCGTCGAGGCGCCGCATGCCCTCCATGAGCAGCGCCTGGGTCGAGCTGTGGATCGACTCCTTGCGCCTGACGGTGCGGAACAGGAGCTCGAACTCTCCCTCGCTCCAGGTCAGCAGGCGGTAAACCGCCTCCTCTCCCTGCAGATGGCTGGCCTCGGCGTCGATCACCTTTCCCGACCTGAAGTAGATCGTCGCCTGTCGCCCTTCCTCAGCCGAAAAATGAACCAGGCCGGATTTTCGGCTCACCTCGATCGTCTGGATGATGTCGACCACGCCCATGTCGGCCAGCGACCCGGAGAATCGAGTGTTGGGATCGCGCTTGGCCTCGATGCTGGTCCGCTCCTTCTTCTGCAGAAGAATGCGGATGCGCGTGAGGATCTCTTTGATGTAGATCGGTTTGGTGAGGTACTCATCCACGCCGAGCTCGAGCCCGCGGATCTTGTGCTCGATCGCGTTCTGCCCGGTGAGGAACACCATGGGAATCGCGGCCATCTCGGGGTCGGACTTGAGCGCGCGGCACAGCTCGAAGCCGTCCATCTCCGGCATCTCGGTGTCCGACAGGATGAGATCCGGCCGGGCGACGCGAACCTTCTCGAGGGCGTCGCGGCCGTTGGTGGCGGTGGTGACGAGGAAACCAGCCTTCTTGAGAGACACCTCGAGGACACGCAGGCTGCGAGCGTCTCCGTCAACGAGCAGAAGGCTGCGCTTAGCCACCGCGCGTCTCCCCAGCAGCGATTTGGCCCAGAACTCGGCCCATGGCCCCCCGGATGCGCGCGTTCCCTTGGCGCGCTTCTACCCGTAGAATCGCGTAATTCTACCATGCCCCTCCAGTTCGCGCTGGATTACGGTAGGCAGCCGTACCCTGCCGTTCTGCCTACTGGCAGCCGCATTCTCCTCGCACCCACGCCACCTGAGCCGCCTCCAGCGCTGGAATCGTTGATGGATTCGGCGCTGGACCGGCCGATCGGCTCTGGGCGGCTGGAGGACCGTGTGCGCGGCGGGATGCGGGTGGTCGTCGTGGTGAGCGACAGTACTCGCGCCGAGCCGCGCGACGCGATGCTGCGCGCGGTGCTCTCGCGGCTGCCTGACTCGACGTCCGTGCGCGTCGCGGTGGCGAGCGGCACGCATCGCGCGTGCCCGGTGGACGAGCTCGGGATCGGCGACGACCTCCTGCCGCGGATCGACGGATGGATCCTGCACGACGGTGCCGACGCCGGCGCCCTGGTCCTGGTCGGAACCACCCGGCGCGGCACCCCGGTCACGCTGAACCGCGCGGTTCTCGACGCCGACCTGGTCGTCGCCACCGGCTGCATCATCCCGCACTACTTCGCCGGCTACGGCGCCGGCATCAAGTCCATCTTCCCGGGCCTGGGCGGCTCGCGGGAGGTGCGCATCAACCACGAGCTCAAGTCGCTGCCCGGAGCGCGCGCCGGCGTCGTCGACGGGAATCCCTGTCGCGAGGATCTCGAGGAAGTCGTCGACTTCCTCGCCGCGCCGCCGTTCATCCTCAACCTGGTCCTCGACGACGAGGGCGCGGCGCGAGCGGCGGTGGCCGGCGACGTGAAGGCGGCGCTGCGCGCCGGAGCCGCGCTGTGCGCCCCGCTCTACACGGTGCGCGCGGCGAGATCGCGTTGCGTCGTCGTCTCGGGTCGCGGCCCGATCACCGCCTCCCTCTATCAGGCCTCCAAGCTGGTCGCCGCCGCGGCGCCGCTCGTCGAGGACGGCGGCACCGTGGTGGTGGTGGCCGAGTGCTGGCTCGGCACCGGACCGCTCGACGTCGTCAACCGCGGCATCTTCGAGATCGGAATCCGTCCGCGCCTGCCGGAACAGCACCAGGTGTTGCTCGTCTCCTCGCTCGCGCCGGAGGTGGTCGCGGCGACCTACTGCCGTTACTCGCCGTCGCTGGCTGACGCGCTGGCCAGCACACCGGGACCGGTGCTGGTTCTTCCACGCGCCGGCTCGCTCCTGTGCGAGGCCATGGAGTGAAGGATCCGAAACCGATCGAGATGCTGGTGGCCGACGCCGCCGCGTTCGGAGTCGAGCTGTCCGAGGGCGCTGTCGCGCACTTCGATAAGTATCTCGCACTACTGAACAAATGGTCTGCCTCGGTCAACCTCGTCGGCACGCGCGATCCCGACGCCATCGCGCGCTTCCATCTCGCCGACTCACTCGCCCTCGTCCCGCACCTCGGTGGCGCGCATCGGGTGGTGGACGTCGGCTCGGGTGGCGGCCTGCCGGGTGCGGTCCTGGCGATCGCGCGCCCCGACCTCGAAGTCACGGCGCTCGAACCGGTGCACAAGAAGCACGCTTTCCTCGCCGCGCTCAAGCGCGAGCTCGGGCTGACTGGATTCACCCCGCTCGCCCTGCGCGACGAGCAGTACCGGGCTGCCCCGGGGTTCCTCGCTCATGACGCGGCCGTCTCGCGGGCGACCTGGGCGCTTCCGGAGTGGCTCGAACGGGGGGCCCGCCTGGTCCGTCCGGGCGGTCGGGTTCTCGCCATGGAAGGCCGCGATCAGCACGACTTGTCGGCCCGAGCGTCCCGGCATTCCTATCCGCTCGGCGGGCGGACCCGCGCCGTGGTCGTTCTCGAGGTTCCGTAGCGCCAGGGCGGGAACCGCGTATAGAGTCCGCGCGTGTCGCAGTCGATGGACCAGGAGCTGGGCGATGAGCTGGAGCGTCTGACCGCCCTCGGGCTGCGCCGCGAGCTCCGCCGGTGGGTCGGCCCGCACGGGCCGCACATCGAGCTCGGCGGCCGTCGGATGGCGAGCTTCTCGTCGAACAACTACCTCGGGCTTGCCGGTCACCTGGCGCTGAGCGACGCGGCGGCCCGCGCGCTGGCCGAGACCGGGCTCGGCGCCGCCGCCTCTCGCCTCATCGCCGGCAACCACGCCGAGCACGAAGCCGTCGAGGTCGAGCTGGCCGGGTTCCACCGGACCCAGGCGGCACTTCTGTTCAATTCCGGCTTCCAGGCCAACGTCGGCGTCATCCCGGCGCTGGTCGGACGCGGGGATCTCGTCCTCTCCGATCGGCTCAACCACGCCAGCCTCATCGACGGATGCCGACTCTCGCGCGCCGCGGTCGAGGTCTATCCCCACGTCGACCTCGCCGTTCTCGAGCGCATTCTCGCCGCTCGGCGTCCTGCGGCCCGGCGCGCGCTGGTCGTGACCGAGTCGGTCTTCTCGATGGACGGCGACCGCGCTCCCCTCGACGCCCTTGCCGACGTGTGCGCCCGCCACGACGCATGGCTCATGGTGGACGAGGCACACGCGGTCGCGTCCCTCGGGCCGGGCGGACGGGGTATCGCGGCCGAGCTCGGCGTCGAGCCCGACGTCCTGGTCGGGACGCTCGGCAAGGCATTCGGAACGTTCGGTGCCTACGTCGCCGGCAGCCAGATCCTGCGCCAGCTGCTCATCCACCGCGCGCGGAGCTTCGTCTTCACCACCGCGCTGCCGCCCGCAATCGCAGCGGCTAGCCGCGCCTCGGTTGCCCTCGTCTCCGGCCCCGAAGGCGACCGGCTCCGCGCCACGCTTGCCCGGCACATGGAGCGGTTCGCATCAGGCCTGCGCGCCGCCGGCCTCCTCGCGCCGGGCGCCGGCCGCTCCCCCATCTTTCCCATTCTGCTCGGCGACGAGCGCCGCACCATGAGCGCCGCGTCCCAGCTCGCCGAGCGCGGGATTCACGTCCAGGGCATCCGGCCTCCGACTGTTCCACGTAACACGTCGCGCCTCCGCATCGCCCTCACGGCCGCCCACGCCGCGGACGACATCGACCAGCTCCTCGACGCGCTCGAAGCCCTCCGCCTCGCGTGACTTCGTGACTTCTACTTACCGGCCGCCAGCCGGCCCCAGGACCGGCCGTTTGTACGTCAGGATGGGCCGCCAGCCGGCGGCAGGACCGGTAGCTTCCCCGCCAGGACGCCGGCCCGCCTACCGTTCCGCTCGAGACATCACGGCTGCACGTCTCGCTCATGGCTCCCCAGGCGGTCGCCGAGGTTGATGCCCTCGCCGATGCGATGTCTCGTCTGCGAGCCTCGTGAGGTCTGGAATGGCCGGTTCCGGACCTGCGCTGCGCTCAGGCGTTCGGCCAGTTCCTCCAGTCGAGCGCGAGGTGGATTCCGGAACTCCCGCTTCAACATCACCATCTCGCGCCAGATGCCATAGGCCGCCGCCTTCGTGCCGCGCAGCGGGAAGGCATCGAAGTGGTCGACGACCACGGCCAATTGCTCGCGGTGGCTCACTCGGTAGTAGCTTGCCGCCGTGCTGCGACCTCGATTCGGTCTCGCGCCGTCGCTTGGCTGGACGTGATAAATCGAGCCGATTCCCCCGAAGAATGCCCGTATGGCGTCGAGAATCGGCTCGTCGAGCTCCGGCAGCTTGATCGCAAAGTACAGCGCCATCTGTCGCCCACTCCGACTGTACGTGAAGGATGCCTCCCCCTCCGCAAAGCCGGTCACGTACCAGGGGTCGAGTTCCGGCAGCGACGTTCCACGGGAAAAAGTTTCCATGGAAACCACGAATCGCATGGAGCTCTGACGCGGGCCACTTTTCGTCCGCGCCCCGACTCGCGTTTGACAGGCGCCAGGCGGGCGCCCAAGATGCAGCCCGCACAGATGACGTCGCGAACCGACGAGCTCATCGAGCTGGACAAGACCTTCCTCTGGCACCCGTTCACTGCCATGCGTCCGTGGCTGGACGGGACACCGCTCGTCATCGAGCGGGCGGAAGGGAACTACCTCATCGACTCGGAGGGCAACCGGTACCTCGACGGGGTCTCCTCCCTCTGGGTCAACGTCCACGGTCACAACCGGCCCGAGATCAACGACGCCATCCGCGCGCAGCTCGATCGCATGGCGCATTCGACCCTGCTCGGGCTGACCCATCCGACCGCCGCCGAGCTGGCCGGTCGGCTGGCCGGCGTCGCGCCGGCCGGTCTCAGCAAGGTCTTCTACTCCGACAACGGGTCCACAGCGGTCGAAATCGCACTCAAGCTCGCGTTCCAGTACTGGCAGATCATCGGCAAGCCCGAGAAGCGCCGCTTCCTGCACCTCGAGCACTCGTATCACGGCGACACGCTCGGGGCCGTCTCGGTCGGAGGCATCCCGCTCTTCCACGAGATCTTCGGTCCACTCCTCATCGACACCATCTCCGTGCCGGCCCCCCACCCGTACCGCCATCCCTCGGGCGGCACGCCGGAGGAGGTCTGCCACCTGACACTCCGACAGCTGGCCGAAACGCTCGAGGAACGCGACGACGAGATCGCCGCCTTCATCATCGAGCCGCTCGTCCAGGGGGCGGCCGGCATGCTGGTCCACCCACCCGGCTACCTCGCCGGCGCGGCACAGCTCTGCCGGGCGCACGACGTCCTTCTCATCGCAGACGAGGTCGCCACCGGGTTCGGCCGGACCGGGACCCTCTTCGCCTGCGAGCAGGAGGACGTGACGCCCGACTTCCTCTGCCTGGCCAAGGGACTGACCGGCGGCTACCTGCCGCTGGCCGCGACGCTCACCCGACAGCCCGTCTACGACATTTTCCTAGGCTCGACCGCGGACCGGCGGGCCTTCTATCATGGCCACACATTCACTGGCCATCCGCTCGGCTGCGCCGCCGCCCTCGCCAGCCTCGATCTCTTCGCCCGCGACCGGACGCTCGAGCACGTGGCAGTCGCCGAGTCCCATCTGCGCGAGCGGCTCGCGAGAAATCTCGCCGCGCACCCGGTGGTCGGCGACATCCGGCAGAAGGGACTGATGGTCGGCATCGAGCTGGTCGCCGACCGGGCGCACCGCCGGCCGTTTCCCGCCTCCGACCAGGTCGGCGCTCTGGTCTGCGCCGCCGCTCGCGAGCACGGTGTCCTCCTCCGCCCGCTCGGCGATGTCGTGGTCCTGATGCCTCCACTCTCCATCCGCGAGGACGAGATCGATCTCCTTGTCGGCGCGGTGGAGAACGCGCTCGCCGACGTCGCGTCGTGAAGCAGTACTTCGTCACCGGCACCGACACCGGCGTCGGCAAGACGACCGTCTCCTGCGCTCTCCTCGCGGCCGCCCGCGCCCGCGGTCTCGCGGTCGACGCCATCAAGCCGGCCGAGACCGGCTGCGCCCCCGACCACGAGGGCAAGCTCTTTGCCTCCGACGCTGCCGCGCTCGCCCGCGCGGCGTTCGGCGACGAGCGCAAGGCGCGCGCCCTCTTCGTCTATCGCGCCCCCCTCGCCCCTGCGATGGCTGCCGAGCTCGAGGGGAATCCGGTCGACCTCGAGCTCATCGAGGTCGGCATGGCGTCGCTGCGCGCGGCGCGACCCGATCTGCTCCTGATGGAAGGCGCCGGCGGACTCCTGGTTCCCCTCACGGCGGAGCTCGACATGGCTGGCCTCGCCCGCCACCTCGCTTTGCCGCTCATCGTCGTCGCGCGCGACAGCCTCGGCACCATCAACCACACCCTGCTCACCCTCGAGGCCGCCGCCCGCCGCGGCCTCCCGGTCGCCGGCGTCATCCTCAGCGCTGCCGTCCCTGGCACCTCGCGGCTCGACGCCGACCGCAACGCCCGCGAGATCTCCCGCCGCGGCAGCACTCCAGTTCTCGGCCTCCTCCCCCACCAGGACGACTGCTCCCCCGCCGCGCTCGCCCGCGCCGCCGAGGCCCACCTCGACCTCGCCGCCCTCCTGCCCTGACCCTCCGCCCCGCCTCGCGCCTCATTAATGAACGAGCGTTCGTTCATCAACGGGGGGCGGCGCATTAATGAACGAGCGTTCGTTCATCAACGGGGGGCGGCGCATTAATGAACGAACGTTCGTTCATCAACGGGGGGCTACTTGCCGATGCAGAAGCGGGCGAAGAGGGCGTCGAGGACGTCGTCGCCCACGTCCTCGCCGAGGACGGCGGCCAGGGCGCGAGCGGCTTCGCGCACCTCGAGCGCGAGGACTTCCTCGGCTTGCCCGGCCGCGGCCGCCTGAGCCGCCCGCTCGAGCGCTGCGGCCGAGCGCGCCACCAGGTTGCGCTGCCGCTCGCTGGTGATGACAACGCCTTCCTCACCGACGTTGCCGACGGCGGTCACGATGGCGGCCATGAGCTCTTCGACGCCGGCGCCGGTCAGCGCCGACGTGACGATCATCTCGCCGGCGTCGGTCCCGCCGAGCTGGTCCCCCTTGCTGACCACTCGCAGGATTCGCCCCGCGCCCTCCGGCCGGTCACCGCCCTCGGGCGGCCCGAGGGGGGCTCGCAACATCTCTGCCGGAATCAACTCCACGACCACATCGGCCCGCTGCGCCCGCTTCTCGCCGAGCTCGATCCCGCGCCGCTCCACCCCGCTGCCCGCCATCCGCCAGCCGGCTGTGTCCACCAGCGTCACCGGGATCCCGTCCCACACCGCCGCCGCCTCGACATAGTCGCGCGTCGTCCCCGGCTCCTCGGCCACCAGCGCCCGCTCGCTTCCGACCAGCCGGTTGAACAGGCTCGACTTGCCGGCGTTGACCGGGCCGACCAGCGCCACGTCCAGCCCCTCTCCCAGGGCCCGCCCGAGCGCGAAGGTCTCGGCCAGCGCCCGGCATGCGCCGCCGAGCTCGGCCGCGCGCGCGGCCAGCTCCCCTCTCGGCGCGTGCTCGAGCCCCTCGTCGGGGAAGTCGATGCTGGCCTCGAGATCGGCCAGTAGATCAGTCGCCGCGCGCCGCAGATCCGCCACCCGCTGTCCCAGCCGGCCTTCGAGCTGCCCCTGCGCCAGCCGGAGCGCCCGCTCGCTCGCCGCCGCGATGACCCCCAGCACGGCCTCCGCGCGAACAAGATCCAGCCGCCCGCACGCCACCGCCCGTCGCGTGAACTCACCCGGCTCTGCCGCCCGCGCCCCGGCCGCCAGCGCGGCGCGCAGGAGCCGTCCCATGTTGACCGGGCCGCCGTGGCCGTGCAGCTCCGCCACATCCTCCCCGGTATACGACCGCGGCCCGCGCATGATCGCCACCAGCACCTCGTCCAGCCGCTCGCCCGTGGCCGGGTCGCGCGCGATCGCGTGGACCAGTTCCCGGTCCGGCAGCGCGCCCGGCTCTCGCCCGACCAGCCGCGCGACCAGGTCAATCGCCGCCGGCCCGCTCACCCGCATGATCCCGATCCCGCCCGCGCCGGGCGGGGTCGCGATCGCCGCGATGGTGTCGCCCTCCACTACGTGGCTTGGCCGGGGACGACCACGATGTGGCGCAGGTCGCCCTCCCCCTCGCTGCGGGTCGACACGCCCTCGACGTTGGCGAGCGCCATGTGGACGATGCGGCGGTCGTGCGCCGGCATCGGATTGAGATCGACCGGCTTGCCGGTCGTCTTCGCCTTCTCCGCCATGCGCGCCGCCAGCCCCTCGAGCCGCTCGATGTGCCGCCGCCGGTAGCCGCCGGCGTCGACCACGATCGGCTTGCCGCGCGGCTCGCTCTTCTCGCTGCGGTCCGGCTTCTCGCCCTTGCCCTTGATGAGCATCTTGCCGACCAGGTGCTGGAGCGCGTCCACCACCTGGCCGCGCCGGCCGATCACCCTCTGCAGGTCGTCATCTTCCTCGCAGACGACGTCGAGGACTCGCTTGTCCTCCTCCTCGTGCAGCTCCACCTTCGCCGAGATCCCCATGCGCTCGAGGATCCCGCGCAACAGCTCCATCGCCCGATCCGTCTCCACCGCTTCGTTCGCCATCGACTCGCTCCTTCAAGCCACATCTCACGACGACTTGCTGCCCCGCTTGCTCCGCTTGCCGCTGCGGCGCCGCTGCTGCCCGGCCTTCGGCCGCCCGCTGTGGCCGTTCTTGCTGCCGCTCGACCTGGCCGGCTGCGCCGGCTCGCCCGCGGCGGACTCGTCGTCCGGCTCGCTCGCCTCCGGCTCATCCTCGCCGGCCACGACCACCGCCTTCGGCACCTCGGCCGCCGCGCCCCCCTTCTTCGCGAAGATCTCGTCCCGCCGCATGTACAGGTGATGGCACAGGGTCAGCACCGTGTTGGTCGAGATGTACAGCGTGAGGCCGGCCGGGAAGAACAGCGAGAAGCCGCCGAACATGAGCGGCATGCCGTAGCTCAGGATCTTCTGCTGCACCCCCGTCGTGGTCTGCGGGGTGAGCATGGACTGGAACAGCATCGTCACGGTCATGAAGACCGGCAGGATGAAGTAGGGATCGGGAGCCGTCAGGTCGTCGAACCAGAGGAACTTGGCCTGGTACAGCTCGGCCGCCACCGACAGCGAGCGGTAGAGCGCGAACCAGACCGGCATCTGGAGCAGGATCGGCAGGCAGCCGGCGAGCGGGTTGACCCCGTGCGCCTTGAACAGGTTCATCGTCTCGACCTGCTGCTTCTGCTTGTCGTTCCCGTACTTCTTGCGGATCTCGTCGAGCTTCGGCCTGAGCTTGGCCATCGCCCGCATCGACTTCATCGACTTGTGCGTCCAGTACAGGGTCGCCAGCTTCACGATCATCGTCAGCAGAATGATCGCGATGCCCCACGACCCGACCAGCGCGTAGAGGTTCCTGAGGATCCACAGCAGCGGACCGGCGATGAATCCCCAGAAGCCGAGATCGACCGCCTTCTCGAATTCCGGATCGAACTGCACCACGCCGGAAATCGCCTCGAGCCGGCCCAGGTACTTCGGCCCCATATAAGCCGCCAGCTGCGCCTGGCCGCGCAAGGTGTTGTTCTCGGCGAGGTCCTTGGCCGGCCAGCCGAGGTCGACCACCATCCCTCCCTCGATCTTCCCCGCCTTGCGCGCGCGGCAGTCGAGGATCTGCTCGGTCGCCCGCGGCGCCGCCGCGAACAGGAAGTAGCTGTGGATGAAACCGGCCCACTTGAGCTCGCCGCGCTCGCTGCGCTCCCGCTCGGCGATCGACTTGGCGCTCGAGGTCGACAGATCGCCGTCCACGTAGCAGGCCGACTTCCACTCGCGCGGCATCTTGGTCCAGCCGCCCTTCTTGGTGTGCCGCGGGTCCTGGCGCGAATAGAGAGACACCACCAGCGTCTGCTTGGCGGCCTTGGTCACCTGGTAATCGACGTCGAGCTCGAGGAGGTAGCGCTCCGGAGTGAAGCGGAAGCGCTTCGCCACCTTGAGGTCGGGCGACTCCCAGGTGAAGGTGACCTCGCGCTCGCCGGTCTTCTCGCCCCTCCACTCGGCGCCTTCCGGCACCTGATAGGTCGAGCCGTCGAAGCGAATGGCGAACGGGTAGAGCCCCTCGTCCGAGGTCTTGACCAGGTCCTCAGGAATGCTCTCGTTGCCTGGCACGTGGAGCTGGTCGCCGAGCAACTGCCAGCTCTTGAGCGAGCCGCCACAGGTGGAGAAGGTCGCCCGCACCCCCTCGCCCTCGAGGACGATGTCGCCCTGATGCTTCGCCGGGTCGCATGTGGCCGCGACAGGCGGCGGTGCCGGCGCGGCGGGCGCCGCTGCACCGGGCTGCGTGCCCGGCTGCGCTGGCGTCGCAGGCGGCGCGGTCGTGCCCGGTTGCGCTCCCGGCTGCGCTGGAGTCGGAGCCCCCGCCGCTGCCCCCGGCGCGGTCGCCTCGGCCGCCGACGGCTTCTTCTCCGGCGGCTTCTCGGGCTTGTCCGGCGGGAACAAGAGGGTCCACACCATCATGATGCCGAACGCGATCGCCACCGCGAGGAGGAGTCGCTTGCCCTGGTCTTCCATCTTCATGGTGCGCCCTCGTGCGGTGGCGGTACCGGCTCGACCGGATCGTAGCCGCCACGGAACAGCGGATTGCATCTGAGGAGGCGCCACGCGGCCATGAGCACGCCACGCACCACTCCTCGCTTCTCCACGGCCTCGATCGCGTACTCCGAGCAGGTCGGCAGGTACCGGCAGCTCGGCGTCCGCTTCAGCGGCGAAAGGAATCTCCGGTAGAAGCGGACCGGCGCCAGGACGAACCGCTTCAGCACGCCGCCACCTTCTCGCGGCTCCTGCCGAGATCGCGCGCCACCTCGTCGAGTCCGGCGCGCGCGGCCGACCGCTTGGCCACCACCACCACGTCCCGGCCGGCGGGCACCCACGGGGACTCGCCCCACTGTCGCAGCGCTTCGCGCACCAGTCTCTTGACCCGATTGCGTGTCACGCTGTTCCCGATCTTCTTGCTCACCGTGATCCCCACGCGCCCGCCGCCGTCTCGCTTGACCAGGAGAACGAAGTGGCGGGCGTGCACGACGGTGCCAGCCGCCTGTACTGCGAGGTAGTCGCGCCGCTTGCGCAGCCGGCCCGACCGCGGAAACTCGTGCCCCACGCGCGTCTCGCGCGATCCACGCGCACTACTTCTTCGCGATGGTCACCGACAGACGCTGCCGGCCCTTGGCCCGCCGGCGACGCATGACGGCGCGCCCACCGCGAGTCTTCATCCGGGCGCGAAACCCATGGGTGCGCTTCCGGCTCTTGTTGTGCGGTTGATAGGTACGCTTCACGGCAAGGTCTCCAGGGCTCAGAGGGCAGCGGGACGGAGATCGATATCCGACGCCCCCCCACCTGTCAAGGCCGCGATCATCCGGCCCTTCGGCGACAAAACCATCAGCCCGGCTGGTCCGCCGGCCTGTGGAAAACCGCCGATCGCGCGACCCGGCTTCCCAAGCCCATTTGCCGAGACGGGATCGCGGAAAGCCGCGCGGCAAGCGCCTCCGCGGGGGGTGGCTTCCAGATTTACCGGAATACGCCCAGATTCCTCGCGAAGCGCGACAAGGTGGACACCTGCCGGTGATGAAAGGGGGATCGCCTCGTTTACTTTTCGTAACGCGGGAGCGGAGTCAGATCGAATGCTTTCACACAACACTGTTTTTTGCTCTTCCACTGGGATTTCGGCTCTGCTAGTAGAAGTGCCTCCGCAGCCCCCGCTGCGGAAATCACTAGGATTCGATCGACGTATCACGACCTTGGGGGCAAGGGCGTGGGCGCCGTCGCCGGGCAGGCGAGACGCGTCCAGGTCCCATGTCATTGGTCTGCGCCGCAGGTTCCGTTTGCCATCGTATTTACGGGCTCCGCGACACTATCAAAATGCGGATATCACGGTGGAAGCATGACTTATCCACAGCTGTGGACCGGTCTGTGGAGAGCGCCGACCATGAGGTCGATTCGCGGCCGGTATCCGGTCTCTCGGGAGGGTGCGTAGGTGACCGCGCTCTGGAGCAGTGCTCTACGTCGTCTGGAAAGCAAGATTGCCCAGCAGAACTTCGACATGTGGCTCCGTCCGATCGAATGTCGGGCCATCGAAGGACGCACCATCCGGCTGCGGGCTCCCAATCCGTACGTCAAGCTTTGGTTCGAGAACAATTACTTGACGGCGGTGCTCGACGAGCTCAAGGCGGAGACCGCCCTCGAGTACGCCGTCGAGTTCGAGACCGAGAGCGACTCCGCCCGGCTGCTTGACCATCCGCTCGAGGTTGCCCCGGCCCTCGCGGCGGGCAGCAACGGGCACGACGACCTCGCCGCACTCCCGCTCGTGGCGTCCGGCACCGGCACCACCATTGCCGTGTCCCACCCGGCGCCGGCGGCGGCACCCGAGTTCGAGCACGACTTCGACAGCGACGACCCGCCGCTCGTCAACATCGCGCTCAATCCGCGCTACTCGTTCGACACATTCGTCGCCGGCCCGTCGAACCAGCTCGCCTACGCGGCGGCGCAGGCGGCGGCCAGTACCCATCCGCCCAAGTACAACCCGGTCTTCGTCTGCGGCGGCGTCGGACTCGGAAAGACCCACCTGCTCCACGCCATCGGCCACCAGATCCATCACATGAGGCCGCGCGCGCGCCTGGTCTACATCTCGGGCGAGCGCTTCATGAACGAGTACATCCACGCGATCCGCACCAACCGGATGCACAACTTCCGGCGCCGCTATCGCGAGTACTGCGACGTCCTCCTGGTGGACGACGTCCAGTTCCTGGCCGGCAAGGACGGCACCCAGGACGAGTTCTTCCACACCTTCAATGCTCTGCACGACAGCCACCGGCAGATCGTGCTGACCGCGGACCGCAAGCCCTACGAGATCTCCGACATCGCGGACCGGCTGCGGACCCGCTTCGCCTGGGGCCTCCTGGCCGACATCGAGCCTCCCGAGCTCGAGGTCCGCGTCGCCATCTTGCGAAAGAAGGCGGGGGCCGACGGCATCCCCCTCCCGGACGAGGTCGCGCTCTACATCGCGACCGCCATCAAGTCGAACGTCCGCGAGCTCGAGGGGGCGCTCATCCGCCTGGCGGCCTATTCCTCGCTGTCGCGGCGCGACATCGACATCCACTTCGCCCGCCAGACCCTCGAGGGGTCGGTCACCCGCCCGGCCGAGCACATCAGCGTCGACCACGTGCTCAAGGCGGTGGCCAGCTACTACAACCTCAAGGTCTCCGACCTCAAGAGCCCGCGCCGCCACAAATCGCTGGCCGCGCCGCGCGCCATCGCGATGTACCTGGCCCGGACGCACACGAAGGAGAGCTACCCTGACCTCGGGCGCGCCTTCGGGGGCAAGCACCACACCACCATCATCTCGGCCGTCGAGAAGATCACGAAGCGCCTCAAGTCGGACAACGCGCTTCGCAGCGAGATCCACGCGGTCGAGAACCTGCTTCTGCGCTGACCCGGGCGCCTGACCGCCGCCCGGCGCGCGCCCTCTTCTACCCGCGCCGGTTCAATGACGACCGCGGAGCCTGTGGACTTCTCTGTCACCGGCGCTGTGGCGGGCGGTGCGGATCGGTGGACCGAATGTGCGATTCACCGACGGAGAGCCCGGGCTGTCCTCATCCGCCCGCCACCGTCATCGCTCGGCTCCACATCATCCCCGCGCGCTAAGCTACCGACGGAGAAGCGGACAACCGTTCCGATCCACAAGATCGCACTTCCTACTACTCCTACTGTCCTTTCATTACATAAAAGATCTATAAGAAGAGCCCAGCACCACCCGGGCGAGGGAGCGACGACATGGAGTTTCGGATCCACAAGGCGGAGTTCCTGAAGGGACTGCGCCTGGCACAGAACATCGCGGACCGGAAGAGCACCATGCCGATGCTCGCCAACGTCCTCCTGCGCGTCTCCGGCAAGGGGCAGCTCCTGGTCGCCGCCACCGACCTCAACGTCTCCGTGTCAGCCGAGCTCACCTGCCAGGGACACAAGGAAGGCGGACTCACCGTCGGAGCCAAGGCGCTGTTCGACATCGCGGCCAACCTGCCGGGCGATGAGATCTCCATCAAGCGGGCCGACAATCACTGGGCAGAGATCTCCGCCGGCAAGGTCGACTACCGCCTGGTCGGAATGCCCGACCGCGACTTTCCCAAGATCCCCGACCATCGCGAGGTGCAGCTGGCCTCCATCCCGGCCGAGACGCTGCGCGACATGATCGACAAGACCCTGTTCTCGGTCTCGAGCGACGAGACCCGCTTCCACCTGAACGGAGTCTTCTTCGAATCCGACGGCAAGAAGGCCCGCATGGTATCGACCGACGGCCACCGACTGTCGCGGGTGGACCGGCCGCTGCCGGGTGGCCCGTCGCTCACCGCCGGCGTCATCCTGCCCAAGAAGGGCGTGGTCGAGATCAAGCGAGCGCTCGACGCCGTGGACGGCAACTGCGAGGTGGCGGTCAAGACGCCCTACTTCTTCCTCCGCGCCGGCGAGGTGACGCTCGCGGTCAAGCTCATCGACGCCCAGTTCCCTCCCTACGAGGCGGTCATCCCCAAGTCGAACGACAAGGTCCTCGAGGTCGGCCGGTCGCTGCTGCAGGACGCGCTCAAGCGCGCGCAGCTGATGTCCTCGGAGACTCGCGGGGTCCGCTTCAGCCTGGGCGAGGACGTCCTCAAGGTGGCGAGCGACAACCCGGACCTCGGCGAGGTCAAGGAGGAGCTCGAGGCCAAGTACGACGGCGCGCCCATCACGATCGGCGTCAACCCGAAGTACATGCTCGAGCTGCTCGGCCAGGTCCAGTCCGACACCGTCCGGATCGAGCTGGCTGCCGAGCTCGACCCGGTGCTGGTCCGGCCCTCGAGCGACCCGGAGCACATCGGCGTCATCATGCCGATGCGCATCTGAGCTGGCGAGGGCCGCCTCTGCTCCTCCGGGCCCTCCAGCTGGCGCAGGTCCGCAACCTGGCGCCGCTCACCCTGCGCCCGGGGCCGCGCTTCAACGTCCTTGCCGGCGACAACGGGCAGGGCAAGACCAACGTGCTCGAGGCGATCTACGCCGTCTGCACGCTGCGCTCGTTTCGCACCCGACGGCTGGCCGACCTCATCGCCTTCGGCCAGGAAGAAGCGCGTCTGGCCGCCGAGGTCGAGCGCGGCGGCTCGGTCAGGACCTACGAGCTCGCGGTCCGCCCGGCGGCCCGACAGGCGCGCCTGGACGGCAAGCTGGTCCGCCCGGTCAGCCGCTACTTCGGCGGATTTCAGGTGGTGCTCTTCGCCCCCGAGGACCTGGCGGTCCCGCGCGGCAGCCCGGCCGAGCGGCGCGCCTTCCTCGACCGCGCGGTCTTCCAGCGGGCGCCCGACTACCTCGCCGAGGCGCAGAGCTACGACAAGGTGCTGAAGAACCGGAACGCCCTCCTGCGCGCGCTTCGCGAGCGCAGCAGCCGCGACCAGACGCTGCTCGACGTCTACGACCAGCAGCTCGCCGAGCTGGGAGCCCGCCGGACGGTCCGCCGGGCGCGCCTCGTCGAGGAGATCGCGCCGCGCTTCCGGGCGGCCTTCGAAGCGATCGCCCGGGTGGACATCCCGGCCGACCTTGCCTATGCGCCGGCGCTGGCCGGTGTGGCACTCGGCGAGGAGGGAGCGGTCACGTCCGCGCTGGCCGAAGCGCTCGCGGCGGCGCGCGGCCAGGACATCGCCCGCGCCGCCACCTCGGTCGGACCGCATCGCGACGACCTCGAGCTCTCCTTCGGCGGGCAGGCGGCCGGGGCGTTCGCCTCGCAGGGACAGCTCCGCGCCATGGTCCTGGCCTGGAAAACCGCCGAGCTCGACCTCCTCGAGGAGGCCCACGGAGAGGCGCCGATCCTGCTCCTGGACGACGTCTCCTCCGAGCTGGATCCGCGCCGCAACGAATATCTGTTCGAATTCCTGCGACTTAAGCGAAACCAGTGCTTCGTCAGCACGACGCATCCGAGGCACGTCCTGGCGAGTGAGGAACGAGTGGACTATGACGTTCGTTCAGGGAACGTAACGCGGCAAAACTCGAGCTGAAAGTTCCTTTCGCCGACCCCGGCCATGTGGTAGGAATTCCCCTCCGTTTTCGCATCGCGAAACCATGGTCGAAAACAACCCGAAAGGGCCCGACGCCCCCGACCCGGACGGTCCCGAGGGCGCCAAGGCCTACGACGCCGCCAGCATCACTGTCCTCAAGGGCCTGGACGCGGTCCGCAAGCGCCCCGGCATGTACATCGGCGATACCGATGACGGCTCCGGGCTCCACCACATGGTCCACGAGGTGGTCGACAACGCGGTCGACGAGGCCCTGGCCGGCTACTGCGATCGCATCGACGTCACCATCCACATCGACAATTCGGTGACCGTGACCGACAACGGGCGCGGCATCCCGGTCGACATGCACCCGACCGAGAAGCGGCCGACCCCCGAAGTGGTCATGACCGTTCTTCACGCGGGCGGCAAGTTCGACCAGGAGTCCTACAAGGTCTCGGGCGGGCTGCACGGAGTCGGCGTGTCGGTGGTCAACGCGCTGTCGGACTGGCTCAAGCTCGAGATCCGCCGCGATGGCAAGGTCTACTACCAGGAGTACCGGCGCGGCGCGCCCTCGACCGAGTTCAAGTCGATCGGCGTCACCGACCGGCGCGGCACCAAGCTCACGTTCCATCCCGACCCGACCGTCTTCAAGCTGACCGAGTTCTCCTTCGAGGCCCTGTCGCAGCGGCTGCGCGAGCTCAGCTACCTCAACAGCGGGATCACCATCGTCCTGCGCGACGAGCGCAGCGATCGGCGCCAGGAGTTCCGCTACGAGGGCGGCATCGCCCAGTTCGTCAAGGACGCGACCGCCAACAAGGAGCCGCTCTGCGACGTCATCGCCTTCGCCGACGAGCAGGAGGGGGTCACCGTCGAGGTCGCGATGATGTGGACGGACTCGTACAACGAGAACGTCACCTGCTTCACCAACACCATCAAGAACAAGGACGGCGGCACCCACCTGACCGGCTTCCGCCAGGCGCTGACCCGCACCATCAACGCCTACGCCGGCGAAGAGAAGCTGCTCAAGGACATGAAGGGGGCCACCCTCTCGGGCGACGACCTGCGCGAGGGCCTCATCGCCGTGCTCTCGGTCAAGGTGCCGGATCCCAAGTTCTCCAACCAGCCGAAGGACAAGCTGGTCTCGTCCGAGGTGACCGGCGTGGTCGCCGCGGTGGTGAACGAGAAGCTGCAGCAGTACCTCGAGCGGACCCCCAAGGACGCGCGCGCCATCGTGCAGAAGGCGGTCCTGGCGGCGCGGGCCCGCGAGGCCGCGCGCAAGGCGCGCGAGATGGTGCAGCGCAAGGGGGCCCTCGAGCTATCGAGCCTGCCCGGCAAGCTGGCCGACTGCCAGGAGCGCGACCCGTCTCTCTGCGAGATCTATCTGGTCGAGGGCGAGTCGGCCGGCGGCTCGGCCAAGCAGGGACGCGAGCGCCGCTTCCAGGCCATCCTGCCGCTGCGCGGCAAGATCCTGAACGTCGAGCGGGCTCGCTTCGACAAGATGCTCTCGTCGCAGGAGATCGCGACGCTCATCACCGCGCTCGGCTGCGGCATCGGCGTCGAAAAGGACGTCGAGAAGCTCCGCTACCACCGCATCATCATCATGACGGACGCGGACGTCGACGGCTCGCACATCCGCACGCTGCTCCTGACCTTCTTCTTCCGCCAGTACCCGGAGCTGCTCGACCGCGGCCACCTCTACATCGCCCAGCCGCCGCTCTACAAGGTGAAGAAGGGCAAGAGCGAGCTCTACCTCAAGAACGAGCAGGGGCTGGAGGAGTACCTCATCCAGTCGAGCGCAGACGACGTGGTGGTGCGCGGCGAGGGTGGTGCCACCCTGACCGGTCGCGCGCTCGGCGACTTCCTGCGCCAGGTCAACCGCTACCGGCGCATGAGCTCGCAGCTCGACAAGTCGAGCGACGCGCGGATCAGCGCATCCTTCGCCGAGGCGGGCCTCGACGAGGCGGTGCTGGCCAGCCGCGCCGAGCTCGAGGCCCTCGTCGAGATGGTCAAGCCCCTCCTGGCCGCCCGCTACGGCGAGCTCGGCGAGGCCGCCTTCGAGATCGAGCCGGACGAGGAGCACAGCCTGTTCCGCATCCGCGTCGCGCGCGGGCGCGCCGGGGTCAAGCGCGACACGCTGCTCGGCTTCGACCTCATCAACGCACCCGAGTTCGCCGAGATGCGCGCGGTCAGCGCCGAGCTCGGCAAGCTGGCACGCCCCCCCTTCACCCTCAAGCCGAAGGAAGGCGAGGAGCGGCGGGTCGACACCTACGAGGACGTGGCGCGCGGCATCGAGGAGCTCGGGCGCAAGGGGCTGCAGATCCAGCGCTACAAGGGCCTCGGCGAGATGAACGCCGAGCAGCTGTGGGAGACCACCATGGACCCGGCGCGGCGCACGCTGCTCCAGGTCCGCATCGATGACAGCGTCGAGGCCGACCAGGTCTTCACCGTCCTCATGGGCGATCTGGTCGAGCCGCGCCGCGACTTCATCGAGAACAACGCACTCAGCGTGCGGAACCTCGATATCTAGACGACTGGGCAGGAGGCGCCATGCAAGAGCGGCGAAGTCGGATCCTGGGACTGGGCGGTTACGTGCCGCCGCGGGTGGTGACCAACCAGGACATGACCCAGTGGATGGACACCACCAACGAGTGGATCGTCGAGCGGACCGGCATCGAGGAGCGCCACTGGATCGATCCGGGCGAGTCGGGGGCCGGGATGGCGGCCAAGGCCTGCCGCGAGGCCCTCGCGCAGGCCAAGATGGATCCCAAGGACGTCGACATGCTGATCTACGCGACCCTGTCGCCCGATCACATGTTCCCGGGGACCGGCGTCTTCACCCAGCGGATTCTGGGGCTCAAGGAAGGCTGCGCGGTGCTCGACATCCGGCAGCAGTGCACCGGCTTCATCTACGGAGTCGCCATCGCCGACAACTTCATCCGCGCCGGGACCTTCAAGAACATCCTGGTGGTCGGCTCGGAGATCCACTCGACAGGGCTCGACGTGACGACCAACGGGCGCGACGTGGCGGTCCTTTTCGGCGACGGCGCCGGCGCGGTGCTGATCGGCCTCTCCGAGGGGCCCGAGCACCAGATCCTCTCCACCCACCTCCACGCCGACGGGACCGACGCCGAGATCCTCTGGGTCGAGAAGCCGGGCTCGAAGGACAAGCCGATGATCTCGCACGAGGACATCGAGGCCGGTCGGCAGTACCCGAGGATGGTCGGCAAGAAGGTCTTCAAGCACGCGGTCACCCGCATGCCGCAGGCCATCATGGAGGGGATGATCGCCAACCAGCTCAAGCTGGAGGACATCGACATGGTGATCCCGCACCAGGCGAACCTCCGCATCAACGAGATGGTCGGCAAGATGATCGGCCTGCCGCCCGAGAAGATGCACAACAACATCCAGAAGGTCGGCAACACCACCGCGGCCTCGATCCCGCTCTGCCTCAGGGACGCCATCGCGCAGGGCAAGGTGAAGTCGGGCGACCTCGTGTGCCTGGTCGCCTTCGGCGCCGGTCTCACCTGGGGCTCGGTCTTCGTCCGCTGGTGATGCGACTCGCCCGGCGCATCGCCCTGGTGATCGGGCCGGTCGTGGCGCTGGCGGCCGGCTGTGGACGGAAGGAAGAGACGGGCGGCGCGCCGAGCCACCACCCGCGCGACGCCGAGCTGCGCGGCATCATCGACCGGGCACTGGCGCGTGACGACGCGCTGGTCGCGGCGGCCGAGAAGGCCGGGCGCGACTGCGCGGCGATGGCGCGGTCGTTCACCGAGGTGGTCGAGGAGTACCGGGACGTCCTCGGCCACGACGAGCTCGAGAGCGACCCGGCGCTGCGAGCCCGCTTCGAGGAGCTGGCCGGCGAACACGGCGAGCGGCGCGGGAAGTGGGCCGAGCGCTTCGCCCGGGCAATCGCGCCGTGCACGACGAACGTCGCGGTCAACGGAGCGCTGGCACCGCTCGAGCGGGACCCGCTCCGGGCCGACTAGATCAGACGGCCGGCCTTCTTCGGACGAAGATCAGGCGGCCTTTTCCTGGAAGATCGTCTCGATCTCCGCCTCGATCTGTCCCTCGGCCTCCTTGCGGGCGATGGCGATCTCGCGGACCAGGAGGCCCCGGGCGGTCTCCAGCATGCGGCGCTCGCCGAAGGAGAGATCCTTGTGGCGGCGCAGGAGGTAGAGATCGCGCAGAACCTCGGCGATCTCGTAGGCGCTGCCGGTCTTGATCTTGTCCATGTACTCGCGCTGCCGCCGGTTCCACGTCTGGTGGTCGGTCGTCACCTCGGTCGAGCGCAGAATGGAGAAGACCTCGCGCACGTCGGCCACCGACATGATGGCTCTGAGCCCGACCGCCTCGGCGTTATCGGTCGGGACGATGATCTTGAGCCCGCTGTCGGTCTTGAGGATGTAGACGTGCGTGGCCTTGCTGCCGATTTCGCGCTTCTCCAGCCCGACGACCTCAGCAATGCCGTGGACTGGGTAGTAGGCCTTGTCGCCTACCTGGAAACGGGGTTGCATAGAAGGTCGCTTACTTTCCGGGCCTTGCACCTGCCTGGGGGGACAGGGGTAGGCACTCGATCTAGTTTATCAGCGAGTGCCCGATCTGTCAAATCGACCACTTCGATAAGTGTTTGGAATCGAAGGAATTTGGGCGGTTCGTGCCGCGACGCGTCAGCGAGTGAGGTACTCGACCAGTGAAGCCACCGCGAAGCCGGTGCCGCCCCGCGTCCAGGCGCCGATCTCGCGCGGTGTCGAGGACGGTCCTGCCAGATCGACGTGAACCCACGGCGTGTCGCGCGCGAAGTGCTTGAGGAACAGTCCGGCCGTGATGGCGCCGCCGTAGCGCTCACCGGTGTTGCGCATGTCGGCGATGCCGCTCTTGAGCTGCTCCTTGAGCTTGGGCTGGAGCGGAAGCCGCCACATGTCCTCGCCGGCGTCGCGCGCCGCGGCCAGCCAGGCCTGGACCAGCGCTTCGTGATCCGACATGACGCCGGCGGTGTGCGGACCGAGCGCGATGACGCAGGCGCCGGTCAGGGTGGCGAAGTCGAACATCTCGTCGGGCTTCACCTTGTGGCGCGCATAGGTCAGGGCGTCGCCGAGCGTGAGGCGACCCTCCGCGTCCGTGTTGTTGATCTCGACCGTGGTGCCGTCCATCGCCCTGAGGACGTCGCCGAGCTTGTAGGCGTGGCCCGAGACGAGGTTCTCGCAGCAGGCGGCGATGGCGTGCACCTCGTAGGGCGAGCCGAGCTGGGCGACCGCGGCGAGCGAGGCGATCACCGCGGCCGCGCCCGACATGTCGGTCTTCATGTCCTCCATCGACTGGCTCGGCTTGAGCGAGTAGCCGCCGGAGTCGAAGGTGACGCCCTTGCCGATGATGGCGATCTTGCGCTTCGCCTTCTTCGCCGGCGTGTAGGTGAGGTGGATGAGCCGCGACTCCTGGTCAGACCCCTGTCCGACGGCGAGGAACATCCCCATTCCGAGCTTCTCGCACTCGGCCGGCGTGTAGATCTTCACCGCCAGGCCGTGCTTCTTGGCGAGCGCCTTGGCCTCCTCGGCCATGCGGATGGGCGTGGCGAACGCGGCCGGCTCGTTGATGAGGTCGCGGGCGTGGCACACCGCCGCCGCCACCCGCTCGGCCCGCGCGATGGCGGCCTTCATCGCCTTCGCCTGAGCCGGGGTCGGCTTCTTGCCGGCCGACTTGCCGCGCTCCGTCGTGATCTTCACGGTCGCGATCGGGTCCGGCTTCTTCGCCTCGTCGTTCCGGTACTTGACGAACCGGTAGCTGCCGAGCAGGGCGCCCTCGACGGCGAGCTGGACCACGCGATCGCTCTGGCGCGGCGACACCGGTGGGAGGGCGATGGTCACCTGCCGGGCGCCGGCGCGGCGCGCGACGCGGATGGCCGCGGCGGCCACGTCGCGGAGCTTGCTCGCCTCGAAACCGTTCATCTCCCCGGCCCCCACCACCGCGATGGCGCGCGTGCGGCCGTTGCCGTTGCGATCGGTGTAGAGCACTTGACCAGGCTTTCCGGTGAAGTCCTCTGCCTTCGCGCGCTCCAGGAGGTGGCCGCCGAGCGACTGATCGAGATGTCGAACGAGCCCGTCTTTCGCCGGATCCCCGTACGTACAAACCACGAGCAGATCTGCGTCAGTAGCGAGCGGTGATTCGGTAACGTAGTGGAACTCCATAGCTCCAAATCCCTGAAAAGTTCCGCGTTTATATGGGATCGACGGAGGCTTGTAAACAGGCTGGCGCCCGCCTCGAGCGATTGACATGCTCGGACCCCAGGAACTAGTGTCCGGATTGATTCGGCGTCATTGGATCGGGAGGAGATGGGCTTATGGCTGCGAGAAAGATGAAGAGCGCGGCGAAAGGGCGCCCGCGCAAGAAGAGCGCGAAGGCGTCGGTCGTCCGCGGCCGCGCGAAGACCGCGGCGAAGCGGACGCGGCGAGCCGCCGGCGGCAAGTCGAAGGTGAGGAGCGCGGTCAAGTCGCCACGCGCGCCGCGCCGCAGCGAGGCCGTGGCGGTGGTGGCCGAGCGCAAGCCGGCGAAGAAGGCGGAGCCGCGGCCGCAGCGGCCACCGGCCGTTCTGCCGATCCCGCAGTCCACCTTCTTCTTCTAGATCGCGCTTAGTTGCGCGCAGCGACCGTCGAGTCGCCCACCCACCGAGCCAGGCCCTGCGCATCGCGCATCTTGGCCGGTGTGTCGAACGAGACGAACCCGCGCCGGCAGGGCTCGAGCCACTCGGCCAGGCGCGCCAGGTCGTCGTCGCCGAGCGGGCGGCTCGGCCGGCCCATGCCGCCGACCCGGGCGTAGGCGATGTCGCCGGGCGGCGGCGGACCGCCGTCGTCGAAGGCGTCGGCGGCCAGCGGATCGCAGGCGGCCACCACGCCGAGCTCGCGGGCCAGCCGCGCCGCCAGCGCCGGGCGCCAGAGTCCGTCGGGTTGCCAGACCCGGACCAGGCCGGTGAAGCGGTCGGGGCCGGCCACGTCCTCGAAGAGGCGGCGGAGGCGATCGCGATGCGCGCTCGACGGGGTCAGGGACGGCGGGGTGGTGAACAGCACCACGGCGGCGCCGGCGTGGCGCGCACCGGAGGCAAGCAGGGACGCGCGAGCCGCGACCGCGGCCCGCTCGGTGGGCGTGTCCGGCCCCGCCACCGGCTCGCAGAGATCGCGCGGCGCGACGACCGCGAATCGCCCCGCACCTCCCGCCTCGCTGCGCCAGCGCCGCATGATGCGCTCCGACGGGACCTCGTCGGCCGGTAGCCGCGTCTCGAGAAAGCGAAGCTTCTGGAAATAGACGCGGCGAGACATGCCGTGCGGAAGATCGACGCACCCGACGGAGATCACTCTCCGCGCCTCGTCCACGGCGCTCTCGTCGTCGCGCGGGCTGAGGGTTTCCGATTCGGCCATGTGCCCCCGAAGCGTAGCCGGTTCCCCGCCCCGAGGACAATTGACTGCCCCCAGAGCGGCGCGTAGAGTCCGGGCTGTGAAGGCAGGCGACCTCGAACGAAACCTCACCCACCTGGTCGAGGTGGCGAAGGCGGCCCGTGCCTGCCTCGCGACCGTGGAAGGGGAGGTCTCGGCGCTCAGGCTCGCGCTCCACGACGACATGCAGGGCGGCGTGGTGTCCGGCGTCGAGCAGCCGGGCGGTCCGTCGTCCCTCAAGGCGGTGTACAAGTGAAGTTCTTCATCGATTCCGCCGATATCAAGGAGATCAAGGAAGCGGCGTCGATGGGGATCATCGACGGCGTGACCACCAACCCGTCGCTGGTCGCCAAGACCGGTCGCAAGTTCCGCGATGTCCTGGTCGAGATCTGCGACGTCGTGCGCGGACCGGTGTCGGCCGAAGTGGTGTCGACCAAGGTCGACGGGATGATGCAGGAGGCCCGCGAGCTCGCCGCCCTGCGCCCCAACGTGGTGGTGAAGATTCCGCTCTTGCCGGACGGCCTGAAGGCGGTCCGGACCTGCGCCGAAGAGGGCATCCAGACCAACGTGACGCTCTGCTTCAGCGCCAACCAGGCGCTGCTCGCCGCCAAGGCGGGCGCGACCTACATCTCGCCGTTCGTCGGGCGGATCGACGACGTGTCGTCCGACGGCATGAGCGTGGTGGCGGACATCCTCGAGATCTACGAGAACTACGACTTCGACACCCAGGTGCTGGTGGCTTCGGTGCGCCATCCGATGCACGTGCTCGAGGCGGCCAAGATGGGCGCCCACGTCGCGACCTGCCCGCTGTCGGTCCTGCTCCAGCTCACGCGCCACCCGCTGACCGACCTCGGCCTGCAGAAGTTTCTGGCCGACTGGGAGAAGGTCCCCAAGTAGCTGCGGGCGGGCTCGGGGTCATTCCGGGGGCGGGAACACGCCGGCCGGGAAGATGACGGAGAAGCTGGGGGCGTTGGGACCGCGCACGCCCTCGTACCCGGCTCGCATGAGCTCCTCGACGATGATCTCGACCGGCGGGAAGTCGTCCGGCCGCTCGAGCATCTCGAGAATGACCCGCTCGACCATGCCGATGTGCACGTAGGCGGTCACCAGCGGCGCGCACGGGCGGACGACGCCGAGCTGCATTCCGATCTCGAGGTTCTTCGCCTCGAGCCCGGCGATCTCGCTGTAGAAGGTGCGCAGGAGGAGGGTCAGCTGCTCGTCCACCCCGAGCGCCTCGCGGTAGGCCAGGCGGGCCAGCTGCCGGTTGTCCTGCAGCATCCGCATCAAGTTCACCGCGCCGCTCTTGACCCGATCGAAGTACTCGGCGGGCGACGGGGTGTGCTGGGTGACCAGGGAGGCGAAGTCGCGGATGAGGTCGAGGAAGCTCTTGATGACCTCGACGTAGATCTCGCGCTTCTCGCTGAAGTAGAGGTAGAAGGTGCCCTTGGCGACGTCGGCGGCGCGCGTGATGTCGTCGACGGTCGTCTCGTGGTAGCCCCGCTCGGAGAACAGGGCCCGAGCGGCGTCGAGGAGTTGCTGGCGCCGCTCGGCGGAGCCTGGCCCGCTCGCTCCCCGGCCCTTGGACATGGCGGGTCGATCATATACCGTCCGGTCCTCATGCGGCGTGCCTTCTCGGTCGCGGTCTATGCCCGGCGCGGCGACCGGGTACTGGTCATCCACCACCGGCGGCTCGGCACCTGGCTGCCGCTCGGCGGCGAGCTCGAGGCGGGCGAGACGCCGCTCGAGGCAGCCGTGCGCGAGCTCCGCGAGGAGAGCGGCCTCGAGGGGCGCTTCCGCCGCCTGCGCGGCGCCTGCGACGGCGTCCCGCCCGGCCTGCTCGGCTACGAGGAGCACCGGGCGGGCGCCAAGGGGCTGCACATGAACTTCGTCTTCGTCGCCGAGGTGGAGCCCGAGGCGGCGGTGGCGCCCAACCACGAGTTCGCCGACTTTCGCTGGGCCGGGCGCGACGAGATCCTCGCGCTCGACTCGCCGGTCAACGTGCGCGAGTTCGGCCTGCTCGCGCTCGACGCCGAGGTCGTCCCCGACTGATGGCGCGGCGGCGGCAGCACGTCAATCCGCTCGGCCTCGGCTTCGAGTCGTTTCGCGGCCGGCGCCCCGAGCTGCCGGCCGGGCGGCCGGTCGAGCTCGAGATCGGCTGCGCCGAGGCTCAGTTCCTCTTCGAGCGCGCCGCCGGCGATCCCGATCGGACCTACGTCGGCCTCGAGATCCGCCACGAGCTGGTGGACGAGGTCAACCGCCGGGCCGAGCGGCAGCACCTGCCGGTGCGCGCGGTCTTCGGGCACGCCAACCACCACCTGGCCGAGCTGTTCCCGCCCGGCCGTCTCTCGCGGGTCTTCGTCAACTTCCCCGACCCGTGGTTCAAGCGCCGGCACCACAAGCGGCGCCTGATGGACGAGGACCTGGCGCGCGCCATCCACCGCGTCCTCGAGCCGGGCGGCGAGCTCCTCTTCCAGTCCGACGTCTGGGAGGTCGCCCTCGACGCCATGGGCGTCCTCGACGCGCTCGACCACCTCCTCACCAACCGCGCCGGCCCCTGGTCCTTCTGGCGTGCCGCGAATCCCTACGGCGCCCGCAGCTGGCGCGAGCAGCACTGCGAAGAATCCTCGTTGCCCATCTGGAGGCTCCTCTACCAGAAGAGTTAACCGCCAAAGCCGCCAAAACCGCCAAACCAGAACTTATTGGGTTCGCTGCGACCGACACGGGGCATACCCCCAAAAAAAACTTTGGCGGCTTTGGCGGTTTTGGCGGTTCAAAAAAGGGGATTCGGGGATTAGCCGAGCTCGAGGGCGAGGGATTCGAGCTCCCTCGCGCGGTCGCGGAGCTCGGCGGCCTTCTCGAACTCGAGGTCGTGCGCGGCCTGCCGCATCTCGGTGCGGAGCTTCTTGACCGCGGCGAACAGCTCCTCCTTGTCCTGGACCTGGAGGGCCTGCGCACGCTCGGCGAGGGTGCGGGCGTCGAGGAAGTCGGGCGAGCTGCCCGGCTGGAGGTCCATGATGGCGCGCACGACCGAGCGCGGGGTGATGCCGTGGCGCTTGTTGTGCTCGGCCTGGGCGGTGCGGCGGCGCTCGGTCTCGTCGAGCGCCTGGCGCATGGAGTCGGTGACGCGGTCGGCGTACAGGATGACCCGCCCGTTGACGTTGCGCGCGGCCCGCCCGATGGTCTGGATGAGCGAGCGCGTCGAGCGGAGGAAGCCCTCCTTGTCGGCGTCGAGCACGGCGACCAGCGACACCTCCGGGATGTCGAGCCCCTCGCGCAGGAGGTTGATGCCGACCATGACGTCGAAGTCGCCGCGCCGCAGGTCGCGGATGAGCTGGATCCGTTCGAGCGTGTCGATGTCGGAGTGGAGATACTTCACCTTCACGTTGAGGTCGGCGTAGTACTCGGTCAGGTCCTCGGCCATCCGCTTGGTGAGTGTGGTGACCAGGACCCGCTCGCCCTTGTCCACCCGCGCCCGGATCTCGCCCAGCAGGTCGTCCACCTGCTCGGTCACCGGGCGAACCTCGACCTCCGGGTCGAGCAGGCCGGTCGGCCGCAGGATCTGCTCGACCACCACCCCGCGCGACTTCTCGTGCTCGTACTCGGCCGGGGTGGCGGAGACGAAGACCAGCTGGGTGACTCGCTCTTCCCACTCGTCGAAGCGGAGCGGTCGGTTGTCGAGCGCGCTGGGCAGCCGGAAGCCGTACTCGACCAGGTTCTCCTTGCGCGACCGGTCGCCGCGCCACATCGCCTGGATCTGCGGCACGGTTTGATGCGACTCGTCGATGATCATGATGCTGTCGGACGGGAAGTAATCGATGAGGGTGGGGGGCGGCTCGCCGGGCGAGCGGCCGGTCAGGTGGCGCGAGTAGTTCTCGATCCCCGAGCAGAAGCCCATCTGCTCCAGGCACTCGATGTCGTACAGGGTCCGCTGCTCGAGGCGCTGGCGCTCGACCAGCCGGTTCTCGCGGGTGAGGACCTCGAGCCGCTCGACCAGCTCCGCCTTGATGCCCTCGATGGCGCGCCGCAGGTGGTCGGCCGGGGTCACGTAGTGCGAGGCCGCGAAGATGGTCGACTCCTTGATGCCGCGCTTGACCTTGCCGCGCAGCGGGTCGATCTCCGCCATCGACTCGACCTCGTCGCCGAACCACTCGATGCGGATCGCGGTGTCTGCCTCGTAGGCCGGAAAGACCTCGACGGTGTCGCCGCGGACCCGGAAGGTGCCGCGGTGGAAGTCGACGTCGTTGCGCTGATACTGCAGCTCGACCAGTCGCCGGAGGACGTCGTCGCGCGGCACGCTGGCGCCGGCCTGGACCTCGCAGGTCATCTCCGAGTAGAGCTCGCGGGCGCCGATGCCGTAGATGCAGGAGACCGAGGCGACGATGATGACGTCGCGCCGCGAGAGGAGCGCGTAGGTCGCCGCATGCCGCATGCGGTCGATCTCCTCGTTGACCAGGGCATCCTTCTCGATGTACGTGTCGCTCGCGGCGACGTACGCCTCCGGCTGGTAGTAGTCGTAGTAGCTGACGAAGTAGTGGA
>Ga0111538_10001129_pt1 | contig 37524 bp, 37 predicted proteins | sample SoiMethybrSBSTD1_FD_79669 | JGI IMG/M metagenome (GOLD analysis project Ga0111538, IMG submission 79669) | Bulk soil microbial communities from a Populus tree surrounding site in Tennessee, USA - Soil MetaG P. TD hybrid SBSTD1 (version 2)... | ecosystem: Environmental > Terrestrial > Soil >...
ACAAGCACGAGGAGTTCATCGGGCCGCGCTTCTTCGTCTACGCGGCCAATCTGGAGATGAACCCGCTCGACGTCGAGGACCGCGTCCCAGAGCTCAAGGACCAGCACGGCCTCGGTTACTGCAACATCACCAAGTGCTGCACCAAGGTCTGCCCGGAGCACATTCACATCACCGACAACGCGATCATTCCGCTCAAGGCGCGAGTCGTCGATCGTTACTTCGATCCGATCACGAAGCTACTTCGCATCTTCAAATAACGACTTCGCAAGCCACTTACAGCCTTGCCGTGCAGATGTGATCACTGCCGGCGAGGCTGGCGTGACCTCAATCTCGTAACTATCTGATCTCAAGTGACTTGCTGGCGATTCACGGCCGAGCTTAGGCCGCGGCACATGCCTTGCCCTTACGGGGGTGTTTCGGCCCGTCTCGCCGTCGCCCTTTGGCGTAGGCGGACGGGCCCCACCGTGAAGGAGGCTCGACATGATGTGGGCGTTTTTGGCTGTGATTGCGGCGATGGGTTTGGCGCTGGTCAAGGTTCGGCGGCAGCGCAAGATTCGCGAGGCGCGCGGTTCGCACGCGCAGGCGGCGTAACTCTCTCGGGCGCGCTGACAGCGCGCCTACGCCTTACGGTTGTCGTCGATCAGATTGGGGATCTCACGTGTGAACGCGATCCCCGCGCGGTACTGGGGCGTGGGTCCGATCTCAAAAGAAGACCACGCCACCACCGCCGCTGTCTTCACCGATCCGCGCTCTGGCGGCAGCACCACTCGGACGCGCTGCTGGGGACGCAGCACGATTGTCGATCGCACCTGCAGACCATTCGACGAGACATCCAGCAATGTGCACGGTGCACCGTCAATGAGCGCCTGCTCGTCGTCACGGGCGCGCACGCGTTTCGCGCGCCGCTGCGGCCGCGCCGGCAGGGGCTCGGCCAGGACCGAGAGCCACACTTGCGGGTGGACGTCTCCCGGCTCCGATGACATCAAGTCGGCAGCCCGCTCCGCCGGAAGGAGACGAATCTCGATGCCGCGCTCGTAGCGTTCGTTGTGCAGTCTCTGCATGAGGGCCGATCCTGACCCGCTCGCCGCGACAGCCTGCTCAATCACCACGACGTCAGGGCGCCGGGTGCCGAGCATCTCGAAGGCCTGCGAAAGGTCAGTATGGGCAACGGGAATCACGGTCTCCACTGACTTGGCGCGGGCGTTCCACGCCTCGAGCAAAGGTTCGGAGCCGATGAACAACGTGCAGGGATGTGACGTGCCAGTGGACGCGAAACTCATGATTGTAATCCGCTCCAAAAAATAGCAAAAAGGTCGCCAGTCGCGCGCCTTCGAGGTAACCCTCGCGCGTCGAGCGGCTTGGAGTGGTTTTTCAGAGTTGTATGCGCGTGCGCGCGAGGGATTTCCCAGAGAACGTCTGGTGCCGTCAGAAAAACTGGGCGCGGTGCAGAACTATGCGCGGTTCGCGTGAAACGCGTCGGCTTGCTCGTGCGCGTGATACGACGATCGCACCAGCGGGCCGGATTCGACGTGCACGAATCCCTGCTCGAGTGCGACGCGTTTCAGATCGGCGAACTCGTCGGGATGGTAATAGCGGGTCATCGTGGCGTGCTTGGCGGACGGCCTGAGATACTGGCCGATCGTCAGGATCGAGACGCCCATCCGCCGCAGGTCGTCGAAGACCGCGAGAATCTCGTCGCGCTCTTCGCCGAGCCCCACCATGATGCCGGTCTTGGTGGCGATGTCGGCACGATAGCGGCGCGAGCGATCGAGCAGCTCCAGCGACCGCGTGTACCGGCCGCCCGAGCGGGCCATGCGATAGAGCCGCGGCACGGTTTCGATGTTGTGATTGAGGACGTCGGGGCCCGCGTCGAGCACGGTGCGCAGCGAGGATTCGATGCCCTGGAAATCGGGAATCAGCACCTCGATTTGGCACGACGGCACTCGAGCGCGGGTCAAGCGAATCGTCTCAGCGAAGATGAAGGCGCCGCCGTCGGCAAGGTCGTCGCGATCGACTGAGGTGATGACCGCAAACTGCAGCCCCATGCGCGCGACGGCTTCGGCCACTCGTGCCGGTTCGGCCGTATCGAGCTCGGTCGGCTTGCCATGCGCCACCGCGCAATACGAGCAGGCGCGCGTGCACACGTCACCGAGGATCATGAACGTCGCCGTGCCGTGGTGCCAGCACTCGCCGATGTTCGGACACCGCGCGTCCTCGCAGACGGTGTTCAGCTTGAGGTCCTTCATGATCCCTTTCAGCCGGAGGTAATTGTCCGACCCGGGCGCACGAACCTTGAGCCAGGCCGGCTTTGGTTCGCGGGGTGCAACGAAGTGAAGGGGTGCCTCGACCGACATCTCTCTAATCTTATCGGATGGCCGGGTCCAACCCGTCTCTGCTCGCTCGCGAGCTCCGGGTCCGCCGTAGCCTAGGCGAAGGCGGAAAGGACCGGCCCTACAATGCCTGAGTGCTGAAACTAGCAATCACGTGGCTCGGGCACTCGACGTTTCTCGTGCGTACCCCTGGCGGGAAACGACTGCTGTTCGATCCGTGGCTGCGGGAGAACCCTGCGTGTCCTGCGGCGTTGAAGAAGCCGCCCAAGGCCGACGTCATTCTGGTGTCGCACGGGCACGGCGACCACATGGATGATCTCGTCCTCTGCGCGCGCGAGAGCGGCGCCGTTGTCGTCGCCATCTATGAAGTGTGCAACTGGCTCGGGCGCAAGGGGCTGCAGAACGTGGCGCCGATGAACAGAGGCGGCTCGTTACTGGTTGCGGGGCTGACCATCACGATGACCGACGCGCGCCATAGCAGCGGGTTCATCGAGGGCGGACAGATGGTCTACATGGGTGAGGCTGCCGGCTTCGTGATTCGCCTCGAGGATCAGCGGAGCATCTACTTCGCCGGCGACACCAGCCTGTTCGGCGACATGCAACTCATTGGCGACCGCCATAAGCCGGACATCGCGTTCCTGCCGATTGGCGATCGGTTCACGATGGATCCCGTCGATGCCGCGCGCGCGTGCCAGATGCTCGGCGTGCGCCAGGTGGTGCCGATGCACTGGGGAACGTTCCCGATCCTGACTGGCCGGCCTGACGAACTGAAACGTCTGGTCGAGCCGAAGGGCATTCAGGTGCTGGAGTTGAAGCCGGGAGAGACTGCTGAGTAGGGCGACGCTTACGTCGCCCCTATGCTCGCTACTGAATGCGAATGGTCCCTTCCAAGGACGTTACGCCCGGCTGATTGTGATCGTGGAAGCCGCACGTGCGAACGGTGTTCAGATTCTGAGTCGTGCCGTTTTGCCCTGCCGAGATGAAGCCCACGTTGATTTCGGGACAATCCGTGTGAGCTGGATGCGGATCAGAGTTCATCTCGTGCGGACGAGTGTCGTTGTTCACGAACGTCACTCGCGACCCCGGCGCGACAGTCACATTCTTCGGCGACACACCGGCTGCCGTGATCGTGATCGTGGCCGCCACCGTACCGCCGGTGCCGCCGCCCCCGCCGCCGCCACCACCACCGCCGGAGGGTCCGGGGCCTGGATTGTCATCTCCGCCGCACGCGGAGACGAAGAAGGCCAGGAAGAAGATCGAAGACGCCGCTGCGAATCGTGATGTCATCAGAAGAACTTCCTCGAGATGCTGAATCCGAGATACCAATCGTCGCTGTTCGTCCCGCCTCGAGCAACCTGCCCCATCGTCGTGCCAAAGCCATTGGAGAAATTCAGCTGGAACACGTGCCCGCCTGCCCGCTTTTCGATGCCGAACGTTCCGTGATTCACGCCCGGCTCGTAGCCGACCCGCGGAATGAATTCGCCGACGACATACACCGTCGGACGAATGCGTATTCTGGCGCCGAGCCCGAGAAAGAACGTGTCGTTGTCATCGGTCAGTTCACTGGGCAAAGGATTCGAGTTGTTCACCCATCTCGGGTTCACATAGATCGCCCCGACCTCGCCCAGCTCGCGCGAGACCACAACGCCAAGCGACGGCGTATAGCTGTCCTTGAAGTTGTTGGTGCCTTCAATCGTCGCGACGGCATCGAGACCGATGATGCCGTCGTTCTTCTGCTGCAGCACGCTGTATTGGCTGAAGAACTCGATCGTCTTGTCGCTGGTGCGGTGAATGCCGATCTGCGCGCCGCGGATGATGCCGAAGCGGTACTCGAGGCCGATCTGTGCGCCGGAGTCGAGCCCGAACAGATCGCTCGCCAGGTCGCCGAAATCACCCGCCCCAAGTGGCCGGCCAAACCGGTGTGTCACGCGGAACGCGCTCCTGAACCGCGGCAGACGCAGCGTCGTCGGGAGCGTGATGATCGTAAAGTCCGGCTGCGCCAGCCGCAGGTCGCGATCCGGATCATCCTCCTGGGCGAGCGCCGGCGCCGGCAGTGACAGCGCGGCGATCAGCACCGAAACGATTGCCGTCATATGCACGATCGCGGAACGCCAACGCGGCGTTGTCTCAGATGTCGTCGGACGAGTCATCGTCTTCGCTCCTAGTCGTTGCGCGCGCCAAGCTCGATCCAGCGCCTGATCACCAGTATCTGTCCGTCAGTCAGATACGGGGGACCGCTCAAGGGCATCCGCACTCCGACGATGCCCGCTCGGCCTTCGAGTTTGTGAATGAGATAGCTGTTCTCGGGGTCGCCGGCGATGACGCGCACCGCCCCTGGCTTGCCGCGGCTGCCGACGCCGACCAGATTGACGTACGCGACGGCCGGCGAGAGATCGAGTCCGTTGAACAGCCGGCCAATCGCATTGTGGCACTGCGTACAGGCGGCACGACCCGATGAATCACTGTTGTTGAAAATCTCGTTCTGAATACTTGAAAACGTTGGGACCAGATTGGGCGTTGGCCCCGTGATGTCGGGCAGCGATTCGTCGCATGCGGCAGCTCCGACGGTGATCGTCACGGCCAGCGCCCCGTAGAGCAAACGTCTACGCATGGCTCTCCTTATCGCGCGCCACAATGCCGCGCGTTTGCTTGTCGTTCACGAGCGTGCTTCCCTTCCGCTCTGAAGCCCGCCGACTCATTTCGATGACTGGGGACCGATGCTCCGAAGATAGTTGACGATGTTCCACATGTCGGTGGTGGTCAACTCGCTGCGCACGCCCTTCATCTCGGAATTGCCGCCGACGCCGTTGGCGATGATCGAGAAGATCTCACCGTCGGTCGAGCCGTATTTCCATTCCGCGTCGGTGAGATTGGCCGGACTCGGATCCTTCGGCGCGAGCGAACCGTCGCCGAGTCCCTTCGGGCCGTGGCAGTGCCGGCAGGCCTTCATGTACGCCTGTCGCCCCTTGTTGACCGAATTGGCGTTCGCAGGCACCGGATTCTTGACCGCTGCCGCCTTGGGATTCCCGCCTGGAGTGGCTTGCCCGTGCCCGACCAGCGTCGCCGACACGAACAGGAGGCTGGCGATAACAACTGCCGAACCAGCAGGCAGGGTCTTCCGTCTCACGTCCATTCAATGCTCCGACTCTGGCCGAAGGGAGTCCACGTGTCCGCTGAGCAAGGCCCATGCCCCGGACGTTCTGCTGAAGATGGCGTGAAATGCCCTACATGATCGGGTGACGGCTTACCGGCATGGTAAGCGGGAACGGTCCTGCGTAACGGCGGCAGACACTCGAGCTGGCCTCAATCGATGCGGTATTTCGCCAGGTAATAGCTCAAGGCGCGCTGGCTGATGCCCATTAGCTCAGCCGCGTCCTTCTTGACCCCGCCGGCCTGATCGAGCGCACGGCGGATCGTCTCGCGTTCGACCCATTCCAGGTTCTGATGCAACCGGGTTGACGGCAACCCCGACGAGGAGGCCGACGTCGCGCCAAGCAGTGAAATCGAGTGCGCGGTGATCACCGGCCCGGTGGCGAGGACGACGGCCCGTTCGATGGTGTTCTCCAGTTCACGCACGTTCCCCGGCCAGTCGTAGCGTCCCAGCGCCTCGACGACGCTGTCGTCCGCTCGATCGATGCGCTTGCCCGATCGCTGGCGGTGCTTCTCGACGAAGTGATCGATGAGCGTCGGGATGTCGTCGCGTCGTTCGCGCAACGGTGGAATGTCGATCGGGATCACGTTGAGCCGATAGTACAGGTCCTCCTGGAAGCGTCCATCGCTCACCATCTGTTTGAGGTCGCGGTTCGTCGCCGCCATCACGCGCACATCGACATGCTGCGTGCGCTCGGCGCCGAGCGGCTCGAACTCGCGCTCCTGCAGCACGCGTAACAGCTTGGCCTGTACCGCCGTGCTCATCGTCCCGATCTCGTCGAGGAAGATCGAGCCGCCGTCGGCCAGTGCGAACTTCCCGCGCTTGGTCATCGTCGCGCCGGTGAACGCGCCGCGGACGTGGCCGAACAGCTCCGACTCCAGGAGCGTGTCGGGAATCGCCGCGCAATTCACCTTGATGAGCGGCATTTCGCGCTGCGCGCTGCGGTGATGAATGAGCCGCGCCACCATCTCCTTGCCGGTGCCCGTTTCACCGGTGATGAGCACCGTGCTCTTGGTGGAGGCGACCAGCTCGGCACGGTTGATCACGTCCTGCATCGCGCGGCTGCGGCCGACGATGCCGTAGTGATTGAATTCGGCATCGCGCTCGCTGAGCAGATACTGCTTTTCGGTCTGCAGGCGCTGGCTTTTGACGGCGCGACGCGCCAGTGCCAGCAGCTCGTCCACCTCGAACGGCTTCTCGAGAAAATCCTCGACGCCCAGCTTGAACGCCTCGCGCACGATCTGCGTCGAGCCGTGTGCCGTCATCATCACGATCTGCGGACGCTCTGCGTCCGGCACCGACGCGGCCACCTCGCGAATCAACTCGAGGCCTGTCATGCCGGGCATCAGGTTGTCCACGACGAAGAGATCGAACGAGCGTTCGCCGAGCTGACGCTGCGCCTCGCGTGCGCTGGAGGCTTCGACGACCTCATGTCCTTCGTCTCGCAGCGCGCGGCCCAGCCGCTTCAGGATCTTTTCTTCGTCGTCAGCCAGGAGAATGGAGCCACGCACGCTCATGCAGCGGCCTCGGCCGTCAAAGGCAGATCGAGGTGGATTTCCGTGCCGGCGCCGATCTGACTGTTGACGGCGATCGTGCCGCCGAGGCCTTCGATGATGGTCTTCGCGATGGGCAACCCGAGCCCCGTGCCTTTCCGCCGCGTCGTGAAGTACGGATCGAAGATGTGCGCCATGTCGTCGGAACTGATGCCGGTCCCGAAATCCTGGATCGTGATGGCGACGCGCCCTGCGGCATATCGCGTCTTGACGATAACCCCGGGGCGAGTGGCGACCGCGACACCTCCCTGTTGGACAGGCGCGCGCGCGCCGGCCGCCGCGTGGACCGCGTGACGCGCGTTGGTGAGGATGTTCACGAGCGCGGTGCGCATCCGCTCGGCGTCGGTGACGGCGAGCGGCATCTCGGGATCGAGCTCGAGCTGCACTTCGCTGCTGTCGTGGCCCGCCCACGCGGCAGCCGCCGACGCGCGGCAGACGTCGTTGAGATTGGCCGCCGCCAGATCGAAGCGCATCGGCTTGGCGAAATCGAGGACGTCGGAGACCAGGTTGTTGAGCCGCCTCGTTTCCTCGTCGATATCAGCCGCCGCTTCGAGACGATCCGCGGCGCTGACGTGATCGCGCCGCAGGGACGTGAGCGTGGCGCGAATGATCATCAACGGATTGCGAATCTCGTGCGCGATCACCGTCGAGAGCCGTCCGAGCGACGACAGCCGTTCCTTCTGCGCCGCTTCCTTCTGAAATCTCGCGACTGACTCAGTCAGCGTGTTGAACGCCGACGCCAGCAGGCGTGCGTCCTCATCGTCCCAGGCGCGACTTCGCACCGGGACCTTGCGGGTGAGGTCGCCGGTGGCCGCCACATCGCCCATCGCACCGGTCACCGCCGCGAGCGGTCGCGTGACCGTGCGGGCGACGAAGTAGCTGAGGATGGTGGCGAGCATGATCGTGACGATCAGCGCGCCGGCCAGACCAAGCCGAAGCGAATTGAGCACCGAGAGACGTCCTGTGCGTGACTGAAGTACCAGCGCGACGGGAGTTTTGCTCGCGTCCTCGCCGGCGCCTCGCCCGGCGTGCTGCATCGGGCGGGCGAGCGCCAGGTACTCTTCGTCGCCGAGCGTGATCGAGACTTCACCTGGCGCGCCAAGAATGGAGGCCAGCGAGTCGCGAGTCTCGCGCGGCAGTGACGAAGCGAGGATCTTGCCCCCCGACGCGAACGCCACCTCGCTGCCGGTCAACTCTTTGAAGCGCATCGCGAGCCGATCGTCCATGAAGAAGCCGACGCTGAGACGACCGAAGATCAGTGGCGGGTCGCCGTCGAGGTTGACGACCGGCACGCTGATCACTTCCAGCAAACCGCGCGGGCGTGGTACGAAGGTCGAGATCTCCTCGAGCGGCTTGGCCGGATCACCAAGCTTGAGCATGGGCTCCGCATCGCCGCCCGAGACACCGAGCAGAGCGCCGTGCGGATCAGTCGTGACGAGGAGGTCGGCCGAGATCAGTTGCCGGAACTCGTCTACGAGGCGCTGTACGGTCTGTTTGGCCTGGGCAAGTTCCTCGCTGTTCGTGGCGTCGCCGGACGTGTCCATCCCCGCCTTGAGCTTCGGAGTATCGGCGACCAACAGCGCATTCGTCCGAAAGTTTTCGGTGAGGTTCTCGCGACGCAGATCGACGAGCGTCGCCGCGGCGGTGAGACCGCGCCGAAGATCAGCCTCGGCGTCGGATGACACGCGCGCGTTCACGAAATAGAACGCGAGTCCCAGCGACACGATCGCCAGCAGCGTCGAGGCGATGAAGATCCGGTTGGTGAGCGACGAAGCTATTCGAATCACAACACATCAATCCGACGGATTACGAAGGATGATGATCAACGTGCCCGGCTCGAGACGTTGCAGCGTGACGTCCGGGTAGGGCGCGATGAGGGTCCAGGACTCCATCTGTCCCTGATCGAGACGCGGTCCGTGAGCCACCTGCGCGCGCCGGCTTCGATAGAGGCCAGCCACTTTCCAGCGATTGTAGCTGCCGCTGAGCCCGAACGCGTCGTAGGGAATCATGGCCTGGGGCGCCCAGGCGCCGGGCGGGTGGAGCACGCCCGGGTCGTCGAGCAGCTGTCGCAGCGTCGCCTGAAGGTCCCCGGGGGAGACGTAGGCACGATAGGCGGAACGGTGAGTTTTGGGGGTGAAGAGGTCCAGATACGCCGGCTCCTCGCGCCAAAGAGCGTGCTCTCCAGATTTGAACTGAATTTGAGATCGCAGATTTGCGCAGGCCAGCACAACCGCCGTGGCCACGAGGGCCCGAGTTATACTGTTCGGCTGCGAGCCCGATTTCGAGGACATCAGCGTGGCGTACATCATCACCGAACCGTGCATCGGCACGAAGGACACTGCATGCGTCGACGTCTGTCCCGTCGACTGCATCCATCCGCGCAAGGACGAGCCGGAGTTTCAGTCCACGGACATGCTATATATTCACCCGGACGAGTGCATTGATTGCGGTGCCTGCGTCCCGGCGTGCCCCGTCGAGGCCATCTTCGCGCTCGACGAAACACCGGAGAAGTGGAAGCATTTCATTCCGGTGAACGCGCAGTTCTTTCAAAAATAGAGCGGGGTGGGTTGCGGGGCCCACGTTCCAGGTAAGGGTGGGACCATGCGGACGTTGCGCCGAGTACCAGGCCGAACCAGGTCGTCGATCATCGCACTCGCGCTGCTTGCCGGAGCCTCGCTCGCGGTGCGCGGCGCCGCTGACTCCGACGCCGACCTTCAGCTGCAACTGGCCACGCTGCTCTACGACGAGACTCGCTACCAGGAAGCGCTCCAGGCGTTCGACCAGGCGTCTCAGGCCAGCGATCCGCAGGTGGCCCTTCGTGGACGCAAGGGCGTCGTTCGCACGTCGCTGAAGGTCGCCGAGTTCGGACGCGCGAAGCGCGACGCCGAAACGCTCAGGACTCTTGCCCCGAAGGACCCGGAAGCCATCGCGCTCTACGGCGATGCGCTGTGGTCGGCGGGCCTCTTCGATGAAGCCGATCGCGCCTATAAGGACGCCGTCGCGCTGGCCCCGGATTCCTCGCGCGCGCGCTTCGGCGTGGCGCGCTCGCTGGCCGCGACGAGCCGCCTCAACGAAGCGCTCGACATGGCGCTCGCCGCGTCCGCCACGGCGCCGCGCGATGGCGACATTCACGCCCTGGCCGGCGACATCTACGAGCGCATGCATCGGTTTGCGCAGGCCGCCAATTCCTATCGCAACTACATCAACCTGCTGCCCAACAAGGACCGCAGCGAGAAAGCGGCGTGGGCCCGCGCGCAGGTCGAGTTCCTCGACTCGTTCGGCGACAGCCAGCCAGTGGACATCGACGAGCAGGACCTGAACATGCTCCACACGATCCCCTTCACGCTGCAGAAGGACAAGATCGTGGTGCAGGCGCGCGTGAACGGTGGCCGTCTGCAGGACTTCATCCTCGACACCGGCTCCGAAGAGACGGTGATCGGGCGCGAGACTGCTCAGCGCGAGCGCATCCGCCCGGTCACTTATACACTCAGCGCCGGCGTCGGCGAGGTGGGGCTGCGTGGTCTTCAGCTGGCGAAGCTCAAGGTGCTCGAGGTCGGCACGCTGCAGGTGCGGAACCTGCCGATCCTGATCAAGAACCCGGCGCTGCGTGGGATCCCGAAGCGCGAGGGCGAGTCGTTCTCGCCGCTGTCGATCGGGATGTCGATGATGATCGACTATCAGAAGCGGCTGCTGACCATTGGCCGCAAGCTGCCGTCCGTCAAAGCCGACATCCGGCTGCCGATGCGAGTGCACCGTCTCGCCATGGTTCGCGGGATGCTCAACTCGACGCACCCGACGTATTTCGTCGTCGATACCGGCGGCGAGGTCATCTCCATCAGCTCCGAAATGGCGCAGACGCTGCCGGCGTCGCCGTTCCGGCGGATCCCGCTGCGGGTCTGGGGCACCTCGGGCTGGGATCGCGAGGCGTTCCTGATGCCCGGCATGGACCTCGACTTCGCTAGCATCGAGTACCGCAACTTCTCGCTCGTCGTCCTCAATCTGCGCGCGCCCAGTCTGCTCCTCGGCTTCCAGCTTGGCGGCATCGTCGGACACAAGTTCCTCGCGCCGTATCGCGTGTCGATGGATCTGGAGCTGAGCGAGTTGAGGCTCGAGAAGTTTTAGTCGATTGGCAGTGTAGGGGCGACGCATGCGTCGCCCCTACGAACGTCGTTAGAAATCGTACCCAATCCAGACCGAGAACTTCGGCTTGCGGAACCGCGAGCTGCCGCCGAACGCCGCGAACAGCTGATCTTCCCAATCCTTGTTGAGCAGCGTCTTCCACGAGTAGTCGAAGTGAATCGGGAAGCCGAGGGCGAACGTCTCGAGGCCGATGCCGTATGACGCCCGCGAGTCCACGAGCCGCAATCCGTCCACCACAACCGGAGAGCCGTAGACCGGCCTCTGCTGGGTGAAGCTGATCGCCTCGTAGCCGACGATCGGCGTGTAGAGCTCGGAGCCTCGCGCGAACCACTTGAACGGCTGGCCCTTGAAGTACCCCCCGCCCATGTTGGCGAAGAACACACCGCGGATGCCGCCGAGAATGCCGATCGGCGTCAGCATCGCTTCGATGAGCGGGAACCGCAGTTCGGCGTTGAAGAATGCCGAATGGTCGCCGACGAACTCGAGATACTCGTAACCGCGCATTTCGGAGTTGCCGCCGAAGTACATGAAGTCCGGCGCGTCTCCCCAACTGCGGAAGCCACGGGCGCGCAGCGCCAGCAGACCCGTCGCGCCGAGTCGCTGGTAGTAGCGCGCGTCGATATCAGCCGTTTGCCGCGACAACGTGTTGCCAATCTTCGGCGCGATCTCATACGACAGCCGCATCGTGTTGCCGGCCAGCGGTCCGAATTCGCGGAACACCGTCGTCTCCTGGACGAAGTTCACGCCGAGGGGAACGTAGGTGCCCGAGCGGAGCAGCTGCCGTCCGAACTGGTCCTCCTGATACTGCTGTGAGTAATCCTGCAGGTTCGGATCGTTGAACGACTCGCGATACTGCAGCATGCCGCCGAACACCTCGACGCGGCGATAGCGGTTGAACGGCCAGATGCCGAACGCGGTCCCGCCGCGCACCGTTCGCGTGGCGACGGAGAAGTCACGGTCGATGTAGCCGGAGAACGACGGATCGTAGAAGACGTTCTCGAGCGTGCCGTAGAAGAACTGCGTCTGCGAGTAGCCTTGAATCGCGTAGTTGAACCGATGCGCGAGGTTCAGATACGAGAGCGACAGCGTGCGGTACTGCGAGATCGACGCCGCATACAGGCTGAACTGCTGGTCGCCCAGGACGTCGCTGAAGTTGACCGCCGACCCGCCGAAGATGTCGCCGCCGCTCGTGACACCGACGTTCACAGGCGGCCGTCCGTCCATGAACATCTTCTCGAACGTGCCCTTCTTCTTTTTCTTCTCGGCGACGAGCGTGTGCGACAGCGGCGACTGGAAGTCGATGATGTTCTGCCCGGGTGAGCCGAAGTCAGACGAGGCGGCGGTGACGATCGGATCGCGTCGCTCGAGCGTGTGCAGCTCGTACTCGCCCTTGTAGTAGGTGATGACCCCGATGCGCGGTGTCCCCGAGCCTTCCCTGAGGACGACGGTGTAGAGGTTGCCGCCGACGGCGTCGCTGTACTGCTTCAGCTCGCCGGTCTTCATGCTCAGCGTCCAGGTGTTGTAGATCTTCCCGTTGCGCGAGACGTCGGGGTCGATCGGCTGGGACGGATCGGTGGCAGTTGACGCAAACACCAGTGTGTCATTGTCCAGCCAATGCGCCGCGCCATCGTCATGGGTGCCGAACGTGAGCTGCGTCTTGCGGCCCGACGACAGGTCGAGCCGGAACAGCTTCTCGTTGCCGCTGATGCGTGCCAGATAGATGATCGACTGCCCGTCGGGCGACCACGTCGGCGCCGAATCGGCGAAGTTGTCCTTGGTGAGATTGGTGATCTGCTTCGTCGCGAGATCGACGAGAAAGATATCGCCTGTACCGTTCTCCAGGGCGGCAAAGACGACTTTCTTGCCGTCGGGTGAGTAGTCGGGCGACTCGGGCTCGTCGAGCGTCCGCATCTCGATGCGGTCCTTGATGTCGCCAGTCAGGATGTCCTGCATGATCAACGTCCGCGACTTCTCGGTGCGGGCGAAGTAGGCGAGCCGGTCGCCGGTGGCCGACCACGTCAGCCACGGCACCGTGACCCATCGACCGCCAGGCGTGACGATGTACTCGAACCCTTTGTCCTTGTCGAAGCCGGCGGTCAGCTTGCGGACGACCGAGCCGTCTTTCCGCGAGACGAGGACGATGTCGCCTTCGCCGTCACGCCGGTTGCCGGTGAAGATCGCCAGCAGGTCGCCGGAGGGCGACGGCTCGGCGGTATAAACGCCGCGATATGGCGTCTTTTCCGGGTTCGGTCCGAGATTGCGGCCGTAGTCGGCTGGCCGCTCCTTGTCGCGGAACGGCTTGAAGCGATCCTTCAGGTACTTGTCGAACTGCTGGTCGAATTCCTCGGCGGTGATCTTGAAGGCCTCTTCGTAGGCGTCCTCACCGCCGCCGATCACCGACTTGCGCAGCGCGAACAGATACGCGCGGAGTCCGTCCTTGCCCCACTTCGATTCGATGAACTCGAAGATGGCGTGGCCAAGGTTGTAGATCATGCGCGCGCCGCCGACGTCGCTGTAGCCTTCCAGCTTGCTCATCTTCGGGATGATGTCGGCCACGGCGGCATCGCGAACGGCCATCAGATCCATCGGGCGCCATTCGCCGGTCATGTAGTCGGCGAGGCCCTCATGGATCCACAGCGGTGATCCACGCCGCACCAACGAGGCGGGGATGATGTCGTAGTCGAACTGGTGGGTCAGCTCGTGAACGATGAGCCGGTAGAGCAGATCCGGCGGTTCGTCCATCGGCATGACGATGCGCGTGCGGGTCGGTTCGGCGAACGCGCCGACGCCTTCCTGCGCGGCGCCGGGGACGACGTTCTGCTGCTGGAACTCGCTGCTCGTCTGGAACAGGATCAGCGGAATCTTGTGCGCGAGGTCGTACTTCAGCTCGGAGCTGACGTGCTGATACGCGCTTTCGGCATACCCGGCCATCCGCTCGAGATGGGGCTCGATCTCCGGGTAGTAGTACATGATGAAGTGATCCGTCTCGTACGTGTACCAGTTGAACTTGTCGTAGCGGATCTGGTTCTTGCCGAAGTAGGGGATATAGGGGGTCTGGGCCGCGGCACGCTCCGCGGACAGTGCGAACGCAGACGCGAACGCGATTGCGAACGCCACCCTGCAAAGGCGGCTCATGTGACTTCTCCTTGCAGGGTCTACCCTGCCGTCTCGGGCGAGTCGCGATCTTACTGCTGACACAGTAACAGTCGCAAACCTAGGATCGTGCGGGCACGAGCAAAGGATGTACCGATGAGTTCATTCAAAACGGCGCGGATTTCGTTGCGCGAGTGTGGCTTTTGCGCTTTCGAATCCTGAGACGGAGACGATCGACTGTCCCCTCGCGCGAGGGTAGGGAAAAGCCTCGGCGGGTATACTGGCCTCGGGTCCAGGAATAAACCCGTCCTCCATCCGGGTTCTACTCAAGGGGCCTGAGTGCCTCCTGATGTTCGGACGTCGCAAGCGGGCAGCCCCCGACACATTCGGTAGCGAGGTGCTGGGCTACCTCGAGCCGCTGTTCGCCACGGCGATGCGGCTGACGCGGAACCGCGCCGACGCGGAAGACCTCGTGCAGGACACGGTGGTCCGGGCCCTGCGGTTCCGGGACCGTTTCGAGCCGGGGACGAATCTTCGGGCGTGGCTGTACACGATTCTTCACAACACGTGGCGGAATCGAGTCCGCGACACGGCTCGTGAGGCGACCGACGTGGACAGCGAGCGGATCGAGGAGCTCGCCGCGCGGGCTGACGGCCCGGCCGAAGTCGAGACGCCCGAGCGGCTGCTCCTGCGGGCGACCATGGACGCGGATCTGAAAGACGCCCTCGACGATCTGCCTGAGGCGTTTCGTCAGGCGGTCTGGCTGCGCGACGTCGAGGAATTCTCGTATGCGGAAATCGCCAAGATGCTCGATGTGCCGATAGGTACGGTAATGTCACGCATCTCGCGGGGCCGGCGGCAGTTGTTCGAGAAGCTCAGTCAGTCGAAGGATGGCGCACAGGTGCCCGTATCACGATGAGTGAGTGTCGTCTCGTCACATCCCAGTTGTCGTCCTACGTGGACGATCAGCTCGAGCCCGATCGCCGGAGTGAGGTCGAGCGCCACCTCGAAGGATGCGTGTCATGTCGTGGCCAGGTCGCGCGTGAGCGCGGCGGCCAGACGGTGCTGCGTCATCACGCGGCGCGTTTGCGCGAGCAGCCACGTCCCGAGGAGATACTGCCACCGGGACTGCGATCGCGCTGCGAATCGCTGGTCGGCGAGCACACACGAGCCGCGAGCCTTCCCGGCTGGCGCCGCACGCTGGTCCCGACGGTATTGAGCGTCATCCTGCTTGTGTTCACGGCCTCGGCGATCTTTTCGCTTGCCACTCGCCAATCCGACGCGGTGCTCGCCGCGCAGCTGACGGCCGATCACTCCAAGTGCTTCAAGTTGTTCGTGGCCGGGGATCCGCCCGTAATGGACGCGCACGAGGTCGAGGAGATGCTCTCGCGCGAGTACGGCTGGAAGATTCATGTGCCGCCGTCTTCTGACGGCCTGCAACTGATTGGCGCACGGCGCTGTCTCTATGCTGACGGCTTGATTCCGCACGTGATGTACCGCGCCAACGGGCAGGACTTGTCGCTGTTCGTCCTGAACGGTGTCACCCGCAGCCCAGCCCAACTGGTCACCTTCGGCCATCGGTCACAGATCTGGACGAAAAACAACACGACCTTCGTCCTGGTCTCCCCGTCAGAGGAAAGTGGTCGCCTCGCCGACGCGACTCGGTACATGATGAAAGAAGCCGATCGCTAAAGGACGCACATGTCAGCCGATCCAGAACTCACCCCCGAACCTGCCGACGTCCCCGTGGAGCCCGCTGCCAGCGAGCAGGCCGCGGCCACCAACGCGCCGCCCGAGGAATCGCGTCTGTCGCGCAAGGCCGCCTGGCTGGCCATGGGCGCCGTGACGCTGGCGCTGGCGCTCATCTGGGTGGCGCCGGGCATCGAACATGTCGATGAGACCGCGACGAGCGGGACGTCCGGTTCGCCCGGCGAGCCCGAGGACGCCGCTGCCGCGGGCAAGCCCGCGCGTCTCGACTTCAAGCTGAAAGACATGAACGGCGTCGACGTCAAACTCGATTCGTTCAAAGGAAAAGTGATCCTGATCAACTTCTGGGCGACGTGGTGCGGGCCGTGCAAAGCCGAAATCCCGTCGCTGGTCGAGCTGCAGGAAAAATACGCGGACGATCTCGTTGTTCTTGGATTCTCGGTGGATGACACGCCGGAGAAGATGAAGCCGTACTCCGAGGAGTACAAGGTCAATTACCCGCTGCTTGTCGGCAATGGCCGTGAAGACGTGCAGAATGCCTTCGGGCCGCTGCTCGGCATTCCTGTGTCGGTGATCATCGACCGGGAGGGGATCATCGCGAAGAAGCACACCGGCATTGCCACCAAAGAGCAGTTCGAGCGCGAGATCAAGGCCCTGCTGTAGTATGATCGCGACATGCTGAAAGGCTTCACGCACGCCCGACTCGCTTGCGGCTGTCGCATCGCGTTCCGCGAGGGTGTCGAGGGAAGCCCCGTCACCGTGGTCGTGGAAGACAAAGGCCCCGGCTGCGGCATGTCATTGCACGTGCGCAACCTGCCGATCTACGACTACCGCGAAGCGTTGCGCCCGCCAACTCGTTTCCTGCCTCTCGAAGAAGAGGAATACGAGGAAGAAAGCTAGCCCAAGGTCAGAGGGCAAACGACAACGTCAAGTACGCACGGCCGCCCCAATCGGGCGGCCGTTGTTGTTTTTGGGTTGGACGGACAGGAAAGGCCTCGCGCTGTGTACGCCGAGGGCATGCCGCGTCGCGGCCGCGACTCGCACGCCGGGAAATTGTCTGCGCTCGTAATCTGACGATGCCCGCGCGTGTAGTCGCTATCTCGTGGCTACTTCCGCTGCGCGGCTCAAAGCGCCCGAGCTGTCTCGTCACAACTCGAACGCGATGACGGAACACGCGCGGATGAATCGCTCCGCCAATTTCCGGCTACGCGGTGAGCTCGCACGCGTCCGCCACGCGGCATGCCCTCGGCGTCGCAGCGCGTGTCCGGCCACCGGAACCCGGATTCGCGACGCAGCAATGCCAACGCAGCTCTCGCCTCGAATCGATTCCTTGAAGAAGAGGACTAGAGAGGCGAGCTAGCAGCGCGTGTCGTCGCGATGGACGAAGTACGACTTGTACTTCGGTGACGCCGGGTTCATGCACCCCGACAGGTTGAGCAGTTCGATCTTCCTGAACTCGGTCGGGTGACTCTCACCCTGAATGGTGATGTAGCCCTCGGTCAGCGGTGCGCCGTCCTTCTTGACCGCCAGGTCGAAGTTCGCGACGCCGTCTCCACCGATCTGCGGCATGTCGTACTCCAGCACGATCTGTCCTTCGACCCGGTGCGTGAGATGCTCGCCGCCGCGGACGTCCACTTCCACGCGCACCCACACGTCGCCGCGATAAATCGGCGACGTCGAGTTCGTGCAGTGGCCTCGCACCATGGCGCCCTTCATGAAGATTTCAGTGCCCGGCGTGCAGACGTTGGCCGTGGTTCGGTCAGGCGCTGGCGCGCCGCCGAGCAGCTGCACCTCGATCGAAATCGGAAAATTCTGGTTGACCTGCATCGACTGCGGCGACTGGCTGTGAAGCATCAGCCCGTTGTTGCGCATGGCCCACCCGGGCGCTCCGGTTGCCTGGTCGCCGACGAAGCGATACTCCGCGGCGATCGTGTAGTACGAGAACTTCTCCCGGCTGTAGAACAGGTGTCCGAACTTGTTCTCGAACGCCGTGTACTTGTCGTACGACACCTTCAGCACACCGTTCTCGACGCGAAAGGTATCCAGGTAGTTCTCGCCGAGCGGATAGCCGGTGATCTTCGGCGTCCACCCGTCAAGGTTCTTTCCGTTGAATAGTTGCACCCAGTCCTTGCGGTCGGCATCGCGTTGGGCGAAGAGCGTCGGCAATGACAGCGCCAGGATCGCCACGAGGATGGAGAAGAGGCGTGACGTCATGGCGGGCATTCTACCCTTCGACTCGCCCAGTGCCCAGGCGGGCCCTGCGCTCGCTCAGGGCCCAGGGGCCCGGCGCTCGCTCAGGGCAGGCCCGTCTATGTGAAGCGGATCTTGAGCTCGGCGACGAGCGGCAGGTGATCGGACGCCAGCAGCGACAGCCGCGTTCGCGGAAGCTCCAGACCTACCACCTCCACGCTGCCTTCGTAATAGATGTGATCGAGATGCAGCACCGGGAAGACGCCGGGATACGTCCGGCGGCGCCGGAGATGCGCACGCAGGTCGATGCTCTCCAGCCGCTCGCTCAGGACCTTGGTCGCCAGGCCGCGACTCCACTCGTTGAAGTCGCCGAGCACGAGCTTCGGCACGCCGACGCGCCGATCGTGGACGATGCTGCCAAGGCGTCCGGCCTGGTGACGACGTTCGAGAAACGCGGTTCCCAGGTGCACGTTATAGAGGTGCAGCGTGTCGTCGCCGACCGCCACGTCCACGCGTTGCAGGCAGCGCGGCTCGCACGTCTTCCACGACAAATCGTAGTGCGCGTGATGCACGATCGGGTGGCGGCTGAGCACGACGTTGCCAAACAGGTTGCCGCGCAGGTGACGGGCCGGCGCCATGACCCAGCCCATACCGAGCAACGCGCCGAGCTCTTCGGCATGCCCGTTTGACGTCGGTCCGGCGCCGATCACCTCCTGCAGGGCGACGATGTCAGCGTCGATGGTCCGGATGACCTCGGCAATCCGGCCCGGATTGGTGCGGCCGTCGAGCCCGCGGCAACGATGAATGTTGTACGTGGCGACGCGCAGCCGCCGCCAATGCGAGTCCGACATCTGGTTAGTGGTTGGTGGTTAGTGGTTAGTGGTTAGTGGGTGGTCGTGGCCGTAGTCGGGGAGGATGGACGGACTCATATCAGGCTCATTCTGGTTTTACCACTAACCACCAACTACCAACCACCAACCAGATAGAATGCAGCCATGGCGAAGTTGAAGAGCGAGCTGGAGCTCACGTGTCCCTGCTGCGGGTCGCTGCTCGTCATCGATGTCAACCTCGGGCGCATCCTGTCGCACCGCGAGCCGGAGCGTGGCGACAAGCCCGAGCTGAATAATGCCGCGAGCATCCTTGCTGCGGAAGCTGCCAAACGTGAATCACTCTTCGAGCAGTCGATCGAGGCGGAGAAATCTCGAGACGATGCATTGACGCGCCGGTTCGAAGAGGCGTTGAAGCAGGCGAGGACGGAGCCGATCACGCGGCCGGTGAGAGATTTCGATCTGGATTAACTCCCACCGACCAACGCCCAACGACCAACCACTCCCAACTCCCAATTCCCAATTGGAAGTTGTTGGGAGTTGGGAGTTGAGAATTGGGAGTGGTTGGAGGTTGGGCGTTGGGAGTTGGGAATTGCCGGAGAGCGGGATCAGCCGCGCCGGACAAATTCAGACGGCAGCGGCGTCCACCGCCCGCGCCCCTTGTAGTACTTCCACGGCTTGTAGCCGTGCGCCTCGCGGAAGCGACGGTACCGCCGCCGCATGGCGTCGATCGTCGGACGTGACGGGACGAGCCGCCGATGCGGCCAGTCGAGCAGCACCTGCTCCACTTTCCAGACGTTGGTGTCAGAGAGCCGCCAGTCGTAATTGCCCAGCACCGCGCGCAGATCGACGACGCCGTAAGCCTTGATGCCGCCGGTGAAATCCACATACGACTCCACGTAGCTGAGCGCGAGCGCGCGCGGCGTCGCGAACAGCGGCTTGCGCCCGTGCAGTCCGGGATCGCGCGAGCGCGCCACCGATCCCCAGCCGCTCGCCGTGCGATACACGAAGATGACGTGATCGAGCAGATCGATCGACTCGAAGCTCAGTACGAGCGGTGGGTATCCGTGCTGCTCCATGATCACCGCCGCGGCGAGCGCGGCCTCGAGGCAGTGCGCCGTGCCGGTGCGGATCACACCGCGGAAACTGCGTAACGTCTCGCCGCCCTTTTCAGTGTTGTACGGCAGCGCGTTGAGCCACTCCTGTACCGCGAGCGGCGTCCGAAGCCTCGAGACGACCTGACGCTCGGCGCGCGTGAGCGCCAGCGGCGGCGGCTCGATCCGGTCAGTGCGTGGGAGCGGCGACTGCGCTGAGGTCGGCAACGAGTTCGGACGGCGTCCACGAATTGCCGTTGTGGACCTTCACGAGACGGCCGTCCGGATCGATGACGACCGTTCGCAGGTTGTGAGTGATGTCAATGGCGCTCTGGGGATTGTGTTCGACGTAGATTCCGAGCTGTGAACCGAACTTGTTGATCTCGGCCGGCTCGCCGGTCAGGAACGACCAGATCTTCGGATCGGCGCCGCGCTGCTTGGCATAAGGCTTCAGAACCGCCGGCGTGTCGAATGCTGGATCGAGCGTCACCGTGACCAGCCTGACGTCGGCAAGCGACGGCGTGCTGCCGATCGTCTTCTGCACGGCGGCGAAATTCCGATCCATCAGCGGACAGAACTCCGGCAGAGGACAGCGTGTGTAGATGAACGTCATCGCCACGCGATGACCTCGATAGGCCGCGAGCGACGCAGGTGCGCCGTTCTGATCGACAAACGTGGCGTCCGAGATCGTGTCGCCTGGTTGACGGATGTCCGGCGGCGGTGGTGGTGGCGGCGTGTCGAGCGGCGCATGCCCGGTCTTCTCGAGCGTGCGCAGATGCGCCTCCACGTCGGCGACGACGAGCGTCGCGGTCACGAGATCGCCTGGCGCCTTGCCTTGCAGAAGCGCCTCATCCTTCACCTTGAACGGCATCGTCATGCCGGGCATGAGGCCTTTGATGTCCCCGTGCTTGATGACGACCTCGCTGCGTTCGGGACGGACGGCGAGGATCTGACCTTGCAGTTGATACTCCCGCGCCGGCGCCTCGCTGCGGCCACAACCGGCCATCAGCAGAGCGGCCGCCACAGGAACCCACTTGCCTCGCATTGCGTCCACTGTATCACTCACGCAAAGATACGCAGACGAGAGAGACGTTGATGGACTCAGCGCTTGTCTTACGAGACGTCAGGAAGTCGTTTGGATCGACGACGGCGGTGGATGGCATGACCCTCACCGTTCCGCGTGGAAAGCTGTACGGCGTCATCGGTCCGAACGGGGCCGGCAAGACGACGTGCCTCCGGATGATCATGTCGATTCTGTTTCCTGACTCCGGCGAACTATCGGTGCTCGGGAAACGTTCAGCGCTCGAGGCGAAGGATCGCATCGGCTATCTTCCTGAGGAGCGTGGCGTCTATCGCAAGATGAAGGTCGGCCTGTTCCTGACCTACATGGCGCAATTGAAAGGCGTGAGCCGGGATCAGGCGGCGGCGAGCGTGCCCCGTTGGCTCGAGAGCATGAACCTGCCCGGCACCGAGGGGAAGCCGTGTGAGGACCTCTCGAAGGGCATGTTGCAGCGCGTGCAGTTCATCGCCGCGGTGCTGCATCAGCCCGACCTCCTCATCCTCGACGAGCCGTTCAGCGGTCAGGACCCAGTCAGCGTCCGACTTCTCCGCGAGCACATCGTCGGCGAGCACCGGCGCGGCGCGACGGTACTGCTGTCCACGCATGTCATGGCGAATGCCGAGGAGATGTGTCAGCACGTCGTCATGATTCACCAGGGACGCAAGGTGCTCGACGAGCCGGTCGTTGGGCTGCGCCGGCAGTTCGATCGCCGCACCATTCATTTCGAACCGATCGACAGCGACGCTGATCCGTCGCGGCTCCGCAGCCTGCCCGGCGTCGAGCGCGTCGAAGCCACGGGCGAGGGGTATACGGTGACGCTCGTTGAGGGCACCGACCCGGCCGGTGCGATTGCCCGGTTGGCGGCCGCAGTACCGCCGGCGCGTGTGGAGTTGGCGCGGCTTCGTCTCGAGGACGTCTTCATCAGTATTGTCTCGGAGGGCGCCCCGGGCAGTGAGGCCGCTCGTACGTTGCGTGCTGGTCTGCGGGCACCCGGTGCCGAGGGAGCAGTCGCATGAGGCGCGTGTGGCTCGTCGCTCAGCGGGAGTTTCTCGCGGCGGTGATGAACAAAGGGTTCGTCATCGGTCTGCTGCTGATGCCGGCGATGGTGGCCGTGTTTGCCATGGTGATGCCGCGGTTGGTGAACGCGCCCGGGGGCTCGCAAATCCGCGGCGAAGTGGCGGTCATCGATCGAACCGGGCAGGTGTTCGATGGGCTGCGGACAGGCTTGACGCCAGAGGCGATCACCCGACGCCGCACGGAAGGTGCGCGTCGTGCGCTCGAGAACGCGCCGGCACCGGTGCGCACCGTCGCCGGCGAATCCTCAGACGCGACCATCGAGCGCGCAATAGGCGCGCCGCCTGCGTTCACCGTTGTCCAGCGGACGGCGACAGCCGACGTTCAGAACGAGAAGCGCTGGTTGACTGACACGACGCCGGAAAATGGCCCGCGTCATCTCGCGCTGGTGGTGATCCATCCGAATGCCATTGCTCAGGACGCGACCAAGACCGAATACGGCGGTTACGACATCTACATTCCCGAGAACACCGACGAGCGCGTCGAGACGAATGTCTACGACGCGATGCGTGAAGCGCTCGTCGCCGCCCGCGTCCGCGCGCACAACATGGATCGCGCCCAGGTTGAAGCGATCATGCGCGTACGGCGCGCCTCGTCGGTGACGGTGACCGCTGGCACCGAGCGGCGGACGAACGTAGGGTTCAACCGGTTTCTGCCGTTCATCTTCGGCGGACTGCTCGTGTTCGGGATCATGATTGGCGGCCAGACGCTGCTGACGCAGGTCGTCGAAGAGAAGTCGAGCCGGGTTGTGGAAGTGCTGCTCTCGGCGGTGTCGCCGCTCGAGCTCATGGCCGGCAAGATCCTCGGACAGATGATCGTGAGCATGCTCGTGCTGGCGTTCTATGTCGTGATGGGCGTGTTCCTGCTGATGTCGTTTGCGATGCTTGGGCTCATTGAACCAGTGCTCATCGTCTACCTGATCGTCTTCTTCCTCGTCGGGTATCTCGTCTTCGCGTCTGTCTTTGCCGCCGTTGGTGCGTCCGTGAATGAGATGCGCGAAGCGCAGTCGCTCATCACGCCAGTGATGCTTGCGCTGATGGTGCCATGGTTCTTCGCGATGCCCATCGGGCGCGACCCTGACTCGGCGTTCAGCGTGGCCATGAGCCTGATCCCACCGGTCAACACGATGGCGATGATGATTCGGATCTCGTCCACAACGCCGCCGCCGTTCTGGCAGATCGCGCTGAGCGTGGTCATTGGCGTGGGATCGGCCTTCGCCGCGATGTGGTTTGCGGCAAAGATCTTCAAGGTGGGACTGCTCATGCACGGCAAGCCGCCGAGCCTGGGCACGTTGATCCGCTGGGCGAGACAGGCCTAGTTGCGATGAGCATCTGGATCGGCACCTCTGGATACAACTACCCGGAGTGGAAGGGGAGTTTCTATCCAGAGACGCTGCCCGCGGCGAAGATGCTGCCGTACTACGCCGAACGCTTTCCGACAGTCGAGATCAACTACACCTTATATCGCGCGCCGAACGAGAAGATCCTCGACGGGTGGAACAAAGCGACACCCGATCGCTACAAGCTCACGCTGAAGGCGCCGAAGCGCATCACGCACGATCGCCGGCTGCGAGACTGCGCTGACCCGGTGCGGCAGTTCTTCGAGACCGCCGCATCGCTCGGCCCCAAGCTTGGGGCTCTGCTGTTTCAGCTGGCGCCGAATTTCAAGAAGGACCTCCCGCTCTTCGACGCATTCCTCGACGCGTTTCCGCCTCGTGTGTGCGCAGCATTCGAGTTCCGCCACACGTCGTGGCTGGATGAGGAGGTCTACGCCCGGCTGCGCGCACGCAACCTCGCGTTGTGCGTCGCCGACAGCGAGAAGCTGTCCACACCGGTTGAGATCACTGCCGACTACGCGTACTTCCGCTTGCGCGACGAGGGTTATCAAGACGGCGACATCGCCAGATGGGCTGATGTGATCCGCGAGAAGACGTCTGGGTGTGGCGAGGTCTTCGTCTATTTCAAGCACGAGGAGAGTGGTAAGGGTCCGGAGTTCGCCAGGCTGCTTACTGACAAGCTAGCCCTGACGTGACCACACCAATTAACGTGGCGCATCACACGTCTGTAAACGACACCGCAGTCGTGAGAAAGGCGAGTTTGTCACCGTACTTGGGAAAGACGACTGCCCTGCGCGAAGGTCATCCACACAAGCGCATCCGCTGACTCAGACGATGGCTCCTGAGTTTCTGTACTTTGCGGGTCAGGAGTTTTCCGGCACAGAGTGTGCGATGGGCCTCCGCCATGCAGAGCGTTTTGCAGGCCCCCTCGCCGCGGCGACGTGCCTCGGATGCTGCAGCCCTTCAGTTCAGCGTGACGGGATACCACGGATTCGAAGACGAGATTCTGCGGCTTCATAACGACAACAGGCCCCTGGCCAAAACGCGTCGGTGGCTCGATTGGCGATACGCGCGACTCTCTGACGTGCCCGCCCCCAGAGTCTTCTGGATGAGGCATAGCGACGGATCAGCCGTCGGCATGGCGTCATTGGTGTTCCGTCGATACTGGGTGAACGGGTCGCCGCGTGATATCGCGGTGCTTGGTGATATTTCACTGCACGAACACCTTCGCGGGCGAGGGCTCGGTCGCCAGCTCATGTCGTTTGTCGGATGGCACCTGAATTCGTTGCCGCATCATGCGGCGCTGGTCGTGCCGAACACATCCGCGGTGCGGAGTCTCAGCGCGACTGGATGGACAACGGCAGGCGCCCTTGTGCCGCACGTGTTCATTGTCGATCCGACTGAGCTCTGCACACGCCTCGTGCGGAACCAGTGGCTTGGGCGCGCCACCGCGGCTGTGTTCAAAGGCGTCGTGGGAATTGGTCTGCGTCTGACTCAGCCAATGCACGCATCGCTGCAGATTGTCGATGACGTCGATGAGAGCTTCGATAGGTTCTGGCGGGACTTTCCAAAAGACAACCTGACGCTGCGTGACATGAGTCAGGAAACACTGCGATGGCGATACATACGGCATCCCGACTATCGCTTCAGAATCGCAAAGCTCATGAGTCGAGACGAACTCATGGGCTACTTGGTCTTCTACCTCGACCCGGACCTGCGAACCTGTTCTATCGCTGACGTGTTGGTGAAACGGCCTGGCGATCTTCGCCCCATGCTCACGATGTTTGCGCGGCACTGTCAGCACATCACGGGATTGAGCAGCATCCGTCTGGTGCTGTCCGACCAGCACCCCTACCGTCACATTCCGTGGCGGTCCGGGTACGTGAGAAGGCCAGCGCAGGCGATCTTTCAAGTCCACGCGGCAGAGAAGTGCTTCGACCGGTGCGCCTGGAACGTGACGTTGGGCGATAAAGACGTGTGACGCGTCGAGACGCGTTACACGCAGGACGTCACGAATCGAACGACCTCGCGCTCTGCCCAATAGCCGTCGTACTTCCCATTCCCTTTTTCGACAAACGCGCAATGCCCTCCGTGGCGTGTGACCACGACCTTCACGGAGGGATTGTTGACGACTGATGGATCGCGAAACGGACCGATCGGCACGAACGGATCGTCCTCGGCGGTCAGGATCAGCGCCGGCACACGGATCCGATCGATGACACGCATCGCGCTGGCGCGGTAGTAGTAGTCGGTCGCGTCGCGGAACCCGTGATGCGGCGCCGTGAACGCTTCGTCGAACTGCCGCACCGTCCACACCCGGCCCAATTCCTCGAGTGAGTACTCGTGCGGGAAGATGGCCGCCTTGCGCCGCATGCGAGCTTTGAGACGGCGCACGAAGTTGAATTCGTAGGCGAGATTTGATCGCCGCTCCAGCGCCTTCACGCACACCGCGAGATCCATTGTCGGCGACACTGCGCAGACCGCTTTGAGCGCAGGAAACGAGTCGGCGAGCTCGCCGGCGAGCTTCAATGTCAGGTTGCCGCCGAGCGAGTAGCCGGCGACGGCGAGCGCCGTGATGCGATCGCGATCGACCAGCTCGCGCAGCACGAACAGCGGATCGTGGGTCAGCCCCGAGTGATACAGACCGCGCGAGAGATGTTCGGTCTCACCGCAGTTGCGCTGGTTGAGGCGAAGCACGTTCCAGCCGGCAGCAAAGGCCTTGTCGGCCATCCCGCCCATGTAGTGGGCCGTGCTCGATCCTTCGAGCCCGTGCAACAGGAGAAGCGCCGGGTGCGTCGCCGGCTCAGCCTGCCAATGACAGTCCGCGAGCACACGTGCGTCTGGCGCGACGTCGAAGAACCGCGGCACTGGCGGCGGCAGCTGCAGGAACTTCCGCGGTTTCGCCCAGGCGTACACGGTCTGCACGTGGCCGTTCTGGTAGAGCGGCCGGAAGTCGGGTGTGTCGAAAGTCAAAGCGGAGGAAGCGATGTCTTGAGCCTGACGAGATAGTGCATTTCCATGTTGTGGTCGTCGATCTTTTCGACGCCAAGTTTGAGCAGCGAGCGGGCCGCCTCCGTGAACGCCGTATCGTGCGCGAGACTGTCTCGGATGATGCCAGCCGCTTGCCCAATGATACCGAGATTGACGACTGCGGCGCCGAACTTGAGCGCCACGGCCAGCGTCTCGAGCGCCGATGCCTGCTCAGTGGGCGCGCCGTGCTCGTCGTAAAACGTCTGGCAGCCGTAGTGACAGTAGTCCGCCGAGAACAGCGGCACACGCGGCACGATGTCGCGGTGATTCACGAAGCGGAAGACTCGCGATCCGATTCTGGCGCCGACCGCTTCGGCGAACGCCTTGTTGCCGACGCGCGGCTGACCAAACGTGTAGACGCCCTGCACGGGAATGTTGCTGACGAAGACGGCCTGCGCCGCGCACAGCTCGGCCAGCGCTCCTCCGAGACTGTGTCCGGTGATCCAGACTGTCTTGTTGCCTCGATTGAGCAGGCGGCGCGGCAGCACTTGGCCGTTCGCGAGGGCGACTCCCCACACCGCATGCAGCGCCTGATAGAAGCCGGTGTGGACCTTGCCGGCATTGTGATCCCACGGACGATGCACGGCGCCGGCATCGACGAACCAGTCCATCGCCCGGTCCGGCTGTGTCCCACGGAAGGCGACGATGCTCGCCTCGTCACTCTCGGCGACAAATCCTTGTGTGTCCTGGTTGTCGAAGAAGTCGAACGCCCCAGTGAAACCGCTCACCTTGGCCCACTTCGCGCAGGTGGCCGGATTGCGGTAGGCCACTGCTGCCGCCTGGCCCAGAATCTGAGCATTGGCCGTCGAAAACGACGTCGCCCTCGGTTCGAATGGCATGGTGATCGTCCTTTCCCGGGGAACAGCAGGAGCAGTATAGTGCGCCTGACGGAGGCCACCGATGATGCGAAGATCATTACATCTCCAATTGGCTGCGGTTGGCGTCGCACTGATACTGGCCGCGATACTTGGCCGCCCCGGGTTGGTAGACGGCGTCAGCGCACAGGCTCCGCGCCCCGTGTCGATCGACGGCGACGACATCGGCGGCGTGGTCACGGGTCCAAAGGGACCTGAAGCCGGTGTCTGGGTCGTTGCCGAAACCACCGACCTCTCGACACGTTTGATCAAGAGCGTCGTCACCGACGATCAGGGCCGCTACCTACTGCCTGATCTACCAAAGGCGTCCTACAACGTGTGGGTGCGCGGCTACGGTCTGACCGATTCGCCGAAAACCAAGGCGACGCCTGGACAACAGTTGGCGCTGAAAGCGGTCCCTGCGCCGAGCCCGCGCGTGGCAGCTGAGTACTACCCTGCGCAGTACTGGCTGTCGCTGCTGCAGGTGCCTCCGGCCAGCGATTTCCCCGGCACTGGTCCGACCGGCAACGGCATCTCGCCGAGTATGCGCACGCAGGGCGAGTGGATCCGCAACATCGTCAACACCGATGGCTGCACCGGTTGCCATCAGATGGGCAATAAGGCGACGCGAGAGATTCCCGAGAATCTCGGACGCTTCGAACACTCGAGAGCGGCGTGGGAGAGGCGTATTCAGTCCGGGCAGGCGGGCGGCGGAATGAATAGCCGCTTCACGCAGGTCGGACGTCCGCGGGCGCTGGCGATGTGGGCGGACTGGACGGATCGTATTGCTGGCGGCGAACTGCCGTCCATTGCGCCGCCGAGGCCGCAGGGTCGCGAGCGGAACGTCGTGGTCACGATGTGGGATTGGGCCGATCCGAAGGCCTACCTCCACGACGAAATCGCCAGCGACAAGCGCAATCCCACGGTGAACGCCAACGGGCCGATCTATGGCGCGCTCGAAGCCAGCGCCGACTACATGCCCGTTGTCGATCCGAAGAGCCACGCTGCCACGCAGATCAAGCTCGTCGTGCGAGACCCGAAGACGCCGAGCGAGGCGAACACGCCGCCGGCGCAGGCGTCAGCGTACTGGGGCGAGGAGGCGATCTGGACCAGTCAGGCCAACGCCCACAGCTTCGCGATGGACAAGCAGGCGCGGGTGTGGATTGCCGCGCGCATCCGTCCGAACCAGACGGCCGACTTCTGCAAAGCGGGGTCGTCGCATCCGTCAGCCAAGGCGTTCCCAATCACTCAGAGCGGACGCCAGATGCAGATGTATGACCCCAAGACGAAGAAGGTGACCACGGTCGATACCTGCTTCGGCACGCACCATCTGAACTTCGATGACAGCGACGTCCTGTGGTTCACGGGTGGTGGGCCGGTTGAGGGCTGGTTCGACACTCGCATCTACGACAAGACCGGCGATGAGCAGAAGGCGCAGGGCTGGACGGTGTTCGTGCTCGACACCAATGGCAACGGCAAGCGTGACGCGTACGTCGAGCCCGATCAGCCGGTCGATCCGACCAAGGACAAGCGGATCAATGCGCCGTTCTACGGCGTCGCACCGACGCCGGGCGGCGACACGATCTGGGGCTCGGTCCTCGGCATGCCCGGATCGCTCGTGCGCCTGACGCTGGGATCGAATCCGCCGGAAACGGCACTCTCCGAGATCTACGAAGTACCGTGGAAAAATCCCAACGCCAAGTCGGAAGGCTTCGCGCCGCGCGGCATGGACGTGGACAGCAACGGTGTCGTCTGGGCGGTGCTGTCGAGCGGACACCTCGCGAGCTTCGATCGCCGCAAGTGCAAGGCCAAGCTGAATGGTCCGGAGGCCACTGGTCAGCACTGTCCCGAGGGCTGGGCGCTGTATCCACTCCCCGGCCCGAACTATAAGGGCGCTGTCGATTCAGGGAGCGCCGACACTGCGTACTACAACTTCATCGATCGGTTCGACATGCTCGGCGTCGGCAAGGACGTGCCGCTCGCCACGGGCAACGGCTCCGAAGGACTCCTCGCGCTCGTGGACGGCAAGTTCATGACCTTCCGCGTGCCGTATCCGATGGGGTTCTATGCGAAGGGCATCGACGGCCGTATCGACGATGCGAAGGCGGGGTGGAAGGGCAAGGGCATCTGGACGACCTACGCCACGCGCGCGCCGTTCCACGCCGAGGGCGGCAAGGGAACGACGAGCAAGCTGGTGAAGTTCCAGGTGAGGAACAGCCCGCTCGATAAGTAACTGATGCTGCTGCGAGCGCTACTAGCCTTCATCACCCTGCCTGGGCTGGTGGCGTTCGCGGGTCCGCTGCTCATCGTCTGGCCTCGTGTGCGCGAGGGCACGTTCAACGCCCTCGCGCTCATTCTCCTCATCCCCGGTGTCACGCTGCTCCTGTGGTGTGTCCGCGACTTTTTCGTCACGGGCAAGGGCACGCTTGCGCCGTGGGATCCGCCACGCACGCTCGTGTCGGTCGGTCCCTATCGTTTCTCCCGCAATCCGATGTACGTCGGCGTCAGCCTCACGCTGTGGGGATGGGCGATCGCGTTCTCCTCGGCGGCGCTCGTCCTGTACGCGCTCATCATGATGGTGGTATTCCACGTCCGTGTCCTGTTGAACGAAGAACCCTATTTGGCGCGGACGCACGGCCGGCGTTGGGACGACTACCGCGCGCGTGTGCCGCGATGGATATTTCCAAGCCGTCGCGCGGTGTGGCTTTCGTGGGCCGCGGTCATCGTTCTGCTTGCGCTTGCCGGTCTGACCTACGAAGCCTACGCCGACGCTGAAGCCGCGCGCGAGTTCCCGCCGCCCGGCATGATGGTGGACATCGGAGGGCGACGGCTGCACCTGCTGTGCATCGGCCGCGAAGATCCGTTGGAGCCGACGATCATCTTTGAGGCGAGCGGCTGGAGCAATGCGCTCAGCTTCGCAAAGGCCCGCGAGCGCCTGGCCACGCGTACGAAGGTGTGCAGCTACGATCGGCTCGGACGGGGGTGGAGCGATCCGGCGCCGAGCGTCACCACGATCGCGGGGACGGCGAGCGCGCTAGGCGTCTTGCAGGATCGCGCGAAGCTCGTAGGTCCGTTCGTGATTGTGGCCTCGTCAATCGGCGGCCTGACCGCGGAGATGTTCGCGCGCACGTATCCCGAGCGCGTCGCCGGTATCGTCTTCGTGGACGCCGGGAACAGCCTGCTGGTCGATCGCCTGGCCTCGTACTCCTTGCCGATCACGGCGCTCGCGTGTACGGCCGGCACGCTGTCGCGGTTCGGTGTGATTCGTTTGTTGGATCCGTTCGATATCGGCAGCGAGACAGGGGAGGCGCGACGCTCGGCAGCGATTACCTACAGTGCAGGGCCGTGGACCGCGACGTGCGCGATGGCTCGCGGTCTGACGGCGATTCGACGCGAGTTCCAGCAGGCGCCGCCGCTCTCGCCCGATATACGCGTCGCCGTGCTGTCGGCGTCGAGCAAGGAGGAGATCATGCCGCCGTTCGCCGAGCGCTTCATCGACGCGAACGAGATTCGGCGCGAGAGTGAAGCCGCGCACCGTGCGTTTGCGGAACGCACACATGGCACATGGAAGAAGATCCCGAACAGCACGCACCTGATTGCCGGCAGTCAGCCGGACGCCGTCGCCGACGCGGTGTTCGACATGCTCGACGCGATTCGAAAGCGTTGATCGTCGTCGCGATCACTGGCATTGCTTGAGGGCGAACAACGTTCCGATGCCACCGCCTAGAAGTGTCGTGGCGTGGCATCGGCGACCTCCTGCACCGCAAGGTGCAAGTGGCCGCCGAATCGGCTCACTATCGAAGCAACTCGAGCAATGTGGTGACTTCGGCGCGAATCGCGCCCTTGAGCGTCGGCTCGAAGTCGGGCGCCCACTCGGGTGAATGAGGGGCCGGCACTGGAATCCCGCTACGACGCGACTCCTCGAGCTTTGCGCGATTGACCGCGCCGATGTGCAGCAGCGCGCTCGGGACGCCGGCCGCGCCGTACTGAGCGAAGTCCTCAGAGGTCATCTTCGCCGGCATCTCGACGACGTTCTGATCGCCGAGCGCAGTCTTCAGCGCGCCGGCAAGACGCGAGATGAGGGCGGGATCGTTGACGACCGGCAACGGAGCGACGGCAGGCGCGGTGACCAGCGGCTCGCGCGGCGCGCCGCCAGCGTCGGCCTCGCCCTTGGCGATGCGGCGAATCGCGGCCAGCGTCCTGGTTCGCACCTGCGGCGTGAGCGTGCGCACCGACAGCTCCAGCTTCACTTCATCAGGAATGATATTGCCCTGCGTGCCGCCGTGAATCGATCCGACGGTGATCACCACCGGATCGCTCGGATTGTTCTCGCGCGAGACGATCGTCTGCAGCGAGAGGACGATGCGCGCGGCGAGCACGACGGGATCGATGGTGTTGTGCGGCATCGCCGCGTGGCCGCCTCGCCCGTAGACGGTGATCTCCACGCGATCCGACATCGCGCGGAAGAGTCCCGCGTGGTAGCCGATCGTTCCGGCTGGCATCGTGTCATCGTCATGGAGCGACAACGCGAAGTCTGGCCGCGGAAAGCGTGTGAAGAGACCGTCCTGCAGCATCGCGACCGCGCCGCCGAGCGCTTCTTCGGCGGGCTGGCCCACCAGCATCAGGGTGCCGCGCCAACGGTCCTTGTGTTCGGCCATGAACCGCGCGGTGCCGGCCCAGGCCGACATGTGAATGTCATGACCGCAGGCATGCATGACCGGAACCAGTTGGCCCGCCGTGTTCTTCGTCGTCACGCTGCTGGCAAAGGGCAGCCCGGTCTTCTCGGCGACGGGAAGCGCGTCGAGCTCCGTGCGCAACATGACGGTTGGTCCCGCGCCGTTCTTCATGATGGCGACGATGCCCGTCTTGCCGACGCCGGTCGTGACCTCAAAGCCAAGCGTCTTGAGACGCGCGCTCAGCGTCGCGGCGGTCTGCGTCTCCTGAAAGGCCAGCTCAGGATTGCGATGCAGGTCCTTGTAGAGCGTTTCGATGTCCGGATAGATCGCATCGACGTCAGAGGAAAGACTTCGCTGGGCAGCGACAGTCGCTTGAAGAACGACGACCAGCGCAACCCAGACACCACAGACCAGAGACCAGAGACGATGCGAGCTCACGGCCTACTTCTTCGCCAGCGAGCGAATGTAGTTCACGACGTTCCAGATGTCCGGGTCCTTGATGCGGTCGCCCCATGGCTCCATCGCCAGATCCGGCGGCACGCCGTTCTTGATCACCGAGAAGATCTCGCCGTCGGTACCACCGCGCTTCCAGTCCTTGTCAGTGAGGTCAGGCGCCGGCGGGCTGATGTCGCTTCCCGATCCGCCTTCGCCGTTGACGCCGTGGCACACCGCGCAGTAACGCGTGTAGATCGGTTTGCCGGCCGCGACCGATGCGGCATCAGCGGCGACGGGATTGGCGATTTTGGCTGCTTCAGGGTTGCCCTGTGCGAGCAGCACGAGCGTCGTGAGCGACACGGACGCGAGCGCGAGCAGGACCGTGGATGGTTTCGGCATGAGTCGTATATTTTGCCCTAACGAGTCCGGCTAAAGCCGGACACTACGCATTGCGAATCGGTGCCCACATGTCGGTGGCCGGTGGGGTGGCCAACGCCGTCGAGCGGGCGGTGCTTCACGGCTGCGAAGCGCTGCAAATCTTCACGAAGAACTCGCGCCAACTGCTCGGCAAACCCCTTGATCCTGCCGATATCCGCAGGTTCCGCCGACGGGTTCGCGAGACGGGGATCACGCCCGTTGTCTCGCACGCCAGCTATCTGATCAATCTCGCGACGGCATCACCGGCGCTCCGCGGACCCACGCTCACGGCCTTCGTTGACGAGCTCGATCGCGCTCACGACCTCGGTCTGCTGGGGGTGGTCATTCATCCCGGCGTGTGCACGACGGGAACAGAGGACGCCGGGCTCTCGCTCATTGCCGACGCGATTCGGTTGGCGTTCAAGGCACGGCCGCGTCGTAAGACGATGGTGCTGCTCGAGCACACGGCGGGTCAGGGGCGGACGCTCGGGCATCGCTTCGAGCATCTCGCGGCAATCATCGATCGGCTCGATGGCTCGCCGCTCGTCGGCGTCTGCCTCGATACGTGCCATCTCGTCGCATCCGGATACGACATCGTCTCCGAGGCCGGCTATTCGGACACATTCAACGCCTTCGATCGTCTCATCGGTCTCGATCGGCTGAAAGTGTTTCACGGCAACGATTCGAAGCGACCATGCGGCAGTCGCGTCGATCGACACGAGCACATCGGCCATGGTTGTCTCGGGCTCGAAACGTTCCGGCGGCTGCTGCACGATCGACGATTCAGCCACTTGCCAATCCTGATCGAGACCGAGAAGGCCACCAGCGTCACCAAACCTAGGGCAATCGAGATCGATCGTTATGACATGCAGAACCTCGATACGCTGCGACGCTTGCGAACGAAGAACTAAGAACGGAAGAAATAAGAACGGAAGAACGATCGGGCCGGCCACTCAGTCCCTTTCTGTAGTTCTTCGTTCTTAGTTCTTCGTTCTTGATATATTCCGCGCATGAAGCGAGCGACGATTCTTGGTCTTCTCGTAGGCACATTCGTGCTGCAGAGTGCGTGGGCCGTCTACACGCAGACGTCGAAACCGCCGGGTCCGCTGCGCACGGAGCGCGTGAAGGGCGACCTGCACATGATCGCCGGTGAAGGTGGCAACGTCGCGCTCTATGCGACGAGCGATGGCGTCATCCTCGTGGACGACATGTTCGATCGCAACCACGCCGACATCCTCGCGCAGGTGAAGACGGTCACCGACAAGCCGTTGAAGTACGTCATCAACACGCATCAGCATGACGATCACGCCGGCGGCGATCTCAAGATGCTGCCGATCGCCGAGGTCATCGCGCATCGCAATGTCTACGCGAATCTGAAAGATCTGAAGCGGCCGTACTACGAAGACACGCCGGGGACGCCGATCGGCCTGCCGCGCATCACGTTCACCGATCAACTCGACGTGCATCTCGGCGGCAAAGACGTGCAGGCGTACTACTTCGGACGCGGGCACACCAGCGGCGACGCCGTCATCTATTTCCCCGAGGCGCGTGCCATCCACACCGGCGATCTCTTCCTCGCGTTGAGAGCCGGAGGCCGAGGCGCCGCACCCGCGCAGCCGCGGCCACCCGGCGTGCCGATTTATGTGGACTACGTGCAGGGCGGCAGCTTCATGGAATGGTCGAAGACGCTAGACGGCGCGCTGAAGCTGGATTTCGACACAGTGATTCCAGGACACGGGCCGGTCTCGACGAAGGCCGATCTCGTGAAGTTCAAGTCCGATCTCGAGACGATGCGCGGGCGGTTGACCGGTCTGATCAAGCAGGGCAGCACCAAGGCGCAGCTGGCGAAGATTCTGGAAGACGACTACGGCTGGCGATCGACAGGCTGTCCGCAGAGCCCGCCAACGGGTGGCTGTCTGCAGTATCAGCAGCTCGATGCCCTCATCGTGGAGCTTGGGCAGGCCGAGGTCTCGCGTGGCAAAAAGTAGTCCGGTCAAGACGCACGGTCTCACCCATGTCGCGCTGGCCGTGCGCGATCCACGGCGCTCCATGCGCTTCTATCGTGACGTGCTCGGCGTTGTTCCTGTCTACGAGAGCGAGGACTTCGTCCAGGTGCAGACGCCCGGCAGCCGCGACGTCATCGTCTTCGAGCGCAAGCCGCGTCAGGCCGGGAAGTCAGGTGGCGTCGTACACTTCGGATTCCGTCTGCAACGGCCCGAAGATATCCAGCACGCAGAGGACGTCGTGCGGAAAGCGGGCGGCACGATCAAGCAACGTGGCGAATTCGTCCCCGGCGAGCCGTATCTGTTTTTCAACGATCCCGATGGCTACGAGGTCGAGATCTGGTACGAGATCCCGACCAAGGTCGACCCGAAACCGTAAGGGGCGCGAAATAGCTTCGCGCCCGGCCGGCAGGGGTGGAATATCCGAGGACCTTTATCGATTAGCGTGAATAGGTGGATGCTGCGAGCGAGGGAAGAGTCATCGGTTGCGAGAGCTCAAGACAAAGTGGGATCCACAGAGGCAATCTGATGTCAGAAACGAAGCCCGTGTTCGCAGCGACGCTCGATCGGTTTGCAGATGTCGAGGACGACATCGACGGCGTTGACCTGCGCTATCTTCCGCCGTTCACGATTCTGCTGGTTCGGACGACGAACTCCCTCTATCGCGTCCTCATCACCGAGGGCCCGGAGGTCTACGTTCAGGGCGGCGTCTTCTTCCCCAATCCGACGACAGCGTATCTCGATGGAGCCAGCCTTGGGAGCAGTTGTCTCAAAGCCGGCTGGATTGGCGTCGGCCTGAGCCTGCAGCTTCGCTCGGGAGATCAGCGCATCACCACCTCCCGAGTGCGCTCCATTACCAGCGAGCAGGCGTGGGGCTCGATCGTGCATTAGCCGCACGTCGAGAGCGCGGCGCCCTGCTCGCCCGCTAAGGCCCTTCCCGCGGAATCGATCTGGTCATCGCGAAGAACCTGGGCGTGATCGCCAACGCCACGACGAAAAGAACTGCCAGGAGTAAATCGGGAGCCGCTGCCGTCGCGTCCTCCACCGCGAGGCGTCCGTGGCTGTACAGCACCGCCACCCCGGCGACGTGACCAAGCTTCTCGACGATGCTCGGGATCATCAGCGGCCAGAAGCGCGAAGGGTTCGACCCGATCACGAGAAACGCGATTTGCCACGCCATCGCCACCGACAGAAAGCCATAGAAGAACTGCGGATAATCCACCGGCGCGGCATACTGACGTCCGGTCAGGTCGACAAGAAAGTACAGCGGCGTCAGTACGACGATGCCCCACACGCCGGCAATCAGAAACACCGCTCTCGCGAATCTCATGCGTTAGTCCTCCTGAAGGCGAGCAATGAAGATGCGGCCTCTTGAAGAGAACTCGCGCCGCCGCGTCGCTATTCCAACGTGATCGATCGAGCCGCCGTTCGTGCGGGCGGCGTACGGGTGATGTGCGGGCGCTGTGAGTGGTCGTCACTGCGTCTGCACCTCAGACTCGTTACATGACAGCGGCACGAAAAACAACCTTCGTCACGACAGTGGCGGGATTCCTTGGCAGCACGCTCCTCCTGGCACTTCCCCTCGTTGTCGCACAGGTGGGTGACACCACTGACGCGAACCGAATCGTCGACGTCACGCTATCGCGATACGCCTTCTCGCCTGAGCGCATCGAGGTCCGGCTCGGCGAGCGAGTGTGGCTCAACGTCGTCTCGGCCGACGGCGTGCACGGATTCCAGGTGAAGGAGCTCGGTCTGAACGCGCGCACCCCCGCGCGCGGGAGATCGACGGCGATCGCACTGACGCCGACGAAGGTCGGGACGTTCGAGATCACCTGCTCCGAGTACTGCGGGAGCGGTCACAGCCGCATGAAGGCCTGGTTGATCGTGACGCCTGGGACCTAAACGCAGATTAGAGGAGAGTTCATGTTCGCCAACACCCCTCGCTCGATCGTTTTCTCGACCGCGGCGCTCTTCATCGTGTTGAGGATGGCTGCCGTCGCACAGGAGGTCCAGTCGATCTCGAATCCTTCGCAGGCTGCATCCGCCACGCCGTCGGATGCTGCGCCTGCGGATGACGACGATTCGGCGCCGGTGCTCGCGGAGCCGGACTTTCGGGTTCTCAACCTTCCGTCGACATTGAGGCTCCCGCGCCACGGATCGAACTTCCAGCTCACGCACCGGTTCAACGGCAACCTCCGGGAGGGCAGCCTCGGTGGGAATGCGGGCAGTCTCTTCGGGCTCGATCAGGGAGCGGCAGTCGGCTTCGAGTACCGGTTCGGCATCGCGCGTCATCTGCAAGCGGCTGCGTATCGTACGGCGATCGACAAGACCTTCCAGTTCTACGGCAAGTACGACGCCGTGCGCCAGGGCGCTTCGATCCCGGTGTCGCTCTCGGCTCTCATCTCGGTGGAAGGTGCGGACAATTTTCAGGAGCGATATTCGCCCGCAGTGGGCCTGGTGGTGTCACGAATGGCCGTCGACAGGCTCGCTCTGTACGCGACGCCGGTCTGGGTTCACAACACCGCCGCGCTGCTGAACGTCGATCGCGACACGG
>Ga0111538_10001132_pt1 | contig 37476 bp, 26 predicted proteins | sample SoiMethybrSBSTD1_FD_79669 | JGI IMG/M metagenome (GOLD analysis project Ga0111538, IMG submission 79669) | Bulk soil microbial communities from a Populus tree surrounding site in Tennessee, USA - Soil MetaG P. TD hybrid SBSTD1 (version 2)... | ecosystem: Environmental > Terrestrial > Soil >...
GGTCGTTGGGTCGACCGCTGCGCTGCGAGCTTGGCAGGCGGCCGCACGGCGTATGGCGGCGCTGGCCTCTGGCGATCTGGCGGATGCGGCGCGGGCGCTCCGCGCGAGCACGCAGCAGATATCCCGGGCCCAGGCGGGGAGCTGGATGGCGGCGTCGGCTGCGGAGGAACGCGCCGCGGACGAGCTCACCGCAGTGGCGCGCGCTCTCTCGGCACTCGAGAACGAGGCGGTGTTGGACGCTGCGAGCCAGGACATCGCGGCGGCCGCTGCAAGCACCAGGGCACCCCCGGTGGGAGATCCCGCGCTCCTGGCGCGGGAGGCTCAAGCCGCGCTCGAAGCTTGCCTGCGGGCGGCCGAGCGGCTCGCGGTCGAAACATCGGCCGATCCGCGTCGCGCCTCACTCCTCGACTTCGTGCGTCGCGCCGCGGAGAGCTTCCGTGAGGCCGTTCGGCTGGCCACGGAGGGAGCAGCCGCGCCGGCGGCCGAACGGTTGGCGGAGGGGCGCGCTCTGCTGGACCAGGCTAGCTCGCTCGCAGCGAAGATGCGCGAGGAGGCTGGCGCCGGCGCGGACGCTGCGCGCACCGAGCTGGCGAAAAACGTCGACGCTGACAAGGACGATCCATCCGCGCCGAGCAGCTCGAAGGAGCTGGAGGCCGCCTACTCCGAGCTCGACCGGATCCTGGAGCTGGAACGCGCGGGCAAAGAGGTGGCCGCGCAACTCGAGCAGCTTTTCGCGAGCGACCCGGGCGCGGATCCCGCGCGGACGGAGGCGGCGATGCATGAGCTCGAAGAAAAAATGGAAGGCGGGTCCCTCAGCACGGCCGAGCTGGTGGAGTTGATCGCCAAGCTGGTGGCGATCGACCGCGACGGCCGCGAAGCCGTCCAGGCAGAGCGAGCGCTGGCCGCGGACGCCGAGAAGCTCTTCCCTCACGCGGATGGCCCGCCGAACGAGCCTCCGCGAGTGGACGACGGCGGCCTTCGGGCTCTCGCCGACGGGCACACGGCCACGGCGCAGCGTGTCCGCAACCTCGCCGCGCGCCTCCGCGAAACCGGCTTCAAGCTGTCCGCCGTGTTGCCGAACGTGCTCAAGGCCTACTGGCAGGCCACTGCGGCGGTCGAGCCCGCGCTCCGGGCCGTCGACGCCGCTGGGGACGCACTCGCCCGGAGCGAGCCTCCGCAGCGGCTCCTCCTGGACGCAGCTTCACACCTGGACGATTGGTTGAACGGCGTGGGTGCCATGCGCCGCCAGGCGCTCGAAGCGGTGGCGGATGCGGAGCGCGGCACGGGCTCCGCGGGAGCGAACTCCGCGCATTCGAGCCTCGAGCGGGCGCGCCAGAGCCTCGCGGAAGCAGCTCGCCTCGGAAAGTCGGGAGACGCGGGAGCGGCTCGACGCCTCGGGGCGCAGTCGTTGCGATCCATCGCGGACGCCGCCGGCTTGCTGCGTGCGCGGATCTCCGAGCTGACCATCCCTGCCGGGGACGAAGGGCGACTCCTTTCGCGCGTTCTCGATGAGGAGGCGGCCAGCCTCGGCCTGGGCTGGAGCGTGCTCACGCGCGGCTCGGCGCCGCTCGACGCCGCTCGCCTGGGGCAGCCCGCCCCGGGGGAAATGCCTTTTCCGGCGAGCTACCGGGAGTGGGTCAAAGTCTACTTGCAGGCTTTGACGGAGGAATAAGCAAGTGCATCCGCTGACGCGCAGTCTCGTCATCCTTCTCGTAACGTGGCCCAATCTTGGCGCCGAGGATGCGCCGGCGGGCTCGGGCCCCCCCCCAGGCAGCAGCCCGGAGAAGCTCCGCGAAGTCTACGCCGAGACGCCCGTCACGCGCTCGGTGGACCGAGGGCTCGAGTACCTGGCACGCGCCCAGCTCGGCGACGGAAGCTGGATATCGCCCATGGGAAAAAACACGGGCATCGTGAGTCTGGCAGTCATGGCGTTCCTCGCCGCGGGCCACGAGCCGGGACGCGGCAAGTACGGCGAGCTCATCGACCGCGCCCTGCGCTTCATTCTCGACCACCAGCGCGACGGCATGATCATCACGAACGACGTCTCGCATGGGCCCATGTACGAGCATGGGATCTCCACGCTGCTCCTCGGGGAGGCGCTGGGGCTCGTCAATGAGGAGCGGCCGGGCTTCGAAAAGATCTATCGCGTCCACCGCTCCGGCGTGAACCTCATTCTGAGGGCCCAGAACGTGCCGAAAGAGGCTTCGAGCGCGGGCGGGTGGCGCTACACGCCCAGCTCGATCGACTCCGACCTATCGGTCACCGGGTGGCAGCTCCTCGCTTTGCGCGCCGCCGAGGACGCCGGGCTGACCGTTCCGAAGCGGAACATCGACGAAGCCGTCGATTACGTAAAGCGATGTGCGACGATCTCGGGGGGCTTCGCGTACACGCCCGGCGGCGAGCCGAACATCGCTCGCACCGGCACCGGGATTTTGGCGCTGCAAATCTGCGGAGAGTTTCAGAGCGCCGAAGCTCGCCGAGGGGGAGAGTGGCTCCTCAAGAACCCACTCACTTTCCAGGGGCCCTTCTTCTACTACTCCGTCTACTACTCGAGCCAGGCGATGTACCAGCTCGGCGGCCAGTACTGGGAGCGCTGGAGGCCCCTCAGCGAAGGCCTCCTGCTCGCAAACCAGCGGCCCGATGGGAGCTGGCCTGCCCCGCCCAATGAGACGCACGAGCATCAGGCCGGCCCCGCTTACACCACGGCCATGGCGATCCTAGGGCTGACGGTCGACTACCGCTATTTGCCCATCTACCAGCGTTGACCGCACGCCCTCCGCGGCGGCAGCGAAGGCGGTCGGGCGAGGCTCCGGCCCATTCCTCGAGTTCCAGCCGGCTGGAGCTTCGCCCTTCCCTCCTCAAACCGTCCACCCTTCCTTAACGCGACGCGAGCGCTCGGGTCTTGCGCCGGAGGGCGCGTTTTCCCCGGCAGAAAGGTTCCCAGGGAAAGGTCCGGCCGGCGGACCGCATCCGCCGCCGGCAGTTCGAAGACTTACTGCACCATCGACTTGAGGTTCTTCAGCGCCAAAGCCTTGACGACGTTGCGCGCCGGCTTCGCCTTGAAAATCATCTTCTCGCCGGTGAATGGGTTGACGCCTTCACGCTCCTTCGTCGCCGGCTTGCGCACGACCTTCAGTTTCAGGAGGCCGGGCACCGTGAAAATCCCAGGGCCCTTGCGGCCCAGATTGCTCGCAATCAAACCGGTCAGCGTCTCGAAGACGGAGCTGACCTGTTTGCGCGAGAGCTCGTTCTTTTCGGCGATCGACGAGTAAATCTCGCCCTTCGTCATCGCCTTCTTCCCAGCGGTAGCAGCCTTAGCCATGAGGTCTCCTTTTGAAGAGGGGTAGGAATTGGACCAGCATTTCGGCGGTAACTTCCACCAAACGCGCGTAAGTTACGGACCGGTGTAGGACGAGTCAAGCGGATTTGCCTGAAAATATAGGGCAAAAAGCGTCGCACGCGACTCCGGCGCCGGGCGCCCGCCTTGCGTTCCCGTCGCTCGGTGAACTCGACGAGCCCGAGCCGCGCGATGCGTCCGAGCGTCTACCGGTCCAATTCGACTCCTTGAAGAAGCGAAGCGCGCGTCGACTTTCAGGGAGGTGTGGCCGTTGCGTTGGCGGGAGAAGCAGTCTTCGCCCCCTGGGCGAACAGGCTCGTGTGATCGTGAATGATTCGCCAGCCGGCTTCGAGCCGCTCGAAAACTAGACTGAACACGCCCCCCGGCGCGTCGTTCGCACGCTCGAGACGCCATTCACCCGTCACGAGGGCGGCATTGCTTCCCAGGCGTCTCGCATGCAGCTTCGAAAACGACAATTTTCCCATCGACGCGCGATCGGGATATTTCTCCTGGTAGCGCCGCAGGACTTCGTCCCAACCCTGCAGGGTCCCGTCGGCTCCGGAGAACGTCGTGTCCGAAGCGCGGTGGTAGCCCGCCATGAAGCCGATCACGTCGCCGCGGTTCCACGCAGCTTGCTGCGCGAGGACGACGACGATCGGGTCATCCGCCGGGGATGGAGCCATGTTGCAACCGAGGAGCGCCGGCACGAGGAGCGCCGCGGCACCGAGACAAGTGCGATGGAATGCACGAGCGCGACAATGAAGGAACGAAAAAGATCCGCTCATGGAGCACCTGAATGCTGGGAAGAGGAGTGCGCGGACCCGTGGCGTGGTCCTGCGGGCGGGCTCGCCGCGTCAAGCGCGCGCGCCCAAGATGCACGTGACGAGCCGCCGCGTCCAGAGCGCGGTGCAGCGCGGCTCGCCGACCGGCGGGCTGGACACGGCTGCGCCGGAAGCTAGCTTGCGATTTGTCGACTAAACAGGTAGGTTTTTGCGCATGACTCTGACCAAACGGGGAGAGTATGCCTTGCGAGCGCTCATCGACCTCGGGCTCATGCAGGAGCTCGGAAAGCCCGTGCTTCGGGTGAGCGACCTCGCTCGCAAAGAGAAGCTGCCGAAAAAATTCCTCGAGCAGATCTTGTCGCAATTCCGCAAGGCGGGATACGTCGCCACGAAGCGCGGACCTCACGGAGGCTGCTGGCTCCACAAGCCCGCGAACAGCATCGTGATGGGTGACGTCATTCGACTCATCGACGGTCCGCTCGCGCCGATCCCCTGCGTCAGCCAGACGGCCTACAAGCGTTGCTCCTGTCCGGACGAGGACCACTGCGGACTCCGGCTCCTCATGCTCGACGTCCGCACGGCGATCTCTGGAATTCTCGATCGATTCACCCTCGCCGACGTGGTCGAGGTCACCTTGAGGAAGCTGCGGCGAACGAATGCAACAGTGCCGCTGATCGAGGCCATGGAAGCGCTCGGCAAAAAGAACCGGAAGCCTCAAAGGAAGACATTATGAGACCGTATCGTATGCCGTCGCTCGTCTCTTCGTGCATCCTCGCATGCGCGCTGGTGGTTTGCGCGGCGGGCTGCGACCCTCGGGAGGGGCCAGCGGGAAACATCGCGGTGAAACCGTCCGACTCGAAGGTGCTGCGGGTGGGGCATTTCCCGAATGTGACGCACGCGCAGGCCATCGTCGCGCACGCGATGTCGCGGCGGGGCAAGGGTTGGTTCGAGGAGCGCCTGGGCGGGGACGTGAAGATCGAATGGTCTGTCTACAACGCGGGACCCAGCGCCATGGAGGCGATCTTCGCGGACGCGATCGACTTGACCTACGTCGGGCCGAGCCCCGCCATCAATGCTTACGTCAAGTCGCACGGCGAGGAAATCCGCGTGGTGGCGGGCGCAGCCGTCGGCGGCGCCGCGCTCGTCGTTCAACCGAACGGCCGCATCCAGAAGCCCGAGGACTTTCGCGGCAAACGAGTGGCCACGCCCCAGCTCGGCAACACCCAGGACATCGCCTGCCGCGCTTACCTGATCGCGCACGGCTTCCGCGTGACGCAGCTCGGCGGCGATGTGAGCGTGATCCCCACCAGCAACCCCGACCAGTTGACGCTTTTTTCAGCAAAAGATCTCGACGCGGTGTGGACCGTGGAGCCCTGGGTGACTCGGCTCGAGCTCGAAGCCGGGGGCAAAGTCTTCCTCGAGGAGCCGGACACGATCACGGCCGTCCTCGTCGCGAGCGTGGACTTCCTCAAGCAACGAAGCGAGATAGCGAAGAAGTTCGTCGCCGCGCACGCGGAGCTCACGAAATGGATCACGGAGCATCCCGACGAGGCGCAAAAGCTCGTGAACGAAGAGCTGAAGGAGGAAACCACTCGTGTGCTCCCGCAGGATACGCTCCAACGCTCTTGGAAGAGGCTGAAGTTCACGGCAGAGATCGATCTCGACCCGTTGAAGAGCTTCGTCGACGCCGCGAAGAGCGTCGGCTTTCTCCGTGAGGCCGGGGACCTTTCTCGGTTGGTCGAGGTGCCTAGGTGACGACGGTCGGGACCGCCATGGAGGCAAAACCGCCGAAGCTCGTTGTGGATCGCGTGTCCAAGGTCTTCCAGACCGGCGCGGGGCCTGTCGTCGCGCTGGAAAATATCAGCCTCAACGTGGCCGAGGGAGAGTTCGTCTCGTGCCTCGTGGGCCCCAGCGGGAGCGGCAAATCGACGCTCTTGAATCTCATCGCCGGCCTCGAGAAGCCCGACTCGGGCCGCGTCCTCGTCGACGGGCGCGAAGTCGATGGGCCCGGGCGCGACCGCATGGTTATGTTTCAGGAGTCGGCTCTCTTTCCCTGGCTGAACGTCATCGACAACGTGCTTTTCGGCCTCAAGCTGAAGCCTGGCATGTCGTCGAGAGAGCGGCGGCGGCAAGCGATCGAGTACTTGCAGCTCGTTGGCCTCGAGAAGTTCGCGCGCGCCCAAATCCACGAGCTTTCCGGCGGCATGAAGCAGCGCGTGGCGCTCGCCCGTTCGCTCGCCCCCGACCCGAGCATTCTCCTCATGGATGAGCCGTTCGCCGCGCTCGACGCCATGACGCGGGAGCAGCTCTACTCGGACCTTCAGGACATCTGGCGCCAGCAAAAGAAGACCGTGGTCTTCGTGACGCACAACGTCCGCGAGTCGATCTGCCTTGGAGACCGCATCCTGCTCGTTTCGCCGAGCCCCGGCCGGATTCAGGAGGAATTCCGCATCGAGCTCGACCGACCTCGGGACATCAACAGCGTCGAAGTGGCACGCTACGCCACGCAGCTCACGGCGACGCTGAAGCGCCACCTTCGTTCGACGTCGCGAGAGGCGATCGCATGAAGCGATGCCTCCTGGCCGCGGGGTTCTTCTTCACTTGCCTTCTCCTCTGGCACGTGCTCGTCGCGGCGAAAATCTGGTCCCCCGTCCTGCTCCCGTCACCCCTGACCGTCGCCCACTATCTCTTCGACGCGCTGCGCGACGGATCGCTTCCCGCCGCCGTGGGAGTGACGATGCGCCGGCTGCTCGCGGGCTACGCCGTGGGGGTCATCATTGGATTGCCGCTCGGTTTCCTCTGTGCTCGTTTCCGCAGCATCTCGGACACCGTGGGGCTGCTGGCGCTCGGCCTGCAGACGCTGCCGAGCGTTTGCTGGGCCCCCCTCGCGATTCTCTGGTTCAAGCAGTCGGAAGCGGCGATGCTCTTCGTCGTCGTCATGGGCACGGTGTGGTCGGTGCTCATCGCCGCCGAGTCCGGCGTGCGGTCCGTGCCGACGATCTACGTCCGCGCCGCACGGACGATGGGCTCTCGAGGGCTGCACACGTGGATTCGCGTGATGCTGCCCGCAGCGTTGCCTTTCATCGTGACGGGCATGAAGCAGGGCTGGGCGTTCGCCTGGCGCTCGCTCATGGCCGCGGAGATCTACGTCCCCATCATGACGGGCCTCGGCCTCGGGCACCTGCTCCACTACGGCCGCGAGCTGAGCGCTATGGATCAAGTGATCGGAATTATCCTCGTGATCATCCTGATCGGTTTGCTCGCGGACAAAGCGCTCTTCTCGCCTTGGGAACGCTTCATCCAGCGGCGCTGGGGGACGGGCAAGTAGCGCGGGCGGCAGCGAGGCGCCCGGCGGCTTGCGCTCAGCTCGTTCCGCCAGCGGAAGTCATTCCCCCGCTTTCCGCGCAGCGAGGATCGCTTTCACCATGTCCGCGGGGGCCCGAAAGATCTCAGTCTCCGCTCTGCTGGAGGAGCTTGGCGACGAGGCCCGTCCAGCCCGTCTGATGGCTCGCGCCGATGCCCGTGCCATTGTCGCCGTGAAAATACTCGTGGAAGAGCACGTAGTCCCGCCAGTGCGGGTCGCTCTGGAACTTGTCCAACCCGCCCGCGACGGGACGGCGGCCGTCGGGCCCGCGCAGGAAGATCCTCGTCAGCCGGCGCGAAAGCTCGCAAGCCACGTCCCACAGCGTGAGGAAGTTGCCCGAGCCCGTAGGGAACTCGACTTTGAAATCGTCGCCCCAGTAGTGATGAAACTTCTGCAGCGACTCGATGATGAGATAGTTCATAGGAAACCAAATCGGGCCGCGCCAGTTGGAATTGCCACCGAAGTGGCCGTTGGTCGATTCCGCCGGCTCGTAATCCACGCGGTGCTCCGTCCCGTTGACCCGGAGACTGTAAGGGTTCTCGAGGTGGTGGCGGGAAAGGGCGCGAATGCCATAGGGCGACAAGAACTCGCGCTCGTCGAGCATGACGTGGAGCACTTTCCGTAGCTTCTCCTTGTCGACGACGGAAAGGAGACGCCTTTCGGCCGCGCCCCGCGTGCGCATGCAGGCCACATTCGAGATCAGGTCGGGGCGATTGTCGATGAACCATTCGAGGCGTCGCCGAAAGCCTTTGAGCTGCTCGAGCATGGCGGGCTCGAGCGTCTCGACGGCGAACAGCGGAATCAGCCCCACGATCGATCGTACTTTCATGGGGAAGCGACGGCCGTCCGGATAGTGCAGAACGTCGTAGAAAAAGCCGTCCTCCTCGTTCCAGATCGACGCGCCGCGCGCACTCTCGCTCATCGCGCGGGCGATGTAGATGAAGTGCTCCCAGAACTTGCTGGCCACGTCCTCGTAAGCCTCTTCTTCGATGGCCAGCTCCATGGCGATCGCCAGCAAGTTGAGCGAGTACATCGCCATCCAGCTCGTTCCGTCCGACTGCTCGATGTGGCCGCCCGTTGGGAGTGGCGAGCTGCGGTCGAAGACGCCGATGTTGTCCAGGCCAAGGAATCCGCCCTCGAATACGTTGTTCCCCTCGGAGTCCTTCCGATTGACCCACCAGGTGAAATTGAGCAGCAGCTTGTGAAAAATACGCTCGAGGAACTTGGTGTCCCCTTTGCCAGTGCGCTTTTTTTCGATCTTGTAGACGCGCCAGGCGGCCCAAGCGTGGACGGGCGGGTTGACGTCCCCGAGCGCCCATTCGTACGCGGGGAGCTGGCCGTTGGGGTGCATGTACCACTCGCGTGTCAGGAGGATCAGCTGCTCCTTCGCGAACTCGGAGTCGACCAGCGCAAGCGGCACGCAATGGAAAGCGAGGTCCCACGCCGCGTACCACGGATACTCCCACTTGTCCGGCATGGAGATTACGTCGGCGTTGTAGAGCTGCTGCCACGCCGCGTTGCGGCCGCTCGCGCGCTCGGGCGGCGGGAGCGGCTGCCCAGGGTCGCCCTCGATCCAGTCTTTCACGACGTAGTGGTAGAACTGCTTTGACCAGAGCAGGCCGGCGAAAGCCTGCCGCATGACGTTGCGGGAGTCCCCCGCGAGATCGTCCGGAACCATCTTGGCGTAGAACTCGTCAGCTTCCGAGATCCGCGTAGCGAAGGTCTCGTCGAACCGAGGGCCCGAGCAGACGTCCCGCACTTCCGCGGGCGCTCGGTCGGTCCAACGGAGCTGAACGACCTCCGACTGCCCTGGCTCGAGCCGCAGCCGATACCACGCCGCGGCCTTCGTGCCCGTGCCAAGAGGATTCACGCTGGGCGCGCCCCCGACGACGTGGTCGTTGATCCCGTCTTTCGAATACATCGTGCCGTTGGCGTGGCCGAAGAGCCGCCGCGAATTGGTGTCGTTCTCGGTGAAAAGCAGCTTGGGAGAGCCTCCGCAGTGCAGCCATCGCCGGCCGAGCGTGGGCTCGTCGAGCTGGACGACGCTCCCGTTTCCAGGCAGGAGCCGCAGCTCGGGCTTGTCCTCCCCCCGCCCCCACGACCACGTGTTGCGAAACCAGAGCGTGGGTAGCAAGTGGAGCTCCGCGGCTTCCGGCCCGCGATTCACAGCCGTGATCCGGACTAACAGCTCCTCCTGAGTCTCTTTTGCGTACTCCACGAAGACGTCGAAGTACCTGTCGCCGTCGAAGACGCCCGTATCCATCAGCTCGTACTCGGGCTCTTTGCGACCTCGCGACTGATTCTCCGCGACGAGGAGTTCATAGGGGAACTTCGCCTGCGGATACTTGTAGAGGTACTTCATGTACGAGTGGGTCGGCGTCGAGTCGAGGTAGAAGTAGTACTCCTTCACGTCTTCCCCATGGTTGCCTTCGGCGCCCGTCAGGCCGAAGAGCCGCTCTTTCAGGATCGGATCGCGGCCGTTCCACAGGGCCAGGGCGAAGCAGACTTTCTGGTGACGGTCGCACACTCCGGCCAGACCGTCTTCGTTCCAGCGGTAGGCCCGGGAACGGGCGTGGTCGTGCGGCAGGTAGTCCCATGCGGTTCCATAGGGACTGTAATCCTCTCGCACCGTCCCCCACGCGCGCTCGCTGAGGTACGGCCCCCAGCGCTTCCAGTGCACGACTCTTTGGTCGGACTCCCGCAGTCGAAGCTCTTCCCGTGTGAGGCTCATGGTGCATGCTCCCGTAGCGTGACGATAGTAGTAGCCTACCTGCTGCCGCCCGCGGCAAGCGACGAAGTCTCCACGATCTTCAGCGCGTGGCCGTCCGGGTCTTTCGCGACGAAACCCGTGCGAGCCTCTTCCGAAGGCTCGGAGATCGTAATGACCGCCGGCGAGACGGATCGATATTTCCCCCGCACGATCCCGTCGAGAGCTTCGCGGCTGGCTGGAGGCGGTGCTCGAGCTCCTAGTTGCCGGCCGTCTTCGCCTCGCCCGCCGGCGCTTTCTCGACCTTCTTGGCTGTGGGATCGGGAAGGTCGGGCAGGAACACCTGGATTCGGACTTTGCGCCGCTGCCGATCCATGAACGACTCGAGCGTGCTCTGGCGGGCCTTCTCCCGGATCCGGCGCGCGATCTCTTCCTGGACCTCCTCGAATTTCTTCGGGTCCCCCTGCTTCAGGTCCTCCACTTTGAAGAAGCGCACGTCGAGCGGCGTGGGCACGACGTCGGAGACCTCGCCTTTTTTCAGCGTCTTCAAGACGTCGGCGGTGGGCTTCACCCAGCTCTGGAGGGCGTCGAAGCTCTTCGTGAAGAGGACAGCGGCCTGCTCGGGGTCCTCGCCCTGATACTCCGCCACTTTCCGTGCAAGCTCGACGAAGTCCTTGCCCTCTTTGAGCCCTTTCTTCACGAAGTCGACGAGAACGTCGACGCGGTTGTCGCGGGATAGCTTGATCGTGATGTAGCGGAACGACACCTCGATCGGCGTCGTGAAGTCGTCGATATGGCTCAGATAGAACGACTTCAGCGCCTGCGGCGGCACGAACTCGTCGTTCGTTTTATAGACCTTGAACCAAAGGTACTTCTGGATCGAGAGCTCCTCTTTCACCGCCTTCCGGTATTCCTCCCGGCTGATCCCTTCGGCCTCGCGAGCGTGCCGGTACAGGTCCTCCGCGTCTTTGACGCGCTCCCCGCCCTTCTTCGCTTTCTCGACCTGCCGGCCGATCTCCGCGTCGACGTCCGCTTCCAGGATGTAGGCGCCCTCCCCTTTCTTCTCCTCCTGGCGAGCGAGGAGCAGCAGGAGCTTCGTGTCCATCATGCTCTCGAGCACGTCGCGCTCGATCCAGGCGATCTCGCGCTCGATGGCGCTGGCGGGGATCCTCTGGAGGAGCAGGGCCCGGCGTCGCTCGATCCGCTTGTCGAGCTCCGCACGGGTGATGACGTCGTCGCCCACGATCGCCACGATGCCCCCGGGGCCTTTCGTGGAGCCGGATGCGGTCGCGGAAGTCTGCGCGCGTGCCGAGGAAGCTGCCCCGAGGGCGAGAACCAAGGCGCTGAAGAAGACCCGACGCATACGGTGCGAATTTATCCCCGGCCGCTCCGAATTCCACTGGCATCTGCCCTGCGGGGGCGGCGGCCGGGGTCCTCCTCGGGGAATTTGCCCGTGGAGAGCCATTCCAGCGCCATCTGGAATGCGTCGGCGTCCGTCAAAGGTGGAGGGTAGCGGCGCTGCGGGTCGACGAGGGAGACCGCCGCCGTCTTCGGGTCGAGGATGACGACTCTGCGGGGGCAAGTTGCGAGAAACTGCCGCATCGTGTCCTGCCCGCGCAGAATCAGGTTCCGGTCGTCGCGGCTCACTGAGTCCACGCCGAGGCGCGCGCAGTGGACGCGCAGCGTCTGCACGTCGATCAAGTTCTCCACGGACCGCGGTAGCGAGCCGAACCGGTCCTCGATCTCGCGGGCCAACTCGGTCACCTCCTCGGGGCTCGTGGCGGCAGAGATCCGCCGGTAGAGCTCCAGCTTCATGGGCTGCTGCGCGATGTAGTCGTCAGGGATGTGGGCGTCCAGCGCGAGATCGATCTCGACTTGCACCGGCTCCGATTCAGGCTCGTTCCGCAGCCGACGGACCGCTTTCTCGAGGAGGCGGCAGTACATGTCGTAGCCGACGGCGGCGATGTGCCCGCTCTGCGCCGCGCCCAGGATGTTGCCTGCGCCGCGGATCTCCAGGTCGCGCAGGGCAATCTGGAAACCGGCCCCCAGCTCGCAGAACTCCACGAGAGCTTGCACGCGCTTTTGGGCATCGGAGTTGAGGTGCCGCCGCTCCGGCAGGAGCAGGTAGCAATACGCCTGGTGCTTGCCGCGGCCAACGCGCCCGCGGAGCTGGTGCAGGTCGGCGAGGCCGTAGTGGTCGGCTTCGTCGATGAAAATCGTATTGACGCTGGGGATGTCGAGCCCGCTCTCGATAATGGTCGTGCAGACGAGGATGTCGAACTCGCGCTCATAGAAGCGGATCATGCGATCCTCGAGATCCTGCTCGTTCATCTGTCCATGCGCGTGCTCGATGCGGGCCTCCGGCACCGCTTTCTGGAGCGCGCGCACCACCGAATCGATGTCGTGGATCCGATTGTGGACGTAGTAGATCTGCCCGTCTCGATTTAGCTCGCGCAGAATGATCTCGCGGACGCGGCGCGGCTCGAAGCGGCACACTTCCGTCTTCACCGGGACACGACCCTCCGGGGCCGTCGTCAGGCTCGAGATGTCCCGGATGCCCAGGAGGGAGAGGTGGAGCGTGCGGGGGATGGGGGTCGCCGTGAGCGTCAGCACGTCGACGGTGCTCCGCACCAGCTTCAGCTTCTCCTTGTGAGCGACTCCGAACCGCTGCTCCTCATCGATCACGACGAGGCCGAGGTCTCGGAATGCGACGTCGTTCGACAGCAGGCGGTGAGTGCCGATGAGAATGTCGAGCTTTCCTTCCGCCGCGGAGCGCGCGATCTCTTTTTGCTCCGCGGGGCTGCGGAATCGGCTGATGACTTCGATGTTCACGGGGAACTCGGCCATGCGCTCGCCGAAAGTCCGGAAGTGCTGCTGCGCGAGGACGGTCGTGGGCACCAGCACGGCGACCTGTTTTCCTGACTGTACGGCCTTGAAGGCCGCACGCACCGCGAGCTCAGTCTTGCCGTACCCCACGTCGCCGCAGATCAAACGATCCATCGGCCGCGGGGCCTCCATGTCCGTCTTGATGGCGGCGAGGATCTCCGTCTGGTCGGGCGTCTCCTCGAACGGAAAGCCGGCCTCGAACTCCCGCTGCCATTCGTTGTCCCCGCTGAACGCGAAGCCGGGCCGCTCGCGGCGGAGTGCCTGCACCTCGAGGAGGTCGCTCGCCATGTCGAGGAGAGCGGTCTCCACCTCCTCTTTCTTGCGCGACCAAGAGACGCCGCCCACTTTGTCAAGGATCGGGGCCTTGTCGCCGCTGCCCACGTACTTCTGCACCAGCTCGATTTTCGAGACGGGCACGTAGACTTTGACGCCGTCCCGGAATTCGAGCGAGAGGAACTCCTGGGCGATCCCGTTCCTCTCGAAGCACTCCATCCCGAGGAAGCGGCCGATCCCATGGACGAGGTGAACGACGTGGTCTCCCTTCTCGAGCTCGAGGAAGCTCTGGATGGCGCGCGAAGGGACCGAGCGACGCCGCGGCCTACGAAGGACGTGGCGATGGAAGATCTCCCGAGTCGTCAGGAGCGTGGCGTGGAGCGCCTCGATTTCGAATCCTCGCCGCAGGCCGCCGCAGACCGTGAGCAGCTGGCCCCGGGCCTCCGAGCCGAGCGCGAGACCATGGTCCGCGAGGATCTCTTCGAACCGCTGCAGCTCTCCCTGGTTTTCGCAGTAGATCTCGAAGCGCTGCCCTTGGGCGAGCCGCTCGGAGATGTGCGCGAGCACCTGCGAGACGTCGCCGCTCCGATACCTCTCCACCGTCAGGAACTTGAGGTTGAGCCCTGGCTCGCCGCTCGGGATGGGAAGGACGTTCGCCTGCGCTGGGCGAAGTTGCTCCACCTTGGACCAGAAAGTTGGGAAGACCGCTTCGGCCGCCTCGCCAAGGATGTTGCGGAATATCTTTTTCGCTTTCTCGAGGACGACGGGTGGCTCCCGCACGATCACTTTTCCGTGCGGCCCCAGCAGGTCGAGGATCACCGACTCCGCCCCGCGGAAGCAATCGAGGTGGACCTCGTCCTTGCTGAGGCGAAGGATCTCGAGCTGCTTGCGTCCCGGGTCCGCCGTGGACCGCTGGGTGTCAGGGTCGAACTCGCGGATCGATTCGATCGCGTCGCCGAAGAACTCGACCCGGAACGGCCGCTCCGCCTCGAAGGGAAAAATATCCAGGATGTCGCCGCGGGACGAGACCTCACCCCGCACCTGCACGAGTGGCACGCGCCGGAACCCACTCTCGATGAGATCCTCGGCGAGCGCGAGCGGGCTCCGCTCATCCTCAACGCGCAGGACCCAGCGCGACGCTTCCAGCCGCCCTCGTGGCGGCACGGGCTGGATCGCGGCCTGGATCGGCGCCACGATGAACCGAGGCTCCGCGGCCGTGGAAGGGGCCGCGAGGCTTTCCACCAGCGCGACTCTCTGGCGGTAGATGTCACCGTCGGGCACCGAATCCGGCAGGAAAAGCGATTCCCACGCCGGAAAGGAGCTCACGGGGACGTCGGAGAAAGTGGAGAGCTCCTCCTCGAGCTCTTCGGCCTCCTCCTGGCTCGCCGTCAGGATGAGCGTGGGGCCGTCCGCGCGGGTCGAGCGAGGGTCTTTCCATGCGGCGAGCGCGAACGCGAGCGACGCGCCGCACAGACCCCCCAGGACTGGGGCGTCTCCTCCGAGCGCCGTGACGAGGGCCTTGACCTCCGCGGACGCGCGGTAGGAGGCCACGAGCTGATTCGACCGCTCGGTCATGAACCTCCCGAGACCTCAGCCGGCAGCTTCAGCCCCTGGGCAGCGCGTGTTGAGAATCTGGATGGCCTGCTGCGCCGCGAATTGCTCCGCTTCCTTCTTCGATCTGCCGTTCCCGGGAGGAAACGTCTCTTTGCCGACGATCGCCACGACTTCGAAGTACTTCGAGTGGTCCGGCCCCCTCTCGGCGACGACGCGGTACGTCGGGGTCACGTTCAGCACCTTCTGGGCCCACTGCTGGAGGAGCGACTTGTAGTTCTTCTGATGCTCGTCCTCAACCACCGCGAGCACTTTGTGGAAGAGGTTTCTGAGAATGAACCGCCGGGCCTGCTCGAGGCCCCCGTCCTTGTAGATCGCCGCGACGGCGGCTTCGAACACGTTCGCTTGGAGCGACGTAGGCAGGTTCTTGCGGCGAGTCACGCCCTTGCCGACGTTGTAGAAGCCCGAGAGTCCCAGACGTTCGCTCTCTGCGGCGAGAGTCGTCGTGGACACGACGACCGACTTGATCTGCGTCAGCTCGCCCTCGTCGCGGTCATAGAAGTAGTTGTAGAGGAACTCGGTCATGATGAGGCCGACGACCGAGTCGCCCAGGAACTCGAGCCGCTCGTTCGAGGGCGTGTCGAGCGTCTTGATGGAGGAGTGCGTCAGCGCCTGAAAAAGGAGCTGAGGCTCTTTGAAGTGGTAACCCAGGAGGAGCTCGCACTCCCGCATGCGGGCGAGGTCGGCCTCCGGAAGGCACTCCCGAGACTGCGTTGTGGAGGACATGGGCTCGGAACGCAACGATTTGAGGGCTGCAGTATAACGTGCGGTGCGCGGGCCCGCCCGCTTTTCCAGGCCACGGACAGCTGAGTCCCGCCCTCGGCTCGCCCTCGGCCGCGAAACGGAGCCAGAAGCAACCCCTCAGTCGCGTTCGAGCGTGGCGACGCCCGGGTACCACGCCAGCTCGCGGATTCTGCGTCGCCATCCCCCCGCCTCGAATTCCACTGTCACTGCGTCGATCCTGCAGGCCTCGACCGCATGCCGGTACTTTCGCAGGAACGAGACGGACGAGCGCCGCAGCGCGCGCAGCTTGTCCGGACCCACTTTCTCGAGCCCCGTCACTTCTTCACGGCCGCCCCGGGTCCACGACTTGACCTCGACGAAAACGAGTGAAGATCCCTGGCGCGCCACGATGTCGATCTCACCTCGCCCCTCGCGCACGTTGCGCGCCACGATCTCGAGGCCTTGGCTGCGCAGGTAGCGGGCGGCGGCCCGCTCGCCCACTTTGCCCACGCGCCGCCGGCGCTCAGCCGCCGGATGCGAGGCGCCTCCTCGCCCGGGCAACCCGGCGGCGCGAAGCGCCGAGTGCAGCCAATCGCGAATCCGCCCCACGGTCCTCCCCGCCACACTCTCGTTACGACGTTATGTCTCTGTGCGCAGCAGGCTGCGCGGTCAGGCGACCGGCGCTTCCGCGGTCTGCGCGGTCTCCGCGGCGCCCTGAACCTCTTCCTCGCGGCGCTCGCGGACTTTCGTCGACTTGCCGATGCGCCCGCGCAAGTAGTAGAGCTTGGCGCGGCGAACACTGCCGGGCCGGCGAACGACGACATCCTCGACGGCCGGAGAATGGAAGGGGAAGACGCGCTCGACGCCCTCGCCCTGGACGATTCTTCGCACCGTGAAAGAGCCGTTGATCCCCCGGCCACCCTTGATCTTGATAACGGTCCCCGCGAAGACCTGAATCCTCTCTTTTTCGCCTTCTTTGATCCGGACGCTCACGTCGACGACATCCCCCACCTTGAACGAGGGGAGCGACTTCTTCATCTGTTGTTGGTTGATCTTCGTGATGACCTGCATGGAAACGGTCCTTTCCTCTCCGTCACTCCCTGTCTGAATAATCCCTCTCACTCGCCGCGCCCACCGCGCCGACGCTCGGCCCGAAGGTTTCGAGACCGCCCATCGACTCCATCAAATCGCTGCGCTTCTCCTCCGTCCGCTGGATGGATTGCTCCCGTCTCCACCTCGCGATCTCCTGGTGATTGCCGGACAGGAGGACTTCCGGCACTCGCATCCCGCGGAACTCTGGCGGCCTCGTGTACTGCGGATAATCGAGCAGCCCCGACTCGAACGACTCGGTCTCGGCGGAAAGCGGATCCCCGAGCGCCCCCGGCAAGAGCCGGACGACGCCGTCGAGGATGACCATGGCGGGCAGCTCGCCTCCGGAGAGGACATAGTCCCCGATCGAGACCTCCTCGAATCCGCAGCCACTGGTGAGCCCCTGCAGAATGCGCTCGTCGAAGCCCTCGTAATGCCCGCAGAGGAGGACGATCCATTCCGCGCGCGCCAGCTCCCTCAGATCGCGCTGCTCGAGTCTTCGGCCTTGCGGGCTGAGGATGATCTTACGCGTGCGCTCCGGAGCCGCCCGCGCGCTGGCCAGGACTTTCTCGACGGCGAGGAACACCGGCTCGGGCTTGAAAACCATCCCGGGCCCTCCACCGTAGGGCCGGTCGTCGACCTTATGGTGCCGGTCGGATGTGAAGTCCCGGATATTCGTCAGCTCGACGCGGACCAGCCCCGACTGCACCGACCGACCGACGATACTCTCCCCCACCACGCCGGGGAACATTCCCGGGAAGATCGTGAGGATGTCAAATGAGAGAGGCATGATCGAGTGGCGGCGAGGCGGTTGAAGTGCTGCGAGGGCGCGCTGGTGGGTCGAGAGTTGGGACTTTCCAAAGTTGCGGCGGGTCGGGAGTCGGTGCTTCCTGAGGTGTGGCGTCGGACCATCAACCAGCGCTGGGCGCCGGTCGCGGCTTCTTGGGGGGCTTGGCCTTGCGAATCGGCTTCGCGCCTTCCGCGGAGCCACCCACGGCGGCGGCATGCGCGGCTGCGGCTTTCCTGCGCTTCTTCGGCTTACGGCTCGAGCGGATCAGGCCGGAGATCTTCTCCTTCTTGAAGAAATCGAGCACCGTCTGGGACGGACGGGCGCCCACGCTGAGCCAGTACTCTGCGCGCTCCTTGTCGATCCGAATCTTCTTCTTCTCGTCCGCGAGGTACGGATCGTAGAAGCCAATCTTCTCGATGAAAGCCCCATCGCGAGCGTTGCGCGAATCAATCGCGCAGAGCCGGAAAGCTGGGCGATTTTTCTTCCCCACGCGCTGGAAGCGCAGCTTGACGGACATTCCTTACTAGCCTCCGTAGGAGCTGAAAATCGAGAGTGTTTCCGAGGAGTGCCCCGCGCCGAGTCCGGGTTGGTGGGGACCGTCCAGCGGGACCGTCCGCCCGGACCGTCCAGCCGGTGGCCGCGGCAAGGCCGGCGAGGCAGAGAACCGCCCATTATGCCAAATTGGCGGTGCAAAGCAAGCACCTTGAAGAAGGTGACGCTGCGCAGCAGTAGGCCTCAGAGATTCTCGGAACTTGGCAAGGGTCTTGGCAGGCGACCGGCGCCGAGGGAAGGGGCCGCTACCTTCCCTCCTCCACGCGGAGCACCCGGTCGACCGCGACTCCCGTCAGGACCTGCTTCGTCCCGTCGGGCCACTGGATCTCGAGCCGGTCCACGCTCGAGGCGGCTCCGAGCCCGAAGCGAACGCGCCGATCGCCCTGGGACAGGTACGTGACGCCGCCGTGGACCGACGCGCGCTGTCGCCGGCCGCCCGCTTCGATCCAAACGTTCGTTCCGGGAAACTGGCGCCGGCCACCTTTTGCGACGAGGTCGAGCACGAGCCAGTGGCCCTGTCGTGAATCGTTTCGCAAGAGGACGGCGCGATTCGCCAAGTTGCAGATCACGAGGTCCACGTCGCCGTCGTTGTCGAGGTCCGCCGCCGCCGACCCCCGTCCAATGTAACGCTCGCGGAAGTAAGGACCGGCCCGCGATGACACGTCGACGAATCGACCGTGCCCGTCGTTGGCGAGCAAGAGGTCCGGCATGCCGTACTGCTCGTCGTAGCTGGCGCCCGGCCCTGCGGCCTCGTTCCTGCGGACTCCGCCGTTCGTAAAGAACAGGTCGAAGTCGCCGTCGCAGTCATAGTCGAGGAAATTGGCGTTGAAGCCGGTGTAGGACGCTGTGACGCGCGAAAGCCCCGCTGCCGCCGAGACGTCGGTGAAGTATTCACCCTGATTCTTGTACAAGGTGTACACCTGCATGCGGAGGCTCGGCACGATGAGGTCGAGCCGAAAGTCCTGGTCGAAGTCGGCGACGTCCACGCCCATGGATGCCTCGGGAGAGCCGGCCTCGTCGAACGCAACGCCGGCGAGGAGCCCCACCTCGCGGAAAGTCCCGTCCGGCTGCCCCCGAAAGAAGTAGTTCTCCTGCGTGTCGTTGGCCACGAAGATGTCGACGAGGCCGTCGTCGTTGAAGTCGACGCAGGCGAGCCCCATGCCTTTTCCATCCGGGCGCAGGAGCCCGGCCGCTTCCGTGACGTCGCGGAAAGTACCGTTGCCGAGGTTGCGATAGAGGCGGCTTGCGGAGCCCTTGTAGGAAAGCGGCGTCGGGTAGTCGACGAGCTTCTCTTGGCCCACGAGCACGAAAGCCTCCTGCTGTTGGCCGATCGTGTACGTGAGGTAGTTCTGCACGTAGAGGTCGAGCCATCCGTCGCGGTCATAATCGAGGAACGAGCAAGTCTGGCCCCACCCGGGGTCGCCGACTCCCGCGGCCGCGGTGACGTCGGTGAACGTCCCGTCGTTGTTGTTCCTGTAGAGAACGTTGGGCCCGAAGTTGCTAACGTACAGGTCAATGTCGCCATCGCCGTCGTAGTCCGCCGCGCAGCAGCCCTGCCCGTAGCTCGTGTCCCCCACGCCAGCGCTCGCCGTCACGTCGGTGAAGTGGAAGCCCCCGTCGTTCCGATAGAGCCGGTTCGTCGTATCTTTCGAAGGCGGCTCGAGGATCTTGTTACCGTTCACGAAGTAGAGGTCCAAGTCCTCGTCGCCGTCGTAGTCGAAGACGCCGACGCCGGCTCCCATGATTTCGAGGTACTGGTGCTTCCCCGTCCGGCCGTTCTCGTGGATGAAATCGACTCCGGACGACGCCGTGACGTCGACGAAGACCGGCGCAGCTCCTAGAGCGTCATCCCACGGGGCGCTGTTGCCTGCAGAGCTGTCGCCTCGAGCGCTGCCGCTCGTGGCCGACCCCGAGGAAGGAGCACTCGCAGGAGGTGACTCCCCCGGCCGAAACACCCACAGGCCAACGCCGAACCCGCAGGCGAAAAACGCCGCCGAAAGCACCGTCAGTCGCCATCGCGCGCTCAGGGAAGCCATGGAGGAGCCATCGTAGCGCTTCGCGGTGCGGTGAAAAGGACCGCGAAGCAACATGCACCGCTCCCCGGGCCGAAACTTTGGTCCGAGGTATACTGTCCACCGCTGTCGGGCGGCCGGCGGACCGAATCCTGGCCGCTTCGCCGCGCAGCGGATCATCGCAGGAGGTCCCGATGACGGATGGGGGTTCCACGACCGAGCGCCTTGTCTCCTTGGATGCGTTCCGTGGCATCGTGATGCTTTTCATGTCGTCGAACGGCCTCGGCATCCCGCAGGCGGCTGCCCATTTCCCCCAGAGCGACGCATGGCAGCAGATCGCAGGGCAGCTCACGCACGCCGAGTGGGTCGGTTGCACGGCGTGGGACTTGATCCAGCCCGCCTTCATGTTCATGGTGGGGGTCGCGCTGCCGTGGTCCATCTCGAATCGCAAAGCGCGCGGAGAGTCGCCTTCCCGCCGCCTGGGGCACGCCCTCCTCCGATCGTTCCTGCTGGTCCTCCTCGCTGTCTTTCTGACGTCGGCCGGCAGCCAGCAGACCGAGTGGGTCTTCACGATGGTGCTCGCGCAGATCGGGCTCGGGTACCCCTTCCTGTATCTGCTCGCCGGCACGCGGCCCCGGACTCAAGCGATGGCTGCGCTCGGGATCCTGTCGGTCTATTGGCTCGCATTCGCCCTCCACCCACTGCCGCCGTCGGAGTTCGACCGCAGCTCCGTCGGCCTCCCGAGCAACTGGGAGATGCTCACGGGATTCGAGGCGCACTGGCAGAAGAACGCGAACTTCGCCGCGTCGTTCGACACCTGGTTCCTCAATCTCTTTCCGCGCGAGAAGCCGTTCGAGTTCAACCCGGGGGGTTACGCGACGCTCAATTTCATTCCATCTCTCGCCACGATGATCTTTGGAGCGATCGCGGGCGCCTGGCTGCGGACGCAGCGTCCAGCCGGGAGAAAAGCTGTCGTCCTTGCGGCGGCGGGCCTCCTGGGCCTCTTGCTGGGAAAAGCCATCGGTGAATCCGGGCTCTGTCCCATCGTGAAGCGGATCTGGACGCCTTCCTGGGCGATTTTCAGCGCGGGATGGGTGTGCTGCATGCTCGCGGCGTTCGTTGCGGTCATCGAAGCCGGCGGGTGGCGGCGCTGGGCGTTCCCGCTCGTCGTCGCCGGGCTCAACCCGATCACGCTCTATTGCCTGTGGCAGCTCTCGGGTGGCTTCTTGAGAGACACCGTCAAGACTCACTTCGGGCAAGGCTGCTTTGGGGTTCTGGGAGAAGCGTATGCGCCGATCCTCGAGCGCGCGGCGGTGCTCTTCCTCTACTGGCTCATCCTTTTCGGCATGTACCGCCGCAGGATCTTTCTGCGGCTGTGAAGGGATTGCGAGGCTCCCGTTTTTTCGCGTAAGGCTCGCGATCTCTCGGAGGGTCCAAGGAGGATGCGGGCGTGCGGTCTCCTCGGCCCGTAGCCCCATCGCTCTCCCCTCGGGAGAGCTTCTACGACCCCAGAGCCTGTTGAAAATGGTCTGCTGCCATCGGCCGGCTGCACGGCCGCGAGCCTGCGGATTTCATTATTCAACAGGCTTTTAGAAAGAAATGAACCGAGCCGCCATGCGCCTACGCCCTGCCGCCGTCTCCAGCATCCTCCGCTTACTGCGCCCTTTCGCGCCGCTCCTCGTATTGGCTGCCGTCCAATCCCTTCCGGCGACCCGCGCCGCCGCCGGCGAGGGGGAAGCGCCCGCAAGCCCAACCCCGTCCGCCGCCGATCGCAATTGGGCCCAGTGGCGTGGACCAACCACCGCGGGCGTGTCCCTCACGGCGCAACCGCCCGTGCGCTGGAGCGAGACTTCGAACGTGCGCTGGAAGGTCAAGATCCCCGGTCGGGGCACGTCGACGCCGATCGTCTGGGACGACGTGATCTTCCTGCAGACGGCGATCGCGAGCGGGCCGAAAGACGCGGCGCCGGCGAAGCCCGGGGAAGGCGGAAGCCAGGCCGGCGGCAAGACCGGTTCACGAAGCGAGGAAGGCGCCTCCGGCCGGCCGCGCGTCGAGGCTCCGACCGACACGCACCAGTTCGTGCTCCTCGCGCTCGATCGGAAGACCGGCAAGGAGCTGTGGAGAAAGGTCCTGCGGGAGGAAGTGCCTCACGAAGGCCATCACAAGGACCATGGCTTCGCATCAAGCTCTCCGGCGACGGATGGCAAGCACGTCTTCGCCTACTTCGGTTCGCGCGGGCTCCACTGCCTGGGCCTCGATGGCAGCGTGAAGTGGCAGAAGGATCTCGGCAGGATGCAGACCAGGAACTCGTTCGGCGAGGGAAGCTCGCCGGTCCTCCACGGCTCGTCCATCGTGATCAATTGGGACCACCAAGGGGACGACTTCATCGCGGCCTTCGACAAAGAAACGGGGCGCGAGCTGTGGCGCAAGTCGCGCGACGAGGACACGACCTGGTCGACGCCCCTCATTGTGCAGCGCAGCGACGCGACCGAGGTGGTGACGGCAGCCTCTCGCAGAGTCCGGAGCTACGACCTCGCCACGGGTGAGCAGCTCTGGGAATGCGGAGGCCTGACCTCGAACGTCATCCCGTCGCCGGTTGCCCTCCGAGATCTCGTCTTCGTGACGAGCGGCTATCGTGGAAGCGCGCTACTCGCAGTGCGGCTCGGCCGGAAAGGAGACTTGACCGGAACGGAAGCCGTCGCCTGGAGCGTCAGCAAGTCCACGCCGTACGTGCCGTCGCCGCTCCTCTACGGCGATCGGCTCTATTTCTGCGCGTCGAACAACGCCATCATCTCCTGCCACGACGCGGCGACGGGCCGCGCCCACGTGGCAGCGCAGCGTCTCGAAGGCCTGGAAGGTGTCTATGCATCGCCGGTGGGCGCCGCGGGGAGGGTGTACATCGTCGGCCGCAACGGCGCGACGGTCGTGGTGCGGCACCCTGCGGCGGGAGACAAGGCCGAAGTCCTTGCAACGAATCTGCTCGACGAGCGCATCGACGCATCCCCCGCGCTTTCGGAGAAGGACCTGTTCCTGCGAGGCCACGAGCACCTCTACTGCCTCGCGGAGATGTGAGCCGATTTCCGGTAGACTGTGCATCTAGACTCTGCTTCTAGACGGTGTGCTTCGGGAGGAAGTTGCCATGGGTAATGTCCTCAAACTGAACGTCAACGGCGCGAGCAGGGACGTGGACGCCGACTCGGAGCGTCCGCTCCTGAGCGTCCTTCGCGATGACCTGGACCTGACGGGAGCCAAGTACGGCTGCGGAGAGGGCAAGTGCGGCGCGTGCACCGTCCTCGTGGACGGTGAGCCGGTGCGATCGTGCATCACTTCCGTCGGGGACGTCTCGGAACGTCGTATCACGACGATCGAGGGGCTCGAGCGCGACGGCAAGCTCCACCCCGTCCAGGAAGCGTTCCTCGAGACCGGCGCTCTCCAGTGCGGGTACTGCACGTGCGGCATGATCCTCTCGGCGGTGGCTCTCCTCGCGAAGTCCCCCGAGCCGGCACGCGACGAAACGGTGAAGTTCCTGAGCGGCAACGTCTGCCGATGCGGCACGTACAACCGCGTTCTGGCGGCGGTGTCCCGCGCGTCCTCCTTGCTGAAAGAGGTGAAGCGATGACGCCGCGGACGAACCTGCCTGCTTCCGGGCGAGAGAGCCCGCCCGAGCGGATCGAGCGCCTCCCGGAGCTCGAGCCTGAGCGCTACGAGCTCCGCTCCGGTCCGGCGTACCACTTCGCGCTCGCGCGTCGCGACTTCTGTAAAGCCGTGGGTGGAGGCATCGTGGTGTTGTGCCTGCTCGACAAGAGCCGCGGCCAAGAGGAAGGCCGGGGAAAGCGGCGCCGGGGAGGCGGCGGCGCGCGCTCGCAGGAGATCGGCGCTTGGCTGCAGATCGATCTCGAAGGCCGCGTCACCGTTTCGACGGGCAAAGTGGAGGTCGGACAAAACATCCGCACGTCCCTCGCCCAGGTGGTCGCCGACGAGCTGACCGTACCCCTCGAGCATGTGCGCCTCGTCATGGCGGACACGCAGCTCACGCCCTACGACGCCGGCACGTTCGGAAGCCGCACGACGCCGGACATGTCGCGGCAGCTCCGTGGAGCGGCGGCCGCTGCGAGAGAAGTCCTGATCGACCGCGCCGCTGCGGAGTGGAAAGCGGACCGCGCGATGCTCGAAGCGTCCGGCGGTAAGATCGTCCACCGGCAGTCGAAACAGACGCTCGAGCTTGGTCAACTGAGCGGAGGGCAGCCGATCGCGGGGAAAATTCCGGAGTCGCCGCCGGTCAAGCCGCCGGAGCGCTGGCAGGAGGCCGGCCGTCCGGCGCGCAAAGCGAACGGCCGCGACTTCGTCACCGGGAAGCACCGCTACACGACAGACATCAAACTGCCCGGACTCTGGTGGGGAAAAGTGCTCCGTCCCGTTTCTTTTGGCGCGACGCTCGCGTCGATCGACACCCACGCAGCCGAATCGATTCCCGGCGCGGTCGTGGTGCGGGATGGGGCTTTCGTCGGCGTCGCGGGGCCCACCGAAGACGTCGCCGAACGTGCGCTCCGGGCGCTGAAAGCGGAATGGAAGACCGTTCCGCAGCCATCGGACGGAGAGCTCTTCGAGCTCCTCAAGAAAACCGGCTCCGCATCGCGGGGAGACGGCGGGCGCGGCGGTCGCGGCGGCGGGACCCAGGGGTCCATCGAAGCCGGGCTCGCTGATGCGGAAGTGAAGCTGCAGGCCGCGTACACGATTGCGTACATTGCGCACGCTCCGCTCGAGCCGCGGGCAGCCGTCGCGCAGTGGGAAGGTCCGAAATTGACGGCCTGGACCGGCACGCAGCGGCCTTTCGGCGTCCGAGGGGAGCTAGCCGAGGCCTTCGGCGTGCCCGAGGAGAACGTTCGCGTCATCGTGCCCGACACCGGGGCCGGCTACGGAGGGAAGCACTCGGGCGAAGCAGCCATCGAGGCGGCGCGGCTGGCGCGCGCGGCCCAGCGGCCGGTCAAACTGGTATGGAGCCGCGAGGAGGAGTTCACGTGGGCGTATTTTCGTCCCGCGGGCGTCGTCGAAATCTCGAGCGGCGCTCGAAAGGACGGAACTCTCACTGCGTGGGACTTCCACAACTACAACTCGGGCGGATCCTCGATCCGGTCGATTTATGAAGTGCCCAATCAGCGCGCGGAATTCCACCCTGCGTCTTCACCGCTCCGCCAGGGCTCCTACCGAGCTCTCGCGGCGACGGCCAACACGTTCGCGCGCGAAACGCACGTCGACGAACTCGCTCACGCGCTCGGCATGAACCCACTCGAGTTCCGGCGGAAGAACTTGAAAGAGCCGCGCCTTCAAGCCGTGCTCGAAGCTGCCGCCAAGGCGTTCCGCTTCGACGCAAAGCCGGAGACAGGCCACGGGTTCGGCATCGGACTGGGGACCGAAAAAGGCAGCTACGTTGCGACTTGCGTGGAGGCGGCTGTCGAGCCCAGCAGCGGTCAGGTGCGCGTGATTCGCGCCGTCAGCGCCTTCGAATGCGGCGCGATCGTGAGCCCGGATCACCTGCGCAACCAGGTGGAAGGCGCGATGGTGATGGGCCTCGGCGGGGCGCTGTTCGAGGCCATCCAGTTCAAGGATGGAAAAATCCTCAACGCGCGTTTCGGACGCTACCGAGTTCCCCGCTTCAGCGACGTCCCCGCGATCGACGTGGTGCTCCTCGATCGGAAAGACGTGCCACCTGCCGGGGCCGGAGAAACTCCGATCATTGGAATCGCCCCGGCTCTCGGGAACGCGATTTTTGCCGCCAGCGGCGTGCGGCTCCGTTCGCTGCCGCTCGCGCCATCCGGCGTCGTCCGATCGTCGTGAGGCTGCGACCCACTTGACTGCCGCCCGCAGCTCGACGCCTTCTCCTCGGGGAGACGGTTCACGCGGAAGTCAAACCCGGCGCCGAGATCCTGCGCGCACTTCCGCTGCGGCGACCGTGCTCATTTTTTTCGCTTCGTTCAGCGCGGGGCTCGCCAGTGCGGCTGCCGTGCGGCACGTGCAAGGGCGGAAGCAGGCCAACAACACGCGCCAGGATCTCCGCCCCGGCGCGGTGAGCCCGACCGGCGGTCGCGTCGACGCAGCACGTCTCGCCGAAGCGGAGTCGGAATTCCAGAAAGGCGTCACGCTCCTCGCCGAGGACCGCTCCGCCGAAGCGATGGAAGCTTTTCGCCGGGCCGCTCAGCTCGACCCCTCGGACCCGAGACCGCACCACGGCCTCGGCAAGATCCACGCGCAGCTATTCCTGAACGACCAGGCCGAAGCCGCCTACCGCAAAGCTCTCGAGGTCGACCCGTCGTTCCGGCCGTCGCTGGAGAGCCTTGCGATGCTGCTTTACGAAAAAGGCAAGCACGAGGACGCCATCGCGATCCTCCAGCAGCTCGAGCGCGATACGCCGCAGGACCCTTTCGTCTGGGGAGAGCTGGCGATCAACGCTCTCGCGCTCGGGAAAAAAGCCGAAGCAACGGCCCTGCTCGAGAAGTACCGGGCGGCCAAGCCGGAGGACGCTTGGGGCCACGTACATCTCGGGAAAGCGTACGCGGACTCTGGGAAGCTCGCCGAGGCCGAAGCGGAATACCGCCGCAGTATCGAACTCGACCGCAACCTGCAGATCGCGCAGCACTGGCTGAGCCAGCTCCTCGTGTCCACGGGCCGGCAGGTGGAAGCGGCCCAGCACGCGCAGATCTACCGCCGCATGCGCCAGCTCTCGACCGACGAGCAGCAAATCCGCATGGCACTCCAGAGGAATCCGGACGACCTGAACGGCCTCGTGAAACTCGCGCGAGTTCAGTTTCTGCTCGGGAAGCGCAAGGATTGCCGTTCCGCCGTGACCCGTGCGAAAGCGATCGCGCCCCAAGACCCGCGTGTCGTCGAGCTGGAAGGAATGCTCGAGAAAGGCGTCCCGCCTCCGCGCGATCCGTCTCGCTGACCTACGCCCGGCTCGACGGGCGAAATTGATCTCGTCGACTTAGAGGCGGTTTCAGAACCCCATCCTGGCTTCGGGCGGCTGCACGGCCACGATGCCGCGTCGCTCAGCCTCGTCGTATTCTCCGAATACGTCTTCGGCCTCGCTCCTTGCCTCGCAGCCGTTCGCTCGCTCTCGGGCCGACGGAGCGGCTTCTGAAACAGCCTCTTAACGGGATCCGCGCGGCTCCGCGGGGCGCGTTTTCGCCCCTTTCTCCGGCAGCGGTCCAGGCGCCGGCAGTCCGGTGTTGCCGAACTCGCCCCGCCGCCACGCGCGCGCAAGGGCGAGGAAGCTCCTCGTGATTCGGAGCGATGGCTCGGGCGATCCTTCGAGCTCCACGTGGAACTGCGCCGCGTAGACGGGGCTTTCGGCCCTGCGGATGCACTGCACGCGGGTCTTGGCGCCTTCCCCGCCGGTGACGATCAAGAGCCAGCCGCGAGGCGCCCATTCGATCTGACCGCAGTGGCTTTCCACCATCGGGAATTCTGCTGAAAGCCCTTCGAGCACAGGGTCAGCCAGGAGGGGCCGGACTTTCGTCGGCCCTTGCTCGCGAAAACAGGTCGAGTAGTCGCCGCACGCGCGGCGCGCGGTGGGGTCGGGGTGCCCGATGTGTCCATAGATCGGGGTCTTTGCGTCCCCCGGCACGCGGCAATGCGGGCAATCCCAGGGCGAGTCGACGCCATTCTCGCTCAGTATGGCGAGCCCTTGCGCGCCACCGCAAGACGCCCAGATCGGAGTGCGGCCCGCTGCCGCCACGCGGCCGACGCCGCGCCAGGGCTCGTGCGAGCGCTGGCACCAGTCGGCGTAGTTTCCGGTCAAGAAGAGGCAGAGAGGTCGAGGCTCGGCCTCGACGAATGGCTCATCCACGGCGTCGATCCAAACGCGCTGCGCGTGGACCCGCAGCCCCGGCTCCGCGCTCTCGACGAGGCGGAGAAAAGACCCGCAGTCGCCCAGGTTGGGCTTTTCGTCCGTCGCGACCACGCACAGCCACTCGGGGAACTCGACCGCGCTCGATGTTTCGGGGTACGTTTCGATTTCGCGCACGACGGGCGATTCGCCGCAGGCGGCGCGGATGCGGAGGCGGATTGCGAGCGCCGTGCGGGGCTCCCGCAGCCTCTGGAGCCGAAACATGCGGCGCTCCCTGGACACACGCGTCTCCTCGAGCTCGTGCCACGTGCTGCCATCCGGGCTCCAGTCCCACACGTAGTCGCACGGCCAGTTGCGCAGCGTCTGGGCCTCGTCGCCCAGGACCGCAAGGATCGATCCGACTCTGCGGGGCTCAGGGAATTCACCCGTCCACTCCCAGGACGTTGCGCCCGCGCCGCCTTTCCACGCAAGCCCTCGGTCCACGGAGAATCGCTCGCCGTCGACGGCCCCTTGCGGAGCGAAGCCATCGGCGCTGCTCGAAGCCGACGCGCGCCGCCAAACGCCTCGGGGAAAAGCCTCTCGCCACGAGCGCTGGCCGATGATCGGAAGGGCGAAGTCGAGTGACGGCCCCCAGCCCTCTGCCGCCCCCGCCTGCGCGAACACGTCGCGCAACGGCTTCGCGCGGGCCCCGGCAGCTAGAGGCGGCGCGGTCCATAGCCCGAGACGGAGACCGCCTTCGTTCGGATGGTCCACGTGCCGGTGCAGGATGAATGCTTCGATCCCCGGCGTCTTCTTGATCCGCTCGAAAGCCCAGGCGAATGCCGCCGCCTGCAGCTCCTCGGACTCGCGCCCCGGAGGCCCGTGAAAGCCCTGCTCGCTCAGCAGGATCGGCCGCGGCCTGCCGTCGTAGAGGAAAGAGCTCTGCGCAAGGTAAGCGGGGAGCACCTCGACGTTCTTGAACGTGATTCGCTTCGTTTCCAGCGTAAGGTCGACCTCGCGGTCGAGCCACGATCGAGGATTGAAGAGGTCGGCGGGGTAGGGATGGAACGCGACTCCCCACGCGAAGTCGCCCTCGGCTTTCGCCAACGCCTGGAACGCTTCGAGGAAGGCTCGTCCCGGCAGCGATGACGTCGCGTCCGGACCCGGGGCGATGGCCCAGTGGTGATCCATGGAGACGAACACCCGCGCTCTGCGGTGATGTTTCGCCAGCGCGAGCGCCGCGACGCGGCAGGCTTTCTGATACTCAGCGACGACAACTTCGGGTGGAGCGCGACCCAGGTTGTACCAAGCGGAGTGCGCCTGAATCTCGTTGCCGATGATGAAGTTCTGGATGGAGCCGTGCGGCGCGCCCGGTTGAGTGTAGCGCTCCGCCAGAAACTCGAGCACGCCTCGATACTGGACGTAGCCCGCCTCGGTATCGAGGTTGAACGCCCCCAGGCCGTTGGGCGCGTTCGCGAGCTCCGTGGCCGGGTGAATCCAGACATTGTGGGGGTCCGCCGCGCGAGGCACGGGGTTGAGAAGGATCGCGGTGACTCGCACTCCTGCCGCCGTGAGGCGCTCCACGACGGCGTCGAGTCGCCGGACCGCGTCCATCGCAATGGGCACGCGAGTGCCGTCCACGTCGGCCCGGGCGGCGGGCTCAGCGCCGCCCCGGTCGACAAGGTCGGGCAAGGAGACGTTGTGCGCTGCGTGCGAGATGCCGAGCGAGATGGCGTCCTCGAGGTCCACGATGCACTGGATGCCTTTGATGCCGCGCGGTGAAGGAAAATCGAAGTCGCGCGCGGGCAAGCCGGCGACTCCGTCGACCCACCGCACCGCGCCGCCGGCGGTCGCGCTGGTCCCGCCCGGCGGGCCGATCCCTTCGAGGCGGAATCGCGAGAAGAGGCGGTCGCGCGAGGCTTCGAAGCGCGGTAGAACCAGCACTTCTTTGTCGAGGACGCCTTGCCAAATCCAGCGAGGGCTCGCGCCGTCGCCGGTGCGCTCGTACGGCAGGAGCTCCGCCATGCGGAGCGCAGGACTCACTCCCGCGGGCCGAGCGATGTGGAAGCGAAGCGCGTCGCCGTCGGCGTCGATGCGCTCGATCCTGCAAGCCTCGAGCGAACGCGACTCCGGCCGAGGAGCTGCGCGCGCCCAGGCTCCCAGGGCCGCCGCAATGCAAGCTGCGGCAAAAATGACGTGCGCTGTACGGAGTGCGCTCAAGGTATCTGACCATCACGCCCCTTCGCGTGCGGTAGGTCAAGTGGGAGTCTTTGCCGGAGCTTCGCGCACGGAATGACGCAAGCTGCTTTTTGCCTTGACACTCCACCGCGCCCGCGCAGAGACTTCCGATCTTTCTTCGCAGGCATGATGCAGCTCCGCGCTCGAGAAGACGACGTGTCGTCGCTCGGGGTTCTTTCCCGCAATCCTTCTGGACGAGCTACATGAAGAAGATCAACGTCGCCATTGTCGGGCTTGGGTTCGGCTCGGAATTCATTCCGATCTACCAGCGGCACCCCCACGCCAACATGTACGCCATCTGCCAGAGGACCCGCGGCAAGCTGGACGCGGTCGGCGACGCATTCGGCGTGGAACGCCGGTACGAAGGCTACAAGGAACTGCTGAAGGATCGGAACGTCGACGTCGTCCACATCAACTCTCCGATTCCGGACCACGCCTGGATGTCGATCGAGGCGTTGAAAGCTGGGAAGCACGTCGCTTGCACCGTCCCCATGGCGACGAGCATCGAGGACTGCCGGCGCATCGTCGCTCTGCAGAAGAAGACGAAGCGCAAATACATGATGATGGAGACGGTCGTGTACGCCCGGGAGTTCCTGTACATGAAGGAGCTCTACGAAAAAGGCGTGCTGGGCAAAATCCAGTTCCTCCAGGCGAGCCACCAGCAGGATATGGACGGCTGGCCCAACTACTGGCCCGGTCTGCCCCCCATGTGGTACGCGACGCACTGCGTGGGCCCCGTCTGCGCCCTCACGCGCGCTACGGCGGAGTACGTCTCCTGCTTCGGCTCGGGCACGATCCGGAAGAACCTCGTAAAGAAGTACGATTCGCCTTTCGCCATCGAGTCCACTCACATCAAGTTCAAGGGCTCGGATCTCAGCGCGCGCATTTATCGATCGCTGTTCGACGTCGCGCGACAGTACCGCGAGTCGATCGACGTCTACGGGTCGAAAGCCTCGGTCGAGTGGCCTCTCGTCGAGCACGAGCCGCTGATCCTCCACACGGCGAAGCTCCCCGAGGCCAAGATTCCGAAGGCCGTGAGGGCGCCGGATTACGCGAAGCTGCTGCCCGCCCCGATCCGTCGCTTCACGACGAAAGGCGTGTACGACCTGGCGAAGAAAACGCACCTTTCGTTCACGCAGGGCGCCGGCCACGGCGGATCGCACCCACACCTGGTGAACGAGTTTCTGGCGGCGCTCGTGGAGGACCGCGACCCGTTCCCCAACGCGCGAGAGTCGGCGAACTGGACGTGCGTGGGGCTCTGCGCCCACCAGTCCGCGCTGCAAGGCGGCACGGTCGTCAAGCTGCCCGCTTTCACGCTTTGATCGCGTGACTTAGCGCTTCCGGTTTTTGCGGCGGTTCTGCCGCTCCATTTTCCGCTTCTTGCGGATGTCGTCTCGCGAGGCAGCGGGCGGCCCCCTGCGGGGTTTCCCTGGACCACCCCCGGCCTGCTTCGGGCTCGGGGGAGCGCTCGTGGCCTCGACCATTTTGTTCATCATGCCGCCGATGTCCGCCATTTGGCGCTTCGCGTTCATGAAGTCCTTGACCTTGCCCATCGGTCCCTTCCCGCCCCCGCGCGAGAACTGGTCCATGAACTTCTTCATCGACTGGAACTGCTTGAGAAGACCGTCGACGTCGACGCGCGTCACGCCGGATCCTCGCGCGATGCGATCCCTTCTCGAAGTGTTCAGAATCTCGGGCCTTTGGCGCTCTTTGGCCGTCATGGACTGGATGATGGCCTCGATTTGCAGGATTTCTTTGTCCTCGATGCCCATGTCATCGACGTGAGCGCCCATGCCGGGCACCATTTTCAGCAGATCCTTCATCGACCCCATCTTCTTGACGGCGCTGATGTGCTTGAGGAAGTCGTTCAAGTTGAAGGTATTCGAGAGGAGGCGGTTCTGGAGCTCCTCCGCCTCCTCCGCTTTTACGACGCGGCGAGCATCCTCGACGAGTTGCACGACGTCGCCGAATCCCAAGATTCGCTGCGCCATTCCGTCGGGACGAAACGGCTTCAGAGTCCCTTCGATCTTCTCCCCCACGCCGATGAACTTGATCGGCTTGCCCGTGATCGCTTTCACAGACAGCGCGGCGCCGCCGCGCGCATCTCCGTCGAGTTTCGTCAGGATGACGCCGGTCAGAGGAAGCTGCTCGTTGAACTGACGAGCGCTCTTGACCGCGTCCTGGCCGGTCATCGCGTCGCAGACGAGGAAGATCTCGGTCGGCTTCGTGAGCGCAGCGACTTCCTTCACTTCGGCCATCATCGCTTCGTCGATGTGGAGGCGGCCTGCTGTATCGAGGATGATCGTGTCGCGCCCGTCGCGGCGCGCCGCCGCCAGCGAGTTGACGCAGATTTGCGGCGGCCTCACCCCCGCCTCGCTAAACACCGGGACTCCGATCTGTCCGCCGAGCGTCTTCAGCTGCTCGATCGCCGCAGGTCGCTGAATGTCCGCTGCCACCAGCAGCGGCTTGCGCTTCAGCTCACCTTTCAAGAGGAGCGCGAGCTTGGCGCAAGTCGTCGTCTTGCCGCTTCCTTGCAGCCCTGCCATGAGGATCACGGTCGGCGCTCCCGACGCGAGTCGGATGCGTGTGTCGACCGGGCCCATGAGCTTGGCCATCTCCTCGTACACGACGTGGATGAACTGCTGGCCCGGGTTCACCCCTTTCATAACGCGCTCGCCGAGGGCCTCTTTCTCGACATTCTCAAGGAAGTCTTTGATGACCTCGAAGGCAACGTCGGCTTCGAGCAGCGCGACACGGATCTCTCGAAGGGTCTCGCGGATGTTCCCCTCGTTGATTTTTTTCCGCGTGATGTTTCCGAGGATGTCCGTGAAACGGCGGGTGATGGCTTCGAACATTCAGCGAGGGCTTTCGACGGTTCGCGATGGGGAATCCCGCCGGCACGACGCGCCCGCCGCGCCGGAGGTAACGGAAGCGGCGGGTAGGGTAACACTCGCGTTCCGGGAGTGCAAACGATCCAGCCGACGCAGGATTCAGGGCGAAAGGACGCCGATGCTCGCCCGGTGGTCGAGCAGCTCGCGATAGACGAGAGCGTAACGGCGAGCCACTTCGTCGATGTCGAAGTTGCGCTCGACGTGAAGTCGCACCGCGCGGCTCAATCGCTCGCGCAGGCTGGCGTCGCGCGCGAGCTCGAGGATGGAGGCTGCCAGCGCGCCGGCATCTCCGCGGGGTACGAGGAGCCCGGTCTCGCGATCCGTGATGATCTCGACATTGCCCGGAATGCGTGTCGCGACGCAGGGCAGCCCATGCGCGGCCGCTTCGAGCAGCGCATTCGAGATCCCTTCGGACGAGGACGGCAGCACGAACATCGTAGCTTCACGCAGGTGCCAAGCCACGTCGTCGACTCTCCCGAGAAAGCGCACCGTGCGTTCGAGGCCCAATGCGCACACGCGGCGCTCGAGCTCGGCGCGCTGTGGGCCATCTCCCAGCAGCCGCACTTCGATGCGCGGGCTTTCGGCGCCTTGCCCGCGCAGCAGGATCCCGGCAGCCTCGACGAGGGTGCCCGGCCCTTTTTGAGCGTCGAGCCGGCCCGCGAAGACGACCACGATGGTTTCGGGCGCCTCACGTGGCGGAGCGGGCGGGACGTCACGCACGGGAAAGCCGTTGGGAATTGAAACGCGCCGCTCGGGGCCAAACCCCTCCGCGGCGCACTCCGACTCCGCCTCGGGGTTGAGGCAGACCACGCGGTCGATCGTGCGCAGCTTTCGGAGCATCCACGCCGAGCCAGGAACCTCACTACCGTTCCGCATCCGCCGGAAGTCGCTCCATTCGCCGCTCGCCATCACCTTCATCAGGGTGGGCTTCTTCAGGCGCCGGCCGGCAACGGCGACGGCGAACGCGCTGACCGTCGCGGAATGCACGTGAATGAGGTCGTACTCGCGCCGCCGCCTCCACAGGTACAGCCAGAGGCTGAGCAGGTAGATGTACATTCCCACCTTGCGAAAGCCTCTCCAGTGGAAGCCCTTGAAGGCGGTGAAGACGGCCGTGACGGAAACGCCGTCCACGACCGCGTGCGCCGGCTCGGAGCGCCGCCAGCGGCCCGTCACAATCTTCGCGTCGACGTCCTGGGCGCGTAGGGCGCGCGCCAACCGCAAGGCCTGCTGCTGCGCGCCTCCGAGGCCGTGGAGCTTCTCCACTACCATGAGGACGCGAGGCGCGGCGGCCACGCCCGTCACCCGGATCGCGCGCTCTGAGGTTGATCGAGGTACTGGCGGCACCACTCTTCGAGGACGACGATGGCGTAGAGGTTCGACGTCACGCCTCCGCGCTCATCCGACTGGCGCTCGAGAAGGCCCCGTACCGCAGCGGGGTCGAGGAGGCCGCGCTCCCGTGCGCGCTGACCCAGGAGCAGGTCTCGGGCGTAGTCGCCCCAGTTGCCGCGGAACCAGTACCGCAAGGGCACGCCGAAGCCCATCTTGGGCCGGTGCAGGAGCTCCGGTGGCAGGAGATGCCCCGCGGCCCGCTTGAAAATTCGCTTGGCGAGCCGCCAGTCCGGTGGAATGGAAGTGGCGAACTCGAGCACGCGATGGTCGAGCAGCGGCACCCGCACCTCGAGCGAGTTGAGCATGCTCATACGGTCCGTTTTCACGAGAATGTCGTCGGGCAGGTAAGTGTTGACGTCGATGTACTGGAGCTGCGTCAGGTAATCGACGTTCTGAGCTCTGCGAGCGACGTCGCACGTCGTGGCGAACTCCTGCCGTCGCATCGCTGCGGCACGCAGATCGCCCGCCAGCAGCCCCTGGAGTGACGGCCCGTCGAGGTGTCCGGCAAGCTGCGCGTACCGCGGGATGCGGTGCATTGCGAAGCGCCGCGACGCTCTGCGGAACCTCCCCTCCGGCAGCATGGCGGCCACGGCGCGGAAAATGGGCGAACGCACGCTCTGGGGCAGGAAGTCGAACAGGCCGTACCGGAGCGCCCACTGGTACCTCACGTATCCGCCGAACGCCTCATCGCCGCCGTCCCCCGAGAGCGCCACGGTCACGTGCTGGCGCGCGAGCCTCGACACGTAGTACGTCGGAATGGCCGACGCGTCGGCGAACGGCTCGTCGAACTGCTGGACGATCCGCGGGAAGAGATCGACGGACTCCGGCTCCACGATGAGCTCGTGGTGCTCGGTGTGGTAGCGCTCCGCGACTTTTCGGGCGAAAGGCGCTTCGCTGAATTCCTCCTCCTGAAAGCCGATCGTGAAAGTCTTCACCGGCCGGTTGACGAGCCCGGCCATGATGCCCACCACGATGCTCGAGTCGATGCCGCCGCTCAGAAACGCCCCGAGCGGCACATCGCTCATGAGCTGACTCTTCACGCTCGACCGGATGAGCTCTTCGAGCTGTCGGGCGCAGTCTTCCTCGCTCTTCCACGCTCGCGGCTCCGCCAGCGGCAGGTCCCAGAATCGCTCGATGCGTAGCTTGCCGTCGCGCAGGAGGAGCCAGTGACCTGCGGGCAGCTTCCGGATGGACTTGAAAATCGTGCCGGGCGCCGGAACGTACTTGCAGACTAGGTAGTCGATCAGGGCGTCGGGGTCGAGCTCGCGCTCCACGGACTCGTCCTCGAGGATTGCTTTTGGCTCCGACGCGAAAAGCAGCTTGCTGTCATCGAGGTGATAGAAGAGCGGCTTGATCCCGACGTGGTCACGGGCGATGTAGAGGCTCCTCCGCCGGGCATCCCAGATGGCGAACGCGAATTGCCCGACGAGACGCTCGGCGCAGCCGGTGCCGTAGTCCTCGTAGAGGTGGACGATGCACTCCGTGTCGGAGCGGGTCTTGAACTTATGGCCCTTCGCCTCGAGCTCTGTTCGGAGCGCCTGAAAATTGAAGATCTCGCCATTGAAGACGATCCATACCGTCTCGTCCTCGTTCGACATGGGCTGGGCGCCGCCCGAGAGGTCGATGATGCTGAGGCGGCGATGGCCCAGGGCAACGGGCCCGTCCGTGTAGTAGCCGTCCGCATCCGGCCCCCGGTGATAGATCGCGCGCGTCATGCGCGCGAGGAGATCGCTGTCAGGGGGATTCGAGTCGAGGCGGAGGAATCCTGCGATGCCGCACATGTCGGGTTCTCAGGCGTTTGTTTGAGTATTTATCGGACCGAGGAAGCGCCTATTCTTACCCCGTCTATCGGGGTTTGCTGACGATTTCTTGGCGTGGGGCTAAGAACGCGGGGCGCGGCGCCAGCGTGAAACGGCTCGACAGCGCGGGGGGGGTGAGCAGCCCCCGCGGGGGCTATGGATTGGGCGGTCGTAGCTTGGTGCATTGCAGGGAAAAGTATTGCAGTACATAAGAGTACTTTGTAATACAAAGTACATGCAGCACCCACCTCGATGTCGCGTCGCTCCGCCGCAAGCCTCGCCCCCGCAGCCCGGCTCCCGAGATCGAAGGCCGCGGAGCTGGTGGTCCTCGTGGATGACCCAGCCGCCGCGGCTCGATCCGATGGCCAAAGCCTCACCGCCGACGCCTCGGACGGCTCTGCTCATCAATCCGTTCTACCCCAAAGACCCCGTCGCTAGCTTCGGCAAGCACGTGCTCACGCCGTCGCTCGCGCTCACGTCCATCGCCGGATCGACGCCGCCGAGCTGGCAAGTCCGCTACTGGGACGAGAACCTGCTGCAGGGGCCTCCGCCGTTCCGCCCTTTCCCAGCTCTCGTGGGCATCACGGTGCACCTAACGTTCGCGACGAGGGCGTATGAGCTCGCGCGGTGGTATCGCGACCGCGGCGCCCAAGTCGTGCTCGGAGGCCTGCACGTGTTGAGCTGTCCCGACGAAGCCGCGCAACACGCGGATTCCATCGCGCTCGGCGAGGGCGTGCAGATTTGGCCGCAGATCCTGTGCGACGTCGAGGCGGGGACCCTGCAGCGGAGATACGTGGGAAGCTGGCGCACGCCGTATCGGGACGATCCCCCGCCTCGCCGCGACATTCTGCCGCGCCGCTCCTTCCTCACCACGACAAGCCTCATCGCCACACGCGGCTGCCACAATCGCTGCGGCTTCTGCTACCTCGCAACGGAAGGCATGGATATGCCGTATCACGTGCGCGACGTGGAGCAGGTGGCCTCTGAGTTCGCCGCGGACCGGCAGCCGTATGCCGTCTTCATCGACAATAATCTCGGCTCGAAGCCCGATTATTTGCGCCGACTGTGCAGGGCGCTCGAGCCGCTCCGAAAAATTTGGAGCGCAGCCGTCACGATCGACGTGACCGACGATCCGACTTTGGTCCGCGGCATGGCGCTCGCCGGCTGCGTCGGCGTGTTCATTGGCTTCGAATCGCTCGACGGCGTCAACC
>Ga0111538_10001133_pt1 | contig 37468 bp, 27 predicted proteins | sample SoiMethybrSBSTD1_FD_79669 | JGI IMG/M metagenome (GOLD analysis project Ga0111538, IMG submission 79669) | Bulk soil microbial communities from a Populus tree surrounding site in Tennessee, USA - Soil MetaG P. TD hybrid SBSTD1 (version 2)... | ecosystem: Environmental > Terrestrial > Soil >...
CGCCCACCCGATCCTGATCGAGCGCCCGGTCGTCATCGTGGGCGACCGCGCCGTGATCGCCCGGCCGCCCGAGCGGCTGCTCGACCTCGTCGGCGGGTGAGCCCGGGCCGGCCGTCTGCCCGGAGACACGGGCTCCGCGCTCCCACCGTCCGGCGATCCGCCGGGACGGTCATCCGCCGGGACGGTCACGGCCACCGCGCCGGTCCCGCGCCCCCGGGGCCCCCGGGCGCCCGGGGGCCTCGGGCCTTCGGCATCTCCGTGACGTCCGTCGCGCCCCCGGCCCTCGGCATCTCCGTGACGTCCTGGTGCCTCGGCCACCACAACGTCACGCGAATGCACCGACCTGCCGACCCGCCTGACCGCCCGCGCCCCGCTCCGGCGCGCCAACCCCCGCCATCTCCGTCACGTTGCGGTGCCTCCGCCACCACAACGCCACACAGAAGGTCGCACAGCCCCGGTCGACCCGAGCCGCCTAACCGTCCGCTACGCCCGCCGCGCGCGCCATCCCCCGCCATCTCCGTGACGTCCTGGTGCCTCAGCCACCACAACGTCACGCGAATGCACCGACCCGCCAGCCCGCCCGACCGCCCCCCACGCCCACCCCACCCGCCAGACCCACCATCTCCGTGACGTCCTGGTGCCTCAGCCACCACAACGTCACGCGAATGCACCGACCCGCGGACCCGCCTGACCGCCCACGCCCACCCGCCAGAACCGCCATCTCCGTGACGTCGCGGTGCCTCAGCCACCACAACGTGACGCGAATGCACCGACCTGCCGCCCCGCCTGACCGCCCGCGCTCCGCTCCGGCACGCCGCCGACCCGCCAGACCCGCCATCTCCGTGACGTTGCGGTGCCTCGACCACCACGACGTCACACAAACCGGCCCGCGGGCGGCCGAACCGGCCGGCCGGCCACGCCCCTGACCAGGGCGGACGCCTCTCGTTGACAGCTGTCCAACTGCACTTCTACCGTGGCCGCCGCTGGGAGGCGTGACCGCGGTCACCGGTCGCACGCGCCGTCCCCCGCCCTGCCGGAGACCACCACGGGAGACGCCGAGTGCGACATCGGGCCGTATGCAGCACGCGAGCGGGCACGTCCGACGCGGCCCATCGCCGCCGGCGCTTGGCCCTCGTCCTGCTCGCGATCGCGCTGGTGGCCTCGGCCTGTGCCAGCGTCGAGAGCGGCTCGACGCAGGTGTCGGGCGGCGACGACGACGACGCCGGCGTGGGGCCGCCGCAGTACGGCGGGCGCCTCGTGTACGGGCTCGAGGCCGAGACCACCAACGGCTGGTGCCTGCCCGAGGGGCAGCTGGCCATCGCCGGCATCCAGGTGGCCCGGTCGGTCTACGACACGCTGACCGTGCCCAACGGCGACGGCGAGTTCGTGCCGTTCCTCGCCCAGTCGGTGACGCCCGACGCCGCCGCCACGGTGTGGACGATCGCGTTGCGGCCGGGGATCACGTTCCACGACGGCTCGCCGCTCACGGCCGAGGTGGTCAAGAACAACCTCGACGCCTACCGCGGCGACTACCCGGCCCGATCGTCGCTGCTGTTCCAGTTCGTGCTCGGCGACATCGCCGCGGTCGACGTCGTCGACCCGCTGACCGTGCAGGTGACCACGACCCGCCCGTGGCCGTCGTTCCCGTCGTTCCTGTACTCGAGCGGCCGGCTCGGCATCCTCGCCCAGGCCCAGCTCGACGACCCCGACAACTGCGCCACCGACCTCATCGGCACCGGCCCGTTCAAGCTGGTCGAGTGGCAGGTCAACGACCACCTGTCGCTCGAGCGCAACGAGGACTACTGGCGCACCGACGCCGACGGCAACCGGCTCCCGTACCTCGACGAGCTCGAGTTCCGGCCGGTCATCGAGCAGCAGCAGCGCATCAACGGCCTCAAGGCCGGCGAGATCGACGCCTTCCACACGTCGACCGCGCTGACCGTCGACGAGATGCGGGCGCTCGACGAGGCCCAGCAGGTGAACCTGGCGGAGTCGGCCGACTTCGCCGAGGTCGCGATGCTGATGACCAACGCCACGAAGCCGCCGTTCGACAACCAGGTGGCCCGGGCCGCCATCGCCAACGCCCTCCGGATCGACCTGGCCAACGAGATCCAGGGCAAGGGCATCCCCCAGATCGCCAACGGCCCGTTCGCCCCCGGGTCGCTCGGCTACGTCGAGGACACCGGCATGCCCCGCGGCGACGTGGAGGAGGCGAAGCGCCTCGTCGAGCAGTACGAGGCCGAGACCGGTCAGCCCCTCAAGTTCCAGATCACCTCGACCCCCGAGCCCGACACCCTGGCCTCCGCGCAGCTCGCCGCCCAGTTCTTCGAGGAGGCGGGCATGGACGTGAGCATCACGAGCCTCGACCAGTCGTCGCTGATCTCCGCGGCGATCAGCAAGGACTTCCAGCTCATGACGTTCCGCAACTACCCCGGCCTCGACCCCGACAACAACTACGTGTGGTGGTACGGGCAGGGCAACCCGGTGAACTTCTCGGGGTTCGACGACCCCGACGTCAACCGGCTGCTCGACGCCGGCCGGGCCACCGCCGACCGCGCCCAGCGCCAGCTCATCTACGGCGAGCTCAACCATGTGCTCGCCCGGCAGGGCTACTTCCTGTGGTCGACGTGGACCCGATGGGCCGTGCCGATGGACCCGGCCTTCCACGGCGTGGTCGGCGCCCGTCCCCCCGGTGGCGGCCCGGACTACACGGGACTCGCGCTCGGCCACGACATGGCGTACATGTGGAAGGAGCAGTCGTGAAGGTCGCCCGCGAGCTCGGCAAGCGCCTGCTGTCGCTCGTCCTCGTGCTGTTCCTCGTGACGCTGTTCTCGGCGCTGCTCCTCAGCTTCGTGCCCGGCGACCCCGTCGACACGCTGGTGCCGCTGGCCGAGTCCGAGCAGGCCGACGCGCTCAAGGCCCAGGTCCGCGAAGACCTCGACCTCGACAAGCCCCTGCCCGAGCGCTACGCGAACTGGCTGAGCGACTTCGTCACCGGCGACGAGGACGGCGAGCACTTCGGCGAGTACTTCCGGGTGTCGGGACGCGACCCCGTGGGCGCGCGCATCGCCGACGCACTGCCCGTCTCGCTCCAGCTCATGGTGTACGCCCAGGTGCTGGCGCTGGCCATCGCCATCCCGCTCGGGGTGTTCACCGCCTACAAGGCCGGGTCGCGGTTCGACAAGACGGCCAACACCGGGGCGTTCGCGCTGCTGGCGGTGCCGAACTTCGTGCTCGGCCTCGGGCTCGCCTACTACCTCGGGGTGTGGCTCGGGTGGTTCCCACCGTCGGGGTACGTGCCCTTCGGCGACGACCCGGTCGAGCACGTGCGCCGGATGGTCCTGCCGGCCGTCACGCTGGCCGCCGCCCAGGTCGCGGTCTACATGCGCCTGCTGCGCAGCGACATGGTCTCCACGCTGCAGGAGGACTTCATCCAGATGGCCCGGTCGAAGGGCATCTCCGACCAGCGGGTGCTGTGGCGCCACGCACTGCGGCCGTCGAGCCTGACCCTGCTGACCGTCGCCGGCCTCAACGTCGGCACGCTCATCGGCGGCGCGGTGGTCGTCGAGGTCATCTTCAGCATCCCCGGCATGGGCCTCGCCATCAGCCAGGCCATCTTCGAGCGCCAGTACGTGGCCCTCCAGAGCTTCGTGGCGGTGCTCGCCATCCTCTACGTCCTCGTGAACTTCGCCGTGGACGTCCTCTACACGATCGTCGACCCCCGGATCCGCCATGCACGAGCCCGTAGCTGACCGCGTCGGCACGCCGTACGGCATCGGCACGCCGTACGCCGGTGGCCCGAGCCCCGGCACCGACCCCGACGACGTCGGCGCCGCCGCCGTGCCCGTGGTCGCGGCCGTCGAGGCGAGCCCCACCCGCCGCCTCGGCTTCCTCGGCTGGTTCTCGATCCTGTGGCTGGGCGGCATCGGCCTGCTGGCGATCCTGGCGCCGTGGCTGCCGCTCCCCGACCCCGACAAGAGCTTCCTGGAGATCGTGCGGGTCGGTCCGGTGCAGCCCGGGCACCCGCTCGGGGGCGACGGCAGCGGGCGCGACATCCTGGCCCGCGTCGTCTTCGGCGCCCGGGCGTCGCTCGGCATCAGCGTGAGCGCCGTGCTCATCGGGTTCCTCGTCGGCGGCCTGCTCGGCCTGCTCGCCGGCTACTTCCGCGGTGCGGTCGACGGCGTGCTCACGACGATCTTCAACGTGCTGCTGTCGATCCCCGCCCTCGTCCTGGCCCTCGCCCTCGTGGCGATCTTCGCCGGCGCGCAGGAGGACGTGTCCAACGGCCGCAAGTCGACGGTGCTCGTGGCCGCCCTCGCCATCGTGACCGTGCCGCTCATCGGGCGCATCGCCCGGGCCAGCACGATGGCGTGGTCGGAGCGCGAGTTCGTCAGGGCCGCCGAGGTGCTGGGGGCTGGCCACCTGCGCATCCTCCGGCGCGAGGTGCTCCCCAACGTGCTGCCGGCGATGGTGTCGATCGCGCTGCTCGGCGTCGCCGTCGCCATCGTCGCCGAGGGCAGCCTGGCCCTGCTCGGCGTCGGCATCACCGAGGTGCCGTCCTGGGGGAACATGATCGCCTTCGGGCGGTCCGACCTGGCCCGCGCGCCGCACATCGTCGCCGTGCCGTCGATCGCGATCTTCCTCACGGTGCTCGCCCTCAACTACCTGGGCGACGTGGTCCGGGCCCGCTTCGACGTGCGGGAGGCCGCCCTGTGAGCGACCGCACCGAGCGAACCGCCAGCGCGGCGACCGGCGCGGCCCGCAGGGCCGCCCGCCGTCGCGTGCTTCCCGACGGGTGGGTGCGACGATGACGTACGGATCGCCGGGCGCTGCGCCCGTCGGGTTCAAGATCAACGACCGAGCGTTCGGCCGGCTGCTCGAGGTCACCGACCTGTGCACGTCGTTCCGCACGCCCGCCGGGCTGGTGCGCGCCGTCGACGGCGTGTCGCTGACCCTCGACCGCGGCCGCACCCTCGGCATCGTCGGCGAGTCGGGGTCGGGGAAGTCGGTGCTGAGCCGGTCGATCATGGGCCTCCTGCCCAAGCGCAACGTCGAGCGCCGGGGCCGGGTCGTCTACGACGGCCACGAGCTCACCGCCCTCGGCACCAGGGCCCAGCGCGAGCTCTGGGGCGCCGAGATGTCGATGGTCTTCCAGGACCCGATGACGGCCCTCAACCCGGTCCTGCGCATCGGCAACCAGATCACCGAGGGCCTGCGCCACCACCTGGGCCTCGACCGCGCGACCGCCCGGGCCAACGCCGTCGCCCTGCTCCGCTCGGTCGGCATCCCCGAGCCCGAGCGGCGGCTCCGGCAGTACCCCCACGAGCTGTCGGGCGGCATGCGCCAGCGCGTGATGATCGCGGTCGCCCTGGCGTGCGGCCCCAAGCTCCTCTTCGCCGACGAGCCCACCACCGCCCTCGACGTCACCGTCCAGGCGCAGATCCTCAACCTGCTGGCCCGCCAGCAGCGCGAGCGCAACATGGCGATGATCCTGGTCACCCACGACCTCGGCGTCGTCGCCGGCCGCGCCGACGACATCGCCGTGATGTACGCGGGCCAGATCGTCGAGACCGCACCGACGGCCACCCTGTTCCGGAACGTGCGCATGCCGTACACCGAGGCGCTGCTGCGGTCGATCCCCAAGCTCGACGAGCCCCGCCACGCCCGGCTGCAGGCCATCCCGGGGCGCCCGCCCCAGCTCGTCGACCCCCCGCGGGGGTGCCGCTTCGCGCCCCGCTGCCCGTACGCCCAGGCCCGCTGCCACGCCGAGGCCCCACCGCTCGTCGAGGGCGAGCCGGGGCACAGCTACCGCTGCTGGTACCCGGTGGGTCACGGGCCGACGCCGGGCAACGGCCACGGTGCCGCCACGGCCGTCCCCCACCCCACGTCGCCCGCCTACCCGAACCAGAGGACCCGCTGATGGCCGGCACCGGCACCGCGCACCTGCGCCCCGCGCACGAGACGCTCCTGCGGGTCGAGGACCTCGTCGTCGAGTTCCCGGCCGGGCGCCAGAAGGTGCACGCGGTCTCGGGGGTGTCGATCGACATCCGCAAGGGCGAGACCCTCGGGCTCGTCGGCGAGTCGGGGTGCGGCAAGTCGACGACCGGCAAGGCCATCATCCAGCTGCCCTCGCCCACCTCGGGTCGGGTGCGGTTCGACGGCACCGACCTCACCGGCCTGTCCGGCAAGCGCCTGCGCTCGGTCCGCACCCGGCTCCAGCTCATCTTCCAGGACCCGATCTCGTCGCTGAACCCGCGCCGCAGGGTGCGCGACATCCTCGCCGAGCCGCTGCGCATCTGGGGCCGCGGCAGCCGCAAGGAGCAGGAGGCGCGCGTCCGCGAGACCCTCGACGCGGTGGGCCTCGATCCCGACGTGGCCCTCGACAAGCGCCCCCACCAGTTCTCGGGCGGCCAGTGCCAGCGCATCTCGATCGCACGCGCCCTGGTGATGGAGCCCGACCTGATCATCTGCGACGAGCCGGTGTCGGCCCTCGACGTGTCGGTGCAGGCGCAGATCCTGAACCTGCTCGACGACCTCAAGGCCCGCTACGACCTCACGCTCGTCTTCATCGCCCACGACCTCGCCGTGGTGAAGCACGTCTCGACCCGGGTGGCGGTCATGTACCTGGGCAAGATCTGCGAGGTCGGCGACCCCGACGAGCTCTACGCCCGCCCCGCCCACCCCTACACGGCCGCGCTTCTGGCCTCGATCCCGGTGCCCGACCCCGAGGTGCGCCCCGACGATGCCGACCTGCTGTCGGGCGACCTGCCGTCTCCGGTCGACCCGCCGTCGGGCTGCCGGTTCCGCACGCGCTGCCCGCGCGCCCAGCCGCACTGCGCGGCCGAGGAGCCCACCATCCGCCAGGTGGGCCACGACCAGTTCGTGGCCTGCCACTTCCCGCTCGACTGAGCCCGCCGCATCGGGCGGGGCCGCCGGCGGGCGCGGTCAGATGCCCAGGCTGGCGTCGGCCAGGGCCGCCACCGCGTCGTCGGGGCCCGTGATCTCGACCCGCGCCGCCGATCGGCGCCCGAAGAGGAACAGCACCAGCTCCTGGGGGCCGCCCTCGATCCGGGCGCTGGGTCCGGTGCCCCGCGCCGGCACCTCGCCGTAGCCGGGAGCGCTGAGGGCGACGCCGGCGCCCTTGACCCGGCGCAGCATCATCGGCGCCGTGCGGCGCAGCAGGGGCCAGAGGGCGGCGTCGATGTCGGGCCGGTCGCGGGGCTCGCGCCCGTTCGCCCGGCGCACGTCCTCGTGGTGGACGAACCACTCGTTGGTGTTCAGCAGCGTCCGCAGGCCGGGCAGCCGCCACGGGACCGCCGGCGGGCCGGTGCGCAGCCGCTCGACCAGCTGCTCGTAGCCCCGGGCGCGGGCGCCGTCCATGAGCTTGCGCTCGAGGCGGTCGAACCGGCCGCCGCCGAGGATGGCGAGACCCGACCGCGGGTCGTGCTCGCGCACGTCCAGGTGGGCGGCGAGGTCGAGCGTCGCCCACCCCTCGCACAGGGTGGGGGCGTCGGGGCCGGTGGCGACGAACAGGTCGCACAGCTCGGCCCGCTCGGTGGCGTCGAGGGGCTCATCGGTCACGGCAGTAGGGTACGCGGCATGGCTTCTCCTCCTGCCTTCGAGATCGACGAGTCCGCGCTCTACGAGGTGACCATCGCCACCGACAAGGGCGACATCGTGCTCGAGCTCGACCCCAAGCTCGCGCCGAACAGCGTCAACAACTTCGTCGCGCTGGCCCGGCAGGGCTACTACGACGACGTCACGTTCCACCGGGTGGTCCCCGAGTTCGTGATCCAGGGCGGCGACCCCGAGGGCTCCGGGCGCGGCGGCCCCGGCTACCGGTTCGCCGACGAGCCGGTGAAGGGCGAGTACACACACGGGGCCGTGGCGATGGCGAACGCCGGGCCCGACACCAACGGCTCGCAGTTCTTCATCTGCATCGACGACTGCACGGGCAAGCTCGACAAGGCCTACAACCTGTTCGGCTACGTCACGTCGGGCCTCGACGTCACCGGGCAGATCCGCCAGGGCGACGTGATGCGCTCGGTGACCGTGGCCGAGAAGCCGTCCGCCTGACGCCGGTGGCCGCCGCACCGCCGGCTGAACGGCTGCGCGGTTCCCGGCCCCGAGAGGTGCATCGCTAGTCTCGTGGAGATGTCCGAGGAGCCGCTGTTCACGCCCCGCGGCGCCGATTTCCTCCCCACCGAGCACACCCGCGGCCCGTGGGATCCCCGGCACCAGCACGGTGGCGCCGTCGCCGCGCTGGCGGCCCGGGCGGTCGAGCGCACCGCCGGGCCCGAGTTCACGGTCACCCGGCTGACGGTCGAGCTGATGCGGCCGGTCCCCCTCGAGGTCCTGGTCATCGACGTCGCCATCCCCCGGCCGGGCCGGCGGGTGCTCGGCATCACCGTGTCGATCAGCGCCGGCGACCTCGAGACCGAGGTGGTCCGGGCCCACGCGGTGGCGGTGCGCCGCGCCGACCTGCCCACGGGCGAGGGGCACGACGCCTTCCTCGAGCCCGGGCCCGACGACGGCGTCGAGCTGCCGTTCGGGTTCGTCGACGAGGGGCTGCCCGCCTTCCACCGCACCGGCATGGAGGTGCGCTTCGTCGGCGGCGGCGCCGACCGGCCCGGTCCGGCCAAGGCCTGGTTCCGCCTCCGGCGCCCGGTGGTCGGCGACGAGGAGCCCACCGGGGTCCAGCGGGCCGCGGCGGCCGCCGACTTCGGCAACGGCGTGTCGTGGGTGCTGCCGGCCGACCGCTGGATCTTCCTGAACCCCGACCTGACCCTGCACCTCGCCCGCGAGCCACAGGGCGAGTGGATCGGGCTCGACGCCCTCACCGTCCCGAGCGACCAGGGCATGGCCCTGGCCGAGAGCGCCGTGTACGACGAGCGGGGCCGGCTCGGGCGGGCGGTGCAGAGCCTGCTCCTGCAGCGCCGCGACGGGTGACCGGCACGCCGACGGGCCGCGCCTCCGGGGCGCCGCCGGGCCCCGACCGCCAAGGCGACCACAACGTCGCCGCGCTGCACGAGGCGATCGCGGCCGTCGTGCCCGACCGCGAGTGCGTGGTGGCCGGCGGCATCCGCCGCTCGTGGGCCGAGACCACCGACCGCACCCGCCGGCTGGCGGCCGTGCTGGCCGGCGCCGGCCTCGGGCTGCGGCGCGGCACGGCGGACCCGTCGGCGCTCGCCCCGTGGGAGTCGCCGCACGATCACGTGGCGCTCTACCTGCACAACGGCCACGAGTACCTGGAGGGCATGCTCGGCGCCTGGAAGGCCCGGGCCGCCGCCGTCAACGTGAACTACCGCTACGTCGCCACCGAGTTGCGCTACGTGCTCGCCGACAGCGGTGCCCGGGCGGTCGTCTACCACGGGGCGTTCGCGGCCACCCTCGCCTCGGTGCTGCCCGACCTGCCGGCGGTCGGGCTGCTGCTGCAGGTGCCCGACGCCTCCGGCGCCGACCTGCTGCCCGGCGCCCGCTGGTACGACGACGCCCTCGCCGAGGCCGACCCCCGGCCACCCGAGGGCCTCTCCCCCGACGACCGCTACATCCTCTACACCGGCGGCACCACGGGCATGCCCAAGGGCACGCTGTGGCGCCAGGGCGACTTCCTCGCCACCGCGCTCGGCGTCGACGCGCCCGTGGAGGCGATCGTCGACGCCGCCCGGTCGCGCGCCGGCCTGCGCAGCCTGCCCTCGGCGCCGTTCATGCACGGCGCCGCCCACTGGAACGCGATCTCGGCGTGGACGTCGGGCGGCACCGTGATCGTGCAGGACGACCCGACGCGGCTCGACCCGGCCGACGTGCTCCGCACCTGCGAGCGCGAGCGTGCCACCGCCCTCCAGATCGTGGGCGACCCCTTCGCGCGCCCCCTGCTCGACGAGCTCGACGCCCACGACCACGACCTCTCGTCGCTCCGGTTCCTGCTGTCCGGGGGCGCCGTCCTGTCGGGGCCGGTGAAGGAGCGCCTGACCGCCCGCCTGCCCGGGCTGCGCATCGTCGACGTGCTCGGGTCGTCCGAGACCGGGCGGCAGGCCGTGTCGGGGCGCTCCGCGGCCTTCCGGCCCGAGCGCACCACCGTGGTGCTGTCCGCCGATCGCACCCGGCGGCTCTCCCCGGGCGAGGACGAGATCGGCTGGCTCGCCCAGGCGGGACGCGTGCCGCTCGGCTACCTCGGCGACGAGGCCAAGTCCGCCGCCACGTTCCCCGTGATCGACGGCGTGCGCCACGCGGTGGCGGGCGACCGGGTCCGCCTGCGGGCGGACGGCGCGATCGACCTGCTGGGCCGCGACTCGGCCACCATCAACACCGGGGGCGAGAAGGTCTTCGCCGAAGAGGTCGAGCAGGTGCTCACCGCGCATCCCGCCGTCGCCGACGCCGTCGTCGCCGGCCGGCCGAGCGAGCGCTGGGGGACCGAGATCGTGGCGGTGCTGTCGGCGCGACCCGGTGCCGCGCGCCCGACCGACGAGGCGCTGCGGGCCCACTGCCACACCGAGCTGGCGGGCTACAAGGTGCCCAAGGCGTTCTGCTGGGTCGACCGCGTCGAGCGCTCCCCCGCCGGCAAGCCCGACTACGCCTGGGCCCGGTCGGTCGCCGTCGGCGACGCCGGGGCGCGATAGCGCGCGCCTCAGTCGCCGAACTCGTCGGTCGTGTACCGCCAGGCCCGCAACCCGGCGGGCCACGAGCCCGTCGCCAGGCCCGCCTTGGCCAGTAGGGCGGTGAGGAAGTCGTCGACCTCGGGAAGCGACTCCCACACCGACGGCAGGAACGTGCCCCGGTGCCCCTCGGCCTCGACGAGCACGCCGTCGACCCCGGGCCGCACGGCCGCAGCCAGCGCCTCGCGGTCGCTCGGCAGCCGCTCGGTGCCGGAGAGCACCGACACCTTCACACCGAGGCCGGGGAGCGCCTCGGGCTCGAGCGGTGGGAACCGCGGGTCGTCGACGGCCGCGGCGAGCGCATTGCGCACGACGTCGCGCCAGAGGGGGCGCGCGGCCTCGAGCGACCCGATGCACCCGGTGAGCTCGCCGTCTCGGCGCAGGGTCACGAACGAGGCGCCCAGCAGGCGCAACCGGGACGGTACATCGTCGTCGGCGAGCGGGTCGGGCTCGCCGGTGGTCACCTCGTGCACCACGGCGGCGCGGGCGCGTGCCACGAGCCACGCCCGGTCGGCGGCCTCCAGCAGGGGTGGGACCTCGTAGGCGACGCTGGCGTAGCCGACGACGCGATCGGCGTCGCCGGCGGTGTCGGCGGAGGTGGCGACAGCCAGCACGGACGGTGCCACCCCCCGCGACCTCGCGGCCACCATCAGCCCGGCGATGGCGGCTCGCCCGCAGGCGTCCTCGGGGCCGAGGTCGTCGACCCGACCGTCGGTGATCGCCGCCAGGGTGCGCTCGTCGCGGGCCCGGGCCTCGTCGTCGGGAAGGTAGTGGCTCAGGTCGGACGAGACGACGACCACGGTGCCGTCGGCGTCCCACGCCCACCCGATGGCGTCCGCGGCGACCTCGGGCGGGCAGCGGCCCCCGACCAGCAGGGGAACGACCGGCACCGTCGGCGCCAGGGACTCGATCAGGAACGGGAGGTGCACCTCGAGGCTGTGCTCGGGGGCGTGGGCCTCGTCGGCGACGGCCGCCAGCCCGGCGCCGACGAGGTCGGCGGCGGCCCCGGGGTCGAGCACCACGTCGCCGAGCGGCGTCTGCCAGGCCCGCGCCGAGCTGACCCCCACCCCGGGTCCCCCGACCGACGTCCGGTGGGCAGGCCCGACCAGCACCACCCGCGCCACCGCCCCCGTCCGGGCCGCGAGCGCAGCCCAGGCCACGCCGGCGGTCGGCCCCGAGAACCGGTAGCCCGCGTGGGGAGCGATGACGGCGTCCGGGCCGTCGCCGGCCGGAGGACCGGCGGGGCCGGGGAGGCCGGCGGCGGGCGCCGCGGCCGCGTCCAGGTGGCCGCGGACCTCCCGCCGGAGCTCGTCGGGATCCTCGGGGTAGAACAGCCCCGCCACGGCGGGCGGGCGCACCCAGTCGACGGACGTGGTCACGGCGACACGTCACGCCCGCACATCGTCAGCCCGCCTCCACGGCGAGCCGCACCGGCATGCGGCGGCGTCCCCAGGAGCCCGGGGGGCCGTCGAACCGGCCGGGCAGCTGCCACCCGCACGAGGTGCAGCGGCCGCCGTCGTCGATCGCCCACGCGCCCAGCTCGTACCAGTCGCGTTCGATGAGCAGCGCCCCGCACCCGGGGCACCACGTGCTGCCGCCGTCACCGTCGTGCACGTTGCCGGTGTAGACGTGGTGCAGGCCGTGCTCGAGGCCGATGCGGCGGGCCCGGGTCAACGTCGCCGGTGGCGTGGGCGGCACGTCGAGCATCTTGAAGTCGGGGTGGAACGCCGTGAAGTGCAGCGGGACGTCGGGACCGAGGTGCTCGGCGACCCAGGCGGACAGCTCGTGCAGCTCGGCGTCACCGTCGTTGCGGCCCGGGATCAGCAGCGTGGTGATCTCGAACCACAGGTCGGTGTCGTGCCGCAGGTACTCCAGGGTCTCGAGCACCGGCGCCAGCCGGGCGCCGCACGTGTGCCGGTAGAACTCGTCGGTGAACCCCTTGAGGTCGACGTTCAGCGCGTCGAGGTGGCCGTACATCTCGGCCCGCGGCTCGGGGCAGATGTACCCCGCCGTGACCGCGATGGCCTGCACGCCGACCTCGTGGCAGGCGTCGGCGACGTCGACGGCGTACTCGAGGAAGATGGTCGGGTCGTTGTAGGTGAAGGCCACGCTGCGACAGCCCAACCGCACCGCGGCGGCGGCGATGTCGCCCGGCGACGCCGCGTCGGCGAGCGTGTCGGTCTGCTTCGACTTGGAGATGTCCCAGTTCTGGCAGAACCGGCAGGCGAGGTTGCAGCCGGCGGTACCGAACGACAGCACCGACGACCCGGGCAGGAAGTGGTCGAGCGGCTTCTTCTCGACCGGGTCGACGCAGTAGCCCGACGAGCGGCCGTAGGTGCGCAGGACGACCCCGTCGTCGAACCCCGCCGCCACCTCCTCGGCGGACGCCCGGCCGCGGACGAAGCAGACGCCCCGCTGACCCGGCCGCATCTTGCACGACCGCGGGCACACGTCGCACTGCACCCGGCCGTCGTCGAGCGCGTGCCAGTGGCGGGTCGGGACCGGGTCGGCGGTGATGCCGTCCACGCCCCAGACGGTAACCCTCGCCGGGGCCCGCCGACAGGGCCGTATGGCTCAGCCCGAGGCGGCGAGCTGCTTGAGCTCCTCCCGCAGGGCGGGGGTGAGCAGCTGGCCGACGCGGGCGACCAGGTCGGTGGTCTGGTAGCCCACCGAGCCCACGTCGCAGTCGCGGGTGGCGACGACGCCGAGGCAGCTGCCGTCGGCGATCGCGCTGACGAACAGGAACCCACGCTGCATGGCGATGATGACCCGCTCGAGCCCCTCGCCGTCCATCGCCCGGTCGGCGGCCAGGGCCAGGCTGGTGCAGCCCGAGATGATGGCGCACAGCTGCTCGCCCTCGGCGTGGTCGAGGTTGCTCGACCGGGCGATGAGCACGCCATCGGACGACACGGCGACGGCGTCTGTGACCCCTGCTGTCTCGTCGGCGAACGAGCTGAGGAGCCAGTTGAAGTTGCGTGCCTCGTCCGTGAGCATCGTCACCTCTCGTCTCCCCGGCCGCCCGGACCCTGCTCGTCGAGACTGCGTTGCACCCCACCCACCAGGTTGGTGAGGAACTGCTGGATGCCCTCGCCGTCGACTGGTCCAGATGATGCCTCATCCGGCAGCACCGCCGCGCCCAGTCGGGGGCCGTCGCTGCGAGTGGCCGCCGTGCCCAGCGGGACGTTCGCCCCCCGCACCCGACGGACGAGGCCGCTGGCCGTGCGCCCGGGCGCACCGTCGTCGGTGGCGTCGGCGCGGGCCGACGACGCGTCCCGGCCGCCGGGTGGCCCTGCCGCCACGGACGGTGACAGGGCGGGCGGCAGCGTGGCCGGCCAGCGCACGGGGGCGGTCGAGGGGGCCGGGACGGCCGGGGCGCTCGACGCCTCGGAGACGACCGGCGTGCTGGTCGCGGGTCGCGGCGCGGCGTTGCGCACGCTGGCGCGGGTGATGGTGTCGCCGCGGAGCAGGGCCACGGCCGTGCGGACGTCCTCGATCGAGGATCGCCGGACCACGACCTCGGGCTCGACGATCTCGACGTCGGGAACCGGCGGGGCCACCGGGCGGGGCGGCAGGTCGGGAGGCGTGGCGGCGGGCGGCAGCGGCGCGGCGGCCGGCAGGGCGTCGACCCGCTCGGTGATGAGCGACGACGGCACCTCGACGACCGCGGCGATGCCGACGACCACCGACCCCTTCAGGTGGATCCTGATGCGGTGGCGCTTGGCCAGCACGGCGGCCACGTAGTGGCCCAGGTACCGGGCGGGGGTGACGGCGACCGACTCGGTGCCGGCGAGCCGCTGGTTGGCCCGGTCGATCTCGTCGGGGGTCATGCCCAGGCCGTGGTCGATCACCGTGATCGTGTAGCCGCCGGAGGTGTGGGCTCCCGACACCTCGACCAGCTCGCGGGGCGGCGAGTGCCGGAGGCCGTTCTCGATGAGCTCGGCCAGCAGGTGGGACAGGTCGGATGACGCCGCGCCCAGCACCATCACGGGGTCGAGCGTGCGCACGAGCACCCGCTCGTAGTTCTCGACCTCGCCGAGAGCTGCCCGCACGACGTCGGACACGTGGGCGGGCGGCTGCCACGTGGCCGGCGGGGTCGCCCCCGAGAGCACGAGGATCGACTCGGCGTTGCGGCGGATGCGGGTGGCCAGGTGGTCGAGCCGGTAGAGCTTGGCGAGCCGGCCGGGGTCGCGCTCGTCGCGCTCGAGGTCGCCGATCACGTCGAGCAGCCGGCTGAGCAGGTTCTGGTTGCGTCGTCCCAGGTTGACGAACGACTCGGCCACGTTCCGCCGCAGTGCGGCCTGCTCGACCGCGAGCCCGAGGGCCGACTCCTGGACGTCGTTGAACGCCTTGGCGACGTCGCCGACCTCGTCGCGCGACCGGGTGCGCAGCGGCTGGACCTCGGGGACGTCGATGTCCTCGCCCTCGGGGGCGTCGAGGATGTCCTGCACGGCCGCCGGTAGGCGGTAGGTGGCCATCGACCGGGCGTGGAGGCTCAGGTCGCGCAGCGGGCGGCTGATCGACCGGCTGACCCACCACGCCACCAGCAGGGCGGAGACGACCAGCGCCAGCGCGGCACCGAGGTAGAGGCGGCGGCGGGCGTCGGCCTCGGCGGCGAGGTCGGCCCACCGGACGTCGAGCACGTCGATGACGCCGTCGCGGAACGAGGGGTACCCCCCGTCGGGCCCGAGGGGCGTGACGGCCAGCACGGCGCGCGGGTCGACGACGCCGGCGGTCGCCACCGTCTGGAGGGCGGCGTCGGGGAGGCCCGTCACGCGCGGGTTGGCGGCGAGGTCGTCGTAGACCCCGGCGTACTCGCCGGTCGAGCGGACCTGGATGGCCGAGTTGTTGCGACCCACGTCGCGCCGCAGCTCGGCGATCTCGACCCCCTCCAGCGGCGTGTCGACGCCGCCCGGGCCGGTGCCGAGGTAGATCAGGCGCTCGGCCAGCTGGGCCACCGCGTCGGTGGCGTGCGACCCGTAGTGGACGAGGTCGTCGCCCTGCCGGATCTCGGGGTCGACGACGGCGAGCGAGAAGCGGTCGTGCGAGGCGAAGAGGGTCGCCACCATGCCCGTGTAGGCGGCGAAGACGTCGTGGGCCGCCTGCCGGTTGGCGAGCCCGGGTGCCGTCGCGGCCACGTCGACCTGGGCCCGCAGGTCGGCGAGGGCGGTGAGCGAGTCGAGGGCGCCGGCGTAGTCGTCGCGCAGGCGGCCCCGCTGACCCGAGATCGAGTGGTGCAGCGCGGCGCTGGCGGCGTCGGTGCGCTCCCGGGCGGTGGTGGGATCGTCGACCTCGAGCTCGAGGGCGTCCTGCAGGCCGAGCATCTGCAGGAGCGCGAGGTTGCGCTCGTCCTGCAGCGCGCTGATGAGCCCGGCGTGACCCATCGACGCCGAGGCCAGGGAGGTCTGGCGCGTCACGTCGCGCCGGACCGACGTGGTGGCCGACACGCCGATCGCCGCCGCGGCCACGAGGCCCACCAGCGGCAGGGCCAACGCCCCCGCGACTTTTGCCCGGATCGGGATCCGTCGAACCACCGTCCGCTCCGTTCATCGATCTTCTCGGAGCCGATGATCGTCGTGCGATCTCGACGTCCCCCAGCACCGGGCGCACGCGCCGGTGACGAATGTCGATGTCTACTCTGCCGCGATCCGCGCGACCAGTTGACTTTCGTCACACATCTGACATGAGCACGCGCCGGCGGTGGGCGCCGACCCGGGCGGACCCGGCAGCAGCCGGCGGCGCACCGCGGGGTCAGTCGTCCTTGAGGGCGACGGCGTTGGGGGTCACGTTCATCTTGGGCTCGTACCCCCCGCCCTCGACCTGCCGCGCCTCGCCCGCCACCTCGGCGCGCAGCGCCGCCCGGCACGACCCGCAGGGCCCGTAGTAGCGGTCGTCGGCGCCGCTGCCGCACCGGGGGCACGTGAAGGAGAGCAGGTCGGTCACGGCGCCAGGATGGCACGCGCCCCGCCACCGGCTGCGGATGCCGGGGCGGCCGGACGGGCCCGGACGGGCGGCGGGCCGGGCGCGCCCGCCGGCGCTGTGGACAACTCGGCGAATCCACAGGGTTGCCCCTCTCGTACCGCACAGGGACGGCGCCGTACCGTGCCCGCATGCCGAGCTTCGAGGTGACCCTGCGAGACGGCGCCGTCGAGACGGTCGACGGCGCCGACGCCTACCAGCAGGAGGGTCCGATGACGACCTTCTTCCGCCGCGGCGACGGGCGCGACGTCATCGACTCGTGGAGCACCCGCATGGCGAGCTTCCGCACCGCCGACCTCCTCGTCGTACGGCGCCGCGAGCCGGCCGCCCTGCGGGCGGTCGCGGGCTGAGGCGCCGGAGCGGGCGTCAGCCCCCGGCAGGTGCCGGCGTGCCGGCCGGCCGCCAGTGCAGGAAGGCCGGCTCGAAGTAGAGGCTCTCGTCCTGCACGACGAGGTTCTCGGTAAGGCCCAGCTCGTTCACCAGGTCCTCGCACTGGGTGCCGAAGGTGCTGTACTCCGACATCCACACCAGGAAGATGGCGTGGCCTTCGGCAGCGTCCTCGATGTCACGGGCCACGGCCGCCGGGTCGACGGCCCCGTTGCGCTCGGCGTAGTCGACCCAGTCGACGCGGTCGGGCGGACCGAGCGTGGGGTAGGCCATCTCGACCAGGTCGTCGGGCATCTCGCGCGAGTACGCCGGCCCGAGCTGGTCGGGGCAGTACACGACGACGTCGCCCGGCTCGGCCCGTTCCGCCACCGCCGCCGCCACGTCGGCCGACTGCGTGCGCTGGAAGTAGTTGACCCACCCGAGGCCGAAGAGCGCGAGGGCGAAGTAGGCGCCGGCCGCGACGAGGCGCGCCCCGCCGGGCACCCGGGTCAGGCCCACCGCCGCGGCCACGAGGACGAGCGGCACGATCGTGGCCGCGTACCGTCCCTGGAACGTGGCGTTGGTGGCGTAGCCGACGACGGCGCCGATGACGAGCACCAGCGTCGCGACCGCCAGCTCCCACCGCACGGTGGGAGCCGTGCGCACGTCGAGGTCGACCCGCCGGCCCCCCGACCGGACCGTGAACAGGGCGAGGAGGAGCAGCACCAGCAGCACCGAGGCGTAGAGGTTCGCCTCGGTCACCGTTCCGCCACCCATGTCCATGAGGGCGGTCTGCACGATCGCGGTCGGCCGGAACGGCTGGCCCCACGGCGTCCCGGTGTGCGCGGACTGGTAGAGGAAGCCGCCGATCCACGGGAGGAACAGCAGGGCGCCGGCCGCCACGGCCGCGATCACCTTCACGGTCGTCGAACGCTCGTCCGGTCGCCGCCACGCCCGCACCACCAGCAGCAGCCCGACGGCGGCCAGCAGGTAGAAGGCCCAGTAGTGGCTCAGCAGCAGGAGGCCCGAGATCACCGTCAGAGCGCCCAGCCGCAGCCACGTCGGCCGCTCGAGCGCGTCGGTCAGCACCAGGTAGCCGCCGAGCACCAGCAGCATGACCAGCGAGTACATGCGGGTCTCGGTGCCGTAGCGGACCATGAACGGCGAGAGCGCCGCGACCGCGAGCGCCCAACGGGCCCCGGTGCGCCCGGCCAGGCGCCCGCCGGCGATCCACGCCAGGGGCAGCGCCGCCACCGAGAAGATGCCCGACAGCGCCCGGACCGCGACGTCGGACTCGCCGACGACCTGCATCCAGCCGTGGAGGAGCAGGTAGTAGAGCGGTGGGTGGCCGTCGTGGCGCAGCGCGTCGAGCAGGTCGCCGACCGGGAGGCGGGCGATGTTGACGCTGAGCGCCTCGTCGAGCCAGAGCGGCGAGCGCTGGACGAACCGCAGCGCCACGCCCACCACTACTGCGCCGACGAGGGCGGCGTCGCCGAGCCGGGCGGGGACGTGCCGTCCGGCCCCGGCCGGCCGGGCCCCGTCGGTGGTCTCGGCGGTCACGCCGTCACCCTCCGCGGGACCGTCGAGGTCGTCGTCGACCGCCGTGCGCATGAGGGCGGGATCGTAGCAACGGGGCGCGGGGGCGCCGCCAACCAGGGACGCCCGCTCGCCGGCCTCCCGGCCGGGAATGGGAGCGCCGACCACCGACTTCGGTACAGTGGCGCGCCACGTCCGCCGTGCTGAGGGAGAGCGATACGTGAGCGAGCACGAGACCAGCACCGTCGCGCCCTCGTCGCAGGGCGACGGCGCCGGCAGCGTCGTCATCATCGGCGCCGGCCCGGCCGGCCTCACGGCCGCGCAGGAGCTGTCGAAGTCGGGGGTCACCTCGACCGTGCTCGAGGCCGACGACGTCGTCGGCGGCATCAGCCGCACCGTGCAGCGCGACGGCTGGCGCTTCGACATCGGCGGCCACCGGTTCTTCACCAAGGTGAAGCGCGTCGACGACTTCTGGCACGAGATCCTCGACGACGACGACTTCATGCTGCGGCCGCGCTCGAGCCGCATCTACTACGAGGGCAAGTTCTACGACTACCCCATCAAGCTGGGGAACGCCCTGCGCAACCTGGGGCCGGTCGAGGCCGTGCGCTGCGGCCTGTCGTTCCTGTGGGTGCGGGTGCGGCCGCCGAAGGACCAGTCGACGCTCGAGGGCTACGTCGTCTCCAACTACGGGTGGCGGCTCTACGGGCACTTCTTCAAGGCCTACAGCACCAAGGTGTGGGGCGTGCCCCCGTCCGCGATCAGCGCCGAGTGGGGCGCCCAGCGCATCAAGGGCATGACCCTGTGGAGCGCGGTGTGGGAACCCCTGCGGGCCCGGTTGGCCGGCGCCCGCGAGGACAAGTCCAAGCAGGTCACGAGCCTGATCGAGCAGTTCCAGTACCCCAAGTTCGGCCCGGGCATGATGTGGGAGCGGTGCCGCGAGATCGTCGAGGCCGGCGGCACCAAGGTGATCATGGAGACCCCGGTCACCAAGATCCGCCACGAGGGCGGGCGCGCCACCGCCGTCGTCGCCGAGGCCGACGGGGTCACCACCGAGTACCCCGCCGACAACGTCATCTCGTCGATGCCGTTCTCGCTGCTGCTCAAGGCGATGGACCCGCCGGTCCCGGCCGAGGTGCAGGCCGCGGCCGACGACCTGGCGTTCCGCGACTTCCTCTCGGTGGCGCTGGTCGTCCCGGCCGAGAAGGTGCCGTGGACCGACAACTGGATCTACATCCACGCTCCCGAGGTCAAGACCATGCGGGTGCAGAACTTCGGCTCGTGGTCGCCGTACATGGTCAGCGAGGGCCGCAACGTCCTGGGCCTCGAGTACACGGTCGAAGAGGGCGACGAGTGGTGGACCGCCACCGACGACGAGCTGATAGAGAAGGGCAAGGCCGAGCTCGAGGCCCTGGGCCTGGTCGACGCCGCCGACGTCGAGGCCGGCTACGTCGTGCGCATGCCGAAGGCCTATCCGGTCTACGACGACGCCTACCAGGCGAACGTCGAGGTCCTGAAGGGCTGGCTCACCGCCAACACGCCCAACGTGCACCCCATCGGGCGCAACGGCATGCACCGCTACAACAACCAGGACCACTCGATGTACACGGCCATGCTCACGGTCGAGAACATCGTCGACGGCGCCGACCACGACATCTGGTCGGTGAACGTCGAAGAGGAGTACCACGAGGAGGGGTCCGACCCCACCGACGACGCCGCGGCGTCGACCTCGAGCGACTCTCCCGGGGCCACCCGGGGCACCGGCCGCGACGCCCCGATCCTCCCCAAGCGCGCCCGGGCCTGAGAACCCCGGTTTCTGTCGTCTGTCACCGCGCCATCGCGCGGTGACAGACGACAGAAGCGGTCAGGCCGACGCCGGGGAGGGTGAGACGGACGGCGACGGCGTGCTGTCGTCGTCCGCGCCGTCGCCCGAGGCCGCCCCGTCGCCGTCGGCCGCACCCGCCGACGGACGTGCGGCGTCGTCGGTCGCCGGGCGTGCCTCGCCCGGGGCGCGCTGGTCCCACAGCGCCACGAGCGCGATCGCGGCGCAGACGGCCAGCGTCGGGTAGAGCGGCATCTTGAACCGCGGGTCGCCGAACGTCGCCAGTGGCGACAGCAGCTGGGCGGCGCCCGCCACGATCAGGAACAGGCCCCGCCTGTCGCCGCCGGCGCGGCGGAGCCACAGCACGCCGCCCCCGATGGCGAGCAGCCCCACGAGGGCGTAGAAGCCGGTGCCGACCGTGCGCAGCAGGCCCCGCGTCGAGTCGGAGAAGAGCGGCTGCGCGCCGAAGTCCTCGGCGGCCTGGAGTCCGTCCCAGTCGCTCTCCAGGGTGATGCGCAGCTTCGAGGGCGTGCGCCGCAGCGTGGTGCCCGGGTTCTCCCTGATGTAGGTGAGCGCCCGGTCGATGTTCTCGGACTGCCGGCGCGTCTCGGACTCGGGCCGTCGCAGCTCTTCGGCCGTGTAGCAGTAGGCCGCCAGGTCGCCGAACCCGCCCGACGCACCGGGGTTGTGCCCGAGGCAGAGGTTGTCGCCGAAGTTGAGCGACAGGGCCACCGGCTCGTCCATGACCATCGTGCTGCGGATCGACCAGGGCACCAGCACCGCCAGGGTGGCGAGGCCGACGACGGCCAGCCGCCAGAGGGCCGCCCTGGCGCCGTTGCCCCACCACAGCACGAGGAACACGGGGGCGACGACCGCCGACACCGGGCGCACCAGCAGCACCGCCCCGAACAGGAGGCCGACGGTCACCAGCCGGGCGACGCCGGGGGCGCGGGCCGCGCCCTTGTCACCCAGGGCGACGACCAGCATGAGCACCAGGAGGAAGAGGAACAGCGTCTCGGTCAGCACGATTCCCGTGTGGAACACGACGTTGGGCCACAACGCCCAGATGCCCGCGGCCACGAGACCCACGCGGGGGCCGACGAGGCGGCGGCCCAGCACGAACACGAGGCCGATGGTGGCCACCGACAGCGCCACGTTCAGCCAGACCGCCAGGTCGAACGTCGACACGTCGCCGGGCAGCAGCCGGACCAGCCACACCACGCCGCCGAGCGCCAGGGGGTAGCCCGGCGGGTAGTAGGCGGTGAGGCCCTGGTCGGCCTCGAACCCGTAGCGGTAGCCGTCGCCCTGCGCCAGGTGGTCGGCCAGGATCATGTAGAGGACGGGGTCGCGCAGCGCGGTCGGCTGCTGCATCTGCAGCGCCCACACCACGCGGACCACGAGCCCGACGGCGACGATGGCGACGAGCGTCCAGCGTGCGCGCCGCGTCAACGGCGGCAACGACGGCAGCGCTCGCCTCCCCCAGCTTCGGAGCGCATGAGGCATGGCGGACCACAGTAGCCACCTTCCGCCGGGGGCACCCGAACGATGGCAGGAACCGCCGCGAGCGTCGGCGCGGGGCCCCGCGGACCCGTCGGCGGCGCGGGAGCGGGCACTAAGGTTCCGAAGCCGACCGCTCGGGCTGAAGGCCTCGACCGCCAGCGTCGAGGGAGCGGGCCGGCCCGACGAGATGACGAGCACCGCGACCACACCGGACACCGCCACGTCCTCCGACGCCGGCACCACCGGCGCCGACCGGCCCGGCGACCACGGCCCGTCACCCGTCCGGGCTCCCGACGCCCGCCGGACGCCGTCGGGGGTCCGCCGGTTCTGGTGGTGGCTGGTGGGCATCACGGCCGTCGCCCTCGGGGTGCGACTGACCTACCTGCTCGGCTGGCGCACGCCGTGGCCCGTGATCGGTGATCCGTACTACTACCACCAGGGCGCCAACCTGCTCGCCGACGGCGAGGGCTACGTGCACCCCTACCAGTTCCTGCTGTTCGGCGTGCGCATGCCCGGCGCCGACCACCCGCCCGGCTACATGACCGTGCTGGCCGGGTTCTCGTGGCTGGGCCTGCGCTCGTTCTTCCAGCACCAGGTCGTCTCGTGCGGGCTCGGCGCCCTGGGCGTGCTCGCCATGGGAGCCGCCGGGCGGCGCATCGCCGGCGAGCGCGTCGGGTTGATCGTGGCGCTCCTGGCGGCCCTCAGCCCCAACCTCTTCTACTTCGACGCCATGGTGGTGTCCGAGACGATGATGGTGGCGACCACCGCCGCCATCCTGCTCGTGACGTACCGCTGGTGGGACCGGCCGACGGTGGGCAACGCCGTGGCCTTCGGCGTGGTCGTCGGGGTCGCCTCGCTCGTCCGGTCCGAGTCGATCCTGCTCGGGCCGCTCATCGCCGTGCCGCTCGTCTGGTTCCGGTACCGGCGCGACCGCCGGGCGGTCCCCGTCGACGGGTCGGCCGGGGCCGGGTCGGCGGTCCCCCACGACCCCGTCCCCCCCGGCCCCGCCCGCGCCCTCGCCGGAGGGCGCCTCGCCCAGCTCGCCCTCGCCGGCCTGGCCGTGGGCATCGTGATCGCTCCGTGGGTCGCGTACAACATGTCGCGGTTCCAGGAGCCGACCACCCTGTCGGCCCAGCTCGACCAGACGTTGGGCACCGCCAACTGCGACACCGTGTACGAGGGCGACCGCGTGGGCTACTGGTCGCTGGCCTGCATCCAGGAGACCGAGCACCTCGTCCCCGAGGGCGACGCCTCGGCCCAGGGCAAGGGCTTCCGCGAGATCGCGTTCCGCTACGCCCGCGAGCACCGCGACCGGGTGCCGTACGTCGTTGCGGCCCGGGTCGGGCGCACCTTCGGGCTGTACCAGCCGCAGGAGCAGCTCATGCTCGACCGCTCGGTCGACCAGAAGGAGACCGTCCTGGGTCAGATCGGCATGGTGGCCTGGTACGGCATCGCGGTCGGCGGGGCCATCGGTCTGCTCGGCCTCCGGCGGGCCGGCCGGCCGATCTTCCCGATCGTGGCGGTCGTCGGCAGCGTTGTCGTCGTCGTCGCGATCGTCTACGGCAACACCCGGTTCCGGCTGCCGGCCGAGCTGGCGCTGATGTTCCCGGCCGCGGTGTCGCTCGACGCCGCCCTCTCCGGCATGCGTCGGCGGTGGGACGGGTGGAACGCCGCCCGCCGCGTGGCGGGCCCCGCGGCCATCGCCAACCCGCCCGCCGACGACTCCGACGGCGTGCCGGTCGGAGCCGAGGTCGGCGCCGAGGTCGGCGCCGGCGCCACGCCGGGCGCGGCCCGCGCCGAGGCGAACGGCGAGGCGGGCGGCGCCACCGACCTGGGGCGCCACGACGGGGACGCCGGCGAGGGCCCCGGAGGTCCCGCCGGCGACACGATGGTCGACCCCCCGGGCGGGCTCGGGTCGTCGAGCGGACGGTTCGCCGGGTTCGACGGCCTGCGGGCGCTGGCCGCGCTGGGCGTGCTCGTGACCCACGTGGGACTCAAGGTCGGCTTCACCACCCGCGACGCCACCGGCGACTACCTGGCCCGGCTCGACGTCGGCATCGCCATCTTCTTCGTGCTGTCGGGCTTCCTGCTGTACCGGCCGTTCGTCGCCCGGCGCATGGACGGCCGGCCCCGCCCCGGCACCCGCGACTACCTGCGCAACCGGTTCCTGCGCATCTACCCCGCGTACTGGCTCGCCCTCACCGTCCTCGTCGTCGTGCTCGACGTCCGCGGGCGCGACGAGATCCAGGGCCTGTGGGACTTCGTCACGTTCTACGGCCTGTTGCAGAGCTACTCGGCGCACACGGCGCTCGGTGGGCTGCAGCAGGCGTGGACGCTCACCAACGAGATCGCCTTCTACCTCGTCCTGCCGCTGTGGGCCCTGGGCGCGGCCTGGCTGGCCCGGCGCCTGGCCCCGCGCCGGGCGCTGGCGGCCGAGCTGGGCGTGCTGGCGGCCGCCGCGGCCGGCGCCCTGGCCTTCCGGTACTGGGTCCAGACCGTCGACACCAGCGACGTCACCCTCGGGACCATCGACCCGCGCATCCACTGGCTGCCCGCCAACTTCCACATGTTCGTGCCGGGGATGGCGCTCGCGGTGCTGCTCGAGTGGTCGCGACGCCGGTCCGAGCCGCTGCGCCTGCTCGACTGGCCCCGCCGCCACCCGCTGGTGTGCTGGGCCGGCGCCGCCGCGTGCTTCTGGGCGGCGTCGACCCGCCTCGGGCTCGGGTTCGAGGTCGGGGCCAGCGATCCGGGCACCTCGATGGTCAAGGAGGTGCTCTACGCCGCGGTCGGCCTGCTCGTCGTCTTGCCGGTCGCCCTCGCAGGTGCGACCCTTCCCCGGTCGCTGCGCTGGCTGGGCAGCCGTCCGATGGTCGTCCTGGGGGTGCTGTCGTACGGCATCTACCTCTGGCACGAGGGGGTTCTCGACATCTACCGCGACATCCGGGGCCTCCCGGTCTTCACGGGCTCCATGCCCGCCGCACTGCTGGCCACCATCGCCGGCAGCATCGTCGCGGCCGCGATCTCCTACGTCCTCGTCGAGCGTCCGGCGCTGACGCTCAAGGACCGGCGCCGCCGCCTGTTCGACTCCTGGCAGCCGGTGGGCCTGCCCGACGCGGCGGTGGCCCGGTGAGCGGCCACGACGACCTGCGACCCCCCGACCAGCCCGAGCGCGACGACCCACCGGCGCGCACGACCACCGTGACCGACGACGCTGCCGTCGGACCCGAGGTCGACGACGCCGCCGGCGACCGCACGGCCACGGGCCCCGATCGCACCGCCCCCGGCGCGGCGGACGGATCGCCCGCGAGCGCGTCCGATCGCGTCGCGGACGGTCACGGCACCGACGGCGCCGACGGCGCCGGCCGGGCCGACGGTGCCCCCGAGACCGACGACGCGGCGCCGAGCCGCACCGGGGTGCGCGGCTGGTTCGGCCGCCACCGGTGGGTGGTGCCCACGGTGATCGTGGGCATCGTCATCGCCATCCCCCTCCGCGGGGTGTTCCGGGCTCCCGGGCCGCCGATGGAGGAGGGGTTCATGATCGTGTTCCCCGAGCGCCTGCTCCACGGCGACATCCCCAACAAGGACTTCCTGCACCTCTACGGGCCCGGCAGCATCTGGACGATCGCCGGGTTCTTCAAGGTGTTCGGCGTCTCCATGTGGACCGAGCGGCTGGTCGGCCTGCTGCAGCTCGTGCTGCTCATCTCTGGCGTCACGGTCATCGGCTACCGCTGGGGCCGCTACATCGCGGCGCTGTCGGGCACGATCACGGCGATCGTGATCATCCCGCCCATCGGCGTGACGGCCCTCGCCTGGGTGGGCGGCATCGGGTTCGCGGTGTGGTCGGTCGGCGTCGCCACCCGCGCCCTCGATCCCGGACGCGACCGTGAGCGCGGCCTGATCGTCGCCGGCCTGCTCGCGGGCGCCGCCCTGCTGTTCCGGCCCGACCTCGTGCTGTGCCTCGGCCTCTCGCTGGGCGTGCTGTTCCTGTTCGCCCTCGACGGCGCCGGCCGCCGACGGCTGGCCCTCGGCGCGGCGCTCGGCGTCAGCCCCTACCTCGTGCACCTCGCTCTCGCGGGGCCCGGCAACGCCGTGCGCGGCATGGTGCTCGAGCCGGTCTTCGACCTGCGCGCCGGGCGCCGGCTGCCGTTCCCACCGCCGCGCGACGAGTACACCAGCTTCCTCAACCGGGCCTTCGCCTTCCGGAAGTTCCCCTGGCCGCTGCCGGCGCCCGAGCAGCCGATGCAGATCTTCCTGTTCTTCTGCACGCTGTTCGGGGTGGCCGTGCTGCTCGTGGCGATCGGCGTCTGGGCCAAGCGGGCGGGCAGCCCCAACGGGTGGCGGCTCGTGGCGCTCTCGCTGCTGGCGTTCGGCCTGCTGTACCAGACCATCCAGCGCGCCGACACCGCCCACATGTCGTGGGTGGGGTGCGTCGGGCTCGGCCTGCTGCCGATGTTCCTCGCCGAGGCCGCCCGGCTGCGCGGCGTGCGCCCCGTGGTGGCCCACACGGTCGTGCTGGCGCCGCTGGCGCTGATGCTGCTGTTCCCGCACTTCACGTACCGCTGGTACGCCGACTACGCGGCCCAGAGCGTCGACTACGACCGGCACTTCTACTCGGTCGACCACGACGGCCGCAGCTTCTACTACGGCCGCCAGGACGTGGGGGTGGCGGCCGAGCAGATGTTCGCGGACGTCGACCGGCTGACCGAGCCCGGAGACCGGTTGATCGTCGGCCCGGGCGATCTCGCGGTCACGCCGTACAGCGAGTCGTACCTCTACTACCTGCTGCCCGACCTCGAGCCGGGCACGCACTACATCGAGATGGACCCCGGGGTCGCCAACGCCGACGACTCGGGACTGGCCGACGAGGTGCGGGCGGCCGACGTGGTGATCCTCTCGACGATGTACGACAACTGGTTCGAGCCGAACACGTCGATGGAGCCCGGCTCGCAGGAGCCGAACGACGTGCTGCGCGACCAGTTCTGCCTCGTCGACTCGTACGGCGACAACTCGTTCTCGGCCGGCCGGCCCGGAGCACCGATCTTCGAGCTCTACATCCGCTGTGAGCAGGGGGAGGACAGCGAATGACCCTCGACCGACATCCGACCGGCGCCCGGCGGGCCGATCGCGCCGGCGGCCGGGCGCCCGCACGGCGTGACGTCATCGGACACGCGCGCGACGGTCGCGGTAGCGTTGCATCCAGTCACGAGGTCTGGGGAATCTCATGAAAACGCTCGTCATCATCCCGACGTACCTGGAAGCCGAGAACATCGTCGACGTCCTCGGCAAGGTGCGGGCGGCGGCGCCACGCGCCGACGTGCTGGTGGTCGACGACGCCAGCCCCGACGGCACGGCCGACCTCGCCCGGTCGGCCAACGACGACCTCGGCCAGATCAGCGTGCTCGAGCGGCCGGGCAAGGGGGGGCTGGGCGGCGCCTACCGGGCGGGCTTCCAGCACGCCTTCGCCCAGGGCTACGAGGTCGTGGTCCAGATGGACGCCGACCTCTCGCACCCTCCCGACCGCCTCCCGGCGCTCCTCGCCGAGGTCGACAAGGGCGCCGACATCGCCATCGGGTCCCGCTACACCGCAGGCGGCGCCACGGCCAACTGGCCGCTCGTGCGCCAGGCGCTGTCCCGCGTTGGGAACTTCTACGCCTCCACGGTGCTCGGCCTCGGGGTCAAGGACGCCACGGCGGGCTTCCGGGCCTACCGGTCCGACATCCTCGAGACGGTCGAGACGAGCGCCACCAAGGCCACCGGCTACGGCTTCCAGCTCGAACTGTCGTACCGGGCCCATCGCCTCGGCGCCACCATCGTCGAGGTGCCGATCACCTTCAACGACCGCGTGCGGGGCGTCTCGAAGATGTCGTGGCACATCATCGGTGAGGCCATGTCGCTCGTCACCTGGTGGGGGCTGCGCGACCGCGTCTTCCGCCGCAGCGGTCCCGCGGTGACGCGGGCCGACCGCGCTCGCACCCGATCGGCCCCGGCCGTGGCGGTCGTCGAGGGCGGCACCGTCGTGGCGGGGGGCGTCCCCGACGACCCGGCAGCCCGCGAGCCCGACGTCGAGGCCGCCGCGAACTGAACGGCGGCCCGGGGCCCGGGCCCCCGGCCGTCGTGCCTCCCGACGGCGGCCGGTGGCGTCCCGCGCCGGGTCAGATCGGCGTCAGTAGGGCCAGTTCTCGCCTTCGTGCCCGAGCAGCCGCGTGGCCTTCGGCACCTTGGCCACGATCAGCACCTTGATCAGCACGTTGCGCGCGAACCACGGGAGCTGGGCCAGCTGGCGACCCACGTTGGCGAGTCGGGCGGTGCCCGACACCGGTGCGCGGACGTACTCGGCGAGGGAGCGGCTGCGCCCGGCGTAGCGCCACCTGCCGGAGAAGGCGAGCTTGGTGGCGAGCGCCAGCGTGACCCCGACCGACGAGAACGAGTCGTGGATGAGCACCGATCCGCCGTCGCGGACCCGGGCGCCCCAGGCGGCGATGTCCTCGCTGGCCGGCTTGTACCGGTGGGCGCCGTCGATGTGCAGCATGTCGATGGGGCCCGGCACGTCGTCGAGCGCGTCGTGGCTGAACTTGCGGACGTAGGTCACGCGGTCGCGCACCCCGGCGCGCTCGAGGTTGGTGAGGAACACCTTGCTGTCGACCGCCGCCTCGTCCTCGAACCCCTCGATCTCCTGCGGGCCCCGGTCGTTGCCGGCGTGGGGATCGATGGCCACGATCTCGGTGCCCTCGGGGGCCGAACGGGCGATCGCGATCATCGAGCGGCCCCGGAAGCTGCCGATCTCGACGATCTTCCCCGAGGCCGGGACGGCCGCGGCCCGCTCGACGACGCGGGCGACCTGTTCGGGGCTGAACCAGCCCTCGACCCCGTCGAGAGCCTGGTCGAGGTCGGTCATGGCGGCAGGATCACTGCTGGACACGGGCTGCTCCGTCGAGTCGGGCGCACCTCCCCCTGGCGTTGGTGCGCGAGCGCAGGAATCCGTAGCATACGGCCGATCCGGTACCCGAGGCTCAAACGCGGGCGCGCCCTGATGTGCCACCTACGATGGCGGACGCCCCGCCCGACGAGCAGGTCGGCGGCCGGCACTGGGGATGGGGAGGACGATCACCTGTGAGCAACGCCGTGCCCGACGCCACCGACCCCGTCGCCAAGATCGGCGACCTGGCCGCGGCCGCGGGCGTCCGCCGCATCCACGTGCTCGCGTGGCGCGACCTCGACGACGTCGAGGCGGGCGGCTCCGAGGTGCACATCGCCGAGGTGGCCAAGCTGTGGGCCGCCGCGGGCCTCGACGTCACGATGCGCACGTCCTGGGCGCAGGGCCAGCCCACCGAGGCGGTGCGCGACGGCTACAAGGTCATCCGCCGGGCCGGGCGGCACATGGTGTTCCCCCGGGCCGCCATGGCCGAGATCCTCGGGCGCACCGGGCCCCGCGACGTCCTCGTCGAGATCTGGAACGGCATGCCCTTCCTCAGCCCGGTCTGGAACCGTGGGCCGCGGGTCATCCTGCTGCACCACGTGCACGCCGAGATGTGGAACATGACGCTCGGCGACACGCTCGGGCCGCTCGGGCAGATGTTCGAGAGCAAGGTCGCCCCGCCGCTCTACCGCAGCTCGGCGGTGGCCACGCTGTCCGAGTCGTCGAAGCACGAGCTCGTCGACGAGCTCGGCTTCCGCGACGACCGCGTCACGGTCGTCCACCCGGGCATCGACCGCAAGTTCTCGCCGGGCGGCGACCGCAGCCCCGACCCGATGGTCGTCGCCGTCGGCCGCCTGGCCCCCGTGAAGCGGTACGACGTGCTCGTGCGCGCCGCCCACCACGCCCGGGCGCGCGTGCCCGGGCTCCGCCTCGTGATCGTGGGCGACGGCTACGAGAAGCCCCGGGTCGAGGCCGTCATCGACGAGCTCGACGCCGGCGGCTGGGTCACCCTCCGGGGCCACGTGACCGACGACGAGCTCGTCGACCTCTACCGCACCACGTGGATCGTCGCCTCGGCGTCGGCCCGAGAGGGCTGGGGCATGACCATGACCGAGGCCGCGGCGTGCGGCACCCCGGCCGTGGCCACCCGCATCGCCGGGCACGCCGACGCCGTGCGCGACGGCCGCTCGGGCCTGCTCGCCGACCACGATCCGGCGAGCCTCGGCGACGCCATGGCCGACGTGCTCGGCGACGACGCCCTGCGGGCCCGCCTCAGCGCGGGCGCGCTCGAGTGGGCGTCCGAGCTCACGTGGAGCAACACGGCGACGCAGCTGATGCGCGTTGTCGCCGACGAGGTGTCGCGGCGCCGGTCGCGTCGATGAGGAACCCGCTCCCCCGGCTGGCGCAGGCGGTCCGCCTCCGGCGGCCCGTCCTGGCCACCGTGGCGGCGCCCCCGGCGCGCGAGGCCCGGGCCGCCCGCACGACCACGCGGGCCGCCCGGCGCCCCGACCGGCCGCTGCTGCGGCTGCTCGGGGGCCTGGCCCTCGTGTCGTACGTGCCCCTGCTCCTGACCCAGCGCGGCTGGGTGAGCGCCGACACCAAGACCTACCTCTACCTCGACCCCTCGAAGCTCATGAGCCGGGCGTGGTCGATGTGGGACCCCTCGATCGGGCTCGGCACGGTCACCCACCAGAACGTCGGCTTCCTGTGGCCGATGGGCCCCTTCTACTGGCTGCTCGACACGCTCGGCGTGCCCGACTGGGCCGCCCAGCGCATCTGGTGGGGCACGATCATCTTCGCCGCGGGCTCCGGCGTCGTGTACCTGCTGCGCACGCTGGGGTGGCGCACCGGCCCCGGCGTCACGAGCGCGACGTTCGTGTACGCGCTCACGCCGTACCTGCTCACCCTCGTCGCCCGCCTGTCCGCGATCCTGCTGCCGTTCGTGGCCCTGCCGTGGCTGGTGGCCCTCACGATCCGCACCGTGCGCACCAAGGGGTGGCGCTACCCCGCGATGTTCGCCCTGGTGGTGGCCACGTGCGGCAGCGTGAACGCCACCGCGCTCCTGCTCGTGGGCGTCGCCCCCGCCCTCTGGCTGGCGCACGCGGTGTGGGTGGCCGGCGAGGTCTCGTTCCGCACGGCCGTGCGGGCCGCGCTGCGCATCGGGGTCGTGACCGTGCCCGTGTCGGCGTGGTGGATCGCCGGGCTGTCGGTGCAGGGCACGAACGGCATCGAGATCCTCCGCTACACCGAGACGGCCCGCACGGTGGCCGCGGTGTCGGTCAGCCACGAGGTGCTGCGGGGGCTCGGCTACTGGTTCTTCTACGGCGGCGACCGCCTCGGGCCGTGGATCGAGCCGAGCGTCGACTACACCCAGTTCCTGCCGCTGCTGGCCCTGACCTACCTCATCCCGATCCTGGGCCTGACCGGCGGGGTCGTCGCCCGGTGGCGCCACCGCGCCTACTTCGTGATGCTCGTGGCGGTCGGCGTGGCGCTGGCCGTCGGTGGCTACCCGTGGGACGACGGGTCCGCCTGGTCGCGGGCCCTGAAGGCCTTCCTCCTGTCCGACGTGGGCCTGTCGATGCGCAGCCTGCCGCGGGCCGTCCCGCTCGTGGCGCTCGGCCTCGCCGTGCTCCTCGGCGCCGGGGTGACCAGCGTGACCCGCCGGTGGCCCCGCTGGGCGCTGGCCGTGCCCGCCGCGGTCGTCCTCATCGCTCTCCTGGCCCTGCCGCCGTTGTGGATGGGCCGCTTCGTGCCCGAGAACCTGCGCCGCCCCGACGAGATCCCCGACTATTGGAACGAGGCGGCCGCCCACCTCGACGCCCGGGGCGGCGACACCCGGGTGCTGGTGCTGCCCGGCACCGACTTCGCCAGCTACCGCTGGGGGAACACGGTCGACCCCGTGCTGCCGGGCCTCATGGACCGTCCGTCGGTGCAGCGCGAGCTCATCCCGTACGGCTCTGCCCCCTCCGCCAACCTGCTGAACGCGTTCGACCTCGGACTGCAGGAGCGCACCGCCGACCCGTCGAGCGTGGCCGCTCTGGCCCGCATCATGCGGGCGGGCGACGTGCTGGTGCAGAGCGACCTCCAGTACGAGCGGTACAACACCCCCCGGCCCCGCAACTTCTGGCAGTTCATGACCGGTGCGCCGGGCCTCGGGGTGCCGACGGGCTTCGGTCCGGCGAAGCCGAACATCACGGTCGAGGACGTGCAGCTCGAGGACGAGCTGATGTTCCAGACCCCGGCCGACCTCCAGGACCCGCCCGAGCTGGCCGCGTTCCCCGTCACCGATCCCGTCCCGATCGTGTCGACGCACGCGACGCAGACCCCCGTGCTCGTGGCCGGCGACGGCGCCGGGCTCGTCGACGCCGCCGCCGTCGGCCTCATCGACGGGCACGAGCTCCTCCGCTACTCGGCGTCGATGACCGACGACGAGATCCGCGACGCGCTCGACGACGGGGCGACGTTGCTCGTCACCGACTCGAACCGGAACCGGGGCGAGCGGTGGACGACCGTCCGCCACACGCGGGGCTACACCGAGACGGTCGGCGAGGAGCCGCTCTCGACCGACCCCACCGACAACCGCCTGCCCACGTTCCCCGACGCGGGCGACAGCGCGATGACCGTCAGCTCCCCCGAGGGCGGGGTCGACGCGCGGGCGACCAGCTACGGCAACCCGATCACGTTCACCAGCGAGGAGCGGCCCTCGCTGGCGGTCGACGGCGACATGGACACCGCGTGGCGCACGGGGGCGTTCTCCGACGCCCGGGGCGAACGGCTCGAGCTCACGCTGTCCGAGCCGACCACCACCGACAACGTCACGCTCACCCAGCCGACCAGCGGCAGCCGGAACCGCTTCATCACCGAGGTGCGCCTGCGCTTCGACGGCGGCGACCCGATCGACGTCGAGCTGGGCCAGGAGTCGCGCGACGAGCCCGGCCAGCGCGTCGAGTTCCCCGGGCGCACGTTCGACACGCTGTCGATCGAGATCCTGGCCGACTCCGCGGGCACCGTCCCCCGCTACGCCGGGCAGACGAGCATCGGCTTCGCCGAGGTCGCCGTGGGCGACGACCCGCCGGTGCAGAACGACATCGTGCGCATGCCGACCGACCTGCTCGACGCCGCCGGCACCGACGACATCGACCACCCCCTCGCCATCACCGCCACCCGGCAGCGTCAGGACCCCAGCGACACCACGCGCCTCGACGAGGAGCGCAGCCTCGTCCGCCTGGTCTCGCTGCCGTCCGACCGGTCGTTCCGGCTCGACGGCGACGTCCGCCTGTTCCGCCGGTTCCCCTCCTACGTCATCGACGAGGTGCTGGGCCGCCCCCACGACGGCTCGGTCACGTGGGTCCGGTCGAGCACGCGGCTCAACGGCGACGTCAACACGGCGTCCGCGGTCTTCGACGGCGATCCGGCCACGGCGTGGACGTCGGTGCGCAGCGCGCCGGAGCGGCAGTGGGTCGAGGTCAACCTCACCCAGCCCGTCACGGTCGACACGATCCCGCTGACCATCGTGGCCGACGGGATGCACTCGGTCCCGACGGCCGTCGAGGTGTCGGTCGACGGGTCGGTCGTCGCCCAGATCCCGCTGCCCGAGGTCGTCGACGGCGACTACCAGAACGCCGTGCAGGAGGTCGGCGTCGCCCTGCCCCAGGCCGTCACGGGGTCGTCGTTCCGGTTGCGGTTCACGGGGGTGCGCCCCACGCTGACCAACGACTGGGTGAGCGAGAACGAGGTCGAGCAGCCGATCGCCGTCGCCGAGGTGGGCCTGCCCGGCGAGCACGTGCCCGCGCTGTCCGAGACCTTCGATTCCGGGTGCCGCTCCGACCTCGTCAACATCGACGGGCAGGCACTGCCCGTGCGGGTGACGGGGCCCACCGCCACGCTGCTCGCCGGCGACCCCCTGCCGATGGCGGCGTGCGGCGACGCGCCGGTCGCGCTGACCTCGGGCGACCACGACATCGTCACGGCCGAGGGCCGCGACACCGGGCTCGACGTCGACCGGCTCGTGCTCCGCTCCGCGGCGGGCGGCGGCGCCGACGCCACCGACGGCACCCTCGTCGCGGCCGCGCCGCCCGCCGCCGAACCGCAGGCCCCGGCGCCCACCGTCGAGGTCACCCGAGACGACCACGACCGGGCCGACGTGCGCGTGACGGGGGCCACGCCGGGCGAGCCGTTCTGGCTGGTGCTCGGCCAGAGCCAGAACCCCGGGTGGACGGCGTCGGCGGCCGGCACCGACCTGGGCGAGCCCGTGCTCGTCGACGGGTTCGCCAACGGGTGGCTGGTGACCCCCGACGCCGAGTCGTTCGACGTCGACCTGCGGTTCGCGCCCCAGCGGCGGGTCGACGTGGCCATCGTCGTGTCGCTGGTGGCGGCCGCCATCTGCCTCGGCCTCCTCATCCGCCGGCCCCGCAAGGTGGTCGACGCCCCGTCGTCGCTGGCCGAGCCGTACTCGTCGGTGCTCGCGTTCCGCTACGACGGCGCGCTGCCCACCCGGCGCCGCGCCGTCTGGACCGGCGTCGGCATGGGCCTCCTCGGCCTCGTGCTGGCCGGCCCCGGCGTCGGGCTGGTGCTGGGCCTGGTCTCGGGCATCGGGGCCCGCCACGAGACGTTCCGCCGCTACCTGCTGCTCGCCAGCCCGCTCGCGCTGGCCGTCTGCGGCGCCTACGTCCTCTACGTGCAGGTGCGCTGGAGCCCGACCCCCAGCTTCGACTGGCCCATCGAGATGCGCCGGCCCCACCCCATCGGGTGGCTGGCCGTGCTGCTCCTCGTGGCCGATGTCGTCGTCGACCGCGTCTGGCAGGCCAGACGCACCGACACGGGGTGACGCGGCGCCGGTGAGCACGTCCGACGGGTTCATCCTCGGGGTCGACCTCGACGGCGTCTGCGGCGACTACACGGCGGCGCTGCGCGACGTCGTGGCCGAGCGCACCGGCACCGCTCTCGAGCGCCTGCCCCTCGAGCGGTCGTGGGACTTCCGCGAGTGGGGGCTGACGGCCGCCGAGTTCGAGGTCCTGCACCAGGCCGCCGTGCTCGAGCACCGCATCTTCCGCACCATGCCGGCGATGCCGGGGGTGGCCGAGGCGCTCTGGCGCCTCTCCGACGCCGGGGTGTGGATCCGCATCATCACCCACCGCCTCTACGTCAACTGGGGCCACGCCACGGCCGTGGCCGACACGGTCGACTGGCTCGACGCCACGGGAGTGCCCTACCGCGACCTGTGCTTCCTCGGCGCCAAGCCCCAGGTCGAGGCCGACTGCTACGTCGAGGACGCGCCGCACAACGTGATCGCCCTGCGTGAGACGGGGGCGCCCGTGATCGTCTACGACCAGCCCTACAACCACGACGTGCCGGCGCCGCGGGCCCACGACTGGGGCGAGGTCGAGGACCTCGTCGGTGCGTACGTCACCGACCGCGGCCTGTCGTTGCAGGCGCCCCTGCCCGGCTTCGAGGACGCCGCCAACCGCCTCCGGCGGGTGCGGCCCGGCGACGACGCCATCCCGCCGTCCTGACCCGCCGGGCGGCGCCGCCGGGGGCCAACGGGCACGTCGGTCGACGTCCGTGCGGCGGACTGCGCCGCCGAGGCCCGACGGGCACGTCGGTCGACATCCGTGCGGCGGGTGGCGTGCCGTCCCCGGCCCCGGCGGACGGGCCGGCGTCGACGGCCTCGTAGGCTGCGCCCCATCGACCGGTCGGACTCCGCCAGGGCGGTCGTGCTGGTGGTGGGGTGCGCCCTCCCGCTGGCGCTGACCGTATGGGCCCTCCTGGACGCGGCGCGCCGTCCCGAGTGGGCGTGGGCGCTCGCCGGGCGCCGCCGCGTCGTGTGGCTGGCGGCCATCCTGTTCGGGGCGATGACGCTGCTCGTCGGGGTGGTGGTGTCGGGCGTCTACCTGCTCAGGGTCCGGCCCGAGATCGACGCGGCCGAGCGCGGCGTCTCGGCGCCGGCCCCGCGGCGCGGCGACGGCCGGCCCGGGTCGTCGAACAGCCCCGGGGGCGGCGGCCCGTAGCGGCGGTGCAGGTGGTGGGCGATGGCGAGCACCCTCGCCCGCGGCGCCCAGTAGGGCCCCCGCCGCGACGGGGAGACCGCCCCCACGACCAGGTCGCCGACGGCGATGAGCAGCCGGATCGTGGCGTGGTACAGCCCGGAGTGCTCGCGCACCATGAGCAGCGTGTTGCGGAGCTGCAGGTAGTCGACGACCGCGGCGCGGGAGCCCACGTCGGTGTTGCGCACGTCGGCCCCCCGCACGACGCCGACCTGCCAGCCACGCTGCTTGGCCCGGATCGCCAGCTCGGCCTCCTCGCAGTAGGCGAAGTAGCGCTCGTCGAACAGGCCGACGTCGACCAGGCACTCGCGCCGGGCCAGCATGAGGGTGCCGTGGGGGTAGCCGGCGGGCTCCCACCCGTCGTCCACCGTCGCCGGCGCGGGGATGGCGCCGAAGTAGCGATCGACGACCGGGGTCAGCCCGTCGCCGACGTCGGCCGAGGCCAACCCGGCGCGGGGCTGGGCCGCAGCTTCGGCCACCAGGCGCTCGACGCACCCCGGCAGGGGGTTGGCGTCGTGGGGGCAGACGGCCAGCCACGGGGCGGGATCGTGGGCCAGGAACCAGCGGAAGCCGATGTTGGCGCCCGGTCCGAACCCGGTGTTGGCCCCGGCCTCGACGACCGTGACGTCGCCGGGCACGCCCGCGCGCAGCGTCGCCCGCGCCTCGGTCGTCGACCCGTTGTCGACCACGAGGATGCGCGGCGCCAGGCTCTGGGCGCGGAACGCGGCGATCGTGCGCAGGGCCGGCTCGGGCTTGTCCCGGTGCACGATGACGAGGTCGACGGCGGGGGGAGCCACGGCGCGATCCTGGCGGTCGCCGGTCGGCAGCGCCAACCGGCGGCGGCTGTAGGTTGGTGCCGTGTCAGCCAACGTCCCGCTTCGCCCGGGCGGCCGGATCCGCCACGGGCAGCGCCCTCGTCCCCGACGCCGCACCGGCTCCGGCCTCGTCCTGCGTCCCTGCCCGCGACGGACCTGACCCGCCGTGACGAGGCGAACCCCGACTGACACGACGCCGCCCGCTCCGTGACGTCGTCCCCCGATCTCGATCCCGCACGCCGCCTGCTGGCCTTCTGCGATGCGTCGCCCTCGCCGTACCACGCGTGCGCGACCGCCGCCGCCCTGCTCACCGAGGCGGGGTTCACCCGGTTGGCCGAGGACGCCGCCTGGCCCGAGACGCCGGGCCGGTGGTTCGTGGTCCGGGGCGGCACGCTCGTGGCCTGGGCGACCCGTCCGGGGCACAAGCCCCACGACGGCTTCCGCATCGTCGGCGCCCACACCGACAGCCCCAACCTGCGCATCAAGCCGCAGCCCGACGTCGTGCGCGCCGGCGTGCGCCAGCTGGGCGTCGAGGCCTACGGCGGGGTGCTGCTCACGAGCTGGATGGGCCGCGACCTCGGCCTGTCGGGCCGGGTCGCCGTGCGCCGCAACGGCAGCGGCGCCGCGATGCGCCTCGTGCGCGTCGACCGACCGGTGTGCGCCGTCCCGCAGCTCGCCATCCACCTCGACCGCGAGGTCAACACCGCCGGGCTGCTCGTCGACGCCCAGCACCACCTGACGCCGATCTGGGGCATCGAACCGCCGCCCGGCGCCACGGGCACGGCCGCCACGGGCACCGCCGGGTTCGTGGGGTTCGTCGCCCACGAGCTGGGCGTCGA
>Ga0111538_10001134_pt1 | contig 37442 bp, 24 predicted proteins | sample SoiMethybrSBSTD1_FD_79669 | JGI IMG/M metagenome (GOLD analysis project Ga0111538, IMG submission 79669) | Bulk soil microbial communities from a Populus tree surrounding site in Tennessee, USA - Soil MetaG P. TD hybrid SBSTD1 (version 2)... | ecosystem: Environmental > Terrestrial > Soil >...
ACGGCCACGCCGGCCACGCCCCGGCGCCGCCGCCCCGCCCGCGCCGCCGCCGGCGCGCCGACGCGAGCCGTTGGCACTGGCTGCTGTTCGTCCCCATCGTGGTGCCGCTGTTGACGCCGCTGTACAACCGGCTCGAACCGGCGCTGTTCGGCCTGCCGTTCTACTACTGGTCGCAGTTGAGCTTCGCAGTGCTGTCGACGGTGGTCATCGCCGTCGTACACGTCGCCACGAAGCATTCGAAGCACTCGAAGGGGCGGTGACCCGTGCCGGCCTTCGGGGACCAGCAGGTCCAGATGTGGGTGTTCGTGGCCGCGTTCGGACTCGTCACCATCATGGGGTTCGCCGCCGCCCGATGGCGGCGCCCGCAGACGATCCACACCCTCGAGGAGTGGGGGCTCGGCGGCCGGGCGTTCGGGAACTGGGTGATGTGGTTCCTGCTCAGCGGCGACGTGTACACCGCGTACACCTTCGTCGCCGTGCCGACGCTCGTGTACGGCGTCGGCGCCGCCGGGTTCTTCCCGGTGCCGTTCCTGGTGATCGTCTACCCGATGCTGTTCGTGGTGCTGGCCCGCTTCTGGTCGGTGTCGCACGTGCACGGCTTCGTCACGCCGGCCGAGTTCGTGAAGGCCCGGTTCGGGTCGCGGACGCTGGGTCTGATCGTCGCCATCACCGGCATCGTCGCGACGATGCCGTACATCGCCCTGCAACTCGTCGGCATCGAGGCCGTCTTCAAGGTGATGGGCCTGCCGCACGGCTGGCCGCTGACGTTCGCGTTCGTGGTGCTGGCGCTCTACACGTTCAGCTCCGGGCTGCGCGCGCCGGCGCTGATCTCGATCGTCAAGGACACGCTGATCCTGTGGACGGTGCTCGCCGCGTTCCTCATCATCGCGGCGACCGCCGGCGGGTGGGACGCCATGTTCGACGCCGCGGCCGAGCGGTTCGCGAGCACCGTCAACCCCCGCGACGGCCTGCTGCTCGGCAGCAGCAGCCAACTGAACTACGTCACGCTGGCGCTGGGCTCGGCGATGGCGCTGTTCCTGTACCCGCACCTGCTCACCGGCGTGCTGGCCGCGCGCAACCGCGGCACGGTGCGCCGCAACCTCGCCGCGCTGCCGTTGTACACGCTCATGCTCGGGGTGCTCACGCTCGTCGGCTTCGCGGCCATCTACGAGGGGATCCTGCCGACGGCGGGTGACCGCAACACCGTCGTCCCGTTGTGGTTCAACTCGGCGTTCCCGCCGTGGTGCGCGGGGCTCGCGTTCGCGGCCATCGGCGTCGGCGCGATGGTCCCGGCGGCCATCATGTCGATCGCGGCGGCGAACCTGTTCACCCGCAACATCTACAAGGAGTACATCCGCCCGCAGGCCTCACCGCACGAGGAGACCCAGGTCAGCAAGATCGCCTCGCTGACGGTCAAGGTGGGCGCCCTGGTGGTCATCCTGGTGCTGAACACGCAGTTCGCGATCGACCTGCAACTCATCGGCGGGGTGTTCATCCTGCAGACGCTGCCGGCCATCGGGATCGGCCTGTACACCGCGTGGCTGCACCGGTGGGCGCTGATCGCCGGCCTGATCGCGGGTCTTGCCACCGGCCTGGTGATGCTGTACCAGATCCCGCAGATCAGCGGCGCCGACGGCAAGACGGTGCTGCGCGAACACTTCGGCGGCTCGGCCTGGTCGCTGCACCACATCGGGATCGACTCCGACAGCAGCATCTACGTCGGGATCGTGGCGCTGGCCGTCAACCTGGTGGTGGCCGCGCTGCTGACCGTGATGTTCCGGCTGGCCGGTGTCGGCGAGGGCGTCGACGCGACCAAGGAAGACGACTACGTCGCCGACGAGGGCGACCCGATGATCAAGCGGATGACCGAACTGCTCGACGGGGCCCTGCCCCCGGCGCCGACGCACCAGGTGCCGCCGCGCGAGATCACCGTCGCCGTGCCGGGCGCGCACCGCGCCGGCTCCTGGTCTGTAAACCAGTCACGCGACGGGGCCGAGGTCTACGAGGCACCCGAGTGGCAACCGCACGGTCGGCACGAGCGGGTCGGACGCGGTCACTGACGCGGCATCGCCGGTGACCACCGCACCGGAGGCGTGCCGGCCGCGACCAGCGCCGCGTTGATCCGGCTGAAGGGCCGGCTGCCGAGGAACCCGACGGGGTTCATGGGACTCGGGTGGCCGGCCCGGATCACCGTGTGGTGCCGGTTCGTGACGAGCGGCGCCTTCGCCTTCGCCGCCGCGCCCCACAGCACGAACACCACGGGTTCGGACCGGGCGTCGAGGGCGCGGATGGTGGCATCGGTGACGTTCTCCCAGCCCCGGCCCTTGTGCGAGTTCGGTTCCCCGGCCCGCACCGTGAGCACGGCGTTGAGCAGCAGTACACCCTGCCGCGCCCAGGCGGTGAGATTGCCCGACGGCGGCGGCGCCACGCCGAGGTCGTCGCGCATCTCCTGGAAGACGTTGCGCAGCGACGGCGGCACGGGGATGCCGTCGGGGACGCTGAAGCTCAAGCCGTGCGCCTGACCCGGCTTGATGTACGGATCCTGGCCGAGGACGAGCACGCGGGTGGACGCCAGCGGGCACAACCGGTACGCGGCGAAAAGATCCGTCTTCGACGGGTACACCGTCGTCGCCCGGTACTCCGCCACGACGAACGCCGACAGCGCCGCGACGACGTCCCTGTCGACGAACGGGGCGATCGCCTCCCGCCAGTCCGCGGGCATGAAGTCGGGCAGGTAGACCGGTCGGGCGGGCGCGGGGTTGGTCACCCGGGGACTGTATCGGGCTCCTCGAAGAGGGTCAGCTGCACGCCGTCGGGTGCGGTCAGGCGGGCGTTCAGCGAGTTCCACGGCGTTCGTGTCGGCTCCGCCAGAATCTCGGCGCCCGCCGCGCGAAGCCGCCCGGCGGCGCCGGCCGCGTCGTCGACCTCGAGCGCGACGCGGAGGTGGCCGGCCACGCGGCGCCCGACCTCGACGCGATCGATGTACTCCGCCTGCCGCCGGTCGACGACCTCGACCGTCGCCCGGCCGGCGTCCAGCAGGACGCACCGCCCCTCGGCGGACGAGAAGTCGGCGACCTGCGGCAGGCCAAGTACGTCGCGGTAGAAGCGCAGCGCCTGCTCGTGGTCATCGACGGTCACGACCAGGCGCAGTTCCCGAACGGTCATGGGCGCCAGCATGCCTGGTCAGGACGCGCGCCATACGTCGACCTTGCAGTTGTGGTGCCGTACAAAGCCGGACAAGAAAGGGCGAACTCCGGCACCACAACTGCAAGATCGACGCGATCGCAAGGACCGTCGACAATGGATCCGTGCAGGAGATCGCCGACTTCCTCAGCGGCCAGCCGCCGTTCGACGCGCTGGCCGCCGACGACCTCACCCGGCTCGTCGACCGCGTCGAGGTGGAGTACTTCGCGGCGGGCGCGGTGGTGGTGCCCGAGGACGCCGGACGGCTGGAGCACCTGTGGGTGGTGCGCACCGGTGCGGTCGAGGTGCTCGACCGGGGACGCGTCGTCGACCTGCTCGGCCCGGGCGACACGTTCGGTCACCTGTGGCTGCTGGCCGGCCTGGCGCCGCGGCTGCTGGTGCGCGCCCACGAGGAGAGCCTGCTGCTGCGCGTCCCCGATCCGCGCGCCTACCTGGCGCGGCCCGACCTGCTGCGGTTCCAGGCGCTCGGCACCGGCGTGGAGGCGCACCGGCTGACCGGCCCGGGTGCGGGCACCGTCGGCGCCGTCGACCGCCGGCTCGCGCAGGTGATGCGCCCGATCGTGTGGTGCGAGCCGGACGAGCGGGTCCGCACCGTCGCCGACCGGATCGGGGTGGCCGGGCTGTCCTGCGCGCTCGTGCGGACGCGCCGGGGGCTCGGAATCGTCACCGACAACGACTTCCGGCGCCGGGTGGCGACCGGCCGGCTCGGCGTCGACGCGCCGGTCGCCGAGCTCGCGACGCTGCCGGCTCTCACCATCGACGCCGACGCCACCCTGGCGGCGGCCCTCCTGCACATGGTCGAGCACGGCGTGCACCACCTCGTCGTGACCGACGCGGGCGGCGAACCGGTCGGCGTGGTCCGGGTCGTCGACCTGGCCCAGGCGGAGGTGCGCGACCCGATCCTGGTGCGCGCGGCGGTGGAGAACGCCACGTCGATGGACGAACTCGTCGACGCCGCCCGGCTGCTGCCCACGACGCTCGTCGAACTGTGCGACGACGGGGTGCCGGCCGCCCGGGTCGGCGCGGTGCACGCCGCTGTCGTCGACGCCGTCGTGCGCCGGGTGCTGGCGCTGCGCGGCGACCCCGCGCTCGGCGGCGTGCCGCACTCCTGGGTGCTGCTCGGTTCGCTGGCGCGTCGCGAGCCGCTGCCACTGTCCGATGTGGACACCGCGCTGGTCTGGGAGGACCCACCGCCGGCCGGGACCGACCCGGCCGACGCGATCCGGGCGGCGGCCGCCGGCGTGCTCGCCGACCTGGAGCGGTGCGGGCTGGCCCGCTGCGCCAACGGCGCCAACGCCGACAACCCGCTGTTCAGCCGGTCCCGGTCCCGGTGGGCCGCGGCCGCCCGGCGCTGGCAGGACGACCCGACCGGCACCAAGGCGCTGCTGCTCTCGGCGATGGTCGCCGACAGCCGGCCGCTGACCAACGTGCCGCTGGGCCGCGCGCTGACCGCCGGGATCCGGTCGCACACGCGCACCACGCAGTTCCTGCGCGCGCTGCTCACCGAGGCGCTGGCCTGGCGGCCGCCGACCGGGTTCGTGCGCGAGTTCGTGGTGCAGCACACCGGCGAGCACCGCGGCCAGCTCGACCTGAAGGCGGGCGGGCTGATGCCCGTCGTCGGGCTGGCCCGCTGGATCGCCGTGGTCAGCGGCGACGCCAGTGGCACCACGCCGGACCGGCTGCGCCGCGGCGCCGAGGTCGGCCTGCTCAGCGCCAACGAGGCGGAGACGCTCGCCGGCGGCTTCGACGACGTCTACTCGCTGCTGCTCGAGCACCAGGTGGCCGCCGTGCGGTCCGGCACCACACCGACGACCTACGTGGCGCCCCGCGACCTCGACACGCTGACCCGCCGGCACCTGCGCGAGACGTTCCGCGCCATCGGGCTGCTGCAGGCGCGCGTCGACCTGGACTGGATCGCCAGGGCGGAACGGATGGTGCCGGCGCCATGAGACTGTGGGGTCCCGTTCCGCTGCCGGCACCCGATCCGCGCACGCCGTGGCGGGAGGCCGAGTTCTGCGTCCTCGACGTGGAGACCACCGGACTGATGCTGAACCGCGACGAGATCATCTCGTACGGCGCCGTGCCCGTGGTGCGCGCCCGCATCCCGTGCGGGCGGGTGGTCTACCGGGAGGTGCGTCCGGAGCGCCCGGTCTCGGTCGGCGCGCTGACCGTGCACGGCCTGCGAACCGCCGACCTCGCCTCGGCGCCGCCGCTCGACGACCTGCTCGACGAGCTGACCGGCCTGCTCACCGGCCGGGTGCTGGTCGCCCACGCGGCCTGGGTCGAGCGCGCGTTCCTGGACCGGGCGCTCCGCCCGCGCGGACACCGGATCGGACGCGCCGTCGTCGACACCGCGGCGTTGTTGCGGGCCTGCCGCCTGGCCGAGCGGGGCGCGTCCGTGGAGCCCAACCTCGAGGCCGCCGCCCGCGAGCTGGGCCTGCCCGTCTACACGCCGCACCACGCCCGCGGCGACGCGTTCACCACCGCCCAGCTGTTCCTGGCCCTGGCGACCCGCTTGGAGCGGGCTGAGCGTCCGGGGCGTCCGCTCACCGTGCGGAACCTGTGCGCGATCTCCCGTCACCACTCGGCCTGATTCTCGGCGGTCTCCTGCCAGCGCCGGCGGGCGTCGACCACGTCGCACAGCGCGCGGATCACGGGCAGGGCCCGCTCGGCCGCCTCCCGGCCCGCACGCTCGAACTCCGGGATGCGCGAGAGCTCCCAGAACGCGAACTCGTCGACGGCGGGGGAGAGCACCAGGTCGGCGTCGCGGGCCAGCGCCTCGGCGACGCCGGTCTGCAGGTGGGTGGCCGCCACCAGGATCTGCAGCATCGTCGTCGGGGCGCGGCGGGGCAGCGGGCCGGACACGTCGACGGCGACGACCACGTCGGCGCCCAGGCTGCGGGCCAGCGCCGCGGGCACCAGGTCGACCAGGCCGCCGTCGACGAGTTGGATGCCGTCGCGGTCGACGGGTGGGAACACACCGGGAATCGCCGCGCTGGCCAGCACCGCGTCGGCCACCGATCCCTCGACGAGCACCCGGCGCGCCCCGGTGGTCAGCTCGCAGGCGACCGCGGCGAAGCGGCGCTCCAGGTCGTCGAAGTGGCGCCCGCCCAGCGCCTCGTCGAGGAACGTGCGCAGACGCCTGGTGTCCAGCAGCGAGCGGCGGTTCACCGTCGGGTGGACCAGTCGCATCCAGCGCAGCTTCGTGGCGATCTGCGCGATCTCGCGCGGGCTGCGGCCGGCCGCGTACAGGCCGCCCACGATCGCTCCCGCGCTGGTTCCGGTGATCACGCTCGGCGCCAGGCCCGCCTCGTCGAGGGCGGCGAGCACGCCGATGTGCGCGGCGCCGCGTACCGCGCCGCCGCCGAGCGCGACACCGACGCGGACGGGCGGCTTGCTGGTCGTCATCTACGCTCCCTGCCGAACGTCGGATCTCGATCTATGATCCTTCCTCGGAATTGCCTGGCAATCCGGCCGGGGACTTGCGCCCCTCCCATCGGTGCGAGCTATGGGTGGAAAGGTGCGAGCCGTCCGATCGCTGTGCTCCCTCGCGCTCTTCGGGGTACTGGCCGGCGTGGTGCTCGCCGCGGCGGTGTTCCCCGCCGCGGCCCTCGCCGGCGTGGCCGCCTCGGGTGCGGCGCGGGGTTACGTCGCCCTTCCCTCGACGCTGACCGCGCCGCCGTCGGCGCAGCGCTCGGCCGTTTACGCGTCCGACGGCTCGCTGATCAGCACGTTCTACACGGAGAACCGGCACGACGTCGCATTGACGGACATTGCTCCGGTGATGCGCCAGGCCATCGTCGCGGCCGAGGACACCCGCTTCTACGAGCACCGCGGCGTCGACGTGCGCGGCCTGCTGCGCGCGCTGGTCAGCGACGCCACCCACCACCGGGCGGCGCAGGGCGGGTCGACGCTGACCATGCAGTACGTGCGCAACGTGCGCAAGGACGACCCGAACCTGACGCCGCAGCAGCGCGTCGACGCGACGAGCGACACGGCGGCCCGCAAGGTCCAGGAGATCCGCTACGCCACCGCGCTGGAACAGCGGCTGTCCAAGGACGAGATCCTGGACCGCTACCTCAACATCGCCTACTTCGGCGCCGGCGCCTACGGCATCGACGCGGCGAGCCACGCCTACTTCAGCAAGACACCGGCCGAGCTGACGCTCGCCGAGGCGGCGCTGCTGGCCGGGCTGGTGCAGGCGCCCGACGCCGACAACCCGGTGACCGGTGACCGGTCCGCCGCGCTGGCCCGTCGCGCCTACACTCTCGACGCGATGGCCGGCATGCACGCGGTCACGGCCGCGCAGGCGGCCGCCGCGAAGGCCGAGCCGCTGTCCGTGCACCCCAGCCCGCCGCCGCCGAACGACTGCACCGGCGTCCCCGCCAACCACCTCGACTGGGGCTTCTTCTGCGACTACCTGCGCCAGTGGTGGGACGCCCAGCCGGCGTTCGGCGCCACGCCGGCCGACCGGGAGCGGGCGCTGCGCGAGGGCGGCTACCACATCGTCACCTCGATGGACCCGCGCGTGCAGGCCGCCGCGCTGGCGCAGGCCCGCTCGGTGTACCCGGACACGAGCCCGCGGGCGCTGCCGATCGCGGTGGTGCAGCCGGGCACCGGCCGGGTCCTGGCGCTGGCCGTGAACCGCCGGTACAGCCTCGCTCCCAACCCCGGCGGTCGCGGTTACCCGAACACGGTTGATCAGCTCGTCGCCGGCGGCGACGGTGTTGTCGGCTACCCGGCCGGCTCGACGTTCAAGCTGTTCACGATGCTGGCCGCGCTGTCGTCCGGGCTGCCGCTGTCGACCGGCTTCGACGCGCCGGCCGCGCTGCCCACCCGCTGGCCGGCGAGCGGCGCGGCGAGCTGCGACGGCCACTGGTGCCCGGCCAACGACAATCCCGGCTGGATGGACGGCTACCGCACCATGTGGACCGGGTACGGCCGCTCGGTCAACACCTACTTCGTCTGGCTGGAGCAGCGGATCGGCCCGCAGAACGCCGTCGACATGGCACGCCGGCTCGGCATTACGTTCCGCGCCCCGTCCGATGCGGCGCTCGCCGACCACGCCGCCGCCGACTGGGGCGCGTTCACCCTCGGCGTCGCCGACACGACGCCGTTGGACCTGGCCAACGCCTACGCGACGCTGGCCGCGAACGGCACCTACTGCACGCCGCTGCCCGTCGTGTCGGTCACCGACGCCGCCGGGAACCCGGTACCGGTGTCACCGTCGTGCCACCGGGTACTCTCGCCCGACCTCGCGGCGGCGGCCACCGACGCGGCCCGCTGCCCCGTCGGCCAGCAGGGCGCTTTCGACCGGTGCGACGGCGGCACGGCGCCGCAGGTGTCCGGGATCCTCGACCGCCCGGTTGCCGGTAAGACCGGAAGTTCCGAGGACAACACCACGGAGACGTTCGTCGGCTTCACCCCGCAGGTCGCCGCCGCCGGGATCGCCGCCGATCCGGCGAATCCCCGCGACGCCGTCGGCCGCGCGGTCGCGCCACAGGTCGACGAGGCGGTGGCCGAGACGCTCGCCGCCGCGGTGGAGGGCCTGCCCGTGCTGGACTTCCCCGCGCCGAGCACGGCGATGGCGTTCGGCCCGGACGAGTAGCGTCCGCGAGGCCCGCGCGATCTTGGACTCCTGTCGGGGTCGGGGCACCGGCAGGAGTCCAAGATCTGGAAGGCGCTACGCGAGGGCGGCGCCGGCGGCCTTGGCGTCCTGCTCGATCTCGGCGGTGTCGGCCTTGAGCTGCTTGGCTTCCAGCTTCTCGGCGCGGCGCATCTCGCGCTCGACCTTCGACGCCATGTCGGACACGGCGATGACCACCAGCCCGGCGGTGCCGGCGTCCAGGTGTTCGCCGAGTTCCTTGAGGTCGCTGCGGCTCATGCCGGCCGCCGCGTGGCCGGCCACGGCGCCGAGCGCGGCGCCGCCGGCGGTGGTGGCCGCGAGCAGACCGCCGCCGATCGCGGCGAACGGGAACAGGGCGACGACCAGACCGGTGGCGAGGCCGACGCCGCCGCCCAGCACGCCACCGACGCGCGTCGGGGTCTCGTGCTTCTTGACGATCTTCGTCTTCCCGTTGGGGCGCCGCTCGATCACGGCGGCGTCGTAGGCGTCGATCAGGCCCACCTTCCGGTGCAGGTCCTTGACCAGGTCGTAGTCCGCCTCGGCGTCCTCGACGTTGCGGTACACCCCGACGAAAGCCATGAACGTGTCGAAAGCCATCTTCGATTCCTTCCTCGCCGCGGAAACCACCACTCGCCGACACGATGGCTCCGGACCACAGCGGTCGCCTCATCCCGGGCAGGTGAACCTCCAAAGCCCGCCGCCGGGGTACAAAGGAATCCATGAAGGGCGATCGGGTCGAGATCGTGGTCGACGCCGGCACCGAGCCGCGGACCTACGAGGTCAGCGCGACGCGGGCCGGCCGACGGGTCGAGGTGTCGATCGTTCGCAACGTGGTGACCGTCGCGGAGGTCACCCGCGGCGGCAGCGTCGTGCGGAGCGCCCGCTTCATGGCCAACCGTGTACTGGCGCTGGTCGAGCACCCGGCCGCGAGCCCGGCCCTGCCCGACGATTTACCCCCGGACGGCCGGACCTGAATCCCGCCTCCGGGACTGATCGGAGATGCCGCCAATACCCGACGTCGCAATAGGTTAACCGACGGTAGGCCAGGTGACTACTTCACCACCGGGTGCGCAAATAACCTTGTATCCACCAGGACCGGCGACTGTCCATGCCTCGTAGTCGGAGTTGGGCGGTACATGAAGCGCGAAGCCTCCATCAAACTCCATCGACATGGTCCCAATTTCGCGGACGGTGCAGCGAACTACTTTTTGATGAAGTGCGGAGAGAATGACCAGCGACTCGGGCGAAATCACCTCAGGATCAATGGTAGCGTTGCTGCGATCCGTCGGTTCGAGCAGGACGGTTGTTGACAATCGAATTTCGAACTTGCTAAGTGTCCGGAGCACTATGCCGTATTCGAAACAGATTGAGGTAACCTCGTCCCCAACTATCGGAATATCTATCACTGCGGCCATCCGGTTGGCATTGGGTAGGTTCCATCCGCCCTTCGAGGAATATGCGTCTCAGCCATACTGCCCGGCTTTCCGTCGAGTCTGATCGGCTGGCCCTCACTATTGTAGTAGACGGCATAGCCATTAGGGTACCCGTCCTTCGGACCCATGACGCGCACTGAATCACTGTTGCCTTCGGCGCCGGGGCGCTGCCAAACGGTGCCATTTCCATTGTTAGCAGTCCGTGGAGTCCACCCTTGGGTACCCGGCGGGTTCTTGACAAAGAGAGGGCCGGGGCGAGCGCCAACGAAGCCTTTGCCTGCCGCTGAGACGCCTGCGGAACCGGCGCTCATGGCTAGTTCTCGAAGGTCGAAGCCCGATCCGACATCGGCCGGGTCGGTGTAATTTGCAGGCGCCGTGGAGTCCACGCCGCCGAACATTGCAATTTGGGCATCGTTGTCAACAACTGTGCGGAACGCTCTACCGCATACTCCGACCATGAAACGGCTTTCGCACGCCTGGCCAACTAGGTATGGTGCCGGCTTGTGGTTCAATTGATCTTGCGGATTCTTGAACCCGCTGCCGATCATCTGGCCAACGGCACGCCCAACGACATAGGGGTCGGCTCCGGGTGGGAGGCGGTATGGGGCGGTGCCGGGAATGTAGATGGTGGCCACGCCGTCTTCGACAGTGACGCGTACGCCGTTGTCGAACTGCCAATCGGTCCTTGAGCTTGGTGGTGGGGCGGGGCGTGCCCCGCACGCACCGGCAACCGGGCACACCTTTGGCCCAAGGTAGGCGTTGTTGCCGAGGTGGTTGCTGTTGATCGGGTCGGGTGTGCCTGCGTAGTTCTTGACGGCTTCGGTGTTGGTGATGCAGGGGCCGTTGCGGTCGTCGAGTCGGGTGCAGAGGCCGTCGGGGTCGCTGCCGCTGGTGGGGTTGCCGTTGGCGTATGCGTAGCCGTTCATCTGCAGGGGGTCGGCGAGGTCTAGTACCGGGTCGACGGAGATGAATCGGCCGGCGTTGGGTTCGTATTCGCGTGCGCCGAGGTGGGTCAGGCCGGTGGGATCCTGGGTGCCGTTGACGAAGCCGCGCGGGGTGGGCCAGGTGACCGGGGTGCCGCGGGGGTTGCCGAACGGGTCGGTCTTGCGGCGGGTGACGGCCAGGGTGGTCGGGTTGATGGCGACCTGTCCCGTGCCGTGGTGGTCGGCCGCGGTCCAGGTGAGGCCGCCGGCGGTGGTGCGGACGGCGACGCCGTAGTAGCGGGTGCAGGTGACGCCGGTGGTGGTGCGGCGCAGTTCGTAGCCGTCGAGGTAGAGAGTGGCGACGCTGCCGGGTTCGTAGGAGAGCAGCCGGTCGCCGTCGGCGGTGTACAGATAGCTGGTGGTGCCGCCGGTGTCGGTGACCGAGGCGAGGTGGCCTTCGGGGTCCCAGGTCAGGGTCTGGCCGGGTTTGCCGGCAACGGTTCTGGTGGTGGTGTTGCCTGCGTTGTCGTAGCCGTAGCTGTCGACGCCGGTGGCGGCGCCGCTGGCGGTCACCGTCGTGACCGCGTGCGGCTTTGTGGAGCTACTGCCGGAGGCGGGGTAGACGTAGTCGCGGGTGGTGTTGCCGCTGGCCTTGTGGACGACGTCCTGGGTGCGGTTGCCGATCGTGTTGTACCGGTAGCTGTTCCAGTACGCGTCCGGGCCGGCGACGACGGCCTGGGTCGGGGTGGTCTGGCAGGTGGCGGCAGTCGTGGTCCACGCTTCGGACAGTTGGCGTAGTGCGTCGTAGGTGAAGCACTGGTTGGACACCGTGGTGCCGCTGCCGTTGACCTCGTTGATGTTCTTGACGTTGCCGGCGTTGTCGTAGCCGTACTGTTCGATGAGCTGCGGTACCCAGGTGCCGGGGGTGGTCTGGTTCTCGGTGGAGACCCGGCTTTCGGTGAGTCGGCCGGTGGCCTCGTCGATCGTCGTTTTGAGTTCGAGGTTCTTGGTGCTGGTGGCGGCGCCGAGGGTGAGCGTGTTGACCGCGCCCCACTCGTAGTAGCCGGTGCCGGAGATGTAGCTGTCCAGCCCGCTGCCCATGGTCAGCGGGTAGCCGTTGTCGTCGTAGCTGGTCGCTACGGTCTCGGCGGACAGTGATCCGGCGTTGGGGTAGGTGTGGGTGGCGGTGGACCCGTCGGGGTTGTAGGTCGCTTCGCTGATCCACGGCCCGGCCAGCGTGGTCTCCGTCGACGGCAGGCTCACCTTGCTCTTCTTGGTCCGGTACAGGGCGTCGACTTCGGTGACCTCCACTGTGTAGGGCTCGGTAGGGGTTTTGTAGCGGGTGGACGCGACGAGCATGCCTTTGACGCTGGCTCCACCGGCGAGGGTGTCGTACGCCCAGGTTGCCCGCTTGGTTCCGGTGCCGACGGCACCCTGCCACAGTTCGGTTTTGCGGCCGAGGTCGTCGTACTTGTAGGACAACTGGACGCTGCGGGCGTCGGTTCTGGTATCGAGGTCGCCGGCGGGTGTGTAGGTCATGTTGGTGGTGCCGGTGTCCGGGTCTTTGGATTGCGTGATGCGTCCGCCGGTGTCGTAGGTGTTCTGCCACACGTTGCCGGCGGGGTCGGTGACGGTGGTCAGTCGGCCGAGTAGGTCGTAGCCGTAGGTGGTGGCCGGGTCGCTGGGGCTGCCGGTCGGGTTCTGGATCAGCTTGACGGTGTGGCCGCGGGCGTCGCTGATGGCGGTGGTGGGGATGCCGCCGGTCGGGGGTGTGACGGTGACGCGGTCGCCGTCGTAGCCGGTGGTGGTCTGCCATTTCATGGCGTTCAGCGACCAGGTTTGGCTGGCGGTGGGCCGCTCGCGCAGGTCGTAGGTGGTGCGGGTCTGCGCCTTGACGGTGCCGTCGGTGAACGACACCAGGGCGGCGCCGGGGGTGCCGCTGGTCCAGAACCGGGACTGCTTGACCGCCAGCCCACGGGCGTCATAGGTGACGTCGCTGATGATCCGCCCGCCCTTCGACACCGGCGCCGGTTCCTGGGTCTGCCGCGGCCGGAACCGCCCGTCGAAGATCTGGAACGTGGAGATCTGGTTGCCGTTGGGGCCGATGCTCTTCGTCGTCAACGCGTTCGGGGCGGTGTTGCTGACGGTCGGGATGTACTCGACGGTGGGGGTGCCGCTGGTCGGCCGGTCGGGCAGCCACACCTTCCGCAGTCGCCCGAGCGCGTCGTATGCGGCGGTGCTGGTCTTGCCGTTCGCGTCGGTGACGGTCAGCGGCAGGCCGCGGTGCCCGTCGAACGTGGTCGTCGTGATGTGGCCGAGCGGGTTGGTGACCGTCGTCTGCAGGACCGGGCCGCCGCTGGCCGGGGTGTAGCCGGTAAGCCTGGTCTTGCCACGGGCGTCCGTGGCCGAGGTGACCCGCCCGTAATTGTCGTAGCCGGCCTGGGTGCTGGCCCACACGTCGGACGGGACCTGGGACACCAGCACCTGACTCTTGAGCGGCAACCCGAACGTCGGCGCGGCCGGGGCGGCACCGAGCGTGAAGGTGGGCTCGTAGAAGACCCGGGTTTCGCCGAGCCGCGGGTCACCGGTGCCGCAGCCGGCCCCGGCCCGGGTGACCATCTGCGCCGGGAAGTTGATGAGGTAGCTGCCGGTGTTGCGGGCGTACGACGTGGTGGTGCACACGTCGTCGGTGGTGGTGGAGGTGTCGCCCAGGTCTTTCACCTGGGTGGGCAGGCCGTAGCTGTCCACAACGGTTTGGGTTTCGGTCCACCGCCAACTGTTCGTGGCCGCGAGCTTGGTCCGGGCGCGGGTGGCGGTCTCGGTGACCCGCAGCGCGGTAAGGGTCTGGTCGCCGTCCTGGGGACCGTCGCGGGTGCCGGTCTGGGTGACGGTGAGATCGTGGTAGGCGGTGGCGACTTCGGTGCCGCCGTCGAGGGTGCGTTGCTCGGCGGGCATGTTGGCCAGGCCGTCCCGGTCGGGGATACCGGCGATCCACTTCTGCGTCACACTCGAGGCGCTGCAGTCGGCGATCCGCAGCCGTTGTTGGGTGGCGGGGTTGGCGCCGGTGTCCAGGCACCGGTTCGAGTTCGGGTTCTTCAACGTGCCGTCGGTCTGCGGGACCCAGATCTGGTTCGCCGCCCCGGTGCAGTCCCACAGCTGGACGAACGTGCCGGCGGCGGTGCCAGACCCGACGATGTCCAGACACCGGTTGGAGACCGGGTTCTTCCACGTGTTGTTCGGCTGCTGCTGCCACAGCTGGTTGGGGTCGTTGTTGCACACCCAGGTCACCACCTGGGTGCCGTTGGTGGTGCCGTCGGCGAACAGGTCGGCGCAGCGCTGCGACTGGTTGTTGGCCATGCTCGTCGCGCCGTTCGGGGTCCACACCTGGTTCCAGCCACCGGTGCAGTCACGAACCTGCAGGTTCACACCACTGCCGGTGGCATAGCCGGGAACCTCGACACACCGACCGGAGTCGAGGTTCTTCAGGGTGCCGTCGGGCTGCAGCCGCCACTGCTGGTCGGCCGGGAATCCCGGTGCGCAGTCCCACAGCTGAACCGCGGAGCCGTTGGTCGGCCCGGCCGGGTCGAGGCACTTGTCGGTGGCGTCATGGCGCAGGGTGTCGTCTTCGAACCGGTGCCACACCTGGTTCGGCGACCCGGTACAGGTGACCGCACGGACGGGGGCGCCGTTGCCGGTGCCGTTGGGTTCGAAGCAACGGCTACCGGAACCGGTCAGGGTCGCGGTGCGGCCGACCACCCCGAGCGGGGACAGGATCGCGGCGTGCCGGGCGCCCCACACCCGGTCCTGCTCGTCGCCGGTGTAGCGGGCATCGCCGTCCAGCCCCCGGTGGTACAGGGTGGTGGTCACGGTCTGCGGGCCGGTGCCGGGACCGTGAGTGACGGTCACCTGTGGATAGCCCAACCACTGCGACCAGGTCCGGTCCGCCAGTGGGCTGGTCTCGTTGTAGTCGTGCCGCCAGAGCGACGGTTCGTTCGTCGCCGCGCTGGAGTAGGCGTAGCCCCACGTTTCGGCCGGGCCGCCACCGGTCAGATCCTTCTCGACGACGCCGGTGACGACGTACTTGTGGAACAGGTCCCACTCCGCCGTGCCGCCGCCTTCCGGGGCGAACTTGATCGAGTAGCAGCGGTTCGGGTTGGCGTCGAACTTCGGCACGAACCCACCCGCCGGACACTCCTTGCCCGAGTAGGTGACCTCGGTCTGGCCACCCATCCCGTTGTTGATCTGCGTGAGCCGGTAGTGCTTGTAGGGCGGCCCGATCCAGTCGTTGAACGACACCCGGTTGTCCATCGCCGTGCCGCCGAACGTCGTCGGCGGCGCCGAAACCTCGGTGTCGCCGTCCGGCAGGTGCCCGATCCGGGTGATCGACGCCAGCCACAGGTTCGGGCTGGTGTCGTCCTCCCCATCGGCCGGGGAAACATCACCGGTGGACGGGAAGGTGTGCTCCAACTGCCAGTGGTGCACATCCCGGTACTCGCCCGCGGCCGCGTTCCATACCTGGGTGGTGACCTGAGCCAGCCGGTACCGGGTGAAGAACACCGGCGACAGCACGTCCGGACACGACGTGGACGACGTGCAGTACTTGTCCAGCGGTGTGTCCGGGTAGTCGTCCGGGTCGGATTCCTCGCAGGCGTTCCGGCAGCGGTCTTCCTTGACGAACCGCACCACCATCGGCGCGTGCCCGGAACCTTCACTGCCGGCACGGGTGCCGTACTCGATGCGGTCCAACGGCGCCGACAGGTCGTAGGCGGACACGGCGGTGCCGTTGTTGCGGCCGTAGTTGCCGATGAACTCCGAATAGAAATACGTCATCGAGTTGCCGCGCGGGTCGACGACGTAGTCCAGGTTCCACCGGTACGCCTGCGAACACCACGAATTCGCGTAGTTGCCCGCCACGTAGCACGGTTCCCCGGGATCGGTGCCGAACACGGGTACCGTCAACGTCGACTTTGTCTCCTGCGGATCACCCGCGTAGCGCCTGTTGCGGCCGAAGAAGTACTGGGTGCCGTCCTGACCGGTGACCTTCCAGTACTCGTTGTCGTTGTCGCCGTTGGTCCACTGCGTCAACGTCGACTTTTCGATCTTCAGGCCGGAGTCGTCGGACGCCTTCCACGCCCCCGACGTCTGGTCGCGGACCAGCCGCACCGACCGGCCGCCGAACACCATCGACACGGTGTCGTTGTCGAAGGTCGGATTGTCCGGGTGGGTGTACCAGCACAGGTCTCCGGTCGGGTCGAGATCGAACACACACGGCCGGTACGACCGCTCGATGTAGCCACCGGTGTTGAGCTCCCAGCCCTCCCCAACCCAGGAGGCCTGCCCGTTCTCCACGTGGGTACGGGCGTCCACCGATCCCGACGAGTAGTCGAACGACACCGTCGGCACCGGACCGCCCAGACCCGGTGGCATCTCCAACGGGTACGACGTGGAAAAGTCCCCACCCGGCGTCCCGGCCGCCCACGAATACGACGACGACATGTCCGTCGCCTCGAACGTTCCACCCGCCGAGCCCCCAGCGCCGGCCAGCAGCGCGAACATCGCCGGCGCCGTCGACCGGTTCCCCAACGCCTCACCGGCCCCGGCCGCCGCCGACGCGTCACCGGCCACCGGCAACGCCGGCACCGAAACCACCTTCCGCGACCGGTCGTTGCGCACCCCCGGCACCCGCGTGGTGATCCGGCACTCCGGCCGCTCCGGCGTGGCCAGCACACAGGCCGGCAACGACACCACCGTCAACCGGCCGCCATAGTCTCCGCCGTAGGCGAACCGGAACGCGGAATAGTCGACCTCCACCTTGGCCCGGGAATCCACCGCCGACCCGTCGGCCCGCGACACCCCGAACACCACCCCGTGAATCCCGACCCGCCGGGCCAGATCCTGATCGGCCACCATCACCCGCACCGACCCGGGCGGCGTCACCCCCGCCAACGCCCGCTGCAAATCGGCGGCCGTCCGCGCACCACCGTCGGTCCCCCCTGCCGCCACCGGCGGGCCGACCGACACAGGCAGCCCACCCGGACGCCCCGACCCGGTCCCCGCCGGCACTGTCGTCGGGCCCGCCGCCCCCGTCGTGGACGGCGCCGCCGCGGCCGGGATCGGCACGATCGCCGACCCGGCCGCCGGCCACACCGGCTTCGACGGCTGCCAACTCGTGTCCGACGGGGACTTCGTCGGAGCTCGCACCGGCACCGACCCGGTCGGTACCGCCGCTCCGCCCGGGGCCGGTACCCCGGGCGCCGCCGACACCAACTCCGGGTACGAAAGGACACCCGCCACCAGGGCGAGCACCGCGAGAGTCGATGTCCACCACCGCGGCTGGTAGCGAATCGGCGCACGCGTGGACGAGCCATTCACCAGGACCACATCCTCCGGGTCGTGGGAGTTGGCTGGGAAAATGGAACGTCCCGCAGCTCCACGATGGCCGGATCCGCCGGCTTCATGGTGACTGCCGACGGATCACCGTAGCGGGTAGATGGTGCCGGTCGGCTGTGGGTCGAGATGTTGTTTGATTGTGGGTCGACATGTTGGTCGAGGGCTTGCTGCGATCAGGCCCGAGCCTGCGCGCGTGAGCATCCGGGCTAGCTCCCGGCAGCGGCGGCGACACGCGCGAGGCGGCCGGCCGCTCGTTCGGCTCGCGACGACCCGAGTGTCCGGTACAGGTCCAGCGCCGCCGTGTAATGCGTGCGGGCCAGCGCCAGATTCCCGCGGCGCTCGGCTGTCAGACCGAGACCGAGGTGGGCACGAGCCTCCTGGTCGCGGGCCTCGGTACCGCCTGCGATGTCCAGTGCGGCGGCGTGGAACGAGTGGGCACCGGCCGCGTCGCCTACGTGGTTGGCCGCTTCGCCGAGACTGTTGAGAGCAGTTGCCTCACCGGCCCGGTCGGACAGGACACCGAATATCTCGAGGGCCCGCCGGAGGTGGACGACACCGAGGTCGACCCTACCCAGCTGCGTCTGGATCCCACCGAGGATCTCCAGAGTGTAGGCCTCGCCCCGTCGGTCGCCGAGTGAGCGGACCAGTGTCAGCGAACGTTCGCAGTGCTGCATCGCGGCCTCGTGTCTGCCGAGGCGTGCCTCGGCTTCAGCGAGATTCGCGGCAGCGATGGCCTCACCCAACGGGTCGTCGGCCTCGCAGAACAACGCCAGCGCCTCCTCGTAGCAGGTGACGGCCTGCGGGGTGTTTCCCATTGCCCAGTGCGCAGTACCCATGTTGTTGAGCGTGCCGGCCTCGCTGATCCGATCACCCGCCCTGCGGAGGAGCACCAACGCCTCGATGTCCAGTTCCAACGATCGTTGGTACGAGCCGCGGATCTTGTGGAACTCCGCAAGGTTTGTCAACGCACGTCCCTGTCCGGCCGCATCGCCGGTCTCGCGGAACATCGAGATCGCCCTGGTGATGTGTTCAACGGCCGCGTCCATGCGTCCCTGTCGCCGGAACGTGACGCCTAGGCGAAAGCTGGTCCAGGCCGACGCCCCGCGGTCGTCGAGTATCGAGGCGGCGTGACCGGCATGCGTGTGAATCGCCAGAGCCACCTCGTTGTCCCCACGACCCACCAGGTATGAGAACAACAGGCCGGACAGTTCCGTGGCGTGCTTCGGCCATCCGTTGTGCGCCGCGAACCCGGCGATCGCGACAAGGTTGGCGCACTCCCGATTCAACCAGTCCACCGCATCCGCCACGTCGACGAGCGGCCGCATGACCGATGCGCTCCGGGCGAACCGCGACCGTCGAGCTTCGGTAGGGGAGACGAGCTGGGCCGCGTCAAATACCGTTGCCAGATAGAATTCGACAAGTCTTTCAGATGCTGCCGGGTCTTCGGGTTCGAGACCGCGCGCGTAGATGCGGAGCAGGTCGTGCACGGCATAGCGGCCGCTGTCGACGTTCTCCACCAGGTGCGCCCGGCTCAATGTGTCCATCTCGTGGCGGGCGGTATCCACGTCGACGCCGGCGAGAGCCGCGACGGCGTAGTCGTCGAACTCGCGGCCGGGATGCTGACCCAGGAGCGCGAACACGTGCGCGGTCGCCGGCGACAAGTGCCGCAGTGACCACGAAAATACCGCGGCCACCCTGGTACGAGAATCACCGCGGCGATCGAGATGGGTCAGGCGTTCCTGCTCGTCGGCCAGTCCGGCCACCAGCTCCGCCAGGCTCGACCGCGGGCGAGACACGGCCAGCTCAGCGGCCACCCGCAACGCCAGGGGCAGCCGCGCGCAGCGCTTGGCCAGCGTCGCCGTCGCATCCGGCTCGGCGTCCGCGCGGTCGCCGATCAGTGTGCGCAGCAGCGTCACCGCGTCCGGTTCGGGGAGCAGATCGAGGTCCAGCCGACGAGCACCATCGCGGGCCACCAGGCCCGCCAACGAATCCCGGCTGGTGACCGCCACGGCGCACGACGGCGCGCCGGGCAGCAACGGGCGTACCTGGTCGACGGTGGCGGCGTTGTCGATCACGATCAACACCCGGCGCGCCGTCAGTTCGCTCCGGAAGCGGCCGGCACGCTCATCGAGGTCGACCGGGATCCGCTTGTCATCGACGCCCAATGCGCGCAGGAACGCGCCCAGCGCGACCGCGGCCGTGAGCGGGTCCCGGTCGTCGTACCCACGCATGTTCACGTACAGCTGCCCGTCCGGGAAGCGTTCCTGCACCGAGCGGGCCCACTTGACCACAAGCGCCGTCTTGCCGACGCCGGCAGTCCCGCTGACGACCACGATCGGCACTGTTGCCGCCTGCTCGTCCGTTGGCTTCGTGGGCAGATAGCCATCCAGCCAGGCCAACTCGTCATGGCGGCCGGTGAACCCGCCGACATCCGCCGGTAGCTGTGCCGGTATCCGCAGCCGTGTCTGATGCGCCAGGGCGCCCGCGTCATCGATGTCCGCTGCGCGATCCCGGACGATCCCGTCGGAAGCCAGGAACAGGTGGGAACCACCACTGAGAATCTGCTGCCGTAACTCACGTAGCGACGGACTGAGCACGGCGACCCGATTCTCCAGCCGCTTGCGCACCCGTTCGTAGTGGGCCAGCGCGTCGGCCTGCCGGCCACACCGGTACAGCGCCAGCATGTACTGCCCGGCCACCCGCTCATCCAGTGGTCGCGCCGCGGCCGCCGCAGCCAGGACATCAACCAGGTGCGCGTGCTGGCCCAGCCGCAACCGCACGTCGGTGTGATCCAGTTCGGCGGCCACCCGCTCCGGTTCCAGCAAGGCCCGCACCGAGTTCGGCCACGGGGAGTCCAGTCCGGCCAGCACCTCGCCACGCCACAGTCGGGCCGCCTCCGCGAACAGGGCCTCCGCGGCCCGGTCGTCGGACGCGACGCGGGCCTGGGCCACGAGCGCTCGGAACCGGTACAGATCGATCGACTGACGGTCAATCTGCAACGTGTATCCGGCTGCCTGGTGCAGCAACCGAGCCGGCGACCGGCCCGTGCCCGCGGAGTTCACGTCGCGCAGTACGCCGCGCAGACCGCTGATATGTGCATGCAACGTACGCCGGTTCTGTTTCGGTGGCCTTTCCCACACCCGGCGGATCAAGGTGTCGACGGGAACCACCAGACCGGCGTCGACCGCCAAGGCTGCCAGCACCAACAGCCGCTGACGCGGCCCCACATCGACACGACTACCGGCGGCGTACACCTCCACCGGCCCGAGCAGCCGGATCTCCACCGCACCTCCGACCAGCCACGCCCGGTACGCCAGCAGCGACCTGCAGGCTGCATCCTCGCACGGACTCTGCACTGGTACAAGCGCCGCCGGCGGCCGGCAGCCGCGTCATCGACCCGGTGTGACCGACGCCGAGAGTGTGACCTCAGACCCGCTTCGGAACCTTGCCCGTGCGCGTGAACACGAACCGCATCGCCTTGTGCCCGAAGTCGGCCGTCGGGTCGAACATCAACGGGCAGCCACCGTCGATGACGGTGACCCCGTGCTGCCGCCCGTACGCGGTGGCGGCGTCGGAGACACTGCCCCCGCCGACCGAGCGGTGCATCCACACCTGACGGATGCCGAGCTCGACGCATTCGCGCATCGTGACCTCGGCGTTCTGCGGGCTGGTCGCGATGACCACCGCGTCGACACCGTCGGGCACCGACTTCAGGTCGTGGAAGCACGGGTCGCCGCCGATCTCGTCGGCGTTGGGGTTGATCGCGAATACCTGGTAGCCACGGTCCTTCAGCCGCTGGTAGACGACGTTGCTGCCGTGACCCTGCGGATTGCGCGACACACCGGTCACCGCGATCCGCTTGTGCGCCAGGAACTCGGTTGCGGCCTGCTTGACGGGAATCATGGTGCGCCTCCTCGATCCGAGTTGCGCTTCACGCTTCGCCGGTATCCGGTGGCCCACTACGGACGAAGGTCACTGCCGACCGGGACGTTGGGCACCACCGGCGTCGCGCCTGACGGGGGAGAGTCCGGCTGGGAGGTGGTCCACATGGCCACACTGCTCTGGCAGGTGCTTCCGTACCTGGCGCTCGCCGTGTTCGTGCTGGGCCACGCATGGCGATGGCGGTACGACCGGTTCGGCTGGACGACGTTCCGAATGCCGCTGGTCAGAAACCGCCTGCTCCGCCTGGGGTCGCCGCTGGTCCACCTCGGCGTGCTCGCGGTGCTCGTCGGTCATGTGCTGGGTCTGCTCGTGCCGAGCGCATGGACGGAGGGCGTCGGGCTGGGGCAGTCCGTGTACGACGTGATCTCGGTGACCGCCGGCACGCTCGCGGGTGCCGCGACGCTGCTGGGGCTGGTGCTGCTCGTCGCGCGCCGGATCGCGGACCCCGCGCTCCGGCGGGGCACCACGGTCATGGATGTCGTCATGTACCTGGTGCTCGGGCTGGTCGTGGTGCTCGGCCTCGCAGCGACTGTCGGTGTGAACGTGCTCGGTTCCGGCCATGACTACCGGGACACCGTGGCGGTCTGGTTCCGCGGCGTGTTCGTGCTGCGGCCGGATCCGGCGCTGATGTCGGGCGTCCCGCTGCTGTTCCAGCTGCATACCCTCGCCGCGCTCGCACTGATCGCGGTCTGGCCGTTCACCCGGCTGGTGCATGCCTGGGCGGTGCCGATCGCCGTGTTCGGGCAACCGCCCGCGGGCATCAAGGCCCGACGGTGACGGTGCTTCCCGCGACCTCGGTGCGGTTGCGGCCGCCGCGTTTCGCCGCGTAGAGGGCCCTGTCGGCCCGGGCGATCAGCTCGTCGGAGGTTTCCCCGCCGTCCCACTCGGCGACGCCGGCGGAGAATGTCTGGCCCAGCGGCGTGACCGGGCGTAGCCGGTCGACGAGCGCCGCGGCGTCGGCCATCCCGGCCCCGGCGAACAGCAGGATGAACTCCTCGCCGCCGTAGCGGGCCAGCTTGTCGATGGAGCGGACCTGGGCCAGCCAGGCGGACGCGGCGCTCTTGAGGAGCCGGTCGCCGGCCGGGTGGCCGAACTCGTCGTTGAACCGCTTGAAGTGGTCAAGGTCGATCATGGCGATCGACAGCGGTTCGCCGCGCCGGCGCGCCTGCTCCGTGGCGAGCGGAAGGTGGGCCGTCCAGTCGCGCCGGTTCGACAGTCCGGTCAGCGTGTCGGTGCGGGCCAGCTCGCGCAGCTGCCGCGACTGGGCGTCGATGTGCCGGACGAGCCCCGCCAGGCGCGTCACCACCAGCAGGAACAGCACGGTGGAGCTGCCGGCGATGGCGAAGGCGTCGGTCACCTCACCGCTGATCGCCTGGACGGCGAGCACCGCCGGTCCGGTGAGCGCGGCGATGGTCAGCGCGACCAGCATCACCGGGCGCACGTGTGCACCACCGGTGCGGCCCGCGGCCACCGTTCCCAGCTCCCGCATCGAGGGGTGGGCGGCCGCTGCACCGACGGCCACGAACGCCGTCAGGAAGATCATGTTCATCGCACTCAGGGCGAGACCGGCGAGCTCCAGCTCCATCTGCGACCAGACCACCCACAGGATGTCGCCGACGAGGAACAGCGCCAGGGCGCCGATGATGATGCGCAGCGCCGGCACCCGCCATCCGCCGGCCAGTAGCAGGCGGGTCGTCATCGCGAGCACCACCACGTCACCGATCGGGTAGCCGGCCACGACGACGTGGCCCAGCAGCGTCAGCGCCTCGTCGTGCACCGTGGGCTGGATCACGTACACCCAGGAGAGCAGGCTCAGGCCCGCGGTGATCGTGACGCTGTCCAGGGTTGCCGACCGGTTGCCGTCGGGGTTCTGCCGGCGGTGGACGACGAGCATGCCGGCGACGAGGCAGGGGTACAGCGCGAGCCACAACGCGTCCGCGAGCGTCGGGTACAGGGGACCCTGGATCGACTCGATCAGTGCCGCGACGGGGATGCCGGCGGTGTTCAGGAGGATGCCCGCGGCGAAGCACAGCCACGCGGCGCCGCCGGCCGGCCGGTACCGGCGCACGCTCAGCACCGCCATCGCGGCCGCACCGAACCCGATCAGCGTCTGCCAGGCGGTGCCCAGCCAGCCGCGGTCGGCCACCACCGGATAGCACCCCACCAGCACCGCCGACACCGCGACGTACGCCCGGAACATCCTCGATCTCACGGCCGGTTCATCGTCACCGCCACCGGCCGGCTGAGCGGATTCCCGACGGGCGACCGCGATCCCGCCTCAGGCGTCGTGCCGGTGCCTGAGGTATCCACCCTTGTCCAGGTCGGCGTCCATCTCGAACATGTTGTAGGCCGCCCACCTGTCGTCGCAGACGCCGCCGGTGGCCGGCCGGCGCGGCCCGCGCAGCCGGTGCAACAGGGCCGAACCGAGGCTGGCGCCGGCGTAGGCCAGGCCGAACAGCGTCGGGCTGCCGAAGAACCAGGTGTACTGCGTCGAGTGGCGCGCCTCGTGCTCGTGCACCCGCGCGCTGACCGAGCCGGACCGGGTGACGAACGCGTTGCCGATCGTCTGGCCGCCCTTGGGTGCGAAGCGGGCACCCGTGCAGCTGAAGGTCAGGTCGTCGTTGAACCGGATCGTGCTGCGGCCCGCGAGCGCGTACCCGATCCCCACCATCGTCGACGGTGTGTTGATCGCGAACCGGGCGACATGCCAGGCCCGGCGTGCCCATCGACGTCGCATCCTCCGAGGATACCGTCGAGTGTGGACGGTCGGGCCCGGCAGTCTGTCAGCGCGGTGCCGTCCAGAAGTCCTGGATGCGGCCGATGCGGACCCGCTGCGGATGGTCGCCGACCGCGACACTCGTCACCCGCTGGCCGGTCGCGAAGCTGATCGCCGTCACCCGGTCGGCGCCGGACTCCGAGATCACACAGTCGCGCCCGTCGCCGCTGACCGTCGCCCAGTACGGCTTGCTCGCCGGGACCAGCGGGCCCTCCTGCAGCGTCGCCCGGGTGACGATGGTGGCGTAGTCGTCCATCGTGCCGGCGACGCACAGCCGGCTGCCGTCCGGGCTCATCGACAGGCCGTGGTGCCGCGAGTCGTTGACCCACGTGCGCCGGTCCGGGTTGGTGTTCGGGTTGGTGGGCAGCGTCTTGACGCGGGTGATCCGGTCGGTGGCCACGTCGTACTCGACGACGCCGTTGAAGAACGACACCTGGAAGTAGAGCGTGGACTCGTCCGGTGTGAACACGGCAGGCCGGACGGCGTCGGACAGATCGGAGCGGCCGGCGGCGTCGAGCCGGGACCGCATGTCGATGACCTTCACCGGCCGGAAGGTCGCGGCGTCGACGACGGTGATGTGCCGGTCGCCCTTGGTCCAGTCCAGCCACGGGTCGTCGAGGTCGGTGTTCACCTCGCCGATCGACATGTTCCACAGTCGCGTTCCGCCGCTGGCGAAGATGTTCTCGTGCGGCTTGTCGCCGGTGCCGAACGAGCCGAGCTGCGCGCCGGTGTTGATGTCCAGCACGTGCACGGTGTTCGAGGTGGACGCGGACACGGCGACGCGGGTGCCGTCGGGGGACACGGCCATGTGGTCGGCCCGGAACCCGGACACGGGGAACCGCCACCGCAGCGCGCCGGTGCGCAGGTCGATGGAGACCACGTCGGCGAAGCTCGGCCGGGACACCACCAGCGCGCTGCCGTCCGGGGTGGCGTACATGTCGTCGACGAGTTGGTCGTGCCCTTCGCCGGGACCCTGGCGGATGCCCAGGAAGAAGGCAAGCCGCACCGGGTTGAGGTAGATCTCCAGGAGGCGCTGGGTCTTGTCCGGCACCACATTGATCCGGCCCAGCTTCCCGTACGTGCCGCTGGGCTGGATGACGTCGACGGTGCCGTCCCAGTTGTTGCCGACGAACAGCACCGGCCGCAGGACCGCGGCGGCGGCCGGCCCGACCGCGACGGCAGCCGGCGCGAATCCCGCGGCGACGGCCGCGGCGGCGGCAGCGATTCTGATGGCGAGTGGGCGCCGCTTGCGCGGGGGCCGTTGAGCGGACGGGATCATCACGGAACTCTCCTGACGACGGCGGTGGATTCCGCTTCCCGCACGGCGATGTTACCTTGCGGTAACACAAGCAAACCGACGATCGGGCACGATCGATAGGTCGTCGAGTCCAACGCCGTGCCGGCACGTTGTACGGCGGCGACAACCTCGGGGCGAGCCGATGACGATCATGCAGGGGGCCACGGCGCTCGTGCCGCTGCTGCGTGCGATGGCGGCGGATCCGCGCATCGTCGAGGCGCTGGTGGACGCCGCCCGGGCGGCGGCGCCGGAGGTCGCCGGACTCCCGGCCGCCGAGAACCGTCGGCACATCGCGATGCTCTTCATGACCGGGCTCGACCTCTTCGAGCGCCAGGCCGACCCCGACGGACACGACAACGCCTCGGCGGCCCGGCTCGGCGCGGACCGCGCAGCGCAGGGTGTCCCGCTCGGCGCGCTGCTGCGCGGCGTGCAGGCGTGCCGGATCCGGGTGTTCGAGATCGCCGTCGACCGGGGGCGCGCCGCGGGGATCAGCCACGAGGTGCTCCTGGAGGGGGCGTTGGCGCTCGACCGGTACGTCAACGCGGTCGAGCGCCACGTGATCGACGGCTACCACGCGGCCCAGTCCTCCCTGATGCGTCAGGGCGCCGACGCCGCCCGCACGGCCGTGCTTCGTCGCCTGCTGCTCGACCCGGCCGGCCAGGTGCCTGTGGACGAGTTGGCGCGGTTCCGGCTCGATCCGGCCGGGCGCTACCAGTGCGTCGTCGTGGGGGAGGTCGACAGCGACGCGGCCCGGCGAATGGAACGCCGCTTGTCGAGCGGTGGCGGGCTGTTCGGTGCGGTCGAGGGTCGCCTCGTCGGACTGGTGGCGCGACCACCCACGATCGAGGTGACCGGCCTGGTGGTGGTCGCCCCACCGCGGCCGTTGACCGATGTGCACACGGCCTACCGGTTGTGCGTGGCGGCCTGGCAGACCGCCGCCGACCTGCGGTTACGCGGGTGGCACGACGTGACCGACCTCGCCGTGGAAACCGCGCTGGCCGGGCAGCCGGCGTTGGCCCGACTGCTCGGCGACACGCTGCTCGCCGGGCTGCGCCCGAGCGACGCGTTCCACCGGGAGCTCGCGTCCACCGCGCTGGCGTACCTGGATCACGGCCAGCGCCTCGACCAGACCGCCGGGGCCCTGCACGTGCACCCGAACACGGTCCGGTACCGGCTGCGGCGGCTGGGGGAGATCACGGCGATGCCGTCGCTGCCGGCCGACGACGGGTCCAGGCTGACCGTCCCGCAGACGATGCGCTGGTGGTGGGCGCTGCACACCTGGCTGCGGACATCGTCGCCCGCCGACCCGTGAGCCGTGGCGCACGTCAGTCGTAGTGTTGGAGCCGTGGCCACAGGGCCGACCACGGCTCCCGCGGCCCGCGGCAGACCCGGACGGCGACGCCCTGCTCCTCGTTGTCCACGCCGACCTGGTTGTCCAGTTCAGCCATCGTGGCGCAGGTGGTGAAGACGGCGCTCAGGCGGGCGGGATCCATGCCCACCACCACCGCGACGCTCGCCGAATCCGGTGGCGGACCGACGTTGTACAGCTCGTTGTGTCCACTGTAGACAGGCGGTAGGTGGTACCGCGGACCGTACCTGTCCAACGCGCCGGCCTCGCCGTAGTTCGCCGTCAGCAGTACGGCGTGTGCCCGGTCGGCGGCCGGCAGGTCGTCGACGACGTCGGCCACCTCACGCACGTAGGCCGGCCAGCCGACCTGGTCGCCGACCACCGAGCTGGCCGCGGGCACACCGGTGGAACCCAGCGACCGCAGGGGGATCAGCGGCAGCGCGACGACCAGTGTCATGGCCGCCGACAGCGTCACACCGGCGAGAGGCCAGACCCAACGGACGGGCCTGCGGCCGGCCCAACGCGCGACGACCACAGCGCCGGCCGCATACAGGAACACCAGCAGCCCGAGCGGGTAGTACGGCTGGCCACCGGTGAGCAGCGTCAGCGCGCATGCCACGACGTAGGCCCAGGCGAGCGCACGCACCGGCCGCCACGCGTCGTCGCGCAGGACCCGCACGAGACCGATGATCCAGATTGCCGCGCTGGCCAGGCCGAGCAACGCCAGCTGGAGCGGGATGAAGGTGACCCGGTCCTCATCGCCCTTGTTGCGGGCGATGGCGCGGGACATCTCGACCTGAGGCCAGTGGTGCGTGATCTGGTAGACGACGTTCGGGGCACCCACCACCACGGCGATCGCCACGCCCGCCCACAACCAGGGGGAGCGCAGTTCACGCCGCGGCCCGCTGATCAGCAGGCCGACCGCGAGCCCGATCAGCAGCAGCGTGATGAGTTGCTTGTTGTACGACCCGAGCCCGACGGTGAGCCCGGCCGCGAGCCACCACCGGGGTCGGCCGCGCAGCAGGGCACGGCAGGTGAACAGGATGGCCAGCAGCCACACCACCAGGTCGGTGGTCGCGGTCGCGAGCGTGTGCCCGACGAGCACCGCGATGGTCGTCGCGAGACCGGCCGTGGCCAGTACCTGGGCGCCAGTGCCTCCGCCCAGCTCGCGGACGATGAGCGCGGCAACGACAAGGGTGGCCGCGGCACCGACGATGGCCGGCAGCCGCAACGCCACCAGGTTGTCGCCGAACAGGGCGGTGCTGACCCGAGCCAGCAGTGGCGTCAACGGCGGCTCGTCCACATAACCCCATGCCGGGTGCCGGCCGAGCATCCGGAAGTACAGCTCGTCGCGGTGGTATCCGTACTGACCGGCGGTGACGACGAGCAGCGCCACGCACAGCCCGGTCACCGCTACGACGGGGCCTGCCGCGAATCGCGGCAACGGGTCGCGCGCTTCCACCGCGGGTCCTCCCGATGACGACAGCCTCGAGTCGGCGAATCAGGCGATCCGCAGCGCCGCCATCACGCCGTCGCGGATCGGGACGATGCTGCCGACGTACCGGTCGTCCTCGGCGACCAGGCGGTTGTGTTCGCGGATCGCGGCCGTCGTGCCCGGCTCGCCCGGTGAATCGGCGCCGGTTGCCACCCGACCGCTCCAGATCACGTTGTCGCACAGCCACAGCCCACCGACCCGGATCCGGTCGCGGGCCGCCCGCCAGCAGTCGGGGTAGCCCTCCTTGTCGACGTCGCAGTAGACCACGTCGAACTCTCCGGTCTCCGCCGCGAATCCGGTGAGCGCGTCACCGACCCGGTACCGGACCCGGTCCCACGCCCCGGCGCGGCCCAGGTACTGCTCGGCGAGCTTGGCGTTGTCGGCGTCGCCGTCGGTGCACACCACCTCGCCCGTCGGCCCCACCGCCCGGGCGAACCAGTACGCGGAGTAGCCGTAGCCCGATCCCAGCTCCATCACCCGGCGGGCGCCGATCGAGCGGGCCGCCAGCTCCAGGTACCGGCCGGTGGCCCGGCCGATGATCGGGAACCGGTGCTCCCGGGCGCGCGCCTCCATGTCGTCCAACACCGGATCGGCGTGCTCCGTGCCGGCAAGCTCGGTGAGGTAGCCCTCCACCGCGTCGTCCATCCATCGGCTCATGGCCGAACCGTAACAGCGGCCCGGCCTGAGCCGTCGGAAGGACTGGACGCGATGATGCTGGGCCTTGTAGCTTGCAGCTGACCGTGACACCGCCCGAGGAGGTGAGACCCATGAACGCTGTATCGATGTGGGTGCTCCCCCTTCCCGTCACGGCTGGACGATCGACCTAGGTGTCGCCGGGAGCGCCGCGCCAACAAGGCACTCCCGAAAGGGCTTCTCATGTTCGACGTGATCATCGCCGGGTGCGGGCCGACCGGTGCGATGCTGGCCGCCGAGCTGCGGCTGCACGATGTTCGGGTGCTCGTCCTGGAAAGGGAAACCGAGCCCGTGTCGTTCGTTCGGATCGTCGGTCTGCACATTCGCAGTATCGAGATCATGGCGATGCGCGGGCTGCTGGAACGCGTCCTCGAACCCGGAAGACGGCGTCCGGCCGGCGGCTTCTTCGCCGCCATCGACAAGCCCGTGCCCGAGGGCCTGGACTCCGCGCACGCCTATCTGCTGGGCATCCCGCAGCCGGTCATCGTTCGCCTCCTCGAGGAACGCGCGATCGAACTGGGTGCGCAGGTCCGGCGCGCAGGTACGGTGGTCGACTTCGAGCAGGACGACGACCGCGTGACCGTCGAGCTGGCCGACGGGGAACAGCTGCGTTCGCGCTATCTCGTCGGCTGTGACGGCGCGCGCAGCACGGTGCGCAAACTGCTCGGCGTCGGCTTCCCCGGCGAGCCCTCGCGCACCGAGACGCTGATGGGCGAGATGGAAGTGGGTGTGCCACAGGAGGAGATCGCCGCCACAGTGACCGAAATCAGCGCGACCAACAGGCGATTCTGGCTCAGGCCCGCGGGCCATCGGGTCTACAGCGTCGTCGTTCCCGCCGCTGGGGTCAGCGATCGCGCGAAACCACCGACGCTCGATGATTTCAAGCAACAGTTGCGCACCATCGCCGGAACCGATTTCGGTGTGCACTCCCCGCGCTGGATGTCCCGTTTCGGCGATGCCACCCGGCTGGCCGACCGTTATCGGGTCGGGCGGGTGCTGCTGGCCGGCGATGCGGCACACATCCATCCACCCATCGGCGGGCAGGGCCTCAACCTGGGCATCCAGGACGCATTCAACCTCGGCTGGAAACTGGCCGCACAGGTCCGCGGCTGGGCGCCGGACACACTGCTGGACACCTACCAGGCCGAACGTCATCCGGTCGCCGAGGACGTGCTGGACAACACCCGCGCCCAGATGGAACTGCTGTCCACCGAACCGGGCCCGCAGGCAGTGCGCAGGCTGCTCACCGAACTGATGGACTTCCACGAGGTGAACCGCCGTCTGATCGAGAAGGTCACCGGGATCGGCATCCGCTACGACTTCGGCGCAGGTCGCCTCCCTCGGCGACAAGTCAACCGTTTCAGCCCCGATCTGCTCGGCCGACGCCTGCGCGACATCGACCTGAAACAGGGCCACCTCTACGGTCTCCTGCATCGTGGCCGCGGGCTGCTGCTGGACCGCACCGAACGCCTGACCGTCGGCGGCTGGGCGGACCGGGTCGACTACCTCCGGGATCCCACCGCGGCACTGGATGTTCCGGGCGTCCTGTTACGCCCCGACGGCCACGTCGCCTGGATCGGCGACGATCAGCAGGACCTGGACGACCACCTTTCCCGCTGGTTCGGCAGGGCCGCCACCTGATGCCGTGTATTCGGTTGCCGGTGCATGATGTTCCGGCTGCGGTAGGACGGCTGGGTGGACGAAGTGATGAACGTGGTGGGCAGGCCCGCGCTGTACCGGAAGTCCACCACCTTGGCCAAGGGCATGACCGTCCCGGTTCCGTCGGGCTCGCGCCAGGGCCGGTAAGCGGCTGAACATCGCCTTGCGCTGGCGGCCGGTTCGGGCCCGGGGCCGGCCGTCGTCAGTACTGCTGCGGGTCTGGGGGAGGTTGGCCGTGGCAACGGCGTTCTGGGTCGACGACGAGTTTGACCGGCAGCACGGTCCGGGCGGCAATGGCCGCTACGGAGCGGCGGTGCGCGAGCGGCGGGACGACTTCACAGACGTGTGGGGCGACATCAGCCCCGTCGGGTTCGCGGTCACGGCGTGGGCGCTGGCGGTAGGGCTGGAACCCGGTTTCGTGCGCTGCCATCGGCGCATCATCTCGGCGACGTGCCGGCGCAACTCCTGGGACGGTGGCCTCACCTGTGCGGTGACCATCGTGGCGCCGTGGCCGGCGGAGCTGACCCGGGCCAGACAGTGGACGCGAGACCGGGGCTGGCGGAACTGGCCACAGCTGTTCGGCCAGTACGTCATTCCAACCGAGCGGGACCTCGCACGCGTGCCGCACCTGCGAGCACAGCTGACAGTGGAGGCCCCGATCCCCATTGACGACCTGCCGTGCACACCGGAGCATCGAGACGATCGAGTCGAGCACGCCGCGCGGCACGCCGTCGTGGTGATCGTGCGGGAACTGAACGAGCTGCTCGGCCCGATGCTGTCTCAGCTGGACTCGGACGCCCCGACCGGTCGGTAGCGCGAGGTCCGACCGCACCGGCTTTGGCCTCGCCACAGGTCAAGCGGCCAGAACAGAAGCGCTTGTCCCTGACGTGGCGTCATGCCGCATAGTCGGCAGGGTGGACGAGCACTTGACCGTCGGGCGAGTGGCCGAGTTGGCCGGGGTAACCGTTCGCACACTGCACCACTATGACCGGATCGGCCTTGTACGGCCGTCGGTGCGGACCGCCGGCGGGTACCGGGCCTACACGGCCGGCGACGTGGAGCGACTCCGGGAGGTGCTCGCCTACCGGCGGCTCGGCTTCGGACTGCGCGACATCTCGGATCTGGTTGACGACCCGGCCACCGATGCGGTCGCGCACCTGCATCGGTTGCGCGGCCTGCTGGTCGACCAGCGCGACCGCGCCGCTGCCATGGTGACGGCCATCGACAGGGAACTGGAGGCGCGGGCGATGGGGATCAGGACGACGCCGGAGCAGCAATTGACGGCGTTGGGCGCCCAGTTGTACGACGCCATCGGGTCCGCTTACCCCGCGACGCGGCGCACCGAGCCGCGGATCGCCGCGCGCATCTGGGATGCGCTCGGGGACGCACGGACGGTACTGAACGTCGGGGCTGGCACCGGCTCGTACGAGCCCCCCGACCGCGGCGTCACGGCGGTCGAACCGTCGGCGGTCATGCGGGCGCTGCGTCCCGCCGACGCGGCGCCGTGTGTGGCCGCCACGGCCGAGAGCCTGCCGTTCGAGGACCGGTCCTTCGACGCCGCGATGGCGGTCAGCACCGTTCACCACTGGCCCGATCCGGTCGCCGGACTGCGTGAGATGCGGCGGGTGGCCCGCCGCGTCGTGGTGCTCACCTACGACGCGGACGACACCGGCTGGCGTCAACGGTTCTGGCTCACCCGCGACTATCTGCCTGAGTTCGCCGACCTTCTCGTCGGCTGGCCGTCACTGGCCGACCTGACCCGCGCGATCGGTGGTCGCGCGGAGTCGGTGCTCATCCCGTGGGACTGCGCTGACGGCTTCTTCGAGGCCTACTGGCGCCGACCGGAGGCGTATCTCGACGAACATGTGCGCCGCGCGGTGTCGGTATGGACCAGAGTCGGGCCGAAGGCCGAACAGCGGGCAGTGCGCAGACTCCGCGACGACCTTTCCTCCGGCCGGTGGGCCGAGCGCAACCGCGAACTCGTCACTCTCGACGCCGCAGAGCTCGGCCTCCGCCTGCTCGTGGCGTGAGTTCGACGGACAGGGCGCGGCGCATCGCGTTGGCGCACGCCGTGTGCGAGGCCCGGGACCGGGTTGTCCTACGTTGGTGCGGTGGCGACTGTGCTCGTTGTCGATGACGATGCCCCCAGCCGGGAGTTCATGTGTGCGCTGCTGAACTACCGCAGCCATCGGATCCGGGAAGCCGGCACGCCCGACAGACGCGACGGTATAAGGACTCCAGCCACCCGACGGCCTGAGGTAAGTCCCCGAAAGAGTGGCTGTCGGGACGCTTCTGCTCAGCCGTCGGCCGGTTCGAGATCGGCCAGCCGCTGGACAACCTGCTTGGCGTCCGGGTGGCCGAGCTGCTCCAGGATCGTCAACGCCTCCTGCCACGCGCCGCGGGCGGCGTGGCCGTCCCCGGCGGCGTGCCAGGTGTCACCGAGGTGGATCAGCACGATGCTTTCGTCGTAGCTGTCGCCGCGGTCGTGATGTAGCTGGAGCGCGTTGCGGTATGAGGCGACCGCCTGCTGGTAGGCGCCGAGCTGGTGCTGGGCGAAGCCGAGGCTGTCCCAGGTGGCCGCTTCGGCGTGCCGGTCTCCGTGCTTGCGGAGCAGCGCGATGGCCCGCTCGCAGTTCCCGATCGCCTGCCGGTGCTCGCCGAGAAGGGCGTGCAGCCAGCCGACCGAGTTCAACGCCCTGGCCTGGCCGAGCTCGTCGCCGAGGTCGACGTACAGGTCGAGCGCCCGCCCCGACTCGATGAGCGCCTTGCGATAGCGTTCCTGCAGGTCGTACGCCCAGGACAGCGCGAGGTGGGTGTCGGCCGCACCGGACCGGTCGCCCAGCTCCGCCGAGAGCGCCAGCGCCGCCCGCAACTGGTCGAGCGCGTCGTCGTAACGTCCCATCAGCGTGTACGCGCGGGCGAGCCCGCGGTGGGCGTGCGCCTGGCCGGTCCGGTCGCCGAGCCGCTCGGCGGCGGCCAGCCCGGTGCCGTGCGCGGCAGCCAGACCGCGCCAGTCACCGCGCCAGCTCAGGAAGCTGGTCAGTGTCCAGGCCAGCCGCCAGATGTGGCCGTCGAGTGCGCGGGGACTGCGGATCGCGGCCAGCAGCGCGGGATACTCCGCGGTGAACCATGCCGTCGCCGCCGCCTCGTCACCCAGGCGTTCGGGTACGACCCCGGGCCTGGCCGGCGGCAGGGAGATCGGCGAGCGCTGCGACCGGATCAGGCTGGCGGCGGTGTGCGCGGTGCACAGGTAGTGGTCGAGCACCCGGTGGACCGCCTCGTCCCGGACGGACGGCGGGTCGACGGTGGCGCACAGCTCGGCGGCGTACGCGCGGAGCAGATCATGCAGGCTGAACCGCCCGGGCGAGCGCTCCCGTACGAGGTGCGCCCGGGCCAGTTCAGCCAGCGCGGACCGGACGGCCCCCGGCGTCTCACCGGCGAGACTCACCGCGGCGGGTACCGAGATCTCCGCCCCGGGATGCAGGCCGAGCAGCCGGAACAGTCGCCCGGCCCGGTCGCCGAGTCGCCGGCAGGACCAGGAGAACACCGCCCGCAGGTCGGTCTGTTCGTCGCCGTCGGAGAACGCCGCGAGGTCGCCGCGGGCGAGCCGCAGTTCGGTCGCGAGCGCTGCGAGCGAGAACGTCGGGTACGCGGCGGCACGGGCCGCCACCATCGCCAGCGCCAGCGGTAGCCGCCCGCACAAGGCGATGATCTCGTCCACCGCACCCGGTTCCGCGGCGACGCGCGCCGAGCCGATGCGTCGCACGAACAGGTCGCGGGCATCGTCGGGAGTCAGGACATCCAGCGCCATCGAGTGTGCGCCGACCGCGGTCACCAGCCCGGTGAGCCGGTGGCGGCTGGTCACCAGCGCCAGGCAACCGGGCGCGCCGGGCAGCAGCGGCCGGACGTGGTCGGCATCGCGCGCGTTGTCCAGCACGACAAGGACGCGGCGGCCGGCGAGCAGGCTGCGGTACAGCGCCGCCGCGGCATCGGTGTCGGACGGGACGCGCTGCGGTGACACGCTGAGCGCGGCCAGGAACGCGCGCAGCGCGTCGCTCGCCCGGACCGGCGACCCGGTCGGGGAAAAGCCGTGCAGATCGACGTACAGCTGCCCGTCGGGGAACCGGTCGGCCACCCGGTGCGCCCAGTGCACCGCCAGCGTCGTCTTCCCGATCCCGCCCATCCCGTCGATCGCCGAGATCAGCGTGGGCGCGCCCGCGCCGGCGGCTTCGGTGGCCAGGTCGGTCAGCGCGTCAAGCTCGGCCGCCCGGCCGGCGAAGTGGCGCACCGCCGCAGGCAGCTGCTGCGGTAGCACCGGATGCGGCGGGTCGGGCGCCACCGCCCCGTCGGCCGCGCCGTCGGCGGGTGACACGTCGCCAGGTGACCCGGCGGCGACCCGTCCGCGCGGCGCGTCGGTGAACGCGTGCTCCAGCACGGCGTAGCGGGGTCGCCAGAACTCGTCGATGGCGGTGCGGACGGACAGGTTCGCCAGCCGGCCCTCGTCCTGCGCGTACCGGCGGATGCTCTCCAGCAGCGCGCGCACCACATCCCAGTCGGGTGGCTCGCGGATCTCGCCGTTGAGGATGGCGCCGACCTGGCTCTTGCCCCGGTGGACCTCGCCGCTGAGCTGGCGTAACGAAGGTCCACCCGCCTGGGTCCGCAGCAGGCGCAGATCCGCGCAGAACTGCTGGAGCAGCTCGTGGCCTCGTTGCGCTGCCACCGGTCTTGCCTCCCCGACGTGTCCGGTGCTGTCCGGTGCGCCGGGTCGGCGGAACCGCCGGCGACCAGCGTCGATGGTCTGCGGGCCGGCGGGCGTCCGGTCTCCCGGCCCGGACCGGCCCGGATCGACGAACCTCAGCGTAGTCAGCCGGCAGCCGCCGGCGGCACGGGTTTTCAGATGAGGGGGGAGGCGTCGCCATGCACTCGCGGTGTACCCGAGCGATTCGGGCCGTGACCGCGGCCGGCGTGGTCGCGACGATTCTGGCAGGTGGCAATGCGGCGTTTGCGAAACCGGACGGCGGAGCGGCCTCAGACGGCTCCGCGTCGGACGGCGGCGCGGCACGGGCCGTCACCGTGACCACCACCGAGCGGGCCGTGCGCCCGCGCTGGCTCCAGCCGCGTGCGGTGGGCGATACGCCCGGAGCGGCCGGGGCCGGCCAGCGCGCCGCCGGCGCGTGCGACACCCGGGTGACCGGCAACTGGAGCTACCGGGACGCCGCTGGCGCACGGCACAACGCGATGAACGTCAAGGTCGAGGTCTGGGACTACGACGTGTACTCGGGCGCCGACCTGTTGGCGGTCGGCCTCACCGACGGCGTCGGCAACTACAACATCTGCTTCGACGCCAACGCCGACACCGCGCCGGAGACGGGGACGGCCGACGTGTTCGTCCGGTTCGTCACCGAGAACCGGTTGTGGATGGTGCGGCTGAACGGCATACCGATGTTCAGCGACAGCACTACCGCGATGGACGTCGTGCCGGGGACGACGCGCAACCTCGGCGCGCTCGGGCCCTATCCCGAGCTCGACCGCGGCTGGCGGGCGTTCGACCAGGTCAACGACGCATGGCTGTTCGTGCCGATGGGCGGGTGCTTCGATCCCAAGGAGACGACGAACTGCCGCCAGTTGGTGGTGGACTGGGGCCCGGTGTCGACCGCCGGCCCGCGGTACTCGGGCTTCGAGAACGTGGTGTACCTGTCCGCCACCGACCCGGACCGCCCGCTCGTCGTGCTGCACGAGGTGGCCCACGCGATCGTGGACGACGTCTACCAGGATGCCTTCCCGCCGGCTGCGAACTGCTCGGTGCGGCAGGTGACGGCAGGTACGTCGCCGGCGTGTGCGCTGTGGGAGGGCGTCGCGGACTGGTTCGCGTCCAGCGTCACCGGCGACCCGCGAGCGCAGCTCGCCGACGGCACCACTGTCGACCTGGAACACCAGACCTGGGGCAACTCCTGGGCCGACGGCGAGGGCGTCGAAGGACGGGTGGCCGGTGCGCTGATCGACCTGACCGACACCGTGTTCGAGGGTCCCTGGGACCGGTACGGCGAAGGCGTCACCAACATCTGGACCACGGTGACCCGGCGGATGCCGGCATCGTTCGGGGCGCTCTGGTCGGCGCGCAGCCTCGACGGCTTCAACGTCACGTACGCCGGTGCGATGGCGAGCGTCTACCAGAACACCATCGACGTCGGGTTCCGCGATCCGCTGGGCGACTACCAGCCACTGTCCCGGCCGACGCCGAACCCACCGCACAACTATGTCGCGCTCACCAACACCCCGTACTGGTCGGTGGTCGCGGTCCGACCGCCCTCCGGCGCGGACTACGACCTGCAGATGTGGGCCGACCGCGCGCAGACGGCGCTGCTGGCGAACAGTGCGTACGGGGGTTCCACTGTGGACTTCGTCGCCGTCGACACGAACCGCCGCCCGACCGGCGCCTATTTCCCACGGGTCTACCGGTACAGCGGTTCCGGCCCGTACCAGGTGGAGTTCGCGCAGGGCGCGCAGCAGCTGCCGGTCGGTACGGTCAACGTCGCCATGGGACCGCAGAGTGTCGTGGCGGTCCGGGACACGATGCTGGCCGCCGGTACGCCGGCGACGATCAGCCTGACGCCACTGAACGGTCAGGAGTGCGAGTTGTTCCTGCTCTTCAGCGA